>Ga0194132_10008808_pt1 | contig 14282 bp, 11 predicted proteins | sample TA2KigOf80mmetaG_FD_148612 | JGI IMG/M metagenome (GOLD analysis project Ga0194132, IMG submission 148612) | Freshwater microbial communities from Lake Tanganyika, Tanzania - TA2015054 Kigoma Offshore 80m | ecosystem: Environmental > Aquatic > Freshwater > Lake | place: Tanzania: Lake... | reverse complement strand
ACGAATTGACACCACCACCCACACGAACGAAGTCGTACCGTATCGTGGAGACATACGCAGGCTACGAGAAGGAATCCGATCTTCTCATCGCTCTCTACGAAGCTGGTAAGAAATACGGTAGGAGACTTACGCACGAGGAGTTTCCCTGGCCTTACGCAGATGACCCTCCCGTCTACGTCAACGAGAAAATGAGACTGGTGATGTATTGGGACGAGGGTAGCATCGCACGTAGGATGCCCTGGCAAACGCCGGAATACTACGCAGTACAAGCAGCTACGCTGCGACCCTCGGCATTCAATCGGTTCCATAACAACTATTGGGTAGCTTCGGAGTCTGCATTCGTGCCGGTGGAGTGGTGGAGAAAGTGTGCTCAGCCGCTTCCCCCCTCCATAGAAGCACAGCCGGTTATAATGGCCGTGGACGCTAGCATCTCAAACGACTGCACTGCTATCGTGGGATGGTCCCGCCATCCGGAAGATGATCGTAAAGTCGTAAAGCGGTTCCATACGATCATCACACCCTCGAAGGATCACACCGTTCAGGCCGAAGAAGTCAAAGCGATCATTCGCTCATACTCCGAGCGATTCAACATCGCGCAGGTGGCCTATGACCCGTATCAGCTACACCACCTTATGCAAGAAGTCTCCCAGGAGCTAGGTTTGTGGTGTTTCGCCTTCCAACAGGGGCAACCGCGGCTCCAAGCTGACAAACAGCTGTACGACCTTATCGTCAATAGGCGCCTCATTCACGATGGTGATCCGGAGTGCGAGCAGCACATCTCAAACGCCGATGCAAAAGAAGTGCAGGATAAGCTAAGAATCGTAAAACGACGTAACGACAAACCTATAGATTTCGTAGTAGCGTCGAGCATGGCGGTGCATGAGTGCTTACGTCTCGCATTGTAAGCGGCATAGCTGCCGTAGCCCCCTGTGTGAGTGACACCGGTGGCATAAGAGGAAGGGCAAAGTGACGCGAAATACTACGCCCGTAGTTAGCAATCTTTCCGTTTTGCGTCCGGAGTACGAATCGTTTGCGTTCAGCATTGATGGATATGCATCGGTTAACGATTCTATGCCGGCGTGGAATACCGATTGGCGACTGCGTGACAAGCTGTTGCGTATGTTTTGGCCCACACAAACGACACTTGCCAGCACTTTGTTCGGAACTGCTATCCGTTACTCGGGTTTTGGCTGGCAATTGAAAGGTCCGCCCAAGCTCGTTACGCGATACACCGACATGCTCAATAACGTTGAGGCTGGGCAGGGTTGGGAAGTTCTCTGGACTAAGGTTCTGGTAGACGTGTTCTCTCAGGACAACGGTGGATTCATTGAGATCGTAAGAGTCGATAATTCCTCACCTACATCTGAGGTATTGACTCTGAACCACCTTGACGCTAATCGCTGTGCGCGTACCGGCGATCCGCTGTACCCGGTAGTCTACGAGAATCATAACAACAAGCTGTTTCGTCTGGCGTGGTGGCAGGTAATGGACGTAACAGACTGTCCTTCCCCTGTGTTGGAAGCACGCGGACGGCAATACTGTGCGGTCACTCGCGTGTTGCTACAGGCGCGTATGCGTAAGGATATCGACACCTATCTTCACGAACGCGTTGCGGGGCGGTTCAGTCGTGGCATTCATATTGTGTCAGGCATCACACGTCGGCAGGTTGATGATCTGTTCCGTTCGCAGAACGTCGAAGCAGATCAAGCAGGCCTCACACGATTTATGCGTGCGGGTATCATCAACACCGTCGATCCGAACGCTGTGCCACACGTCGAGGAACTGAAACTCGCTACACTGCCAGAGGGTTACGACGCACAACAGGACTTCGAGCGGTACATCACTGAGCTAGCTCTGGCCTTTGGTATCGACGCACAGGACATTGCACCGTTCGCGTCGAAGGGCCTAACGTCTGGTGCAAGCTCTGATGTGTTGCACTTGAAGTCTCGGGGTAAAGGCCCTCGGTATTTTCAGACAACTATCACCAAGCTAATGAACTTCCGTGGACTGTTTCCACAGTCTATTGAGTTTATCTTCGGTGAGCAGGATGTTCTGGAATCTATCGATCTCGTGCGCGTTTCCAAGATTCGTGCGGAGACTCGGGAGATTCAACTTCGCTCTGGTGAGATCGATCGTGCAACTGCCCGGGAGCTTGCAGTTGAAGCAGGTGATCTTACAAAGGAACAGGCGGATGCGGTTGAAGACGAACAACCGATAGCGGGTGCTGTGAACTCTGCGAATGGTGCGATGGCTGGTAACAATAATGATGATCGTTCGCAGCGAGATGGTATGGATCGGGACGATCCTACACGCGCATGACACAGGGGCCATCGCGTGTCTTTGTAATTGACGACCGTCCTGTACTTCGTTTTACGCCGAGTTACGAGCGTACCTTGCGTTCTGGTTCCAACGCAGGTAGAAGCATCTCTGAGATTCGTGGGCTTTTGCAAGGGCACCGTAGACAAGCTTCCTCTAAGCGCCACAGGTATGAGTTAACGCAAACAAGTGTCCGTGAGTTCTTGCGTGAATCTGGAAACTTCTTCGCTCCGTTAGCTGCTGCGACCGCTTATCGGATGATGGTTCGCTTGTGGGACCGGGTGAACTACTATCCGAGTGTGCCGCCTGGATCGAAGTACATTCGCACGCATGAGCTTGAACGAAGCTGGCGAATCATCTATCATGGTGGCGTGTACGTTCTCGTCAACGAAGCCGTTGATAAGTGGGGGCGTAGCTATGCAGAGTACGTCGTCGGGGAATTTCAGACGTACAAACATGAGACTACGGGTTGGCCCCGAGTCCCGGATTACGTTGATGAAGATTTCCGTGCGGTCCTTGATGAGGACTTTGCCGACGAAATTGAAGCAATCGGATTCGGAGAGTAGAACGTGAATTTCGATTGGCTGTTTAGACGTAATCCCCCGGCGGGCGGGTTCTTCGTCGTTAAGACCGAAAAGGGATTGCGCTTCTTCACGGTGTATAGTAACAAGTTTCAGGATCGCCAGGGCGACATTATAACGGAGGCAGCGCATAGGGAATACATCGAGTGGGCGGATAAGCATCGGACCTATCCTGAGTTGCACGTGTGGCATGCAGGGCCGAGCACGAAATGGGGTCAAGTCGACTGTCTCGATTATGTAGACGGTTTTGCCGTTGCATCGGGACTGATTGATCCCGGTCGGGAGAATGTTTACAAGGCGTTCAAGAGTCGGGGTGATGTAGGGGTAAGCCACGGCTTCTTCGCTCGGGTCAAAGGCAATGACATTACAGCGTATCGAACTTACGAGATTTCGATTGCGCCGATGGAAGTTGCTGTAAACCCATACACCAAGTTTCTTACGCAGGAGGATTTTGCCATGCCCTTCACTCCGGAAAAGAGGAAGTTTCTCAAAGACGCGATGAGCGTCGATGACGCTGCCCTCGATCAGTGGGAAAAGTCTCTTTCTGATGATGGCCAGCGCCTTGTAGATATGGGCGTTGCGTTCAAGACTCAGATGGACGGCGATCTCAAGACAGTCAGCGAAAACATGCAGGTTCTCAACAAGGCCAACGAGGACTTGAAAACGCAGATCGGGGAGCTGGTTACATCGGTCAAGACGCTGACAACGACAGTGACGGAACTGCAAAAGTCAGCTGATGATCGGCTTACCTCGCTTCTCGATTCCAGGCGTACACCTGCTCCATCGGCCGTGCGTCCAACAGAGGAAGCCACTCAGGTCACTCAGAAGAAAGCGAGTAACTTTCTTTTTGATCGGGTAGTGACGCCTCTGATTGCTCAGGAGGTAAGCTAATGGTTCTTGAGCAGTTGATGCGAGAGCTGGAAGAAGTCCGTCGTAAGACAGTCCCTTCCAGCACTCCATCCACTCCGTATTACACGGGGCCAGCGGGACTTTTCGGAGTCTCGGGACTTGATCAGCAGGTTATCTCCACGCATGTGAGTGGACAGAGTTTGCTGACTCGTCTTCCGTTCCGTGCGACTACCGTCACGAATCCGCTCTTTCCGGCACTTACGGGTTTCCGTGATGTGTCTGGATCGCAGCCAACAGGTCCGTGCGATGATCCGCAGACGGCTGGATCGGGTAAGTCGTGCATTCAGACTGCTGTTTTTGGTCGTTACTCCAAGCAGACTCGTGTGCTTGAGAGAAACCGACTCGGGCAGCAGATCAATCGTGGTGAGTTCCGCGATCTCACCATTGTCAACAATCCCATTGTTGGCGGTGGTCCAGATGTTCCCGGTTCTTCACCGCAAGCGCTCAATCTCCTGAACGAGGTTCAGGCTCGCTTCCTGGAAGTTGGCGTTGCATTGCAGCGCGAAATCGGTCCGCAGGTCTACGTCGGGAATCCTTCAAACAACACCGGGTCTGGTGGATACGAAGAATTTCCGGGCCTCGACATTCTGATCGGAACGGGTAAGGTTGATGCTATCACTGGCACAACTTGTCCGTCGCTCGATTCGCTGATTCGTAACTTCAATTACGGGAACATCTCCACATCTACCGCTGCCGCTACCAATGCGGTTGCGTGGATCACGGCGATGGTTCGGTACTTCGAGGAAACGGCTCGATCAACGGGTCTGGCTCCGATTGGCCTGGCGATGGTTATGCGTCGGTCGCTGTTCTATGAACTGACCGCTGCGTGGCCGTGCAGTTACCTCACGTACCGTTGCAACCTTGGCTCCAATGGTCAGGTTGTCAACGTCGATGCGCGGGATCAGGTTGAATTCCGCGATTCGATGCGACGTGAAAGCTATCTGCTAATCGACGGGCAGCGCTATGAAGTCATCATCGATGATTTCATTGACGAAGATACGAACACTGAGAACGGCTCGGTCACATCGGGTTGTTTCGCCAGTGATATCTACTTCGTCCCGCTCACAGTTGCAGGACTCTACGCCGGACTGTTCGGCGAATACTTCAACTATCAGGGCGGCGCGCTGGAGATGGCGAGTCCGCGTGATTTCTGGTCGGATGGTGGCCGGTTCCTTTGGCACCATAAGCCTCCGACTAACTGGTGCGAGCAATGGGTCGTGAAGACGGAGCCGCGACTTATTCTTCGTACTCCGCATCTCGCTGGACGCCTTACCAACGTTCAGTATTGCCCGCTGATTCACGAGCGTGACGTTGATCCGGATAGCGCGTATCACGTCAACGGCGGCGTGACCAGCCGAGTGGGACCGTCTAACTACTCGGAGTGGCAGAGCTAGCAGGTAAAGGTGTCGATCTAAGCTAGTGTCCGTGCCACTAGCGAATGACGTACCCCTTGCGTCTGATCGACACCTACTCTACTCTCAAGGGGATCAAGGGGGAAAAGCATGGATCGCATTTTCTTGACCGGCGGTACGGGTAGCTTGGGCCAGGCGTTGATGGACGCTTGGCCCGAAGCTCGTTTTACTGTGTTTTCACGAGATGAGTGGAAGCAGAGTGAAATGAAACCACGCTATCCGAAGAATCAGTTCGTCCTGGGCAGTGTGTGCGATAAAGAAGCGCTCGCACTTGCTATGCGAGGACACCGTTACGTCATTCACGCGGCTGCGTACAAGCAGATTCCATCAGCCGAGGCTAACTCTTTCGCTGCTATCGAAACGAACGTGCTCGGATCACGTAACGTTATGATGGCTGCGTCTGAGGTCGGAGTCTCAACAGTCGTAGGGATCAGCACTGATAAGGCGTGTACGCCTATCAACTGCTACGGTCAGACCAAGGCTCTCATGGAAAAGATGTTCCAGGAAGCCTCTCGATGGCCCACGCATACGAAGTACACATTGTGCCGTTATGGCAATGTGTTGGGTTCGCGTGGTAGCATCGTACCGCTCTTTGAGAAACAGATTCGTGAGTCCAAGCCGCTGACAATCACCAGTGAAGCAATGACACGCTTCTGGCTCACGTTGTCAGATGCAGTTACACTCGTTAAGCGCGCAACGGAAGCTCCTAACGGTGTGATCGTAGTTCCCAAAGCGCCAGCGAGTTCCATCATGACACTTGCCACAGCTGTAGGTATGCGAGCAGGTGTGAAGATTGAAACTCGTATCATTGGCGCTCGTCCAGGTGAGAAGTTTCACGAAGACCTGGTAGGTTCTTACGAAAGTACCAGCACAGTTGTGAATTCAGACGGTTTCTGGATTTTCCCCGCAGGCACTAACTGCGGTAGTTCGGAGATCACATACAGTAGTGATAAGGCCCGTCAACTAACTCCCGAGCAGATGGTTGCTGCTCTCGACGGGAAGGCACTACTGTGATCACCGTTTGTCTTTGCACATACAATCGATTGGCCTACGCCCAAGCTACGCTTAGATCCATCAGCGACAATCTGCAAGTTACGGGTGACTTGAACTTGCATATTGCTGATGATGGTAGCCCTCCCGGCTACGTCGAAGCGCTCCTGTCAGAGGCAGGGCGTTTCAAGCGAGTCACAGTGTCCGATGCGCAGCGTGGCGGTTACGGTCGTAACGTAAATCTCGCCACACAAACGCTGCACAAGTTTGACGATGTGATTCTGATGCTTGAAGATGATTGGGTACTGATACGCCCCACGTCTTTCGATGATCTAATCGCAGCAGCGCGTGCTACAGATGGTACGATCCGGTTAGGCTATATCGGTTTTACCGATACGCTACGTGGTGTTCTTGAGTTTCACGCGGGTCAATTGCTGTTGGAATTCGATGCGTACTCTCCGGAGAAACACGTATTCGCGGGGCATCCTCGATTGGAAACTGTATCAAGACAGCGAGAGATGGGTCCGTGGCCGGAAGGATTGAATCCTGGACATACCGAACTTACCATCTGTGGGCGTAAGGCTGTACGACACAACGTCTTCTGGCCGATGAGCGTAAATCCTCACTCTGGATATGGGCTATTTGCACATATCGGAACGGAGCAGTCGTACTAATGAAGGTACATCTCATACCTGCATTCGACTCTCCAGACAAGGGTGAGGGTGGTATTCGGCGTGTCGTTGAATCGCAGCTACGCTCAATGCCTGCATTGGGCTATGAGTTTGTAGATACCGAGGAAGAAGCGGATATCGTAGCGGTTCACGGTGGGGCATTCTGTGCTACGCGCAAGCCTCTGGTATCACACAATCACGGTCTGTATTGGGAAGAATACCAATGGCCTAAGTGGGCTGACGAACTGAATCGTAGAGTCGTGAAGAATCTTCACCTGGCCGATGCAGTGACAGCTCCTTCGGAATGGGTAGCGCAAGCGATTCGCCGCGGTACACTGATTGATGCTGTTCCAATTCACCACGGAATTGATGTGTCGGAATGGCATTCTTCGCAGAGTCCTGATAAGACACAGGTACTCTGGAATAAGGCCCGTGTCGATACGATCTGTGATCCTACACCCGCAATGGACCTGGCTGCTGCCGCTCCACATGTACGAGTAGTCTCGACGTTCGGAACGCCTCGCTCTAACAACGTAGACCTCGTAGGGCGTATGCCATTCGCTCGAATGAAGCATCTCATTCAAACGTCACATATCTATCTGTGCACGACGCGCGAGACGTTTGGCATTGGCACGTTGGAAGCTATGGCTTCTGGCTCAGTCGTGTTAGGATGGGCGTGGGGCGCTCAACGGGAATTCATTACCCACAAAGAGAATGGATATCTCGCTACGCCAGGCTCCGATCTGTTGGAAGGTTTGGAGTACTGCTTGCAGCACTTCGAGCGAATGAGCGCGGCGTCCATTGCTACGGCTGCAAAGTACACGCACGAAGCCGCTGCGGCTAAATACGCAGAAGTCTACGAGCGTGTGTATGAGGCCCGACCGCGCAAGAGAATCAGCGTTATCGTCACGTGCTACAACCTTGCAGAGACACTTCCTCGCGCTGTTGAGAGTGTTGACTCCAAGGACACAGAAGTCATCATCGTAGACGACTGTAGTCCAGACGAGACTCGTACCGTCGCTAAGAAGCTGATGCAGACGCACAAGCACGTTCAATACGTCCGAAATCCCACCAATCAATATCTAGCCGGTGCGCTCGATGCTGGCATTAGCATAGCTAAGGGCCGCTACATCGTTCCGCTCGATGCGGACAATGCGATGCTTCCCGGTATGCTCGATATTCTCGCCAATGAACTGGACAGATCGCACGGCCACGAAGATAAGCACATCGACATTGCCTACGGGCGTATGCTGGTACACAACACCGATGGTACGTCGTTTGTCAGTAGCTGGCCTCCCGAGCAATTCAGCCTGCGTGCTCAACTCGAACACAAGAACCAGATCACATCGACAGCTATGTACCGACGCAAGATATGGGAGCGGGTGCGCGGCTATCGTCGTCGGTGTCCAACGGCTGAGGATGCGGACTTCTGGTGTCGAGCGACAAGCTACGGAGCGATTCCCAAGCTTGTTACTGAGGCCCCTGTATTCGAGTATTTCAACCGTGATGATTCAATGTCACGCACAGTCAAAGATTGGGCGTGGCATCACTGGTATCCGTGGCCGAAGTACCCAACGCTTCTGCCGTACATCGCTGCGGCTTCACAACAGAAGCTTCGTGTACGCAGCTACGAACCGACGACTGTCACGGTCGTAATTCCAGTTGGTCCCGGGCACGATAAGTTTGTCGTTGATGCGATTGACAGTTTGCTAGCACAGACATTCACTCGCTGGCACTTGATCGTTGTCAACAACAGCGGTGGGCCGCTGCCGAAGGTGCCATCGTTCGCCGAGATCATCACTTTACCTGGTGGCATCGGTGTAGCTGAGGCTCGTAATGCGGGCCTGGCACGCGTCAATACGCCCTGGTGGATTCCTCTCGATGCTGACGACTATCTTCAACCGGAAGCGTTGGAGATCATGATCGAATCTGCAACAGAGAAGAACGGCTACTATTACTGCGATTGGATCAAGAGCGAAGCTCAGGAGATTCACGAAACCGAAGACTTCTCCTGCGATATGTGGCTGACTAAGTTCCGCCACGCAGTCACAGCTCTCTATCCTACACAAGCCAGCAAGGATGTTGGTGGGTTTGATACCACCCCGCAGTATTGGGAAGATTGGGACTTCGCGTTACGCTTGGTAGAGCACGGTGTTTGTCCGATACGGATTCCGCTGCCACTGTTCTACTATCGTATGGGTACAGGGAATCGTAGAGAAGAACTGTACGCACAACGAGTGGAAATGGTAGAACGTATCAAAGAACGATGGGGCGTTTATCTTCGTGGGGAGAAGTCTCTGATGGGTTGTGGATGCTCTGGCAAGCGGGTTGTTATCTCTACGCCACCACAATCGCAGTCGGTTGCACCGATCACCGGGGATATGATACTCTTGCAGTACACGGTATCCGGTGCGCCGTCCGTGCGGTATACTGGTGCCGCAACAGGGCACTCGTATAAATTCGATGGTGGAGGTAGAGCGATGCAATGGGTTCACGCTAGTGATGCTCCTGGATTGCTCGCTCTCAATGGCAAATTCCGTGTTCCTAATGAGGAAAAGAAGCTGGATAAGCTCGTAGCGGCAGGACCGCCTCGTGGCAGTAGCTAGAACTTCCACGTTACTTCCTCTAGACCGATTCGCTGAGGTTATCGGCGTGCATCCTCTGCATTTCAATCAGGTGGTGCTTGACGATCTACCGATGTGCGGTCGCGCCATCAAACAGTACAGTTGGCAGTCTTCGGATCGAACGGGCCGCGAGGATATCGCACGTGTAATTCGTGAGGCTGAGGATACTGTTCTTCGATACGCGGGGTTTACTCCCGCTCCTTCGTGGGTGGCTGATGAGCGACAGGAAGCGGTAGCGTATTTCGATCCTACGCTTCGAGCATCCTACATCGATCTCAAGGGCTATCCGCGTAGCGTGCGATTGAATCGCAAGCTGTACATCAGCGGTGGAAAGCGCAATACGAGTCTGATCGCAGCGGCGCGTCCTATCACGTACAGCGATCCTGATGGTGATGGGTACAACGAGCGAGCTACGATCACAGCAACTACGTCTGTTACCGACACAGATGAGATTGCGGTGTTCTATCCTGGATCGACTACGCTCCAGGTACGACCGATTACCGTGACTATCGCAGCCGGTACAGCGACAATCGTCTGCTCTCGGCATCAACTCGTTCTGCAAAGCAAGCTAGATGCGCTGTCGCCTACAGACCTGCTCGGCACTGACAATGCCAACTTCCTCACAACTGTGGATGTATGGCGTGTCTACAACGATCCCTCGCAGCAGGGATTGATGCAGTGGAGGCCGCTTGCATCGTGCGACTGTACGACCGATTCGGTATGTCCATCGTGCGAACTCTCGGGACAGACGGCGTGTCTGTTAGCAGCAAACGCTCGACTCAGTTGGGTTTCATATCAGCCCGCTGATTGGGATTCGGATGAGTCGGAATGGACTGCTACAGCGTCGCCGTACGCCCGAGATGCGGACTCCATTCGATTCTGGTATCGAGCTGGCTTGAAGTACGGAACATCGATGTTGAGCATGGACCCTCAATGGGAATTCGCCATTTCGATGTACGCGCTATCGCTGTTGGATAGGCCCCTGTGTGGCTGTGATGCTCTCACCGAGCTACAGTCCGCCTGGTCAGTCGATCTAGCTAAGCGTGTTTCAGGCTCGGAAGGTAGCACCAACTTTGCACCTATTCACGCAATCAACAATCCAATTGGCACGACGAAAGCAGCCATTCATCTTTGGAGGTTAGTGGAGAAGGAGATCGTGGATGCGTGAGGTCGTCTATACCGACAAGCAGGGACGTAAGTTCCGACGAGGACTACCTGACAATGCGCCAGATTCAGATGCGAAAATGGGGTTGGATATGGGGCCACCCGATTTATCAGCATTGAAGCTGCCGGTGCAGGTGGAAGTTCGTCTGAACAACGCTCTGTTCAGTCGGAAGATTTTCACTGCTAAGGATGCACGGAACATCGTTCAACTTCAAGCGGCGCTGCAAGAGGCGTATAGGGTGGACGCTCAGACCTTGCAGACTATCTACGAGGGTTAAAAAATGTCAAGGACTGTCGTTCGCAGCGATCAGACCCGGATGTTCTACATTCCGGGAGGCGCACACCCCTCGCGTACTCCTGAGTACGCGGGATTCTCCAAGGTCAGCGCGATCACTTATCCGCAAGGTGATGTGACGCGTGTCTATCTTCCGTCGGACAAGCGTTATGGGCAGTTCGACGTTGTTGACACGATTCAGGGCGAACCGGGAACTCCGCAGTTCACGGTAATGACACGCAGTCAGTCGGCCCGAAGTGCATTTCTGGCAATGGCGCGAGCCGGGTGTACGCATGACGTGCGCCTGCACTTCGGCAAGTGTGCATCTCCCACAGATGGTAATGGCGGATGGGATCGCATTCTTGCGCTCCTGGATGCACGAATCACATCGTGGGATATCTCGGACGTGGGTGCGCTGTCGCCAGATGAGCGCGCAAACGTGGTTGAGGAAACTCCATTCCAGGGCCTCGATCTTATCGAGATTCTGCCTGTGGCGTTTTCCAACAAGGCCGCTACCGACGTTGCACGCGAGGTTGTAGGTGTTTACATCTGCGACAGTATTCAGTGCGGCGAGTGCGGTGTCTACTCGGACGGCTGCCAGATCATTCTGGCGGTAACGAAGTCGTCGGATGCCTCCGTTGGACTCGTAGCCGAAGTTGTGTTCTCCACAGATGGCGGGCTTACCTGGTCTGATGTGGATATCACTTCCATCGGTGTCGCGGAAGACCCGAACGATATCGCGTGCATCGGATCGAACGTGGTAGTTATCTCGTCGGAAGCGATCTCGCTTTCGTGGGCTAACCTTTCACAGATGATCCTCGGTACACATACCTGGACAGAAGTTCAGACGGGTTTCGTCCAGGGACCGCGCGCGATTTTCAGCTACGATCCGACGCATACCTGGATCGTTGGAGCGGCTGGATACGTCTACTTCACTGACGATCCGACTGCGGGTGTGGACGTTCAGGATGCGGGTGTCGCAACTGCTCAGCAGTTGAATGACATTCACGGTATCGATACTCAGAATCTTGTTGCAGTTGGCGCGTCCAATGCTGTCATTCTCACTGAGAATGGTGGTCTTACGTGGTCGGCTGTTACTGGTCCTGCGGTCGGTGTCGCGCTCAATGCGGTGTGGATGCTCAGCAAGGAAACTTGGCTGATCGGCACTGCGGGCGGCAAGCTCTACTACACGAAGAACCAGGGAGCGACCTGGACCGAAATCACCTTCTCCGGGTCCGGATCGGGTTCTGTGCGTGCGATTGCATTCGTCAACAAGCTTGTTGGATACATGTCGCATAGCACTTCCACTCCTGCGGGTCGGATTTTCCGGACCATCGATGGCGGCGCAAGCTGGTTCCTGATGCCAGATGGCGGCGGAACAATGCCAGCTAGCGACTACATCGGTGCGTTGGCGGTCTGCACTGACAGCAACGTCGTTGTTGGTGGTGGACTCGCTGACGATGCTACAGACGGTGTCATCATCAAGGGGAGCTAACAAATGACAGCACGGTGGTCTGATTTTCCCGGAGTGGAGCTGGTTATCCAAGAGGTATCCAGCTTCACTCTCGCACGCGCTGTTCGGGGTATCAAACCCCCGAAGGTGCCAATGTACGTCAGTCCAGTAACGAAGAAACTGGAGGAAAATCCGAACGATCCGACATATGCAGAGAAGGTCCAGGCGTATGATCTAGAGCGATCTATGCTTACCCTGGACATTCTTCTGGCGGGAGGCGTAGTCGAAGTTGTTTCTGCGGGCGCTGCTCGCCCAATTGAAACAGAAGAATGGTCAAACGAGCTAGCTCAATTGGGAATTGAAGTTCCTATGGAGGGCGTGGGTCGTAGGACTGACTGGATCAAACTGGAGCTGTTGAAGTCTAATGATCGGGCAATCCTCAGTCTTATCACTGCTATCCGAGAGCTTTCGGGCCGAGCAGATGAGAAGGATGTGGACGAAGCCGTAGACTCCTTTCGAAGCACTAGTTGATGGAGAGGCAATAGTCGGTGTTCCTCTAAAGCGCCGACTACCTCTCCGGATTCAGTTTCATACAGGCGACACCTGGACTTCGGAATACGAAACCCGCGAAGCATGTCGGTTCGCAGGTTACACATGGCAAGAGTGGTTGGCACTGTCCTACGGCGAGCGAGTGTACGCGATTGCACACTATCGCGTACATTCGCTCATCGAGGCTCACGTGAACGAGGCAGCTAGTCGTGGCTAAGCGCGTTTACGAGCTTGAAGTACGGCTCGTATCTTCGGCTGCCTTCAACACGGCCGTTCAACGTATCAACAGACAGATGGCGTCTGTTGCCGACTCCGCATTGAAGGGCGCGGACGGCGTAAACAAGCTGCAAGCTTCGTATGACAAGCTAAAGAGCGTTTCAGCACTTGGCGCGCCAATCGTCAACAATTTTGCGGGTTCCATCGAGCGTCTGAACAACGCGGGTAAGAGCATCACGAAGCTTACCGCCTTGAAAGAAATGGCGACGGCGCTGGACGCGTCGTTAGATTCGATCATCAAACTGACTGGTGCTATACCTGCGTTCGCCGCTGCCGCCGGAGCCGCCGCTCCACAGATCAAGGAATACTCGAAGGCGATGCGCGATCTGGCAAACACGTCCAATCGTATAACCACTATCAAGGCTCCTACAACAAGAAATCCTAACGCTACCATCACTTTTGGACAATTGTCTCGTCGTCTAGATCAGGCCTTCACTAAAACCAATACAGCCGCTGCGGCCAATATGGCACAGATCAATCAACTCGTTGCTGCGTACACCGCTCTAAGCTCAGCCATTGGAACGGTAGCCGGTCAGGCACGGGTTCTAGCCGACGCACTGGCTGATATCAGCCATGTTCGGAGTGCTATTCCCAATCTGACAAAACAGGCGCATCAGTACGCCAATGCGCTACAGCGTGTGCGTGGCACTACACGTTCGGTAGACTCCGATGGTCGAACGTGGGCGTATCGTATGACGCGCGATCTATCGGCGATTGCGCGTGAGGTCTATACACTCATCATTGCGTGGAACACTCTTAAGAACACAATCCGAGCTTTGGGTATCTCAGGGTCTGCTCAGTTTGAAGACTTGATAAACGTAGGTCGTGTGTATTCCTCAGCGACCTTCAAGCAGATGGGTCCAATCCGCGATCTCATCGTCGGACTCTCTAACGAGTGGGGCGTTCAGGCTGACGTCATTGCTAACCTGAACAATCAGCTCGCTAAAGCGGGCCTCACATACGATGAGATTCGGGAAAGTGCGTTGAAATACGCGACACTGTTGGTGAAGGTGTCAGGCAACGAACTTGACGCTGAAAGCGCTGCTCGATTGATCGTTAGCGC
>Ga0194132_10008804_pt1 | contig 14284 bp, 15 predicted proteins | sample TA2KigOf80mmetaG_FD_148612 | JGI IMG/M metagenome (GOLD analysis project Ga0194132, IMG submission 148612) | Freshwater microbial communities from Lake Tanganyika, Tanzania - TA2015054 Kigoma Offshore 80m | ecosystem: Environmental > Aquatic > Freshwater > Lake | place: Tanzania: Lake... | reverse complement strand
TACAGGTGTGCTAAGCACACCTGAGCACGTAACTACTTGATTATTGGTAGGCCGTGGCGGATTCGAACCGCCGACCAACGGATTAAAAGTCCGCTGCTCTACCAACTGAGCTAACGACCCCTGCGCCTGACACGCAAGGAGCGGATTTTATTACGCGCGTCGACGCAGCGTCAACGAAACGGCCGTCAATTCACCTGAATGGATGCGAATATTCCGTGATTTCGTTGCCAACGCGAAGAAGCGCCCGGCAACGCATGCTTCATCATCATGCAGTGCCAAGGCTCATGCATTGCGGTACTGCCATTTCAGGGTGATCACCGACCCGGCGATGATCGATGCCAGCGCGAGGAACGAGCCCAGCGCCAGCGTCGACATGCCCGAGAGTCCCTGGCCGATGGTGCAACCCAATGCGAGCACGCCGCCGAATCCCATCAACACGCCGCCAGCCAGATGGTTGATCAGGTCGCGCGCATCACGAAAGCTCTCCAGCCGGAAACTGCGCGTCGCCACGGAATGCACGAACGCGCCCCCGCACAGGCCGATGGTGGTGGCAATGCCCAGCGTCACGACGCGGCTCTTGTCGGTCCAGAGCATGAGCAATTCCAGCGAGTATGCCAGTGGCGAGACGAAGGACAGCGACTCCATGCGCCCGCTGTTGGTGGCGTAGAACTTCTCTTCGAGCGTCTGCGGATCCTCGGCAAGATGGCCGATGCTTCCCGACAGGTACCAGCCGGCCACAATGGCCAGGCCCGCGACCAGCGCGCCCAGCAGGTTGTCGAAGGTACGGAATTCGCGCGAGCGAAGCGCGAACACCAGCAAGCCGCCGCCGATGATCAGCGCCAGGGCCATGACCAGCGTGCCGCGGGCGATGCCGGTGCCGCCGGACAGCAGTGTGGGCAAGTCCTGTGGCATCGCGAACTTCACAGCGATCGCATCGATCGCGGATACCCGTGGTATGGCGAGGATGCCGCGCAGCGTCATGTAGGCGGTGATGGCCATCACGATCGCTACCACCAGCGACTTGAGGTTGCCCGTGCCGATGCGCAGCAGCGTCTTGCTGCCGCATCCCGAAGCCAGGGTCATGCCGGCGCCGAACAGCATCCCGCCGATGACATACGACAGCCAGGTGAAGTTTGGCGTGGCGTAGATGCTTTTCGACACGTCGATCATGCCGGCCAGTTGCAGACCGCTGGTGCCCAGGATGGCGATGGCGAGCGCCATCATCCACATGCGCATGCGGGTCCAGTTGTCCATGACCAGGATGTCCGAAACCGCGCCCATGGTGCAGAAGTGGGAGCGGTTGGCGACCACCCCGAACGCGAACGAAACCGCCAGGCTGCCCCACACCAGGTAAGACGCCAGCTGCGCCGGATTGGCTTCATTCATCCAGCTTCTCTCCAGGTGTCGGTTTGCGGAGCGTGCCCTGCTGCAGGCCGGACCCGCCCATATGCGTCGGCAGCATGGCGGCGTCTCTCAGCGCCTGCCCAGTCGCTGTTTCGCCTGTTCGGCCGCGGGGCTGGCCGGATAGCGCTTGACCAGCAGCTGGAGGGTCTCCCGCGCCGCCTTCACGTCCCCGGATTCAAGCTGCGAGCTGGCTATGTTGAGCAGCGCATCGGGTGCCTTGGCATTGTGCGGCCAGCTCTGTACCACCCGCTCCTGCGCCGCAATGGCCGTCTTGAAATCGCGCAGCGCGTAATGCGCGTTGCCGATCCAGTACTGCGCGCTGGGCAGCAGTTGGCTGTTCGGGAACGTCGACATGAAGCCCTTGAACGCCGCAATGGAGGCGCCGTAATTGCCCTGCTTGAACTGGTTGAGGCCCGCCTCGTAGCTTTCCTTCTCTCTGGCCGCCTCGCGTTCCGGGGCGGCGAGCCGCTCCTGAACCTGCGCCGTTGCCTGCTCGAGCTTCGCCTGCGCCTGCTCGAACTTAGCCTGCCCCTGCTCGAGCTTCGTTTGCGCCTGTTCCATCTTGCGCAGCCGGGCGCCCAGGTCCACATACAGGTCGCGCTGCCTGCGCTCGAGCGTCTCGGTCTGGTTCAGCAGTACCTCCACCTGCCCGCGCAGCTTCGCCATGTCCTGTCGCAGCGCGTCAATCAGCGCGGCGAGGTCGAGCAGCGCGCGCTTGTCCTGCACCGCCGCCTCGAGCTTGCCCAGCCGCTCGTCGACGACTCGCTGGCTGATCTCGACCCGGCCCCGCAGGCTTTCGATGCGCCGGCGCGCCTCGTTGTCATCGAACAACTGGGCGCGCAGCGGCTGTGCCGCAAGCAAGGTACCCAGCAGCACGGCCACCGGAACGCAGCGGGACAGTTGCGCCACGCCGGCTCGCCAACCGTCGGAAAACACGCCCTTCAACCACGCCTCTCTAGAATTCGCCCGCATGCAGCAGGTCGCTGCGCCGGTTCTGCGACCAACAGGCTTCGTTGTGTTCCTCGCAGCGCGGCTTCTCCTTGCCCAGGCTCACGGCCTCGACCTGCGCTTCCTGCGCGCCCATCAGCACCAGCGCGCGCTTGACCGCCTCGGCACGGCGCTGGCCCAGCGCCAGGTTGTATTCGCGCCCGCCGCGCTCATCTGTATTGCCCTGCACCAGCACCTTCGCCGAACGACGGTCGGTCAGGTACTTCGCGTGTGCGCGCAGCATGGGCTGGAATTCCTCCTTGATCACGTCGCTATCCAGGTCATAGAAGATCGAGCGCTTGGACAGGATGTTGCCGGGGTCCTTGAGCGGATTGGTCGGCGACGGTGCGGCTCCGCCGGCGCCGGCGCCGGGTGGCAGGGGCTTGGACGCCACGCCGCCGGGTTGCTGCGGAGGGCTCGCGGTCCCGGGCGCCGCTGCCACCGTTGCGCCCGGCGTGCGATCCTCGACGGCAGCCTTGTCTGCTTCCTTCGCGATCTGGCTTGCGCAGCCGTACATCGTGGCAAGCACCATTGCCGCAAAGGTCAGGTGCAATTGACGTCTCATCTCGACTCCTTCTCCGTTCGGTTATGTCGCGCGGTCCCCATTCCGTTGTTCCGGCCCCGGAGACCGCTCCGTTGCGCAATCAGAGTACCCAACACTGCGAGGGGGCGCTGTTGCGAATACGCCCCCCGCACTCCAGACGCAGGGCGCCCTGACGGCAATACTGCCAGGCGCGCTCAGTTTCCCAGATACGGTCCCCACGCCGGCTCGCGCACGTCGGCCGCCTGCACCGTCAGGCGCTGCCTGAAGCGGCCGTCGCTCGACACCGCAGCCAGCACACCACGCCCGCCGACCTCGCTGGCATAGAGGATCATGCGCCCATTGGGCGCAAAACTGGGTGATTCGTCGCGTTGCGTGTCGGTCAGCACCTGCACCTGGCCGCTGGCGATGTCCATGCTTGCGAGCTGGAAGCGCCCGCCGCTGCGCGAAATGTAGACCAACGTCTTGCCGTCCGGGCTGACGCGGGGCGAGACATTGTAGTCGCCCTGGAAGGTGACGCGCGCCGCCGCGCCACCGTCGGCAGGCATGCGATAGATCTGCGGGCTGCCGCCGCGATCCGAGGTGAAATAGATCGACTGCCCGTCCGGCGAATAGAACGGCTCGGTATCTATCGAGGTGGATGTGGTGAGGCGGCGCACATTGCCGCCGTCGGGATTCATTGCATAAATCTGCGAGCCGCCGTCGCGCGAGAGCACGACGGCCAGCTGCCTGCCGTCGGGCGACCATTTGGGCGCCGAATTGGAGCCCCTGAAATTCGCCACCGGGATCTGCTTGCCACCTACCAGGTCCTGCACGTAGACGACCGGCTTCTTGAGCTTGAACGACACATAGGCCAGGCGCGTGCCGTCCGGCGACCACGCGGGCGACAGGATGGGCTCCGGGGATGCCAGCACGGTCTGCGCATTCTGGCCATCGGCATCGGCAACCTGGAGCTCGAAGCGCCCCTGCTGCCTCACCACGTAGGCGATGCGGGTCGAGGAGACGCCCCGCTCGCCGGTCAGCTTCTGATACACCTCGTCGGCGATCTTGTGCGCGGTAAGGCGCAGCTGGGCCGCCGTCATCGTGTAGGCGATGCCACCGAGCTGGGCCTGCTTCTGCACATCGAGCAGGCGAAAGCGCACCTCGAAACGCCCGTCCGGCAGGCGCGTGACGCCGCCGATCACCATGGCGTCGGCCATGCGGCTTCGCCAATCAGCAAAGTTCACCTGCGAGGGTTCGGTGGGAGGCGACCCGACACCCCCGGCGTACAGGGTGCGGAAACGCCCGGTGCGCTGCAGGTCGGTCTCGATGATGTCGGAAATGCTGCCGGGCAGCACGCCTTCGCCGGCGAATTGCAGGATGGCGACCGGAATCTGGTTGGCACCGCCGCCCGCGATCTCAATGGAGAGCTGGGCGGTGGCGCCCTGGGCCAAAAAGCAGAGCCCGAGCAGCAGGGATTGCAGGATTGGAAGGACGCGGTTCATGTTCCTCGCAGTGCCGCGTTGCATGGTGCCCAGCATTATACCGGCCATCGACGGCGCTCGCTGCCCCGCGTACCTGGTTACACGATCGCCGGGCGAAGAAATCTCTCGCGGCGATGCGCGGCGTACGCGCTCAGGGCTCCTTCGGGCGGAACCTGAGCTCGAGCTGGCGCTGGATCTGCGAGGCGATGTCGGGTCGCGGTAGCGGTAGCGGTAGCGGCGAGGATTTCAGGATCGCGCGCTCGACGGCATCATCGAACGCGGGGAACCCGGAGGATTTGAGCAGCTTCACCGACAGCACTTCGCCGGTGGGCAGTTGGATGACATCGAAGATGGCCTCCGGGTTGCCGGAAATATTGTCTGGCACGGCGATGTTGCCCTTGATCCTCTGCCTGATCCTGTTGGCGTAGCCCGGATCGATCACCGGCGCCGAGGCTGGCTGTGCCGGCGCCATCGGTGAAGCCGGCACAGCCACGGGCGGCGTCGCCTTCTGCCGCTCCTGGGCGAGCGCCTGCGTCTCGCGCGCGAGTTGCTCCTGAATGCGCGCGCGCGCGTCGATCTGCAGCTTGGGCTCCTCGCGACGCGCCGGCTTCTTGTCTTTCTCGATGACGATGTCGGGCTTCCTGACGGGGGCCTCAACCTTGGGGGCGGGCGTCGGTGGTTCTAGCTTCGCGGCGGGCTTGGGCGGCGGCTCCGCCCTGGGTTCGGGCTCGGGCTCCGCCTTCGGCATCGGCTCGCCCACCGCGGGCTGGGTCCACAGCTCCACCATCACCGCATCCGGTACCTTCGCCGACCAGCGCAGGCCGAAGACCAGGAACACGAACAGCAGCACGTGCACCAGCACGGCGAGCACGGCCGCTGGTTTCTGTCCCGGCTCCGCGTAGCGGGTATCCGCCGGATGGGACAGTGCGGCGGCCTGCTGCATCATCGACCCGCCGGCCTGACCAGCAGGCCGACCCGCTTCACGTTGGCGCGCTGCAGCTCACCCATCACCCTCATCACCGCCTCGTAGCGCACGTCCTTGTCGGCGGCGATGACCACCGGCTGCTCGGGGTCGCCGGCCTGGCGCTTTTGCAGCACCGCGATGAGCTCGGCATTCGTGACGCGCCGCTCGCTGCCGCCCTTGTCGCGTTCGCGCAGCAGCAAAGTGGCGTCGCTGCGGATCACCACTTCCAGCGGCGTGGCAGGCGGCTGCGCCGACTTGCCCAGGCTGGGCAAATCCACCACCCCGGGAGTCAATAGCGGCGCGGTGACCATGAAGATCACCAGCAGCACCAGCATCACGTCGATGTAAGGCACGACGTTGATCTGGTTCATCAGTTTGCGCTGTCTCATCGTCTACACCTGGCGCGCCTGCGCCTGCCGCTGCAGGATGTTGGAGAACTCCTCCATGAAGCTCTCGAAGCGCACCGCGATGCGGTCGACGTCGTGCGAGAAGCGGTTGTAGGCCACCACTGCCGGGATGGCGGCGAACAGGCCGATGGCCGTGGCCACTAGCGCTTCGGCAATCCCCGGCGCTACCGCGGCCAGCGTGGCCTGCTGCATGGTCGACAGGCCGCGGAACGCGTGCATGATGCCCCACACCGTTCCGAGCAGGCCGACGTAGGGACTCACCGAGCCCACCGAGGCAAGGAAAGCCAGGTGCGCCTCGAGGTTGTCCATCTCGCGCTGGTAGGTGGCTCGCATGGCACGGCGCGCGCCATCCACGATGGTGCCGGGCTCTGCGCCGCGCTGGGTCCTGATTTTCACGAACTCGCGGAAACCCGCCTCGAAGATGCGCTCAAGCGCACCCGTGGCATGGCGGTTGTTGACCGCGCTCTGATGCAGGGCCACGAGGTCGGTGCCGCTCCAGAAATCGCGTTCGAACTTGTCGGTCTGGACGCGCGCCTGGCGCACGGAGAAATACTTGCGGAAGATCCAGTACCAGGACATGAACGACACCGCCAGCAGCAGCGCCATCACCAGCTGCACAACCGCACTTGCCTGCCAGATCAAGGAAAGGATGGACAGGTCCTGCGTCACGTTCATCGTATGGGTTCCTTTTCCGCCACCTGCATTGCGGGCTCCGCCGCGGGGGCTCCGGTATTCTGCTGTTCGAACCTGCGGAAGATCGCAGCGGGCACGGGAATCGGCTTGTGCGCCTGCGGATCGGTGCAGGCGATAGTGATCTCCGCTTCCACCAGCACCTCGTCGCCCCGCCTCACCTGCTGGCCGAATACCAGCCGGGCGCGCGTTGCACGCTTCACTTCCGCGGTGACGGCGAGCATGTCATTGAGCAGCGCCGGCCGCCGGAACGCCAGCGTCGCCGAATGCACGACGAAGAACACCTGGTGCTCGCGCAGCAGCACGCCCGGATCGAATCCCAGCGACTGCAGCAGCTCGGTGCGGGCGTTCTCCATGAAATTCAGGTAGTGGGCATGGAACACCACGCCGCCGGCATCGGTGTGCTGGTAGTACACGCGCTGGGGCCAGGCGAATACCGCGCTCACTCGGAGGCCTCGCCGAACAATTCACCCGCCTGCGACGCGGCGCGGCCGGCGGGCGAGGTGATGCCGAAGTGCCCGTAGGCCGCCAGTGTCGCGACGCGGCCGCGCGGCGTGCGCTGCAGGTAGCCCTGCTGGATCAGGAAGGGCTCGAGCACATCCTCGATGGTGTCCGATTCCTCGCCGATGGCGGCGGCCAGGTTGTCCAATCCGACCGGCCCGCCCGCAAACTTCTCGATCACCGCCATCAGCAGCTTGCGGTCCATGATGTCGAGCCCGAGATTGTCGACATCGAGCATCGCAAGCGCGGCATCCGCCACCTCGCGGGTAATGTCACCGCCGGCCCGTACCTGTGCGTAGTCGCGCACGCGCCGCAGCAGCCGGTTGGCAATGCGCGGCGTGCCGCGCGATCGGCGCGCCACCTCGAGCGAGCCATCGCTGGAAATCTCCACGCTCAGCAGCCCCGCCGAGCGGTCGACGATCTGCCGCAGCTCCTTGTCGCTGTAGAACTCCAGGCGCGCCACGATGCCGAAGCGGTCGCGCAGCGGATTGGTCAGCATGCCGGCGCGCGTGGTGGCGCCGACCAGCGTGAAGGGCGGAAGGTCAAGCTTCACCGAGCGCGCGGCCGGCCCCTCGCCGATCATGATGTCGATCTGGAAGTCCTCCAGCGCCGGGTAGAGGATTTCCTCCACCACCGGCGACAGGCGGTGGATCTCGTCGATGAAGAGCACGTCATTGGGATCGAGATTGGTGAGGATGGCAGCGAGATCTCCCGGGCGCTCCAGCACGGGGCCCGAGGTCTGGCGCAGGTTCACGCCCATTTCGCGCGAGATGATATGGGCCAGCGTGGTCTTCCCCAGCCCCGGGGGCCCGAACAGCAGCACGTGGTCGAGGGATTCCTTGCGGCCGCGCGCCGCCTCGACGAAGATCGACAGCTGCCCGCGGATCTTCTCCTGCCCGACGTACTCGTCCAGCGACTTCGGGCGCAGCGCGCGCTCGATCGCCTCTTCCTGCACCGAGGCAGGAACGGGCGCGATCACGCGGTCGGTTTCAATGGCCATTTGCTATCTTACCCGCCTTGCAGGGCGTGACGGCCCGCCCCCGTTAAAGTGAGAAATTGCAATCCGAAGAGACCCGTCCATGTTACGGAAACAGACAGTTTCTATATCGCTATCGAAATAATTTCTGCGCCTGCGCCAGACAGTTCACGCCTTGGCGAGCAGCTTGAGGGCCTGGCGGATGCCATCGGACACCGACAACCCGTCGGGCAGCTGCTTCACGACGCCCTGCGCCTCCTTCTCGCTGTAGCCCAGCCCCAGCAGGGCATTGTGGATGTCGCTCGCGGCCGGCTTGGCGCGACCGGCGATCGCGCCCTCGTGCCCCATCACCCCGAAGTCGGCGCCCAGCCTGTCCTTCAGTTCCAGCAGCAGACGCTCTGCCGTCTTCCTGCCGATGCCGGGAATCTTCACCAGCCGGCCGGCTTCCTGCCGCGACACTGCCTCGACCAGTTCGCCCACCGACAACCCGGACAGCACAGCCAGCGCCGTGCGCGCGCCGATGCCCGAAATCTTCAGCAACTGGCGGAACACGCGGCGCTCGGCATCGCTGCCGAAACCGTAGAGCAGGTGCGCATCCTCGCGCACCACGAAATGGGTGAGCAGCGTCACCTGCGCGCCGGTGGCGGGCAGGTTGTAGAAGGTGCTCATCGGCACTTCGATCTCGTAGCCGACACCCGCTACCTCGACGAGGATCTGCGGCGGGTTCTTTTCCTGCAGCACGCCGGCAATCCTGCCGATCATGGCTGACCGCCCGTTGCGGCGTCAGCCGCCCGGCCGATGCGTCGTTGCGTCATGACAGGCGCCCCCCCTTGATGCGGTGTCCCTTCGCGATCTGTTCAATGCCAAAGCCGCGCCCGCCATGCGCATGGCAGATGGCGCAGGCCAGCGCGTCGGCGGCGTCAGCGCTGGGCGCGCCGGGCAGCTTCAGCAGGCGGATCACCATGTGCTGCACCTGCGCCTTGTCTGCATGCCCCCTGCCGACCACCGCCTGCTTGACCTGCAGCGCAGTATATTCGGCCACCTCGAGCCCGGCATCGACCACCGCGCAGATGGCCGCGCCGCGTGCCTGCCCCAGCAGCAGCGTTGCCTGCGGGTTGACGTTGACGAAGACCTTCTCGACCGCGACCTGGTCGGGCCGCTGCGCGGTGATCACCTCGCGCAGCCCTTCGAAGATGGCCTTCACGCGGCCCGGCAGGTCGCCAACGCCGGTGCGGATGCATCCGCTGGTGACGTAGTCCAGCCGGTTGCCGGTCCTGTCGATCACGCCGAACCCCGTAATGACGGACCCGGGGTCGATGCCCAGGATCCGGATGGTCGTGCCTGCGACGGTGTCCATGCGCAGGGCCCCCAGGTCCTATGCCTCGTCCATCACGGCATTGGTATAGACGTCCTGCACGTCGTCGAGCGACTCCAGCGTGTCGAGCAGCTTGCGCATTCGTACTGCGTCGTCGCCCGCCAGCTGTGTCTCGGTATTGGGTTTCATGACGATTTCCGCCACATCGGGCTTCAGGCCGCGCGCGGCCAGGACGTCTCGCACCGCGACGAATTCGTTGGGCGCGCAGATCACCTCAATGGAGCCGTCCTCGTTGGCCACGACGTCCTCGGCGCCGGCCTCCAGCGCCGCCTCCACGACCGCGTCCTCGGTGAGCCCCGGCGCGAGGACGAACTGCCCGCAGTGCTTGAACAGGTAGGCCACCGAACCGTCGGTGCCGAGGTTGCCGCCGTTCTTGGAGAAGGCGTGGCGCACGTCTGCCACGGTGCGCGTGCGGTTGTCAGTCATGCAATCGACGATGACGGCAGCGCCGCCGATGCCGTAGCCCTCGTAGCGGATTTCCTCATAGGCCACGCCCTCGAGTTCGCCGGCGCCGCGCTTGACGGCGTTCATCACCGTGTCCTTCGGCAGATTGACCTCGCGCGCCTTGTCCATGGCCAGGCGCAGCCGCGGATTCATGGCCGGGTCGCTGCCGCCCATGCGCGAAGCCACCGTGATTTCCTTGATCGCGCGGGTAAAGGCCTTGCCTTTTCTGGCATCGGTGACGGCCTTCTTGTGCTTGATGTTGGCCCATTTGCTGTGTCCTGCCATGATGTACGATCCCGATGTTGAAACGGCGCCGCATGAAAACCCGCTGAGTCGGCGAAGGATTCGAGGCGCTTTTCGAGTACGCGTTCTCCTCGTGCCTCCCGTTTATCGGCGGCCATCGCGACACCCGCGAATTGGCTCACAATGAGCACGTATAATTTTAGCATTCCATTCGAGGACAATCCCACATGGCTGAACCCATGCTGATCGCCAAGTCAGGCAAGACGGAGCTGGCGCTGCTTCCCGCGCTGGCCAACCGCCATGGACTGATCACCGGTGCCACCGGTACCGGCAAGACCGTCACCCTGCAGACCTTCGCGCAGGCGTTCTCCGGCATCGGCGTGCCGGTGTTCATGGCCGACGTCAAGGGTGATCTTTCGGGCCTGGCGCAGGCGGGGACGGCAACGCCGAAACTCAAGGAGCGTCTGGCACTGCTCGGCATGGAGGGCATGGGCTACAGCGCGTGCCCGGTGACGTTCTGGGACGTGTTCGCAAAATCCGGTCACCCGGCACGCGCCACGGTTTCCGACATCGGGCCGCTGCTGCTCGGACGCATGCTCAACCTGAACGACACCCAGTTGGGCGTGCTCGCGCTGGTATTCAAGATCGCCGACGACAACGGGCTCCTGCTGCTCGACCTCAAGGACCTGCGCGCCATGCTGCAGCACGTGGGCGAGAACGCCAGGACCTTCCAGACCGGGTACGGCAATATTTCGGCCGCCTCGGTCGGCGCCATCCAGCGCGGGCTCCTCGAGCTCGACCAGCAGGGCGCCGAGCAGCTCTTCGGCGAGCCGGCCCTCGACATTGCCGACCTCATGCAGACCGACAGCAAGGGCCGCGGCGTAGTGAGCATCCTCGCCGCCGAAACGCTGATGAATTCGCCCAAGCTGTATTCGACCTTCCTGCTGTGGCTGCTGTCCGAACTCTTCGAGCACCTGCCGGAAGTGGGCGACGCGGAGAAACCGAAAATTGTGTTCTTCTTCGACGAGGCGCACCTGCTCTTCAACGAAGCGCCGAAGTCGCTGCTGGAGAAGATCGAGCAGGTGGTGCGGCTGATCCGCTCCAAGGGCGTGGGGGTGTATTTCGTCACGCAGAACCCGCTCGACATCCCGGAATCGGTGCTGGGGCAACTGGGCAACCGCGTGCAGCATGCGCTGCGAGCGTTCACGCCGAAGGACCAGAAGGCGGTGAAATCAGCGGCGCAGACCATGCGCGCGAATCCGAAGCTCGACATCGAGACCGCCATATCGGAGCTCGGCGTCGGCGAGGCGCTGGTCTCGTTCCTCGACGAGAAGGGCCGGCCAGGCGTCACCGAGCGCGCCTTCATCGTGCCGCCGGCTTCGCGCATCGGGCCGCTGAATGCCGCCGAGCGCGACGCGGTCATCAAGGGCTCGGTCGTTTATGGGCACTACGAACAGGCGGTGGACCGCGAGTCCGCCTATGAGAAGCTCAAGGGCCGCGCCGCCCCTGCGCCGGCGGCACCGTCTCCGGCGGAGGCGCCGGCGAAGGAGTCGGGCAGCGGCGGCGTCATGGGCACTATCGGTGGCGTCCTCGGCACCATTCTCGGCGGCAGCACCGGTCCGCGGGGCGGTCGGCGCGAGGGGGCGCTGGAGCTGGTGGCGCGCAGCGCCGCGCGCGCGATCGGCTCGCAGGTTGGGCGTGAGATCATCCGCGGGGTCCTCGGGTCCATGCTGGGTGGCGGGAAGCGGCGTTAACCGCGACCGGCGAAAGGACGCTGCAACACTCCGCGCGGGGCAGCGACTGCCCCCGGACCAACCGGAAAAAAGGGGCAATGGAAAATGGATCTCGGAATTCGCGGCAAATCGGCGCTGGTATGCGGCGCGAGCAAGGGCCTGGGGCGCGGCTGCGCGGAATCGCTGGCGCGCGAAGGCTGCATCGTGACCATCGTCGCGCGCGGCCGCGCGCAGGTCGAGCAGGCGGCCAAGGACATCGCAGCCATGAGCGGCGCCAGCGTCATCCCGGTCGCCGCCGACATCACCACGCCGGAGGGACGCGCCGCGGCACTGGCGGCCTGCCCCGATCCCGACATCCTGGTCACCAACGCCGGCGGCCCGCCGCCCGGTCATTACCGCGACCTCACGCGCGAGCAGTGGCTTGCGGCATTGAATGCCAACATGCTCACGCCCATCGACCTGATTCAGGCCACCATCGACGGCATGATCGCGCGCCGCTTCGGACGCATCGTCAACATCACCTCCAGCACGGTGAAGGCGCCTATCGAAATCCTCGGCCTCTCCAACGGCGCACGCGCCGGGCTGACCGGCTTCGTCGCAGGGGTGGCGCGCTCGGTCGCCAAACACAACGTCACCATCAACGGACTGCTGCCGGGCTTCTTCGACACCGACCGGATTCGCAGCGTCCTGAAGGCTTCTGCGGCGGCGAAGAGCGCTTCCGTGAACGATGAACTGTCCGAACGCACCAGGGGCATCCCGGCCGGGCGCATCGGCGACCCCGCAGAGTTCGGCGAGGCCTGCGCCTTCCTCTGCAGCGCGCAGGCCGGCTACATCACCGGGCAGAACATCCTCATTGATGGCGGCGCCTACCCGGGCACGCTCTAGGATGCTGGGCCGCCTGCTGCGCAACCTGTCGGGACCGGTGAAACCGGCGGCAGGTCCTGCCGCCCCCGCGAGTGACAAGCCCGTGGAAAGCCGGGTCTTCCTCAACGTCGGTGGCGGCGACCGCAACATCCCGGTGCCGCCGCACTTCGCCGGCTGGCGGCACGAACTGCTCGATATCGCGGCACGCACGGGCGTCGACGTGGTGTGCGACGCCCGCGCCCTCGACACCTTCACAGCCGGCCGCTATGACGCCATCTACTGCTCGCACAACCTGGAGCACTACTACCGGCACGAAGTCCCCCATGTGCTGCGCGGCTTCGTGCATGTGCTCAAGCCGGGCGGCTTTGCCGAGATCCGCGTTCCCGACATCGGCGCGCTGCTGAGGCAACTGGGCGAACGCGGGGCTGATCTCGACGACCCGGCCTACGAGAGTCCTTCGGGGCCGGTCAGCGCACACGACATGCTCTGGGGCTACGGCCCCGAGCTGGAAAGGAGCGGCGAAAACCACTATGCACACAAATGCGGGTTCACGCGCGCGACGCTGACGCGGCTTCTGGGGAATGCCGGATTTGGGCAGTTGTACTTCCTGCTGCCGCTCTCGGCGCTGGAATTGCATGTCGCGGCATTCCTGCGGCCGCCCAAGCCGGCGCAACTCGTGCTGCTCGGAGTCAGCGCATGACGCGGGTCACGGCGTGCTGAAGAAGCTCTTCGTTAGGCGGAGTCCGGCCCCGCCAATGCAACAACCCGACGAGGCCGGCGCAATCGCTGCGCGCGTTGACGCCCTGTATGCGGAAGCGGCCCAGGCCTGGCAGCGCGACGATCACGCCCAGGCAGCCGCACAAGCGGCCGCAGCGCTGGCGCTCGACGATACATTGCCCGTCCTGCATTATCTGCGCGGCTGCGCACTCCTCGCGCTCGGGGAGAGCGGAGCTGCGGCCGATTCGCTGGAGCGCTGCCTCGCGCTCAGACCGGCCTATCCGCTGGTGCTCAACGCCGAGACGCAGGCCGCGCTCGCCCGCGCCCGCGCCGACTTGGCGCGCGGCAATCTGGCGCGCAGCGAACCGCGCCACGCCGGCCCGCCACGCATGATCTCCGTCATCATCAACTCGGTCACCCCCGACAAGTTCGCGTGCGTCAGCGCCAACTACCGCCGCCTGCTCGGCAGCGTGCCTCACGAGATCATCGGCATCCACGACGCCCGCTCGATGTGCGAGGGCTACAACCGTGGCGTGCGCCAGGCCGGCGGCGAACTGCTGGTGTTCTCGCACGACGACATCGAGATTCGCGCACCCGACTTTGCCGACCGCCTGCAGAACCGCCTGAAGCAGTTCGCGCTGATTGGCGTCGCCGGCACCACGCAACTCGCCGGCCGCGGCTGGGCGTATGCGCGCTGGCCGCACATCCATGGGCAGGTCGGCATGCCGCCGGAGGCGGGCGCCGGCATCGCGGTGACGGCCTTCCACATGCGCGGTCCCGCCACCCCCGGCGCGCAGGCGCTCGACGGCCTGTTCCTCGCCTGCCGGCGAGAGGCGGCCCTCGCGCTGCCGTTCGACGAAGCCACTTTCGACGGCTGGCACCTCTACGATTTCGACTTCAGCTTCCGGGCCTGGCAGGCCGGCATGGCGACGGCCGTCTGCCACGATTTCCTCGTGGTCCACGCCTCGAAAGGCA
>Ga0194132_10008803_pt1 | contig 14284 bp, 11 predicted proteins | sample TA2KigOf80mmetaG_FD_148612 | JGI IMG/M metagenome (GOLD analysis project Ga0194132, IMG submission 148612) | Freshwater microbial communities from Lake Tanganyika, Tanzania - TA2015054 Kigoma Offshore 80m | ecosystem: Environmental > Aquatic > Freshwater > Lake | place: Tanzania: Lake... | reverse complement strand
TGGTCACCTCCGATCCCTCGGGGTTGATGCGGGGGCGGAGGTTGAGCACGATGCCGATGGGGAAGTACTCCACCGAACTGGTGGTGGTCGAGACCGTGGTGGTGGAGCGCACCACCGGGATCTGCTGACCCACCTGGATGCGGGCCTGGCGGTCGTTGATCACCAGCACCGAGGGGCTGGAGAGGATCTTGGCGTTACCGGTTTCGGCCAGGGCCTCGAGTCTTCCCTTGAAAGAAAGGAAGTCGGCGAAGGTGTCGCGTGAGAAGAGGAAGGTGAAGGGCAGGTCCAGGCCCTTGTCGGAGACCTCGAAGCTGGTCTTGACGTTCTTCTGCGAGGCGTTGAGCTGCACCCCCAGGTCGCGGAGCTGGTTGGTGTTGACCTCGATGACCAGGGCCTCGATGACGATCTGCTGGGCCGCCACGTCGATCTGGCTCTGGAGCAGGTTCACCAGGCGTTCCAGCGCTTCGGGGTCGTTGCGGTCGTAGACGATCAGCAGCCGCTCCTGCGGCTCGTCGGAGGTGGTGCCGTGCAGGTGGGAGCCGCCCAGTTGCGGCGCCCCCTCGATGCCTTTGGTCGCCCCCATGGTCGGCGCCGCAGGTTTGCCCCTGGCATCGGCCGCCAGCAGGCTGGTCTTGGAGGCGTTGGCCACCTTGACCACCAGGGGCAGCTTGGCCTCCCTGCCGGCGATCAGGGCGAAGATCTCCTCGTAGCTTTCGGCGGCGGCGGGTTTGGCCTCGAACTCGATGCTGCTGTACCCCAGGGCCTTGAGCAGAGCCAGGGCGCGGTCGGCCTCGATGTGGCCCAGGTTGAACATCTGGTAGCCCGGCTCCACCGGCTCCGGCCCGGCGCTGCGGCTGCCGTGGACCAGGGGGATGAAACGGGCCCGCACCTCCCCCAACCCGGCCAGATCCTGCCCGCCGTAAAACACAAAGTCGTACCCACCGGCGGTCCCGGCGGCGATGGCGATCTCCAGGACGCCCTGTTGCCGGGCGTAGAGCCGCACCTCCTGCACACCCGGCCTGCCGGCCAGGTAACTGCTGATCTCGGGCCGGGCCGCGTAGCCCAGAGGCAGCAGCACCCGCAGATCCGCCGCGTCGAGCAGGGCCCGCGTCTTGCTCAGCGAGCGGAAGGGCGAAGCCACCACCTCCACCGGCTCCTGGGCCCTGGCAGGGGCGATCCAGCAACACAGCCCCAGCAACCAGGGCAAGGCGCGGTCTCATGGGCCAGCAAACTCCTCGGGCAGAAGATCCTGCCCCATCATACAGAGGCACCCCGAACCTGTCAAGTTGGGCCCTGCCGGGCCGCGCTCAGGGGGCGATCTTGTCCGAGGTACCCCCCCGCGCGGGACCGGGCCTGAAGGGTTGGCCATAGAGCCGGGGCAGCAGCAGGGACTCGGCCGCCTCGATGGCCTCCTCGGAAAGCGGGGCTTCCGGGTCCCCCGTCTCCCGGTTCAGACGCGTGTCTTTGCCCAGGACCACCACCCCGCCGGGCGTGAGGGTGAAGCGCTGCCGGTCTGCTTCGGGGTTGATGCCCAGTTCCACCCCCGGGGGCACCACCACATCCTTGTCGATGATCACCCGGTGGAGCCGCGCCCCAGGGCCCACCTTCACCCCGTCCATCAGCACCGAGTCGTAGACCTCGGCCCGGTAGCCGATCTCCACCCCTGGCGAGAGGATGGAGCGGTGGACCCTGGCTCCCCCGATCACCACCCCGGGGCAGACCAGCGAGTCGGCCACCTCGGTGCTCTGCCCGGTCTGGACGATGCGGGCCGGCGGCAGGGCCTGCTGCCAGGTATAGAGCGGCCAGTCTGGCTGGTGCAGGGAGAAGACCGGGCGCTCGCCCAGGAGATCCATGCTGGCCTCCCAGTAGGCGTCCACCAGCCCGATATCCCGCCAGTAGAACCCCGCCTCGCCCTGGGCCGCGGCCACGTCGCAGCCCTGCACCCGCCGGCCCTCCCGCACCATGCGGGGAATGATATCGCGGCCAAAATCATGGGTGGAGGGGGCCTGGGCGGCGTCCTCCTCCAGCATCTCGATCAGCACCTGGGTGTCGAAGACGTAGATGCCCATGGAGACCAGGGCGCGGCCGGGGCGGTCGAGCATGGGCTTGGGATGGGCAGGTTTCTCCTCGAAGCTGACCACCTGCCCGTCCCCGCCGGCCTGGATCACCCCGAAACGCCGGGCCTCGCCCAGGTCGGTGCTCATGCAGGCGATGGTCAGCTCGGCCCCGGCCCGCAGATGGTGCTCCATGAGCGGGCGGTAGTCCATGCGGTAGAGGTGGTCCGAGGAGAGGATCAGGGTCTGGGCCGGGGCGTACTGGCGCAGGGTATAGATGTTCTGGTACACCGCGTCGGCGGTGCCCCGGTACCAGTGCTCGTCCACCCGCTGCTGGGGCGGCAGCACCTCGATGCCCTCATCCCGCTCGGGGCGCAGGAAGGACCATCCCAGGCGCAGGTGGCGCTCCAGCGAGGCGGACTTGTACTGGGGCAAAACGCAGATCCGGCACAAGTCCGAGTTGACGCAGTTGGAGAGGGTGAAGTCGATGAGCCGGTACTGGCCGCCAAAGGGCACGGCGCCCTTGGTGCGGTCGCGGGTGAGGGGATAGAGCCTTTCGCCCCGGCCTCCGGCCATCACCATGACCAGGGTGTCGTGGGACGCGGTGCTGCGGCGGTGTCTCAACATGGCCGACCTCCCCGCTCAGTGGCTGCCGCTCCCCTGGAACTGCTTGACCAGCTCGCCGACCACCGCCTTGGCGTCGCCGAAGAGCATGAAGGTGTTGTCCTGGAAGTACAGGTCGTTGTCGATGCCGGCGAAACCGGGGTTCTTGCTGCGCTTGATGGCGAAGACCGTCTTGGCCTTGTCGGCCTCGATGATGGGCATACCGTAGATGGGGCTGCCCTTCATCGAGCGGGCCGCCGGATTGACCACATCGTTGGCCCCGATCACCAGGGCCACGTCGCACTGGGGCATGTCCGGGTTGATCTCGTCCATCTCCACCAGGTCGCTGTAGGGCACGTCGGCCTCGGCCAAAAGCACGTTCATGTGGCCGGGCATACGGCCGGCCACCGGGTGGATGGCGAACTTCACCGTGACCCCCCGCCGGGTCAGTTGCTCGTACAGCTCGTGGACCCGGTGCTGGGCCTGGGCCACCGCCATGCCGTAGCCGGGGATGATGACCACCAGGTTTGCCTGCTCCAACACCTGGGCGGCTCCCTCGATGGTCTCGGGTTTGTAGACCCGGTCATCGCCGCCCGCCTGGACGGTCTGCACCTGCCCGAAGGCCCCAAAGAGCACGTTGGTGAAGGAGCGGTTCATCGCCCGGCACATGATGATGGACAGGATCAGGCCGCTGGAGCCGTCGAGGGCCCCGGCGATGATCAGCAGCTTGTTGTCCAGCACAAAGCCCATCGCCACCGCCGCGAGGCCGGCGTAGGAATTGAGGATGGAGATCACCGTGGGCATGTCGGCCCCGCCGATGGGGATGATCAGCAGGACGCCAAAGAGCAGGGCCAGGCCGATGATGATGGGGAAGAAGGTGCCCGCCAGCGGGCCGGCCGGCTGCATGACCAGGTAGACGCCCATGGCCACCGCTGCCCCCAACAGGCCGATGTTGACCAGGTTCTGCAAAGGATAGGTGACCGGGCGCTGGGGAATCCAACTCACCCCTTGCAGCTTGCCGGCGGCCATCAGGCTGCCGGTGAAGGTGAGATACCCGAGGATGATCTCCAGGACAATGGCGCCCATGCGGAAGGCGGTGAGCTGCTCGGGGCCCTCGCCCACCCACAGATAGTACTTGGCGGTGCCCACCAGGCCGGCGGCCAGGCCGCCAAAGGCGTGGGAGATGGCCGTCCGCTGCGGCACCGCGGTGAGGGGCACCCGCGAGAGGGGCACCCCGACGAGGATGCCGGCGGCCAGGGCGACCACGATCCATAGATGGTGGACCACCTCGGGCTGCGCCCAGGTGGCAGCGATGGCCAGGGCCATGGCGATGACGCCCGAGATCACCCCGTGGCGGGCGGTCTTGGGGTCGTTCATCCAGTGCAGCGAGAAGATGAAGAGTACCGAAGCAGCGACGTAGGCGAGTTGGACTAAGGCATGGATCATTTCCTGGCCTCCCCGCGCGGCGCCTGCTTGAACATCTTGAGCATCCGGTCGGTGATGAGGAAGCCGCTGACGATGTTGGTGGTGGAGGCGAAGAGCGCCACCGCCCCCATGATACGGATTTCCTCGGGATAATCCGAACCGGTGACCAGGATGGACCCGACGATGGCAATGGCCGAGATGGCGTTGGTCAGGGACATCAGCGGGGTGTGCAGGAGGCGCGAGACCCGGGCGATCACCCCCATGCCGATGAAAGTGGAGAGAACAAAAACAAAGAGCAGGGACCAGTAATCGCCCGACTCCGGGCCGTGGCCCCCCGCCGCTGGCGCGGCGCCGGCCCTGCTGGCCACCGCCAGGCTCAGCAGGGCAGCGGCGGCCAGCAGGGCGGGTCCTTTGCAGCGCACCTGTCGCATCGTCGATGATCTCCTCAACTTAAGCCGAAGCTTTCGGCGCCATGAGCTCTTTCACCCGCCCGTGGACCACCTGGCCCTCGTGGGTTACCAGGGTCTGCTGGGTGATCTCGTCTTCGAGATCGTAGGAAATCTCTCCCGACCGGATGAGATGGGTAAAGAAGGTCGAGATGTTGTGGGAATACAGCTGGCTGGCGTGGTTGGGAACGGTCGAAAGCAGATTGAGCGGCCCCATGACCTTCACCCCACCGATCACCGCGGTCTCGCCCGGCTGGGTGAGTTCGCAGTTGCCGCCCCGCTCGGCGGCCAGGTCGACGACGATCGATCCGGGCGCCATCAGCTTCACCATCTCGGCGCTGACCAGCACCGGGGCCTTTCTGCCCGGCACCAGGGCAGTGGTGATGACCACGTCGTTGGCAGCCACCACCTTGCCCAGGGCTTCCTGCTGCCGGCGATAGAAGTCCTGACTCTGCTCCTTGGCGTAGCCGCCGGCGTCCTGGGCCTGGGCCGTCTCCAGCCCCAGGTCCACAAACTTGGCCCCCAGGCTCTCCACCTGCTCCTTGACCACCGGGCGCACGTCGTAGCCCTGCACCACGGCGCCGAGCCGGCGGGCCGTGGCGATGGCCTGCAAACCGGCCACGCCGACCCCGATCACCAGCACCCTGGCCGGCTTGAGGGTGCCGGCGGCGGTCATCATCATCGGGAAGATGCGCGGCAGCTCGTTGGCGGCCAGCAACACCCCCTTGTACCCGGCGATGTTGGCCATCGAGGAGAGCACGTCCATGCTCTGGGCGCGGGTGATGCGCGGCATCAGTTCCAGGGCGAAGTGGGTCACCCCGGCGGCGGCCACCGCCTTGGCGGTGTCGAGGGCGATCAGCGGTTCGGCCAGGCCGATGAGGATCTGGCCGGAGCGCAGCATCTTGATGTCTGCCTCCCCGGTTTCTGGGTTGGCGCCGGGGGTGCGCACCTGCATGATGACATCGGCCCGGGCGAAGATCTCGGCCCGGGCAGCCACGATGCTGGCCTCTTTTTTGGCGTACTCGGCGTTGGGCAAACCGCTGCCCTCGCCGGCCCCCGCCTCCACCAATACCTCCACCCCCTTCTTGCGCAGGGAAGCGACCCCCTCGGGGACCAAGGCCACGCGCCGCTCCCCCGGACTCGTTTCTTTGGGAATTCCGATGATCATCTGTGCCTGAGTTTCCAGTTGGAGTTGTCAGTGACGGGAACATCTCCTCCCGCCTCGTGTGAAGTGTATAATACTACAGAGCGTACCGGGGATCAACGCAAAGCAAAAAAACCACTGCCCTCCCAGGAGGGCAGTGGCGGCGAACCTGCCAGCGGTCATCCAGGCAGTATCTAACGGTGATCGACCTGCCTGTCGCGGTATTTTTTCAACTGCACCTCCACCCGGTCATAGGCGTCGTCCACCGCCTTGAACAGGTTTTCGTCCTCAGTGGAAGCAGAGGCCACCAGGGTCTGCTGCGGCACCTTGACCTTCAACTCCACCGAGGTGCCCAGCTTCTGTTTCTCGACCACCACCTCGCACTCGATGATGCGGTCGTAGAAGTGCCCCAGCTTGGCGCAGGTCTTCTCGATGTGTTCCTTGGTCCGCTCGGAAAGGTGGTCCATGTTCCTCACACTGATGATGGGCTGCATCTTGACGGCGTCCTTTCTCCTAGATGATGCGCTCTGCTATTTAAAAATATCCAGTCCTCAGGCTTGGTCAACCACCCCCTGGTACCAGTAGCAGGTCCACTGGTAGACCAGGTGCTCCTTGCCATTGAGTCCGGCAATGGCCCCCTTCTTGGGGCAGCCAGCCTCCTGGAGCAGCAATAGTGACTGGTGGAAAGGCACCGCATCCAGCAGCTGTAGCCGGTAGGCCGAAACCCGCCCCCGCTCCTCCAGGCCGGTGTCGCTGTAGGACTGGTCGAGACAGCCGTGGGTGGGGGTATCCACCTCCCCTAGCAGATAAAAATAGGCGCAGTTGAAGTAATCCTCGGTGCCGGTGCCCAGCCAGGAGGGGTCCTGCTCCCCGTCCACGTAGATGTACTCGTTGCCCTCCTGGTTGAAACAGCCGTGCACCGCGGCCCCCACCTGCTGCGTCACCTGGTTGAGGCCGACGAAGCGCCCCTGGCCTCCCAGCTTGAGCACCTGGTAGAGGGTGCCGTAGGTGAAGTGTTCGCGCTGGTACCGGCAATGGAACCGCAGGTCGGTAGGGCAGGGGGCGGCGCGGTGCTGGATGCCCACCTCCAGGGCCAGGTCGGCGGTGGAGGTGTTGGCCAGTTTCACCCGCGCCCCTTTGGCGTAGGGCATGGGAAAGGCGGCGCTCAGCCGCCTGCCCCGCCGCTGTAACAGCAGGGAGGAGAAATCACGGCGCTTGGCGCCCTGGCAGAAAAAATGACTCAAGGGCACCGCCACCGCCGGTGCGGCATGGCCGTCCCAGCAGATCTGCAGCGACAACGAAGACAGGGCCTCGGGCTCGCCGCCCAGATCGAAGTCGAGGCGATCGATGCAGCCTTCCCCTTCCACCTCCAGCAGCACCACCTCGCTGCGGCGGGGGATCTCGATCCGGGCCAGCGCCCCGCCCGGCCCAGCCGGGAAACCGTGGTCCGCCCCCCAGCGGGCGCATACCGCCTCCAGCGCCTGCCGCTGGGCCGGACGCAACGGGATCGGCAAAGTCTCGACCGCAACCTCCGGCCCGTAGCGCAGGGCGTTGATCTGCCAGTAGAAACTGCCGGTGTCGCTGCGGGAACGCACCTTGCACCCTCTGGCAAAGGGGATGGGCAGGTAGGAGACCCGGCCCTGGCTCGAGTCGGCGCAGTCCATCACCACCGGCTTGACGAACGGGTAGAGCCGGCCGCTGAAGAACTCGCCCAAGGTGGTGCGGATGGCCGGCTCCCTGGCCCCGTCGAAGTAGAACTCCAGCTCGCCGTCGAAATCCCCGGCGGTCCAGAAGCGGGTCAGGCAGCCGGAGCCCTGGTAGTCCACCAGCACGTGCCAGGTCTGATCCCCCTCGACCTCGTCGCGCAGGAAGAAATTGCAGTCGCGCGGCCCCATCCGCTGGTTGAGGCTGGAGTCCATGACACACTTGCCCTCCAGCTCCGGGCCGGCCAGCCAGTCCAGGTCCCGCAGCCGCTCCAGGTAGTAACTCAGATCTTTCATCGCGCTCTCAATCCCAGGGCAAAGGCACGCCGGACTGCTGGTGCGCGGCCCGGGCCGCTTCCTGCTCGGACTCGCCGAAGTGGATGCCCTCGCGCCGATACTGGGCCATCAACTGCTCCTCCACTGCCCCGGGCAGCAAGGCCTGGTCGGTGCCGGGCATGGGCTGGTGGGTTTCGCGGATGTCGCGGATGTAGCGGTCGGCCTCGGCGGCAAAGACCCCTGGGTCCACCGCCCCGGCCACGTCGATGGCCAGCACCATCCCGCCCATGCGCGCCGCCCCCCAGCGGCCCTCGATCTCGTCCCCGCGCGGCAGGGTGTACCCAGTCAGGGCCCCGCCCACCAGGGTGGCCACGGCGATGTAGCCGATGCTCTTGAAGAAGGCGGCCGGCACCCGGGCCTTGAGGTCCTCGAATTCGGGGTAACTGTACGCCCCAAAGACATTGGTGCCGGTATCCAGCACCACCGCCGGCTCCTGCCCGGCCGGCATGGCAAAGCACAGGGGCGGGTTGCCGCTGAAGGCCACCGAGGGTTTGGTCTCGCGCCCATGGGCGTTGCCCTCGCCGCGCCAGCCCTGCAGCGAAAAGCCGATGCAGCCCTGCTCCAGGCAGATGCGGGCATAGTGGCCGGCCGAGCCGTAGTGGCCGATGCCGCGCACCAGTCCCATGCCCAGGCCGTATTTCTTGGCCCGGGCCACCGCTTCCTCGGCGGCCCGCACCATGGGCAGGTACCCCAGGGTGCCGTCCCCGTCGAGGACGGCGGTGGTGGGGTTCTCGTGGACCAGCCGCACCTGGGGCCGCGGGTTGAGTTGGCCCTGGGCAAAGGCCGAGCAGTACCCAGAGACAGCGCGCGAGCCGTGGGAGCGCACCCCGCGCAGGTCCGCATTGACCAGCAGCCGGGCGATCAGGGCGGCATGGTCCGCCTCCAGCCCCACCTGCTCGAAGCATGCCCGCACGAAGGTCAGCAACCGCTCCTCGCGGACCAGGATGTAGGTTTCCGGCGGTTGGTTCATTGTCCCTTCCTCCTCATTGTTCCAACAGGAACACCCGGGTCTGGGGGGCCTGGAGGGTGAAACGGATCTGGTCGGTGGCCGGGGCGTACTCCGCACCCGAGATCAGGTCGCGCACCCGGAACACCCCGGGCAGGGCGAGGCGTTTCTCCTCCGACTTGAGGGAGTGCAGCGCCACCACGCTGCAGTCGGCCAGCAGCACGTCGTTGGTCTCGCAGTAGACGTGCGCCCCGGCGTAGCGGGCCAGGTTGCGCCACAACCCGGCCGGCAGGTTGACCACCGTGGAGAACACCCCGGCCCAGTCCCCCGGCCCCCGGCCCTTGCCCGCGCCCCGGCCGCACTCCTTCAATCCCAGCCCGATGTGGTTGTACCCGCCCTTGGCCCAGGCCAATCCCAGCTCCAGACAATCCTTGGGCAGCAGCACCGGGCCGTAGGGCAGCGATCCGCCCAGCACCAGGTCCGGTTCCAGGGTGCGGGTGATGGGGTGGTCGAAGTTGGCGATCAGCACCCGCCGCTGGGCGTTGGCCCGGATCAGCTCGAACTCGAAGCCGGTGAGCCGGCTGGCCGACTCCGTCCCGATGCGCTCCCCGTCGGAGATGCCCGAACCCGGCCCCCAGACCACCAGGGCCCCGTCGCCAAAAACCTTGCGGCGCAGCAGTTCCAGCCGCGCCTGGTCCACCCGGAAGAGGTTGGGAAAATAATAGACCCGATGCCGGGGGAAGTTTTCCAGTTCCAGATCCTCGAAGAGATAGATATTGTGCGGCACCCCGCAGCGGGCCAGGCCCATCTTCCACTCCCACAGGATGGCCTCGTTGAAGAAGTTGCCCGCCCCATTGGTCTCCAGTACCGCCTGGTCGTCGAGGATCATGGCGATGCCCAGCACGGTCTCATGCCGCCAGTGTACCGATTCTTTGATCACCGCCACCTGGCGGCGCATCACCTGGCGGATCTCCTCGGGATCGAACCAGCCGGCCCCGAACTCCATCCAGTAGGAGTGATAGCCGCGGGTGAAACCGGTGGCCAGGTTGCGCCAGGTGTTGGCCGCGTACTCGCGCACGTCGCGGGCCAGGCCGATCTCGTTGGGGGTGCGCACCCAGGTGCGGGTGTCCATCTCGCCGTAGAGCAGCTTGCCCCGCAACACCGCCGAATCGGCGATGCCCTCGGTCTCGTACACCCCGCCGATGCCCCGGGCCTGGTAGTCGTGGGGGGTGATCAGGCCGTCGCAGCCGGGCGCGTCGAAAAGCGGCGCCACCCCCAGGTGCCCCGAGCCGGCGACCATGTCCACGAAGGCCGGGCTCCACGACACCCCCTCACCGCCGCCGGGATAGTTGAAAAATCCATAATTGCTCCAGCCCAGCATCACCTGTTTGAGGGCGTCGTGCAACATCAGCGCCCGCCGCGCCGCCGCCGCCTGCATCGCCTCGCCCTGCTGGCGGAAACGCAGATGCCACAGGTCGCGCGTCAACTCCAGGTAGTCGCGCAGCGGCTGGTTCTCCTTGCGGTCCTGCCAGTAGAGCTGCTGGGCCACCTCGGGCAGCGGGCCGCGCAGCCGGTCGCGGGGCACCAGGGCCGTCGCGAAACCGAGGCTGGGGTCGCCGTACGCCTCGCGCAGCGCCTCCTCGGTGCCGTATTTGGCCCGCAGGAACGCCCGCCAGCGCCGGGTCATCAGCGGGCTGTGGTCGTAGAGCCAGCCGGCCATCACCGGCGGGTGGGTGCCCTCGCAGACATGGAAGTGGGCATAGCCGATCACCCGGTGGGCCCAGGGCCGGGACTCGCAGAAGCGGACGAGGGCGGCGGTGAAACGCGCGGCGGTGTCGAAGAAGAGATCCGAGGCCAGGGAGGGGTGCGACAGCGGCACCCCGGTCTCGGTGACGAACCCCTCCTGCGGATGCAGCTCGGTCCACGACTTGGGCGGATAGATGGTGAACCGGATGAACAGATAGGCCTCGGGGTCGCCCCGCAGCACGTGCTCGGCCTGGGCGTCCAGGTCGAAGTGCCCGGCCGGCATGGGCGGGTCCGCGTCGATGCGGTCGCCCATCCAGAAGCGGGTCTCGGGCCAGACCTCTGGCATCTCGGGTTGGAGGAAGTACACCTCCATCCCGTGGGGGTAGGCCAGGCTCATCGAGCGATCGAAGGCATCCTTGCCAAAGGTGTTGAACCCGGCCAGGGCATGGGGCTTGCCGTCGATGAAGGCCAGGGGCCGGCCCAGGTGCGGGCGAACCTCCACCTGGGGTGGAGCTTGGCGATGGGCGGACATGGCCTGCGCCTCAGCCCACGTCGAGGAAGGTGCCGGCGATGTGGCGGTTCCCGTCCCCCTGGTTCTCGTCCTGGTAGATGAGGATGTCATCGAGTTTGTGCATGGATTCACTCCTTTTCAGGCGACGGCGACTTTGTCACCCAGCAGGCGCCGGGCATTGTCGCGCAGAATGAGCTGCTTGTCGGCGTCGCTCAACTCGGCGGCATCGATGCGCGCCCGCTGCGAGGGTGCGAAATAGAGCGGAGTATCGGTGCCGTAGAGTAGTTTCTCCGCCCCCACCTCGGCCACCGCCCACTCGATGAGACCCGGCATCAGGCTGCGGGAACTGGAGGTGTCGGTGTACACATTGCCGTGCCGGCTGGCCTGGATGGCCCGCACCTGCAAATCAGGGCGGCCGCCGGCAGCCCCGCCGTTGCCCAGGTGGGCCAGGATCACCCTCACCGCCGGGAAGGTGTCGGCAAAGGGGACATAGTCGGCCGGGGCGCTGAGCGGATCACCGCTGTGGGCCATGATCACCGCGCCCTGCTCGGCGGCAAAAGCAAAGAGCGCGGTGCCATGGTCGGCGATGGGGTACTGGTGCTCCTCGGGATGGATCTTGAGGCCCACACACTGCGGGGTGGCCAGGAAGCGGCGGGCCTGCTCGAAGGTCCGGGGCTGCAGGGGATGCACGATGACCCACCAGCGCAGTTCGGGAAAACGAGGCACCACCGCGGCGGCCTCCTCGTTGCCGGCCGCCGCGTCGGCCCCCCCGCGCGGGAACAATCCCAGGAGGGGCGAAACGATGGTCAGCCCGGTGCGGGCCTGCCGCGCCCGCCCCACCACCACCGCTGCGTCCCCGGTCATGAACCGGTTCTCCAGCGCCGTGGTTTCGCGGCGGTCGTAAACCCCGTAATGGGCGTGGACGTCGATGGCAGAGATTCCGGCTGCAGACATCGGCACTGCTCCTTTCAGAGTTTCAGCAGACGTGCCGCGGTGCCGCCCATGATCGCGGCGAGTTGCTCGGGGCGGAGGAAATCGCAGTACCTCTCGATCCAGGCCCGCGACTGGCGATAGGTGCAGAAGCGGTTCTGGAAGGGCATGTCCGTGCCCCAGAGCAGCCGCTGCGCCCCGAGCCGCTCCACCAGTTCCGCCAGGGTGGGCCACACCTCCCGATAGGGGTAGTCGAAGAGGTCCCCCAAACGCACCGGGAAACACACCTCCAGGTGGAGCCGGGGATGCGCAAATGCCTCCCAGATGGCCTCGGGCAGCTCGATACGGTCCGCCTCCAGAAAGGCCCGCCAGGGGAACCCGTGGGTCAGGCTGCACACGGCCTGCGGGTACCGCTCCATCCAGCGGCTGAGGATGGCCAACTCGCCGAGATAACCCTGCCGCTGCTCGGCCGGGGAGCGCTCCCGCCCCGACAGATCCTCCGGGCCGCAGCCCAGGGTGAAGAAGACCGGCACCCCAAAGGACAGGGCCGCTTCCCAGAAAGGCCGGTACGGCCCATCGTCCCAGGGTGCCGGGCTATCGAGGTAGGCCAGGGGCGGGATGAATTTGATCGCGTGCAGGCCCTGCTCCTCGAGGGCGGTGCGCAGCTCCCCGATCACCGCCCCGGGCTGGGTGCGGATACGCCACTCGTCCACCGGGGCCATGGCCCGCAGGCGCTCGGGGTAGAGCCGCACACACTCACCCAGGTACGCGCTGTCGCGCCCCAGCATCGGATCGGTGTGCAGCAGAGCCACGTCCACCCCGGCGTAATCCATCTCCCCGATCAGGCTGTGGGGGGTGTACTCCAAGTTGCGCAGATTGGGCGGATAAAAGTGCTTGGTATGATCCTCCCCCTCGACGGTCCACACCACCCGCCCCCGCTGGTGGTCGGCGCGGAACTGCACCTCGGGAAGATGCTCCAGGTCGTGGCGCCCTTCCGGATCGAGGGGGCGCGAGGAGGCCGGGGCGCGGTCGCGGATTCGCCAGGCTGGCTGATGGTGGCCGGCATGGGCCGCCTGCACCCAGCGCAGGTGTGCGGCGCCGCTGGCGTGCCCGGCCGGGGTGTCGGCCGGCTCGAAACAATAGACGTGTGAATCGAGAATCATCTCGTGCCCTCCAGATAGGCGCCGACCACCTGCCCTTCGCGCTGGCGCAGTTTGAGGCGCTGGTGGACCAGTTCGACCACCTTTTCCAGCTCCTTGGCCGTGCCCGCCGGGGCGTGGGCCGGAGCGGCGAAGAAACGCTGCGCCGCCTCCAGGCGCGAGGGTGAAGCGCCGTCGGCCATCCAGGGCAGGTACGCCGCGTCCTCGGGTGGGATGCGGGCAGTGATGGCAGGGTAGTGGGCCTGCATCCAGGCCAAAACCTGGTCGCGGTTGGACGGGACCTTCTCGGCCAGGGTGAAGGGGACCTCCAGGATCTCCTGGGGCCGCAGCGGTCCCTGGAGCACGTACTCCAGCACCGCGGCTACCGCCTGGGGGTCGGTAAAACGCCCCAGGGCACCCAGGTAGTGGGCGCGCGCTACGGGCATGGCGGCCGCTTCGAATCTCCCCCTGACCTCCTCAAAACGCGCCCGGTCTCCCCGGGCGGCCCACACCCGCAGCGCCGCCCCGGCCAGGGCCGGATCGACGGCGGCCGGAGCGCGGCCATAGGCCAGGGCCAGGGAATCCGCAAAGGCGCCCACCTGGGGATCCTGGCCCTTGGTGCCGAGCCACTCGATCAGTTTGGGCCGCAGGAGCGAAACCGTCTCGGCCTCGCCGGCAATCCTGGCCAACCCATACCGCGCCAGGGCCGGGGCCAAGAGGCGCCGCACGTAGCCGGCATAGGGGGCTTCGAGGTGGGCGGACTCGGCGGCGAAGTTCTCCCCGACGGCGGTCACGGCCCCCAGGAGGGCCAGCAGAACCTCGGGTTGGGGATCCCCGGCAAAACCCTCCAGGGCCTGGAGGTAGGTCCGCGCATCGAGTTGTCCTCCCTCCAGCAGGGCGGTCAATTGGTCGATCAGCCCTACCCGCTCGCGGGGGCTCAGCCAGTGCTGGGCACGCCCGGCCAGTTCCACCAGCATCGGCGCCGGCACCTGCCAGCGATAGTACCCCTTCTCGCCGGCATTGGGATGGATCCAGGCCGGCGGCACCGAGGCCGCCAGGGTGCACAGCTGGGTGGGCTGGCCGAGCAGCAACTGCTGGGTGCGCAGCGAATCGCCATCCGGGTATTTGAGGACCACGGGAATCTGCCAGTACGACGCCGGCGCCCAGGCTCCGGGCCGGAGGTAGCGCTGCTGGCTGAGCCGCACCTGGCAGCCGGGCAGCAACTCGGCGCTGACCAGGGGAATGCCGGGCTGGTCGAGAAAGGTGGCCATGGGCTGACCCAGCTCGCGGCCGGCCTCCCG
>Ga0194132_10008802_pt1 | contig 14285 bp, 14 predicted proteins | sample TA2KigOf80mmetaG_FD_148612 | JGI IMG/M metagenome (GOLD analysis project Ga0194132, IMG submission 148612) | Freshwater microbial communities from Lake Tanganyika, Tanzania - TA2015054 Kigoma Offshore 80m | ecosystem: Environmental > Aquatic > Freshwater > Lake | place: Tanzania: Lake... | reverse complement strand
AGTGGGTGTGGGTGTCGGAGTGGGTGTGGCCGTCGGAGTGGGTGTGGCCGTCGGAGTGGGTGTGGGTGTCGGTGTGGGTGCCACGTTCGTCAAGAGCAGAGTGTACGTGGGGCTGTCGCCGTAGGAGGTTCCGCTCGAGCGCTTCAGCACGAAGGAGACCGGAAAGGTTCCCGTCGTGCCCATCGGCACGACCACCTGATATTCCGGGTGTACGTGGAGGCTCGGCGCGGAGCCGAGGGCCGCGGACTCGCCGGGCTCGTCGAGGATCGTGGATCCGACCTTGACGCTCACGGCGTCGTCGATCGAGACGATCTGCAATCGGAGCTGCGTGCCGGCGTCGAGCGCGAAGAGGGACTCGGCGGGACGGTCGTCCGTCGCCGTGCGAAAGCCGGGATCCGTCGTCGAGTACAGACAGCTCCCACCGACGCACAGGCTCTGAAAGACCTGCTGCGGCTCCGCGAAGCTGAAGTCGGCCCCGACGAGTGAGCCGCCGCCGTTCAGGCTCGAGTAGATCTTGATGTCGATATCTTGTCCCCAAGCCGGGCCGGCAAGGAGACAGGCGGCCGTTGCCAGGGCGATCATTGCGCCACGTCTGTTCATGATGATCTTCGTCCCTTCGACGCGACCGCCTCGCAGCGGCTCACAGTTCGATCTCGAACGGCACGTGCGGCCGGGGATCCGCGGGGGTGCGTTTCCCCGGCCGCACAGCCGCGGGCGGGCTACTCCTCCTCGGGCACGGTGTCGCCTTGGCTCTCACCGATGCAGGGGAAGGCCTCGCTCGCCGCCTCCTCGTCGTCGCCGAACACGACCACGGCGATGTCCTCGAGAGCGCTCGAGTACGCCGCGCCGATCAGGTCCTCGACGCGACAGGTCGCCATGCCGAGGTGCGGGCTCACCGCGTCGATCGTCGCCTCTTCGGTCTCACCGAAGACGCCGACGCACTTGTCGACAACCTTGTCCTGCGCCTTTGCGCGCGCGGAGGCGATCCGAGCGCCGGCGCCCGCGACGGGATCGGAGCAGGCCTTCGCGACGCTGTTCGGGACCGGATCGGTCTCGATGTCCGCGCCGGAAGCCTTCCAGCTCTGGATCTGGTCGAGGCACTTGGCGAGCGCGCCGTAGCTCGTGTTGATCAGCTTGCGGACCTCGCCACCCACCTGCTTCTGGCACTTGGCCGTATCGTTCGTCGGCTCCTCGACCGGCGGTGGGTAGCCGTTCGTGACGTGCAGGGTGTGGACCGTGGAATCGCCGTACGCCGACGCCGGATCCTGCAGGACGAAGCTCACGTCGCCCTCGCGGAACTCACCCTTCGGGGCGTCGAGCAGGAGCTGGTAGGTCGGGTGGTTGTGCAGGGCGCCGTCGTCTCCGGCGACGCCGTCGTGCGTCCCGATCGTGGCGACGTCGCCCGGCGCCGCGAGCGTCGTGGCGTCGACCTGGATCGAGATGGCCTCGTCGATGGTGACGATCATCATGTCGACGGTCGTGCCGTTGTCGAGCTCGTAAAGCTCGGGGGCCTCGTCCTCGGCTGCGACGAAGCCGGGCGTCGTCGAGCTGTAGACGGCAATCGGACCAACTTCCGTGGCGAAGTCGGTGCGCAGGTTGATGTCGAAGTCGTACTCCGCAACCAGCTCGCCGCCGCCGGCGGTGCTGGATCCGATCTCGATGTCCGAATGGGCGTGCTGCGCGCTCGCCCCGCGAGGCGCGCAAAGGATGCCTGCGGCGATCAGCGCGCAGACGTAGGTCAGGTTCTTCATGCGTGTCACAGATTTCTCCTTTTTCTCCTTGGTTGGTTTGGTCGTGCGAATGTCCGAGACCAGCAATGCGCCCGGTCTCGAGATGGCTTCAGATCCACGGAGCGGCCGGAGGAGCACGAGCACGTGTCGGCGCGCGAATGGCGACGGCCGGTCTCGGAGCTGCGATGGCGACGACGTCGCAGACCAGGCGGGCGGCGACGATGGTCGGCCGGAGCGTTTCGTCGATGGGGGTGGAGCGGGTGGCGCGACAGACGGCGCAATCGTCCCGCTTGGCCGGATGGAGCGAGCCGTGCGCTGCGCCGACGATCTGCAGAAACACGAACGCCGCGAGCACCACGAGAGTTCGGCGCCGAGTCGAGCAGCGTGCGGGTGCGCTCATGAGCTCCAAGCGTGACGTTCCATGAGGGGGCGAGGATCTACTCCTCCTCCTCCTCGTGCTCGTGATCTTCTTCGCCTTCGACGGGCGCGAGGATCGCCGTCGTCGTGGCGGAGTCGGCGTACGTTTCGCTCTCCGTCGTGACTCGGAAGGAGAGCTCGTACGCGCCTTCGTGCACGTCCTCGGGCAGGACGAGCTGCCATTCGCCGTGCCCGTGCAGCCTGGGCGTCGTGCCGAGGACGACCGAGTCGCCGGGCTCGTCGAGCGTGACCCCGCCGAACTTGAACTTCGCGGCAGGATCCAGCGCCACGATCTCGAGGCTCACGGTGACGTCGTCGTCGAGCACGTAGAAGCCCTCGTCGGGCTCGTCCGAGAAGAGCTGCATGAGCCCGGGGTCGGCCCCGGACCAGAGCGTCATCCCGCCGATGCTCGCGCTCTCGAAGACCTCGATGGGCGTTGTGAAGTCGTAGTCGATCGCGAGCCCGCCCGCGCCGGGCTCGTCCGAAGCGATCAGGATGTCGACGTGGCCGTCGGCGTTCGTCTCCACGGGGCTCGGGCTTCCGCAAGCAGCGAGAGCCAACGCCAGAATGCAAGGCGCGAGCCCCCGGCGCTGCCAACCCGCGCGCGAAACGCCGGCGATGGCGCGCACCGTTCCCTTGGTGTTCATCTCCACCCTCACCCTCCATGGCCGTTCGAAAACGGCTCGCCACTCGACATGGACTTTCCTAGACCGACCGTCGCTCGGACGAGGTCTCGGGTCCGTTCCCGGACCGCAGCGCCGAGTGCCGACCTGAGGCACACTCGGCGAGCCGGTCCCGTCGTGTCAGTCGGAGGGCGGCCCGCGGGTGCTGCGGCCGGATGGAATGGCGGGTCGATCGGCAGCCGGAAGCCGCAGGTCCGCCAGCAGCAACGAGAAAACGATCAGCAGAATCGTCGCCGGGACCAGCGGCGAGACGCGAGGGGCACGGACGGTGGCGCAGGTGGCGCAGCTCTCGACGCCATCGCTGGAGTCATGGCCGTACTCGTGGAGCACGCCGAGCGTGAGAACCGCGAGGATGGCGATGACGGCGAGGACGCTGACCAGGACGAGCGCACGCCGAAGTTCGTGTGAGCCGATGCCGGTCACGCCCGACCTGTTAGCAGCCTGCGACAGATCTTGTCAAGCAGAGATCGCAAATGCGAGTGGATCGCACTTGGTCTTGTGCGGCGACGGTGAATCCGCTACTTCATGAATCGTTGAAATGAGCACGCCGTCCCTCGAGCTCCTAGACGCCTGCCTGCACGAGCCGCACCGGCACCAGCCGGCGACTGCGGTCGTGATCGATCGCGCGGCGACTCTTTTTCGCAGCGCGGGAGACGCGAACCGCCTGCGACTGCTCGAGATCCTTCTCACGGGCGAGCACTGCGTCACCGAGCTGGCGAGCGAGCTCGGGGATCGCATGTCGACCGTCTCGGAACGCCTTCGCCTCCTGCGCGCGGACGGCCTCGTCGCGCGGCGCCGCGAGGGCAGGCATGTCTACTACGCCCTGTCGGACGACCACGTCGCAGCGGTCCTCCGGGCGGGCCTCGACCACGCCGCGGAGCTGTGCGGATGAGCCTACGTCGGACGAAGTCGCCACCTTCTCGGGAAAAGCGAACCGCGCTCCTCCGCGAGCGCCTGAGGTCGGCAGGCCTGCGCACGACCCTGCCTCGCATCGAGGTGCTCTCGCGCCTCGACGGGGCGTCGTCGCCTCTGAGCCACGCCGATCTCGCCCAGCAGCTCGTACCGCTCGGCTTCGACCGCGCCACGGTCTACCGCAACCTGAACGACCTCGTGGAAGCGGACCTCGCGACCCGCGTCGACGTCGGCGACCACGTCTGGCGGTTCGAGAGCCGCCGAGAGGACACGGCTCGAGCGCGAGAGCACCCGCATTTCCTCTGCAACGATTGCGGGGACGTGGTCTGCCTCCCCGGTCTTGCGATCCCCTCGCGGGGCAAGGCCGACGCGCGTATCGGAGACATTCAGGACGTCGTGCTCCGAGGACGCTGCGCCTCCTGCTGAGCTCCCAAATCGTAATTGCAATTCCGTCGCGACCAATGTAGGACGTGTACGGCGATGCGAGCGGAGACGGAGGAGATCCGTGCGCGGCAGCGCATCGGAGCGGGCTGGCCTCTCGTCGGCTCGATCCTGATCGCGCTCCTCGCCGTCTCGACGCTCGGCGCCCTGCATTCGGCAGAGCACGACGTGCCCCAGCACGGCGCGTCGTCGTGTGCCGCATGCATCGCGGTCGCTTCGCACGGCCTCGTCGCTGCGGCCGAGCCGCTCCCGAGGGCGGAGCTCAACGACGAGCGACCCGTCCCGAGCCCGGACGAGGACTCGGAGTCCTTCGGCCGGATCACCCGCCTCTCCGCGCGCGCCCCTCCCGCGTTCCTTGGCTAGGAGCGCAACCCGGCCGGTGGTCGGCCGGGCTGTACGGAACGCGGTGCTCGCCGGCGGGCACGTGGCCGGGCCGCTCGATCCGTCGCCTGGCGCGCCGGTGCGAACGCGCCCGGTGGCGGCCTCCGACGTAGGAGCGTGGCCTCCAAACGACTTCGGGTGGGATGAATCATGTCGAGCCTTTCCTTCTTCGCCTTCTTCAGACGCCGAGCCATCGAGTGCGCGATCGCGGTTCTCATGGCATTCCCCGTCGCCGCGCCCCTCGCGCACGCGGAGCCGACCGAAGCTCCAGAGGAAGCCGAGACGCCGGACGCGGACGGGCCGAGCTCTCCCACCTCGGCTCCGACGGACGCATCGGACGCGGACGGCGCCGGTGACCCGGGGCTCGACGACGAGAGCGTCGAGAAGCGGGAGCCTCGAGAACGGGTCTACTCCTACGGCATCGACGAGATCGTGGTCACGGCGAGCCCGCTGCCGAAGAAGGCGAGCGAGCTCCCGGGTGCGGTGTCCATCCTGCAAGGCACCGAGCTCCTCCAGAAGCAGCAGCCGACGATCGGCGAGACGGTGCGCTACCTCCCCGGCGTGAGCGCATCCTACTTCGGTCCGGGCGCGAGCCGTCCCATCCTGCGGGGCCTCGGCGGCAGCCGCGTGCAGATGCTGGTCGACCAGCTCGACGTGTTCGACGCCTCCGCAGCGAGCAACGACCACGCGGTGGCCGCGGACACGCTGGGCGTCGAGAAGATCGAGATCCTGCGCGGTCCGGCGACGCTCCGGTTCGGCCCCAACGCCGTCGGCGGCGTGGTGAGCACGATCGAGAACCGCGTTCCGCGCAAGCTCGTCGACGCTCCGGTGACGGGGACGGTCGAGCTTCGCGGCTCGTCGGTGGACGGGGGTGTCGGCGGCGCCGCGGTCCTGAACGGAAGCGTCGACAAGTTTGCGTGGCGCCTCAAGGGCTACGGGTTCACCGCGGGGGACACCGCGATCCCCGGCTTCGCCGAGTCCGAGCAGCTCCGCGCGGCCGAGGCGGCGGAGGGCGACGAGGACGAAGATCCGGAGGAGGAAGCGTTCGGGTTCATCCCGAACAGCCAGGTCGAGTACACGGGCTTCAGCGCGGGCGGCTCGTGGATCGAAGACGACTTCTACCTCGGCCTCGCCGTGTCGGACTTCCAGACGAACTACGGCGTGGTGTTCCACGAGCTCGAAGGCCACAGCCACGCCGCGCCGGGTGAGGAGGAGCCTCCGATCTCGGTCGACCTCGATACCACCTCGCTCGACTTCGCCGGTGGGCTCGTCGAACCGGTCGAGGGCATCCGCTCGGTCGATGCTCGCCTCCGCCTGACCGACTACCAGCACCACGAGCTGGCCGGCGACCTCCTCACGACGACGTTCAAGAACAAGGGCTACGACCTGCGGATCGAGGCGGTACACGAGCCCTTCGGCCTCTTCGAGGGAGCGTTCGGCTTTCAGAGCGCCTTCAGCGATTTTCAGGTGACCGGAGATGAAGGCTTCCTGCCCAACACGTACTCGGCGCGACAATCGCTGTTCGTCATCGAGGAGGTCGACCTCGATCCCGTGACGCTCGAGGTGGGCGGGCGCTTCGACTACGCCACGGTGAAATCCGGGGGTGGAGGGCTGTTCGGCGACCCGGTGGACAGGGACTTTCCCGGAGGTGCTGCCTCGGTCGGTGTCGTCTACGACGTGGTGGAGGATCAGATCCTCAGCTTCGACGTGTCGTGGAGCATGCGGCCGCCCAACTACGAGGAGCTTTTCGCGGACGGCATCCACGTCGCGTCGGGCTTTTACGAGATCGGCGATCCCGATCTCGACTCGGAGAACGCTCTGGGTCTGAACCTCGGGTACGCCGGCCAGTTCTCGATCTTCGACTGGTCGGCGAGCGCGTTCTACGACCGATTCTGGGGCTTCACGTTCCTCCAAGGGACGGGGGAGACCGTCGGCGTCGTTCCCGTGGGCCGCTTCTTCTCGACCGACGCCACGTTCACGGGCGGAGAGGTGCAGATCGGGGCGCCCGTTTTCGAGGAAGGAGCGCAGCGCCTGTACGTGGTCGGCCGCTTCGACTACGTCAGGGCGCAGAACCTCGATGCGGACGAGCCGCTGCCCCGGATCCCGCCGCTCCGCTTCGGCGGCAGCCTGATCTACGATTACGACGCGTTCCAGGCAGAGCTCGACATCTTGCAAGCACAGGCCCAGAACCGCGTGCCCGAGGGCGAGTTTACGACCGACGGCTACACGATGCTCGACCTGAGCTTCAGCTACGCCTTCGGGCTCGACACGTTCGTGCAGCCGCTGCTTTTCTTCCGCATCTCGAACCTGCTGAACGAGGAAGCGCGAGCTTCCGAGTCCTTCCTGAAGGACCGCGCGCCCCTACCGGGCCGCAACTTCACGGGTGGCGTGCAGGTGCGGTTCTAGGGGCGAGCGCTGAATGGCTGCAGAGCGCGACAACCGGATGACGCGGCGATGGCTGGTCGACGCCGGCGTCACGGATGGGATGCGCGTCATCGAGGTCGGGTGCGGTGGCGGCGAGGTCACACAAATTTTGGCGGAGCTGGTCGGTCCTTCCGGCAGCGTCGTGGCGTTCGATCGCGACCAAGAGGCGTTGGCGATCGCGCACGATCGCATGCGGGAGCGACGGATCGAGCACGTTCAGTTCCGCTCGGCGGACGTCGCGGAAGAATGCTCGACCCTCGAGTCATTTCAGGAGGAATCGTTCGACGCCTTGGCCGGCCGTCGCGTGCTGATGTACTTGCGGAACCCCGCTGAAGTGCTCCGCCGGCTCAGCGGATGGCTGCGCAGCGGGGGCTTGGTCGTGTTCGAAGAGACCGACTCGACCATGGTCCCGGCGCGGAGATCACCGATGCCGGCGCACGACCGGGCGACGCAGTGGCTTGCACGAATGCTCGCGGCCGAAGGGGCCAACCCGGCAATGGGATTCGACTTGCCGTCGACGCTCGCGGAGGCTGGGCTCACGTTCGAACGGATTCGTGCGGAAGCTGTGATTCAAGGGCAGGGCACTCAGTACCCGCTTCGCGATCTTCTCGGGTTACTTCGTTCTCGCCTGATCACGGCGGGCGTCGCGACCCAAGCCGAAGTCGATGCGCTAGCGGCTGGTCTCGAGGCGGAGAGTCTCGACCGAACCTCCGTGTATGTGAGCGAAATGAGCTTCTGCGCGTGGGGTCGCAAGCCCTGACGGGGTGAATCGGCGCGTCGCGAGCGGAAAGGCCGCGGCCCGCAACGACTGCGAGATTCTCGCTGTCCGACCGCCCGCAACGGGTGCGTTCTCGGATCTTTATGCAATCAAGTTGCAAGTAGAGTTGGGTTGCGTTAGTCGATGTTCCGAAGGAATGCTGGACTGGTTGATCATCGGCGGGGGCGTTCACGGCACGTATCTCAGCTCGATTCTCGCGTCCCGACTCGGCGCTGGCGCAGACCGGATCCGCGTCCTCGATCCGGACGACGAGCCACTCGCCCGGTGGTACCGCTGCGCGCACAACACGGGCATGGAGTTCCTGCGCTCGCCGGACGTGCATTGTCTCGGCGACCATCCGTTCGCGCTGCACGAGTTCGCACGGGAGAAGCGTGGGCGGGCTCTCGCGCGCTTCACCGGTCCGTACCGCAACCAGCCGTCGCTCGAGCTGTTTCGTGCGCACGTCGACTCGATCGTTCAGGAGCGTTCGCTCGGCGGCATGCGGCTTCGCGGATGGGCGCGACGCTTGACGCGTTCACGACGCGCGGTGCGGGTCGAGACGGACGACGGCACGCTGGACGCGCGCCGCGTGGTGCTCGCGATCGGCTCCACTAGATCGGCGTGGCCGTGGTGGGCGGTCGAGCTCCGCGCGGCAGGGGCTCGCGTCGGCCACATCTTCGATCGCGACTTCTGTCGCGCGAGCCTCGCGCCGTGGACGCGCGCGGTCGTCGTGGGCGGCGGCATCAGCGCGGCGCAGACGGCGCTCGCTCTCGCTTCGAGGGGGCATGGGGCGGTCACGCTGCTCACTCGACACGAGCTTCGCGAGCAGAACTTCGACGCGCACCCGTGCTGGTTCGGCGGCTGTCTCGGGGCGTTCGCTCGGCTGTTCGATCCTGGGCTTCGGCGCGCGCTCATCCGTCGCGAACGAAACCGTGGAACCGTGCCGCCGGCGATCGCGCGCGAGCTGCGGCGTCACGTCGACGAAGGGCGCGTGGAGGTAAGGCTCGCGGCCGTCCGGCGCGCCCAGCGCCTCGGGGCGGGGCTCGCGCGTCTCGATCTCGGGGATGCGGGCACGCTCGAGGTCGATCTCGTCGTCCTCGCGACGGGGTTCGACCCGGCGCGGCCTGGAGGCGACTGGCTGGATCGCGCGGTCGACGAGCTCCCCCTGTCGTCCGCGAGCTGCGGCTATCCGTTGGTCGACGGCTCACTGCACTGGGGCCATGGAATCCACGTCATGGGACCGCTGGCCGAGCTCGAGATCGGCCCGGCGGCTCGAAACATCATCGGCGCTCGGCTCGCTGCGGAGCGCCTCATGGCCGTTGCGTGAGCGCTGAAGCATGCGCGCCGTCTCCCCGCAGGATCGCAACGAAGAATTCGACGTGGTCGTCGTCGGCGCGGGCGCGGCGGGCATCGGCGTCGCCGTCGCGCTCGGCAAGGTTGGAGTCGCGAAGCTCGCCGTGCTCGACCGCTACGATGTCGGTGCGTCGTTCGAGCGTTGGCCGAAGCATCTTCGCTTCCTGACGCCCTCCTTCCCCGCGCACGGTTTTGGCCTTCTCGATCTGAACGCGGTCACGCCGCGGACGTCGCCCGGGCTCGCCCTCCAGACCGAACATCCGAGCGGGCAGCAGTACGCGGAGTATCTGCGGGCCGTCGCCGAGCACCTCCATGTTCCCGTCGCGCGTGGACAAGACGTGCTCGACCTGCAGCGTGATTCGCGAGACGAGAAGATGCCGTGGCGCGTCCGTACCCGAGACCACGTGATCCGTGCCCGCTTCGTCGTGTGGGCTGCGGGCGAGTTCCAGTATCCGCGGCTCAACGGCTTTCCCGGAGCGGAGCACTGCCGTCACACGTCTTTGACGGCGAGCTGGGACAGCATCGGCGAGGGCGGCCACGTCGTCATCGGAGGGCTCGAGAGCGGGATCGACGCGGCCCTACGCATCGTCGAGCTCGGCGAGCGCGTCCGCGTGCGCGTCGTGGATCCTGCCGAGCCGTGGCAGTACGCGCAGCTCGATCCGAGCCGCGCGCTGACGCCGCGCACGCAAGAGCGTCTTCGCGGTGCGCTCGAGAGTGGTCGTCGGATTCGCCTCATCGGCGGTGGACCGGTGCAGCGGGTCACGCCTGTAGAGCGTGGCTACCTTCTCGAGCGCACCGGTGCGCGCGGCCTGGTCACGCCGAACCGGCCCTTCCTAGCGACCGGCTTCTCCGGAAGCCTGTCGCTGCTCGATTCCGAGTTCGACAGGGATCCCGAAACATCGGCCGTGAAGCTCACCGAGCACGACGAATCGACGCGGTCTCCCGGGCTCTTCCTGGTGGGCCCGCAGGTTCGCCACGGCGCGCTCATCTTCTGCTTCATCTACAAGTTCCGACAGCGCTTCGCGGTCGTCGCGAAGGAGATCGCCAATCGTCTCGGCCTCGCCACCGATCCGCTCGACGAGTATCGCGCGGCGGGAATGTTCCTCGACGATCTGAGCTGCTGTGACGACAGCTGCGTGTGCTGAGGAGGCGGGGATGGGTGCTCGTCGGGACGGTGGCAGACGGGGCGCGTGCCGCGTCGCAACCGCGTTGCTCGCATTGCTCGGCAGCGTTCTCGGCGCGAGCGCAACCTCGCACGCGCTCGAGCCGGATCCGCTGCCGACCGTGTCCGGCTATGCACCCGTCGAATGGCGGCTGCTCGGCGACTTCACGTACGACGATCCCGGTCTCGGCGGCCTCGACGACGCGACCGCGGAGACGCTCGCGAAGCGTCGCGAGGAGCTGCCGGCGGCGGTGCGCGCGCTCGACGGCAAGCTGGTGAGCGTGCGTGGATTCGCCGTTCCTGCGGATATCGACGGCGACCGGATCTCGTCGTTCATGCTGCTCGCGCAGAACGATCTCGACTGCTGCTTCGGCGACTCGGCGAGCATGAACCAGTGGATCCTGGTGCGCGTGCGTCCGGGTGATCGCGTGTCGTTGGATCTGCTCGAGCCGATGCGCGTGTCGGGCCGGCTCGAGGTCGGAGAGGAGGTCGCGAGCGGAATGGTGCTCAGCTTGTATCGCCTCACCGCCGACCGCATCGAGCGCGCGCCGTGAACGCCCTCGACGTCGAGGCGATCGAGAAGTGGTTCCCCACGCCGTCGGGCGAGCCCAGGCTGGTCCTGCGCATCGACTACCTCTCGATTGCGACGGGCGAGCACGTCGCGCTCCGCGGTGCGAGTGGCTGTGGCAAGACGACGCTCCTGCACGTGATCGCAGGCATCATCGCCGCCGACGCTGGTCGAGTCCTGGTGGCCGGCCGGAAGATGCCGCGTCCGTTCGAGGCCGAGCGTGACCGCGTCCGCGCCTCGAGCATCGGTTACGTCTTTCAGTCGTTCAACCTGCTCGAAGCCTATACCGCGCTCGAGAACGTCGCTCTCGGGATGTCCTTCGGCACCAGGGTCGACGTCGCGCGAGCGTGCGAGCTGCTCGAGCGGATGGGGCTTGGCGCGTGCCTCCATCACCGCCCGTCGCAGCTCTCGGTCGGACAGCAGCAGCGCGTGGCGATCGCACGGGCGATCGCGGCTCGTCCGGCACTGGTCCTCGCCGACGAGCCGACCGGCAACCTCGACCCGGCGGCGGCGCAAACGGCGGTGCGTCTCATGCGAGACGTTTGCCGCGAGATCGGTGCCGCTCTGCTGATCGTGAGCCACGACGAGCGTGTCCTCGGGCACTTCGACCGCTGTCTCGACCTCGAGACTCTCAACGTCGCGAACCGTCGCAACGAAAAATCCGATCTCCACGAGGGGCGCATGAGAGCGGAGGCGTGACCAGACGCGAACGCGATCGAGAAGCGTCGCGCCTGCGCGCCGCCGCGCGAGTGGGGTCGGTGCCTTCGATGGTGCGACGCAGCCTCTGGCGACACCGGCTCTCGACGCTCGTCACGGCCGGGTCGGTCGCGCTCGCCGTCGGACTGGTGATGGCGGTGTTCAGCCTCGATCGCCAGGCGTACACCGCCTTCACGACCGGGAGCGGCGGATTCGACGCCGTCCTCGGTGCGCGCGGCAGCCAGCTCCAGTTGGTGCTCAACAGCGTCTTTCACCTCGAGACGTCTCCCGGCAACATCCCGTGGTCGCTCTACCAGGCGATTGCGTCGGACCCGCGCGTCGAGGTCGCGGTGCCCTACGCGCTCGGCGACAACTACCGCGGACACCGGATCGTCGGAACTACGGAGAAGCTCTTCACGACCTTCGAGTCGCGCCCCGGCCGTCCTCTCTCCGTCGCCGAGGGTGGGCGCCTCTTCGACCCCGATCGGCGTGAGGCGGTGCTGGGAAGCATTGCCGCGCAGCAGACGGGGCTCGTTCCGGGAAGCACGTTCAATCCCTTCCACGGGCTCGTCTTCGACGAGACCGCGCAGCATGCGGAGGTGTTCACCGTCGTCGGCGTGCTCGAGCCGACCGGGACCCCGATCGATCGCGTCATCTGGGTTCCGTTGGAGAGCGTGTATCGCATGGGCGGCCATGTCCTGCGTGGGGCGGGGGAGTCCTACGAGGCGCGCGAGGGGGAGTCGATCCCCGACGAGCACAAGGAGGTGAGCGCCGTAATGCTCGGGCTGCGCAGCCCCCAAGCCGGCTTCGTGCTGAACCAGACGATCAACCGTCAAGGCAAGATCGCGACGCTGGCGTGGCCGATCGCGCGTGTCATGGCGGACCTCCTCGACAAGCTGGGCTGGGTACAGCGCATCCTGTCGCTCGTCGCCTACCTCGTCGTGCTGATCGCAGGCGCGGCGATCCTCGCCTCCGTTTACAACACCATCGGCGAGCGTCGGCACGAGATCGCCGTGTTGCGTGCGCTGGGCGCTCGGCGCTCGCGGGTGCTGTCCGTCATCGTCGCCGAGGCGATGGTGATCGCAGGAGGCGGCGCGCTGCTCGGCTTCGTCGTGCTCGCGGCGATCCTCGTTCCTGCGGCGGCGCTGATCCAGGCACAGACGGGAGTGGTCGTCGAGCTGCTCGCGTTCCATCCCGCGATGATCTGGACACCGCTCGCCATGACCGCGCTCGGGGCTCTAGCCGGGCTCATTCCCGCCCTGCGGGCGTATGCGACGGACGTCTCCCGGAATCTGGTGCCGCGTGCGTGACTCGCCGGCCGTCGTCGCGCGCCGATTGGGATGGCTCGCGATCGCGGGCGCTCTCTGGGTCGTGCCGTTCGTCCCGGGGAACGCTCGCGCGCAGCACGTGTTCACCGCGCCGCACGGCGGCACTCTGCTCGCGATCGGCTCCGAGTTCGCGCACGTCGAGATGGTGCACGACGCCAGCACCGGCGAGCTCGTCGCCTACGTTCTCGACGGTGAAGCGAAGCTGGGTGTCCGGCTCGCGCAGGAGACCATCGAGGTGGATCTCGTCGGCGATTCGTCGCGCGGCTCGATCGCGCTGCGCGCGGTGGCGAATCCACTCACCGGAGAGCGGATCGGTGACAGCTCGGAGTTTCGCGGACGGAGCGAGCGGTTGCGAGGACGTGCGAGCTTCGACGGGGTGATCCGTCGCCTGGATCTGAAGGGGACGCCCGTGGAGCAATTGGCGTTCAACGTTCCCCTGGGCGCCAACCCTCACCTCGATCTCCTGATCGCGGCGCGTGGCGCCGCGGAGAAGACGCTGGCACTCCTGCAGGGGACCGAGCTGGTGGTGGATGCGACGCTCGCGAGCAGCTTCGGGGGTGTCGATCTGCTCTCCGCCACTCAGCCCGGGTTCAACGCGCTCGTTCGTCCGGAGCCGTCGGGCCGGCTGCATCCCCTCGAACGCGGCATCGACGTGGCGCTCGAGATCGTCGCGCTCGATCCTGGCGTCGCCGCGGTCGTCGTTGGGAAGCGGCTCGCGGCGCCCGGAGACCGGGCATCGCTCGGCGTCGCGCCGGATCTGCACGTGCACCCGTCGTGGCAGCTGACGGTGTCGTCGGGTGCAACCGTCGATGCCTCGCTGACGTTCCGACTCGTCTCGTCGTCGCCCCAGTACCGCGCGTCCGAACCCGTCCGCCTCCGGATCGCCGCACGTCGTTGAATCGTGCGCCGGCAGCGGCAGCAGCGAAGAAGGAGCATGCATGCAAGCGCAGAGGAAGGAGACGCCCCGGCCGCTCGGGACGGTGGTGCTCGCTGGTCTCGAGTCGGTAGGGAAGTCGTCGGTTTTCCGCCTTCTCACGGGCTGGGCTACCGGAGACGAAGCGAACTTTCGCGGATCGACCGTCCGCTGCAGGCGCGCCGAGAGCACGGCGCTGGGCGCGGTCGTCGTGGATACGCCCGGAATCCGGCTCCGGACCGACGCCGTGACCACGCGGCTGGCGCTCGCTCAAGTCGCAGACGCGGAGACGGTGCTGGTCGTGGTGCGCGCGACACATCTGCACGACGAGCTGGCGGCAGTGCGGGGCCTCCTGGGGAGCGCGCTGCGTCGCTGCCGCGTCGCCATCGCGGTCACGTTTCGCGATCGCATGAACGTGGGCCTCGACGAGGCGCTGCGACGTCTGGAGGAGGCACTGGGCTGTCCCGTGCGCGCGCTCGATGCGCGGTCGGGCGGACCCGCCGCGCGCGCGGAGCTGGCG
>Ga0194132_10008801_pt1 | contig 14285 bp, 13 predicted proteins | sample TA2KigOf80mmetaG_FD_148612 | JGI IMG/M metagenome (GOLD analysis project Ga0194132, IMG submission 148612) | Freshwater microbial communities from Lake Tanganyika, Tanzania - TA2015054 Kigoma Offshore 80m | ecosystem: Environmental > Aquatic > Freshwater > Lake | place: Tanzania: Lake... | reverse complement strand
GTTCCCCACGGTGCAGATGTTCCCCGGTCTCGCAGCGCTCGTGCAGCAATACTTCCGTGAGATCGGCGTCGAGGTGCAGCTCGACGGTCTCGAGTTCAACCAGTTCATCGCGCAGCGGTTCCTGCCGCGGCGCTACGAGCTGATCCTCGGCTGGTGGATCTACCCCGCCGATCCTGACGTGTTCAACTACGCGCACAGCAGCACGGCCGCTGCCGGGTTCAACGTGCCGCAGTACCGCAACGCCGAGATGGATAAGCTGCTGGAGCAGGGCCGTGCGAGCATCGAGCCGGCCGAGCGCGCGCGCGTTTACGAGGAGGTTCAGAAGCTGTGGGCCGAAGAGCTGCCGTACATGCATTTCTGGTGGCCGAACGAGATCCGCGCGATCAACCGGCGCATCCAGAACGTGCCGATTCTCGGGCTGCGCGACGCGTTCCAGTACGTCAGCGAGTGGCAATCGCGGTAGGAGAGTAGGCCCGGCTGCGGCGGCCGGGCCCGCCCCGTCGTCGTCGATGCTCCAGTTCGTCGCGCGGCGTTTGATCCACGCGGTCGGTGTATTGCTCGCCGTGGCGATCTTTACGTTCCTGCTCGTGCACGCCGCGCCCGGCGGCCCGGCGATCATGACGACGATGGAGACGACGCCGGATCAGATCGCGGCGCACCGCGCGCGGCTGGGTCTCGACCAGCCACTGCACGTCCAATTCGGAAAGTGGATGTGGAATCTGCTCCGTGGCGACTTCGGGCGGTCGTTCAACGACGGCCGTCCCGTCCTCGCCGTGCTCGGCGAGCGCCTGCCCGTGACTCTGCTGCTCGGCGGGGCCGCGTTGCTCATCTCCGTCGTTCTCGCCCTGCCCGCGGGCATCTACTCCGCGACGCACCGCGGCGCTACCGGCGATCACGTCACGACGTTTCTCAGCTTCATCGGCGTCAGCATCCCGTCGTTCTGGTTCGGCATCGTCCTGACCATAGTGTTCTCGGTGCAGCTGCGGTGGCTGCCGAGCTCTGGCATGTTCACCGTCGGCGCCGCGGACACGCTGTCGAATCGGATCGTGCACATGATCATGCCCGTGCTCGTGCTCGCGACGGGCCTGCTGCCGCAGCTCGTACGCTACGCGCGCTCGTCGATGCTCGAGGTGCTGTCCCGCGACTACGTGCGCACGGCGCGCGCCAAGGGGCTGGCGACGTCGCGCGTCGTTTACCATCACGCGCTGCGCAACGCCTTGATCCCGGTGGTCACGGTAACGGGGTTGCTGCTGCCGCGCGTGATCGGCGGCGCGGTGATCACGGAGCAGATCTTTGGTTGGCCCGGCATGGGGCAGTTGGCGGTCGCCTCGGCGATCGGGCGCGACTTTCCCATGGTGCTCGGCATCACCGTCGTCATCGCCGGCGTCGTCGTCGCGACGAATCTCATCGTCGACCTGGCGTACGGCTGGCTCGACCCACGGATTCGCCATGACTGAGGCCCTCGGGAACGCCGCCGTCCGCGGGCGGGACGGCAAGGCGCCGCGCTTCGCGACGCTCGCCGCGCGGCGGCTCCGCCGCAATCGCCCGGCGGTCGCCAGCCTTCTATTCTTGGCTCTCGTGCACGTCTTTGCGTTCCTCGTGCCGGCGCTGCCCGGATTCGATCCGTTCCTTACCGACCCCGGCAGCACTCTGGCCGCCCCAGGCGGCGCTCACCCGCTCGGCACCGACGAGGTCGGACGCGACGTACTCAGCCGGCTGATCGACGGCGCCCGAGTCTCGCTCGTCGTCGGCTTGCTGTCGATGGCGCTCGCGATCTCCACGGGAACGATCATTGGCGCGCTCGCCGGCTACTTCGGCGGCTTCGCCGACGCCTGGCTGATGCGGGCCACGGACGCGATGATGGCGTTGCCGACGCTATTTCTCATCCTCGCCATCGTCGCCGTCTTCGGCGGCGGTCCGTTCGTCGTAATGGCCGCGATCGGATTGACGTCGTGGATGCAGGTCGCGCGCATCGTCCGCGGGGAAACCCTGCGGTGGCGCGTGGCGGAGTTCGTCGACGCCGCGCGCGCGCTCGGCGCTTCCGACGGGCGGATCATGCGGCGCCACCTCCTGCCGCAGGTCGCGCCGGCGATCATCGTCACCGCGACGCTCGGGGTCGCCTACGCGATCCTGACCGAATCGGCGCTCAGCTACCTAGGCGTAGGCATCCGCCCGCCGACGCCGTCCTGGGGGAACATGCTGCAGAATGCGCAGCAGTACATCTGGTCGCAGCCGCGGCTGGCGATCTACCCGGGCGTTCTCATTCTCTTGACCGTCCTGAGCTACAACTTCATGGGCGACGGACTGCGCGACGCGCTCGACCCGTCGTTGCGCAACGTCTAGCCCGCGACGAGGGAAACGATGCAGTGGACGCTCGCCGCCGTCGGCGACATCATGCTCACCCATCCGCTCGGTGCAAGCGGCTGTCACGATCTGCTCCGCGAAGCAACGCTCGCGTTCGCGAACCTCGAGGTGCCGCTCTCGGCCCGAGGGCATCCAGCGGACAAGCCGATCGCGTTCCGCGCCGATCCCGTACTCGCCGGCGAGCTGGCTAAGATCGGCTTGGACGTCGTGACGTTCGCGAACAATCACGCGCTCGACTACGGCATTCCGGCGCTCCTCGACACCGTGACCCACGTCGAGGCGTCGGGTGTCGGCTGCGTCGGCGTCGGCGAAACGCTCGAGACCGCCGCGGGGTTCCGCGTCCTGGGCGCCGGCGACGTGCGCGTGGCGTTCGGCGGATTCAACTGCACGTTGCCGCCCGGCGCCGCGGCGTCTCCACAGCGGCCCGGCACGGCGCCGCTGCGCGTCGAGGCGAGCTACGTCGCGGACGCGACGCTGGAAGAACAGCCGGGCACGTCACCCTACGTCCGCACCACGCCGTTCGAACCGGACCTCCGGTACGCCGCCGACCGCATCCGAGAGGCGAAGCGGTCCGCGGACGTCGTCGTCGTTTCCGTGCACTGGGGCGTGCCGCCGGGCTGGGCGGCGCCGTTCCAGGGCACGCTCGCCGACTACCAGCCGCCGATGGCGCACGCGCTTATCGACGCCGGCGCCGACGTCATTCTCGGTCACCACCCGCACACGCTGCACGGCGTCGAGATCTATCGCGGCAAGCCGATCCTCTACAGCCTCGGAAACTACGTCTTCCACGTCATGGCGCCCGGCGCGAAGATGCCGATCATGCGACCGCTGCCGCCCTATCGCTGGGAGTTCCTCAGCCTGCCGGAGCTGCACGAATCGGCGGTTTTCCAACTGCGGTTCGACGACTCTGGGCGGACGCTGTGGTCGATCGAGCTCGTCCCGTGCGCGTTCGACGACCGCGGCGAGTCGCAGGTCGCGTCCGGCGCGCGAGCCGCGGCGATTCTCCGCCGTTTCGCGGCGCACTGCGATGCGCTCGGCACGCGGGTTGAAGTGAGAGATGGGCGGGCGAAGGTTCGGATCTCGTAGTCGCTCGGCAGGGTTCATCCCGAGGTCATCGCACAGCGTTTCACACCATAAGGGGGAGCTTCATGACCGCTGTCCCGCCCGGCACGGTGATCACCGAAGAGGTCGTCGCGCTCGCGCGGGGGCTCATCCGCATCCCCAGCCAATACATCGACAACGAGCTGGTTCAGCACGGCGACATCGCCGATTTCCTCGCGGCGCACATGGCGTCGATCGGTCTGGAGGTTGGGACGCTCGAGGACGTCCGCTCTTATCCAGTCGTCGTTGGCACGACGCCGGGCGGCGGCACCGAGCTGGTCCCCCGACGGTCGCTTCGTCGCGTTCTATGCCAGCGACAGCTGCGAGGACCGCGCGACGAACGTCGGCTTGTGGCTGTCGGAGCCGCGGACGCGGCAGCTCGCGAACTTAACGTTCGACTTCGACCGCGCGCTCGGTGATTGGATCATCGACGACATGCACACGGCGTATGGTCACAACGTGGCACCGCCGCTGTGGGCCGCCGACGGGCGACACGCTTGCTTCATCGTCACGGACCACGGCAGCACGCATGTCTTTCGCGTGGACGTGCCGGGAGAAGCCGCCTTCAAGCGGGGGCGGCCCGTCTCGCACGGATTCACCGAGGCCGCGAACGCGACCGGCCGCGCGTTCAACGTGACGCGGATTCTCGAGGGCGCCCGGCGCATCTACTCGTTGTCCGGAGACGGGCGAGGCCGCCTGGCGATCGCCGCCAGCGACCCGCGGCGGCCGGGCGAAGTGTTCACCGCGATCGTCGACGAGTCGGCCCCCGGGGCGCCGCGGGCGACGGAGTGCCCGATCACCGCGTTGAACGCGCGCTGGCTGTCCGAGGTGAACCTTGCTGACCACGAGCCGATCCACGGCTTCCTCATGAAGCCGCCCGACTTCGCTGCTGGCCGCAAGGTCCCGCTCGTCCTCAACATCCACGGCGGCCCCTACGTGGCGTGGGGAAATTCGTTCACGCTCGAGTTCCAATTGCTCGCGGCCTCCGGCTGCGCCGTCCTCTATACGAACCCGCACGGCAGCAAAGGATACGGGGCGCGGCTCACGGTTGACATCAAGCAGCGCCGCGGTGAGATCGACTATCAGGACTTCCTCGCCGTCGTCGACGCCGCGTGCGAGCGGCCGTTCATCGATTCCGGTCGATTAAGCATCACGGGCGAGAGCTACGGTGGTTGGGCGGTGAATTGGGTCGTGACGCACACGACGCGGTTCGCGGCGGCCGTTTACGATCGCGGGACAAGCAACCGCCACAGCGCGTGGGGCAACAGTCAGATGGGCTACCTGCACTCGAACTGGGAAACGCCCGGACCGCCGTGGACTCACCCGGAATTCTACATGCAGCAGTCGCCGATCAACTACGCGGACCGCTGCGAGACGCCGCTGTTGATCCTGCACGGGTCCGAGGATGCGCTGTGCGACGTGTCCGAGGCGGAGCAGATGTTCAAGGCGCTGAAGGCGCTGAAGAAGCCCGTCGAGTGGATCTTGTTCTTGAGCGAGCCGCACCACATGTCGCGCACCGGCACGCCGCAGAATCGCATCGAACGGCTGGACCGCATTGTAGACTGGTTCGAGCGCTACCTCCGACCGCGCTGAGCGGAAGCGACGACACCGATAGCGCTCCGCTCGAGACAGCCACGGATCACCCCACCGAAGGAGGAATCCATTTGTCGACCTGGTTCACTCAATGGAAAGACGGCGCCGAAGCGGCGCTGCAAGCCGACGTGTCTCTCGACGTGCCCTGGGCGCTCGTCGAGCGCTTCTCGAAGCTCGTGCGCGAGTCCGGCACCGAGCAAGAGTTGGTGGCCGCGCGCGCGATCATGGATCAGCTGCGCGCGTTCGGCGTACCGCACACGCATCACGAGCCCGAGGTGCTGATCAGCCTGCCGCGCGGCGCCACGCTCGAGGTGACAGCGCCGCAAGCGAAGACGTTGCGCGCGAAGACGCCCGCGATGTCCGCGTCGACGGGCGGCAAGCCGATCGACGGCGATCTCGTCTACCTCTCCACGGGGCAGGCCGGCAGCATCATCTCGATCTTCGAAAAGGTCGACGCAGTCACGGCCGACGTCGCCGGCAAGGTCGTCCTCACGGAAGGGTATCCGTCTCCCGGCAAGGTGAAGAGCCTGCAGGACGCCGGCGCCGCCGGCGCGGTCTTCATCAGCCCCGGCGAGCGCATCCACGAGGGCATCTGCACGACGATCTGGGGATCGCCCGACCTCGATTCGCTGCCGCGGAAGCCGCGCATCCCCGTCATCGCGATCAGCAAGCCCGACGGCGCTTGGCTGCGCGATCTCGCGCAAACGGGGCCGGTGCGCATCCGTTACAGCACGAACCTCGAGGAGCGCTGGCGCAAGATTCCCGTCCTCGAAGCGGTCATCCGCGGCACGGAGGAGCCCGAGAAATTCGTATTGATGCATGGCCACCTCGACTCCTGGCATGAAGGCATCGGCGACAACGCGACCGGCGACGCGACGCTCCTGGAGTGCGCGCGCGTGTTGTGGAAGCACCGCGACAAGCTGCGCCGCAGCGTACGCATCGCCTGGTGGTCCGGCCACTCGCACGGCCGGTATGCCGGGTCGGTGTGGTACGCGGACGCGCACGCGATCGACATCGACGAGAACTGCGTCGCGCACATCAACTGCGACTCGCCCGGGTGCCGCGACGCGTCCGCGTTCGACGACGTCTTCTGGATGGCCGAGGCGGAGTCGCTGGCCAAGGCGCTCATCAAGGACGTGACCGGGCAGGACGCCGAGGGCGGCCGGCCGCTGCGGGCTGGCGACAAGTCGTTCAGCAACATCGGCGTGCCCACGTTCTTCATGCTGTCGTCGAACATTCCGAAGCAGGAGATCCGCGCCCGCGGCCTCTACGCGGTCGGCGGCTGCGGCATGAACATCGAATGGCACACCGAGGCCGACACGATCGAGATCGCCGACCGCGGCAACCTGCTGCGTGACATCAAGCTGTACGCCGTCGCGGCATTCCGAACAGCGAACGCGCCGTTGTACGCGCTCGACCTCGCGATGACCGCCGCCGACATCGGCGCGACACTCGAAAAGTACCAGCAGGCGGCGGGCGGACAATTCGACTTGTCGAGACCGCGCGCGGAAGCGCGGGGTCTCGAGGACGACCTTCGCCGCTTCTATCAGGCCGCCAAATCCCTCGACGGTAAAACGGTCGGCGATCCTGCGGTCCATCGGTTCAACGAGGTGCAGCACGCGGTGTCGCGGCTGCTGGTCGGCGTGAACTACGCGCGCATGGGACGGTTCTGGCACGATCCAGCCGTAGACGTGCCGCCGCTGCCAGATCTGGAGCCCTGTTTGAAGCTGGGCGCGCTTTCGGCCGACAGCGACGCCGCGCGTGTCACGCGCACGCACCTCGTGCGCGGCCGTAACCGGCTCACCGCCGCGTTGCGCGAAGCGCGGCGCGTCATCGCCCGGGAGGCGCGGACGTGAAAGCGCTGCTCATCCGGCAATTCGGCGGCATCGACACGCTGAAGATCGAAGACGTGCCCGATCCGAAGCCGGGACCCGGAGATGTCCTCGTGCGCATCAAATCGGCCGGCGTCAACAGCAAGGACATCTGGGCGCGCTCGGGCCCGCCCGGCGGCAAAGCGCCGTTTCCGTGGAAGCCGCGTCCGTTCCCCTACATCACGGGAGGCGACGGCGCCGGCGTTGTCGAGGAAGTCGGCGAAGGGGTCGAAGGATTCCGGCCTGGTGATCGCGTGGGGATCAACCCGATCCTTTACTGCGGCCGCTGCGCTTATTGCTTGGCCGGAGAGCAGTCCCTGTGCTTCGACTACAAGATCTTCGGCGACCACCGGCCGGGCGCGTTCGCGGAGCTGACGACAATCCCCCAGCAGAACTTGATTGCGCTGCCCGACCACGTCCCGTTCGAGGATGCCGCCGTCCTGCCGGCCTGCTACACGACGGCGTGGCGCGGGTTGATGACCGCTGGACAATTACAGGCGGGGCAAGACTTGCTCGTTGTCGGCGCGTCCGGCGGTGTCGGAACAGCCGCGCTCGTCCTCGGCAACTACGCCGGCGCGCGGGTCTTCGCGCTCGTCGGTGACGCCGAAAAAGTGCGCAAGGCGGAAGCGTCGGGCGCAATCCCAATCGATCGGTCGGCGCACCCGAAGTTCTCGGAACGGGTGCTTGCCCTGACGGATGGCCTCGGCGTCCACGTCGCGTCCGATCCTGTCGGCGCGGTGACGTGGCCGGAGACGATCCGGAGCCTGCGGCGATTGGGCAAAATGGTCATCTGCGGCGCATCCGGCGGCGAGCGTCCCGACTTCGATATCCGCGAAGTGTACCAGCGGCATCGCCAGATCCTCGGCGCGCCGATGGGCAACTTGCGAGACTTTCATGCCGTGATGTCCCTACTGTTCCAAAATCGAATCCGTCCGATCATCCATACGGTTATGCCCCTGGCTGAGGTCCGCGAGGCGCACCGGATGTTCGAGGCGCGGGAACACTTCGGGAAGATCGTTCTCGTGCCGTAGACGCGGGGGGCCTCTCGCGGGTGGCGCCGGCCGAAACGGCCGGGGATTCGGAGTCTTCAGGCCAACGAAGTTGCAGAGGTGATGAAGGATGTCGCGCGCACTCGCATTCGTCTTGTTCGTCTCGTTGTTGCTCGTCGGTCCGGCGACGGCGGCCACGGTTTCCGCCGGCGTGGGTTATGACCTTACGTTCACGGGCACGAATACCGCCGGTACGATCTCGGGAACGATCGGCGGCGTTCCCGACCAGGGGCCCTACAGCGGCGGCACGTGGACGGTGACCGCCGAGGGCAAACCGTTCGCGGCAGGGACCTGCGCCTGCGGCGGCACTTGCGCGATCACTGGAACCACGGTCGCGGGCCGATCGGTTTCCTTCCCGTTGAGCGGAACAACCCTGACTGGCACGAAGTCCGGGGTGCTCCCGGCGTCGACTTTCCCGAATCACGGCGCATTGGTGTCTTCGGTCGCTCAGTGGGCGAACAAGAACCTCGAACGCGGGGACCGAGGCAAAGTCGTGCGCGATGGCTTCGTCCGCGCGTAAGGAACAGCGTCCGGATCCGGACGTCAGGGAGCGGAGAACAAGTGGCAGACGTCGAAGACAAAGGGAGACGAGAAATCCGGTCAAGGAAAAGACGGGAATGGAAAGGACGCCGACAGGGGCGGCGACCGCGGCAACGATCATTGCGGGGGCAAGGGAAAGTAGTCTGGGCCAGCCCCGCCAAGGGAGGAAGTCATGGGGCTGCTGGACGAGATCTTGACGCAGGTCGCAGGTCAGCTACAAACCGGGTCAGCGTAGAGCGGGCCGGGACGACAGGCATCGCCGCTCGACGCGTTGCTCGGCGGTGGCGCGAACAATCCGTTGGCGTCGATGCTCGGGGGATTGCTCGGCGGCGGCTCATCGAGTGCAGGTGGCCGACCGAGCCCGAGCGGCGGAAATCTCATGGAGCTGCTGCAGATGGTGCTCAAACTGATCCAACTTCAACCGGGCGGCCTCGCCGGCCTGATCGACGGCCTGTCGCAGGGAGGCCTCCAATAGCAAGCGCAATCTTGGGTGGGGCGGGGCGCCAATCAGGGCGTCTCACCAGACCAGCTCCTATCCGCCCTGGGAATCGGAAACCAGTTCCCGCAACTCGCGCAGCAGTTCGGGTTGTCGGAGCAAGAAGCCGCGGATGGAATGTCGCAATTGCTCCCAGAGCTCGGCGATCGGCTCACGCCCAACGGTCAGTTCGAGAACAACGATTCTCTGCAAGCCGGCCTTGAGGACCTGCAGCGCCTGCTCGGCGACAGCGGCGCGAGACCGATCCGGCGGCGCAAGAGCGGCTGCAGAAGCTGGAGTCCTAGCTGGAGCGCCAGCGCAACGAGAGCGCGATCCGAATCTCCGATGGATCCTGAGTCCAAACGCGGGCGTCGCCATCGGTGCCGGCGACGCCCGCGTTCCGCAGCGCGACCACCGCCTCGCGCAGCGCCTGCTCGTTCGCATACTCGATCGTATAATAGTGCAAACCTGAAGCGTCCGGCGGGGGCGGCGACGCGCCGACGCCCGCCCACGTGTTGAGGCCGACGTGATGATGGTAGCCATCGACCGACACGAAGAGCGCGCTTGGACCGTACCGCATCACGAGATCGAAACCCAACCGTTCACAGTAGAAGCGCTCCGCGTCCCGTAGCAGCGCGACGTGCAGGTGGATGTGCCCGATTCGGCTCCCTGCCGGAAGGCCAGTCCAAGGCTCGCGGACGCCGCCCAGGGTGCCGACCAAATCCCGCAAATCGAGCGGCTCCGTCGCCATCGTCAGCTTGCCGTTGCGCGACGGCCACCGATCCCTTGGACGATCGGCGTAGATCTCGATGCCATTCCCATCCGGATCCGCCAGGTAGATCGCTTCGCTGACGAGGTGATCGGAGGCCCCTTGCAGCGGCGTGTTGGTCTCGACGAGCCGCAGGAAAGCCCGGGCGAGGTGCGTGCGATCGGGGAGCAACAACGCGAAATGATAGAGGCCGGACGTATGCGGCGGGCGCGGCGACGCGCCGGCGACCGTTTTGATACGCAGCAACGGCGCGCCGTCGTCGACGCCGAGATCGATCAAGTTCGCGCTCCCGCCGACGACACGAAGGCCAAGCCGTTCCTGATAAAATCGCGCAAGCCGGATCGCATCCGCCGACCGTAGTGCGACCATTCCGATTCCGGTAATTCCCGCCACCTCGCACCTCCGTGCGATCGGTGTCACCTTCGAGCGGCATGCGGTTTGCATGGAACTCTTCGCGATGCATGTACGCTATTACCAGGGAGACTACGACGCTCGTCCAAGGGCATCGCGATCGTAGGCCAGTATCGCACCCGGAGAACAAAGTTGCACCGATCGTCCACGATCGCGATCATCGCGTTCTTGTGCACCGCCACGCTCGTGCCGCAGCCGCCAGCGCGTGCAGTCGCTGCGCCGGCGCTCGGGCACGGCGCCTCGTTCGCACTCGAAAGATCCAGGCTCGCAGGCACGACGGCCGGTCCGCGCTATCCGCGTCTGGCCGGATTCCTCGTCCCCGTCGAGGAGTCGTTGCTGGTCGGGCTGCTAGCGGCCGGGCTCACCGATCGCTTGATTCGAATCGCCGTCGACACGAATGGTCACCTGATCGCGGCATCCTTGGTCCTCACGTTCCCAGAATCCGGACCGGACGCCGTGCCGCCGCTGCAGGCGCGCGCGGTCAGCTTGGCGGCTGCGGCGTTCAAGGCGGTTCCGGCGCTGGACGAGCTGCAACTCACCGCGTTTCACCAGGAGAGCGGATACTTCAACGCCTACCGCTCGGACGTCTCGTTCACGGCCGCGATCAGCGGCGCGGACGCGGCCATTCTGCGGAGAACGAGCGGACCTGTCGAACTGCAGATGCGGGCGTTTCGCGCCTGGTACCATCCGACGATCCGCCCCGCGACGGCGCCGCGGAATGTAGACGGACCGCCCCGCGCCCACGTCGCCCCGAAGGCACCGCCGTTCCACGGCAACGAGCACGCGACGGGTTTCTCCGGCGACGCGAGCGATCGTCTTCTCGAGCTGCGTGACCGCTTGGCAGGACACCTGCGCGGTCAGATCGTCGGCGGCAAGATCTATCGCGGTCCGGTCCACCGGCGCGCTCTGGCGCTGACGTTTGACGATGGACCGATGCCGATCTACACGACGTTGTTGCTCGACTCTCTACGCCGTGAAGGTTTGAAGGCGACGTTCTTCGTCATCGGCCAACGCATCCGGCAGTACCCATATCTCGCGCGCGCCATCGTCGCGGACGGTCATGAGATCGCGAACCACACATACAGCCACGTCAACCTCACGCATCTCAGCGCCGATGACACACGCGAGGAGATTGCGCGGGCGCAGCGGGCGATCCTCTCCGTCACGGGTCGAACAGCCGCGTACTTTCGCATGCCCGGGGGGCAATACAACCGCGCCGTCCTGAAAGAAGCGCGTCGCCAGAACCTGACGACCGTCTTTTGGACCGCCGCTCCCGGTGATCACCACCAAATTTCGGACGAAGCGCTGCAGCAAAGGATGATGGCTCGCGTCTACAACGGCGGGATCCTCTTGCTGCACCAGGGGATCCCGGCGACGCTGCGCATGCTGCCCCACGTGCGGGAGATGTTGCAAGCGCGGGGCTATCATCTCTCGACCGTCTCCGGTTTGATGAACGGCGGGGCCTCGACGCAAGCGCAGCGGTGAGGCGGCTACAACCGAACGTAGATTCTCCGGACGTACAGGATCGCCAAGACGAGCCACCAAAAGCCGACGTACAGAGCGGTGTAGGCCCAACCGCCGCCCTCGCGTCCGTACTGCCGCACCAGAGCATCGAGGAAGACCGTCTGCAAGGACATCACGACCGGGGTCGACACGGCGGATACCTTCCGCGACGTGTATTCGGAGGCGGTAAAGCGTGCACGCGGCCTCGGTGACAGGCTCGCAGTCATCCGCGTGGTCATCCCCGAGCTCGCGTCGATTCCGAACGCTACGGGCCGCAGGTCGCCGATCGGGTTCTCAAGCGTGTCGTGGCGATCATTGAATCGCACGTACGGGCGAGCGACCTCGTGGGCCGCATGCGCGAGGACGAATTCGCGATCCTGCTGCGCGGGCCCGGCCCCGACCGCGTGCGCGCCATCTCCGACTTGATCACCAAGGAAGCGCAAGCGTTTCGCGTGCACGAGTATCCGGACCTTCGCTTGTCGGTGTGGTCAGGACGGGCAACGATGCCGGAAGCGCGCACCGATCTCATGGAAGCTGCCAAGGCGCTGCTCCTCGAATCCGGCACGCGGTAACAGAAGGTCCCTCGACCGTTTCCCACAGCCCGTCGCGTCAACGCGCGGCCTGGATCTCCGCGGCGGCGACCGGATTCTCCAAGCTCGACAAATCGCCCGGGTCGCGTCCGAGGAACAAGGCTCGGATCACCCGCCGCATCACCTTCGCGTTTCGCGTCTTCGGCAGGTCGGTGACGAATCGTAGGATGGCCGGCCGCAGCGGCTTACCCATGCGCGCGGCGACCCAATCCTGCAGCTCCGTTCGCAAGCCATCCGACGGCCCGTGCCCCGGTCGCAACACGACGAAGCAGGCGACCGCCTCTCCCTTCATGTCGTCGGGAACGCCGATCGCGGCAGCTTCGCTTACGGCGGGGTGACCGGTCAACGCCGACTCGACCTCCGCTGGTCCGACGCGCTTACCCGAGACCTTGATGGTGTCGTCGCTGCGCCCGAGAATGTACCAGATTCCATCGGCGTCGGTGGCGGCCCAGTCGCCGTGCACCCAGATATCCGGCCACCGCGACCAATAGGTCTCGAGATAACGGTCGGGGTCGCGCCAGAAACCGCGCGTCATGCCGGGCCACGCTCTCTTGACGACCAGCTCTCCGACGGCTCCGCGAACGGGATGCCCATCGGCGTCCAAGACGTCCGCGGCGATTCCCAAGCAGGGACCCGCGAAGCCGCACGGCTTGCATGCGTGCAGCACCGTCCCGCCGAGGATGCCGCCGGAGATCTCCGTACCGCCGGAGTAGTTGATGACGGGGCAGCGGCCGTCGCCGACCTCGTTCAGGTACCACAAGTACGGCTCGGGATTCCACGGTTCGCCCGTCGATCCGAGGACGCGCAACGAAGACCGATCGCTGCCGCGCAAGGGCTCTTCTCCGTACCGCATCAGCGCGCGTACCGCGGTCGGTGCGATACCGAGGATCGTGATCCGATGTTGGGCCACCAATTGCCACAACCGGTCGGGATCGGGGAAATCGGGCACGCCTTCGTAGAAGACCATCGTCGCGCCGAGGGACGCAATTCCGAAGACCTCCCAGGGTCCCATCATCCATCCCATGTCCGTGAGCCAGAACATCACGTCGTCTTCTTGCACGTCGAAGTGGAACGCCATGTCCGCGGCGGCCTTCAGGGGGAACCCGCCGTGGACGTGCACCGTGCCCTTGGGGCGGCCGGTCGTCCCGGACGTGTAGATGATCATGAACGGCGTCTCGGGATCCAGAGGTTCGGTCGCTATCTCCGGCGGCTGCAGGGAGACCGCGTCGTGCCACCACAGATCGCGAGCCGGATTCCAGGGCACCGCGTGCCCGGTCCGGCGCACGATGAGCACATGGCGGACGGTCGGGGCGGCGTCCGCGGCGGCGTCGGCGACCCGTTTCGTCTCCACGACCTGGCCGCGACGATAGAAGCCGTCGGCTGTGACGATCAGCTTGGCCTCGCAGTCGCGGGCGCGAGCGGCGACCGCGTCGGCGGCATAGCCGGAGAAGACCGGCGTGAATACGGCGCCGATCTTCGCGGCCGCCAGCATGATGATCGCGGCCTCGGGGATCATCGGCAGGAAGACGACGATTCGATCTCCCTGTTCGATGCCCAGCGCGCGCAACGCATGGGCGGCGCGGCAGACTTCTTCGTACAGGTCTCGATACTTGAGCACGCGCGACGCGCCATCTTCGCCCTCCCAACGGAGGGCCGGCTTGGCGCCGCGGGCCGTTTCGCGGTGCTTGTCGACGCAGTTGTGCACGAGGTTGCAGCGGCCGTCGACCCACCATCGCGTCCACGGCACCCCGTCTTGGCCGTCGAAGACCCGCGTGTAAGGCGTGTACCACTCGATGTCCATCTCACGCACGGCGGCATCCCAAAACCAGCCGATGTCCTCGACGGATCGCCGATAGAGCGCATCGTAGTCCGGCAGGTTATGCTCGCGGAGGAACCGCGCGATCCGGCTGCGGCGGACGAGCGTCTCCGACGGCTGCCAAACAACCTCGCCGCCCAGCGGGTCGAACGTCGTTGCATCCATGCGGGACACTTGGCCGGCGCGGGGAAGGTCTCCTTCGC
>Ga0194132_10008799_pt1 | contig 14290 bp, 11 predicted proteins | sample TA2KigOf80mmetaG_FD_148612 | JGI IMG/M metagenome (GOLD analysis project Ga0194132, IMG submission 148612) | Freshwater microbial communities from Lake Tanganyika, Tanzania - TA2015054 Kigoma Offshore 80m | ecosystem: Environmental > Aquatic > Freshwater > Lake | place: Tanzania: Lake... | reverse complement strand
GCCTGCCACCGATTGCCAGCGCATCTCCAAGGAGTTCCTGGACGAAGAGCGGAACAGCCTCGGCGACTGGTCCTTCCGCCAGGAATATCTCTGCGAATTCATGGACACGCGCTCCCAGCTCTTCTCGCCGGAGTTGCTCTCGCGCGCCCTCACCAACGAATTCAGCCACTGGAGCTTGTGATGACGGTCTACTTCGGCGAATCCTCCAACAGGCGCTTCGTCACCGCCGGGCTCGATCCCGGACACGCCAACGACTACTCCGCGCTTGCCGTCATCGAGCGCCGAAACATAACGGACCGTCTTCGTGCGCCTGTCGGTCTCGGGGCCCCTGTCGTCGAGATGATCCGCGCCGCCTGCCGAACTACCGCGACCTGCGCGAGGAGCTGCTCCACTTCCACGCCAACATCTCCGGCCGCGGCCATACGAGCTATGGATCCTCGCGCGAAACCGTGCACGGCGGCCTCGTCATCGTCATCGCCATCGCGCTCGCCGCCTGGCATGTCCGCCCAAAGGCTACTTGGGGCGCGCGCGGCGACGGCCCCGTGGCCTGATTCTTAGGCGGCGGGGCGGGACAAAAATTTGTCCCACTCCGTCCCACCAGATCTTTGAAAATTGAATTCCCGTGGAGACGCAATATCCAGCGCGCAGAACACGCCACCAGAGTCAACAATCCGAACTTTGGATCCACTTTTAACGGAAAAGTGCCCCAAATCCGGCCTGGGCTGTGCTAACCTAAAAGAGTTGTCCCATCGCGGGGACGTAGTTCAGTTGGTTAGAACGCCGGCCTGTCACGTCGGAGGTCGCGGGTTCGAGCCCCGTCGTCCCCGCCACTCTCATCCGCCTTCCTTCTCCCGGATCAGCCGGTCCATCCCCCTCAGCCAGCGGTCATAGTCGGTCGCTTTTCGCTGGAAGTACTCCTTCACCTCGGGGTGCGGCAGGATCAGAAACTGCTCAGCAGCCAATCCTTCCACCACTGTTTCCGCAACCGCTTCTGGCGGGATCGAAGTATCGACCATCCAGCTTCGCAAGGGGCTTTGAACGGACTCGACCATGCCGGTCCGCACGAACTGGGGGCACAGGCACGAGACCTTGACCCCGTCCCTCCTGTGGTGGATCGCCAGCCACTCGCCGAAGGCTAGGGCGGCGTGCTTGGAGACGGAGTACGGCGCGCTGCCGGGTGCGGTGAGGAGTCCGGCCGCGGACACGGTTTGGAGGAAGTAGCCGCCTCCGCGCTGGCGGAAGTGGGGCAGCAGTGCGCGGGCCGCCCAGACGTGAGACATGACGTTGACCTTCCAGATCCGGTCCCATTCGGCGTCGGGGCAGCCGGCTCCACCCTCGACTAGGATCCCCGCGTTTGAGCAGAACAGGTCAATCCGCCCGTGGGTATCGATTGTGTGCGCAATGAGGCGCTGGATATCGTGTTCGGAGGAGACGTCGGCTGCCAGGATGCCGGGTGCGGGTTCGAGGTCCGACAGCACGAGAGCCGCCGGATTCTCTTTTTCAAATCTGCGGGCCAGCGCCGCACCGATTCCTCGGGCGGCGCCGGTGATAACAGCTACGGCACCAGTGAGTTGCATCGCCGCAGGCCATTGTAGCGTTTACAGAAGGGCGGGAATTTCGGGCTCCTTGCCGGGCACACGGACGCCCGCGTTGATGGCGAGACCGTAGCGGCCCCGGACACCGGTCTTCTCGAAGATGTGTTTCAGGTGGATCTTGACGGTCCCGGGCCGGATGCCGAGGTCCCGCGCGATCTCCCGGTTCTTCAGTCCCTGTTCGACGAGTTCGAGGACCTGCTGTTCGCGGGTGGTCAACTCGGTCCGGGCGTAGCGGTCGCGAGTGGTTTCGCGAAACAGAGCCTCTTCCATCCAGTTGGCGCCGGAGGATACCGCGCGGCAGCAGGCGATCAGTCCGTCGGCGTCCACGGTCTTTCTCAGAATCCCCTTTACACCGGCCTGCAGAAACCGGAGCGCTTCCGGCTCCGTGATGGATCCACCCCAAATGACAATGGCGGCGGATGATGCGAATCCTCTGGTTTCAAAGAGCCATTGCAGGATCCCCGGAGATCCAAAGCTCTTGTCGAGGAGGATGATGTCCGGGATCAGCTCGCGGATCACATCCTTGGCCTCGGTGAGGCCGAACACCGCCCGGACGAACTCGAGATCCGCGCAGGTGGCCAATGAGGAGCGTACGCCCTCGGCGGTGAGTGGCTGAGTGTCACAAACCACCACCCTCTTCTTGTTGGAAATTGTTTCGATCACTCCATGTCTCCCAAAAGGAGGGCAGCGCCGGTGAACTATTCCGTCGATCACCATGGGTGAGGCAATCATCCGGTGGGTGCGCACTAGACCCTCCATAGAAGTAGTGTGTTGAGGAGGCGATTCCTCTCAACATTTCTTGCACAAATGCCGATTGACCTTCAGACATCGAATGCAACCGCCCCGTTCCGTGTACAACCGTAACGCTTTTGTGAGGTTCTAAGGCCCGTTGAGTGCCCGCAGCACATTGGTGATCTGCCAGGACCGGAGGATCCTCTCCGATCTGGCTCCAATTCTGAGCCAGTCTCTTCCGCTGGTTCCAAGCCGCGATATCACCCACTACCCCGATCGCGGGCAGATGGGACAGTTGCTCGCGCAGGCTCCATTTCCCCTGTGTTTTCTTGATGTCGTGTCCGATCAGGCAAAGGCAATCGACTGCATCTCGTTGCTGGCCGCTGCCTCGCCGTCGACCAAGATCGTGGTGATCTTGGCCTCCAAGGCTCCGGATCTGATCCTGACGTGCCTGCGCGCCGGAGCCGCGGAATTCATCATTGCCCCGGTGACGGCGGAACAGGTGCAGGAGGTCCTCAGCCGGATGAAGGATGTCTTGCCTTCGGCGTCCGGCGGTAAAGTATTGGCGTTTATGCCAGTTAAGGGTGCGGTGGGCGCGTCGACTCTGACCAGCAGCCTGGTCTATCAATGGAAGCGCCTGGGGGCGAAAAAGCTGCTTGTTGCCGATTTCGACCTGACGGCCGGCACGTTGTCGTTCCTGCTCAAGACCAAGTCGAACTACAGTTTCCTCGATGCCTTGAGCCGGGCTGACTCCCTGGATTCGGACCTCTGGAAGGGCCTGGTGACGAACGTGAACGGAGTGGACGTCTTGCTGTCTCCGGAGACTCCCGTCGACCCGAATCACGAATTGCCGGATCCTTCTCCGGTGATCTCATTTTGCCGCCAGGCCTACGACATGGCGGCGATCGATCTCGGCGAACCTTACAGCTACTGGTCCCGCTACGTGGCGGCGGCGGTTGACGAGGTCGTGTTGGTCACGACAAATGAGCTGCCCGCTCTGAGGGCCACCCAGCGGGTGATGCACTTCCTTGCCGATCACCAGATCCGGCGCGACAAGATCAAACTTGTTGCGAATCGCTACAGTGCGGATGTTGGGCTGGCGCAGGAGGCTGTAGAGTCCGCCATCGAAGCACCCGTACTACAAGTGATTCCGAGCGAGTACGAAACCGTCCAACGGGCAATTGTAGAGGGCAAACCGATTCCCCTGACGAGTTCGGTTGGAAAGAGCCTGGCCAAACTGGCGGACCGGCTGATGACGGTCAAGCCTGTCGAAGAGGCGCCGAAAAAGAAAGCCGGCCTGTTCTCCTTCCTCGGGAGTCTGGTTTCACGAACCGCGAGCTGATACCGCGTCAGGCGATCACACCCGGAATCACGCGCCCGCCGAAGTCAGTCAGCTTCTCGTGCCGCCCGTTGTGCAGATACCAGAGCTTATGCTGGTCGACGCCGAGGGCCTGCAGGATCGTTGCGTGGAAGTCGCGCATGTGCCAGCCGTCGACCGCGCGCAGTCCGAAATCGTCCGTCGCACCGAGCGTTTGTCCGCCCTTCACGCCTCCGCCCGCGAACCACATCGTGAACCCGTAGGGATTGTGGTCGCGGCCGTTGCCGCTCTGCGACATCGGAAGGCGTCCGAACTCGCTGCCCCAGATAACCAACGTCGAGTCGAGCAGGCCGCGCTGTTTCAAATCGGTGAGCAGTGCCGCCACGGGACGGTCCGACATGCCGCACATCCGCTCGTGGTTCGTCTTCAGGTTGTCGTGTGCATCCCACTGGAACGTCAGCGGACCCCCGCCATGGTAGATCTGAACGAACCGGACGCCGCGCTCGACGAACCGGCGCGCCAGCAGGCAGCGCGTGCCGAACTCTTTGGTGAGGGGCTCACCGAGGCCGTAAAGCCGGCGCGTGGATTCGGTCTCCTTGGACAGATCCACCGCTTCGGGAGCATGAGACTGCATGCGGAACGCGAGTTCATACGAACTGATGCGCGCCGCCATCTCCTGATCCCACTCCGGCGTATCGAGGTCGTTCATCCGCTGCAGCAGATCGAGCCGCGCGCGCTGCCTCTCGACGCTTACACCGGCGCCGGGCTGCAGGTGGAGGATCGGTTTCGCGCCCGGTCGCAGCGTCGTCCCCTGGTAAACGGCTGGCAGGAATCCGGAGCCCCACATCGGCGTCCCCCCTTCGGGTGTTCCCTCCGGCTGCGGCATGACGACGTAGGCGGGCAGGTTTTCCGAGGGCGTGCCGAGGCCATAGGTGACCCAGGATCCGATCGAGGGGTGGCCCATCAGGATCCGGCCGCTCATCACCTGGTACATGGCCGGGGCGTGGACCACGCTCTCGGTATGGAAGTTGCGGACGAAGCAGATGTCGTCAACACACCGCGCGACGTTCGGAAACAGCTCCGACACGGCAGCGCCGCACTGGCCGTGCTGCTGGAACCGCCAGGGACTTCGCAAAATAGGCGTGGATCCATCGGTGAACTGGCTGATCACTTTGCCAAAGCTCTCGGGCAGCTTCTGCCCGTCGTAGTTGGCGAGCAGAGGCTTCGGATCGAAGGTGTCGATGTGGCTTGGTCCCCCGACCATGAACAGGAAGATCACCGACTTGGCCTTGGCCGGGAAATGTTGCGCCTTGGGGGCGAGCGGATTTGCCCGCGCTGCTGAGGCGTCGCGCGCCGCCATCCAGTTCAGCGCCAACGCGCCGAAGCCGTTACCGCAGACGCTCAGGATATCGCGCCGGCTAAGGGACATAGACGAACTCGTTGCGGTTGAGCAAGGCCAGGCAAAAGTCCGGCCAATTCCCGCCCTTGGAAAAGAACCCGGTAGCCATTGCCGTTTCTTGAGCACTGGGGGCACGCGACAGGGCGAGCGAATAGGCAAGCCGCAGCCGGCAATCATTGGACCGGCATGCCGAGTCCAGACGCGCGGCAAAGTGCTGCGCCTGCTGCTGCATGAAGTCGCTATTCATCAACGACAGCGCCTGCAGCGCGTGGGTGCTCGTGGAACGGATGGCGCAGGACGTCATGTTGTCCGGCTGGTCGAAGTTAGCCAGGAAGGGTAGCCGGACGGTCCGCTTGTTGAGCAGGTAAAGACTCCGCCGGTTGTGCTGAGCTGGATCCCGGTTGACAGGCCAAAGATTGTCGGGCTCGCCTTCGGTAAAGATCAGATCGTAGATCTCCGGTTCGAGCGGAGTCTTGATGGACGGGCCTCCCAGCGTCCGGTTGAGTGCGCCGGACACCGCCAGCACACTGTCGCGGAGGAACTCCGCTTCCAGGCGCCGCCGTTGGGTCCGCCAGTAGGCTGCCTCACCCTGGACCACCTGTTGCTGGTAGACGGCTGAGGTCACAATGAGCCGGTCGATGTGGCGGATATCCCAACCGCTCGATACCAGCTCCGCAGCAAGCCAGTCCAGCAGTTTGGGATTTGCTGGACGCGCACCGAGAACCCCGAAGTCGTTCGGTGTGGCCACGATTCCGGTTCCCAGGCGAAGCTGCCAGATCCGGTTGACCATCACGCGCGGGGTGAGTGGATTGTCCGGGGACACCAGCCAACTGGCAAGAGCCTGCCGCCGTCCGGCCGGGGCCATGGGCACGGAGGGTGGATCCAGCACCCGTGGCAGCCCGGGATCGACCCGGTCGAGCTTCATCTTGTGGTTGCCCACCTTCAGAATGTGTGTCTCGGGCGCTTTCTCCTGGTTGGCAACGGCGAATGCCGCGGGGAGCGGGTCCGGCTGCTCGTAGTTGATCGTGTGCATCCGTTGGCGCAGCGCGGCGCGGCGCGTCCGGTCGTCCGGCGCCAAAGCGTTGACCACATCGTCCCAGGAGACCTTGGCCTGTGCCTCCGCTTCTTTCGCCAAACGCTGCTGCTCCTCGGAGCGCTTGCCTTTTGCCGTATTCACCGCTTCGACGAGCCGGGGTTCGAGCTTGGCCAGCTTGGCCGCGCGCAGACGCTCCCGGTAGGGCTTTTCGATTGCGGCGATCTCGTCCTGAACGGGCTTCAGCCGTTCCTTGTGCGCCTTGACCGCTTCGTCGTATTGCTTCTTCGAGTCAGCGCCGGACAGCGGATGGTCCTTGCTATCAGTTGCGGCGAAGACGGCCTGAAGCCGGTAGAAATCCGACTGGGGAATGGGATCGAACTTGTGGTTGTGGCACCGGGCGCACCCGATCGTCAGGCCGAGGTAGACCGATCCGATCGCGCCAGTCATCTCGTTCAGGACATCCTGCCGGATCTCCTCCTTGTCCGTGTTGCCGCCGACCACGTGGAGCGGCCCGGCGCGGTTGAAGCCGGTTGCGATCAGGGCATCGGTGTCGCCCGGATACAACTCGTCCCCCGCGATCTGCTCGCGGACAAAGCGGTCGAACGGTTTCCCCTGGTTGAACGCGCCTACCACGTAGTCGCGGTAGCGCCAGGCGTGGATCCGTTCGGCGTCCCCTTCGTATCCATTGGTGTCGGCGTAGCGGACCACGTCCAGCCACTTGACTGCCCAGCGCTCGCCATAATGGGGTGACTGCAACAGACGGTCCACCACTCGCTCATAGGCCCCGGGTGCGCGATCGGCGAGAAAGGCCTCCACCTCGGCGGGAGATGGCGGCATCCCGGTAAGGTCCAGAGTGACTCGGCGGATGAGCCGGGCCTTATCCAACGGAGGCGCAGGCCGTTGCGCTTTGGCGCTCAACTGCTCCAGGACAAAAGCGTCAACCGGCGTCCGCAGCCAAGGATCGCGGACCGCTGGAACCTCCGGACGCACCACCTTCTTGAACGCCCACCAGTTCTTCCGTGGCGCGACCCAGGCGTCATCCGCAGAATTCCAGGCCGCGGCCGCCGCAGCCAACAGACAAATGTAAAACCAGCGCACTCCGCCTCTATTTTACTGCCAGGAACTCTTGGATCGCCGACCCTGCTTCGTCGAGCGTCTGATACTGGCGGATCACCGCCCCAGGGCATCCGGCGATCATCGCCGACAGGCGCCGCCCGCCACGATGCAAACACAGCACTGGCTTGCCCCATTCACTTGCCTTGCCGATCTCATAGCCGACGCCCAGGCTCGGCGCTGTCACCTCTGCGACGACGACATCGGCCTGCCGCAGCCAGGCGATGTCGCGGTCGTGAATCGCGCGGTCATCGCGGCCATCCTCGCCCTGCTCGGTCAGGGCGGGATCCCCGATGTGCTCGGTCAGCACGGTCCCGAATGCACGAAGCCGGGCGATCAGTCCGGCATACACCTGCTGATCGGCCCGGCCTCCGCTAATCGAGCCTGAAAAGTAGATCCGCACTCACAGGTGCTGGTCGATCAACTGGCGGAGCTCGGCGGCGCTGGTGACGCCGACGCGCTGCGCCACAACCTGGCCCCCCTTGAACAACATGAGCGCGGGAATCGACCGGACGCCGTAGCGCATGGGAGCGCCGTTGTGGTCGTCCACGTTCAGCTTGCCGATCTTCGCCTTGCCGGTATATTCGGTGGCAAGCGTATCAATCGTCGGCCCCATCATCCGGCACGGGCCGCACCATTCCGCCCAAAAGTCAACCAAAACGGGCTGCTGGGAGCCCTCGACTTCCGACGCCCAGTTGGCGTCCGTAAACTTGAGAGTGTTCAATCCTGCCATTTGCTTCCTTCCAGTGTATAACGATGCGGTTTTCGCCCCGGGGGATTCACGTTCGATACAATTGCCCAATATGCACATGGACTCCTCAACGTTCACCCGGCGCGGCTTCCTCGGCGGCACGGCCGTCTCCTGGACGGCGGCAAGCTGGGCGCAGACTACCGGCGCTAACGACAAGATCCGGATTGGAATCATCGGATGTGGTGGCATGGCTGCCGGCCACATCCGCACCCTGGTCAACATGCGCGAGACCGACAATATCGACGTGGTCGCCGTTTCGGACTTGTACGACAAGCGGATGCAGCAGTTCGCCGCCATCGCGGCCAACAATCCGAAAACCTACAAGGACTACCGGGCGCTGCTGGCCGACAAGGACGTCGACTACGTCCTGATCGCCACGCCAGAGCATTGGCATGCGCAAATGACGATCGACGCCGCCGCGGCGGGTAAGCACGTTTACTGCGAAAAGCCGATGACGCTGAATACGGATCAGGCCAAGCGCGTGGTGGCGGCGGTCAGGAAGGCCGGGATCAAAATGCAGGTGGGCGTGCAGGGCATGTCGGACGAGTCCTATCAGACCGCCAATCAGTACATCAAGGACGGCTACATCGGCAAGGTATTGCTGGCTCAGATCGACTACTCGCGCAATTCGCTCCAGCCCGACTACATGTACACCAAGGAAGACCCCGAGCTAACGGCTGCCGACATTGACTGGGGCGCATGGCTCGGCTCGGCGCCGAAACGCAATTTCGATCCCGCCCGCTACTTCCATTGGCGCAGGTTCTGGGAATACTCGAGTGGCATCGCGAGCGACCTGTTCATCCACCGCGTGACGCGCATCATCAAGTCCTGCGGGCTCACGTTTCCGGAACGCGGCGTGGGAACTGGCGGCAAATTCTGCTGGCCGGATGCGATCGGCGATGTGCCGGACACGCTGAATTTCCTGCTCGACTACCCCGAGGGGATGACCGTGCAACTGGTGTCATCCATGGGCAACGCCACGCCGATCCACCACATGATCCGCGGCCACAAGGGGACGATTCTGTTCACGCCCACAGGATTCACCATCAACCCGGAAAAGATTTTCGCGGGCGAGGTGAAGGAAGTCACCTATCAGAAGCAGGGCTCTGAATCGACCTTGCTTCATCACCGCAACTTGCAGGCCGCCATCCGCTCCAATGCGAAGCTCAACTGCGATGTCGACCTCGGATACTACGGCGTCGTGGCGGCGCAAGTCGGCACCCAGTCCTACCGGCAGCGCAAGTACATGGCCTGGGACCGGACAAAGGAACGGATCGTCCGTGCGTAACCTGATTGCGATCGTGTTCGCGGCGTGCGCGCTGGCCCAGCGGCACGACCTGGTTCTGAAGGGCGGACACGTGATTGATCCCCGTAATGGCATCGACCAGAGAATGGATGTTGCCGTGCGCGCGGGACGGATTTCGGCGGTCGAAGCCAATATTGATGGGGCCCAGGCGCGCGAGGTGTTCGATGTCAGCGGACTCTACGTGACTCCCGGATTGATTGACCTGCATGTTCATGTGTTTCACACCACCGGGATCAAAGGGGCGTGGGCCGGAGACAACAGTGTCGCGCCTGATGCGCTGAGCTTCCGCACGGGCGTCACCACGATGGTCGATGCGGGCAGTTCCGGATGGCGCAACTTCGAGACGTTCCGCCACACGGTGATTGATCGTGCGGAGACGCGTGTTCTGGCGATGATCAACATCGCCGGACTGGGGATGATCACCGACGTGACGGAGCAGGAAGACTTCAGCGCCGCTGACGTCGCCAAACTTGCCACCAAGCACAAGGATGTCGTGGTGGGCGTGAAGTCGGCGCACTACCAGAAGGCCGACTGGCATTCCGTGGACTCGGCGATCGAAGCCGGGAAAATGGCCGGGATCCCGATCATGGTCGACTTCGGCTACTTCCTCCCGGAGCGGCCGTATTGGCAGTTGGTGACCCAGCGCCTGCGTCCCGGGGACCTGAGCACCCACATGTTCCGTGGTCCGGTGCCGTGGATCAACGAAAGCGGCAAGGTATACCCGTATCTGTACGAGGCGCGCAAGCGCGGAGTCCTGTTTGACGTCGGGCATGGTGGTGGCAGCTTCGTGATGCGCAGCGCTGTTCCAACCATCGCGCAGGGTTTTTATCCGGACACGATTTCCACCGACCTGCATACGGGCAGCATGAACGCGGGAATGCAGGACATGCCGACCACGATGTCCAAGTGTCTGGCCGCCGGGATGCCGCTCAAGGAAGTGATTCGCGCTTCCACCTGGAGGCCAGCCCAGGCCATCAAGCGGGAGGAACTCGGCCACCTGAGCGTGGGCGCGGAGGCCGACGTCGCGGTGTTCCAACTGATGCAGGGGAAGTTCCAGTACGCCGATGCCTTCGGGGCACGGCTGAACGCGAGTCAGCGGCTGGTGTGTGATCTGGCTTTGCGCCGCGGCAGGGTGGCGTGGAACTGGAACTCGCGCGGCGGGACCGATTACCGCAAGCTGCCGCCGACTTATGGCATCCGGCCGGGGATCGACCAGATCTTGCCGCCTAAGCCGTGATCCTGTTAAAATCGGGGTGGTAGCATCTGTGGGCGGCTAGCTCAGTTGGGAGAGCACGGCGTTCGCAACGCCGGGGTCGTGGGTTCGAATCCCATGCCGTCCACCATCCTCCCCGCCTTTAGGCGAGCAGATCTTTGACCACGTGCCCGTGCACGTCGGTCAACCGGAAATCGCGCCCGGCATGGCGGAACGTGAGCCGCGTGTGGTCGAATCCGAGACAGTGCAGCAGCGTCGCCTGCAGGTCGTGGACATGGACTGGATTCTCGACGATCTTGGCGCCAACCTCATCAGTGCGGCCATACGTCATTCCGCCTTTGAAGCCGCCGCCCGCCACCCAAGTGCTGTACGCCTTGTTGTAGTGTTCGCGGCCATGCTTGCCGGAAAGCCAGGGCGACCGGCCGAACTCGGTGGTCCACACAACGAGAGTCTCATCGAGCATCCCGCGGGATCGCAGATCCTGGAGCAAACCGGCGATGGCCCGATCCACGTTGCGCGCCAGCGGGATCATCGCGTCGATCTCGCCGTGGACGTCCCAATTCCCCGAGGAACCGGTGTCGATCAGCTCGATGAACCGGACACCACGCTCGGCCATGCGGCGCGCGACCAGGCACTGCCAGGCGAAGCCCGTGTTCGCGCCGCGCTCCAGTCCATACATCTTGAGCGTTGCGCCGGATTCGCGCGACAGGTCGAACACCGTTGGCATCTCGCTCTGCATGCCGTAGGCGGTTTCAAACGACTTGACGCGGGCGGCGAGCGCGGGATCGGCGCCCCGCTCCTGCTGGTGCATCCGGTTGTAGCGCGCGAGCAGGTCCATCTCGAGGTCCTGGAGTTTGGCAGGAGCGCGCCGGTTCAAATCGGCGACAGGCTCGGGGCCGCCGGTGACGCGGGTCCCGTTGTGCGCGCCGGGTAGGAAGTCCGATGACCAGACTTGGCTGCCGGCGTAGGGAAGGTGGGGTGCGAGGACGACGAAGGAAGGCAGGTTGCGGTTCTCGGTGCCGAGTCCATAGCTGACCCAGGAACCGATGCTGGGGCGCTTGACCGTGACGGATCCGGTGTGGATCCCCATGGTCGCCTGGAAGTGATCGTTGTGATCGCCGTGCATCGACCGGACCACACACAGTTCGTCGGCACAGGACGCGGTCTCGGGCATCAGGTCGGTTGACTCGAGTCCGGAGCGGCCAAACCGGCGCGATCCCCAGGTGGATGGCAGGAAAGTCTGATCGCTGCGGCGTCCGCCTTTCACGCCCTTGTCCAGCGCCGTCTTGAGTCCTACCTTGGGATCGAACGTGTCGACGTGCGACACCCCACCGGTCATGAACAGGAATATGACGCGCTTGGCCTTCCCCGTGAAATGTGGAGCGCGCGGCGCCAGTGGATCCTGCGTGGCCGCCAGCAGGTCAGTCACGATCGCGGGCAGCATCGTGGATCCTGCGGTGAGTGAACGGATCATTTGCCTACGGTGCATCATGGCGCTCTCCTCAGTCTACGTAAAAGAACTCGTTGCTGGCGAGCAGGACGCGCATCAGGCTGGCCAGGGCGGCCCGCGCTGGCTCTTCGCTTCCGGACGCCGGCTGTGCGGCGGCAAGGAACCGCGCGGCCTGGCTCAGTTCCGCGGGTTTCGTGGGGCGCGCGAACAGCAGTTGATATGCGGCGTTGACACGGCCGTTGGTGTCCGGGTGTGCCAGGCCGACGCGGACCGCGAGCGCATCTCCCTGCTGATGGACGAAATCGCTGTTCATGAAATACAGCGACTGTGGCGCGGTGGGATCGCCCCCGCGGACAGCGGTCGCATTGTTGGGATCCGGCCCGTCGAAAAGCTCCAGGTAGGGATGGCGCCGGAAGCGTTGCTGGACGAGGTACACGCTCCGCCGCCTGGTGTCGTACATGGCCATGTCGGCGACGAAGGGCCGGTGCTGGGTGAAGCGGTAGCTGCCGCGTGGCGGGAACGGATGGGGGCCGCCGGGTGTGGAATCCAGTTGCCCGCTGGCGGCGAGCATCGTGTCGCGGAGTTCCTCGGCGGTCAGCCGCCGGCGGTTGAAACGCCAGTAGAACTGATTGGCGGGATCCTTGCCGAGGTTGGTGGCATTCTCTCCGGCGGCGGTTTGCCAGGCGCGGGTCAGGAGGATGCGGCGGTGGAGTTTCTTCATCGACCATCCATCCTCGACAAAGCGCGCGGCGAGGTAGTCCAAAAGCTCGGGATGTGAAGGCGCGTCACCGCGCTTGCCGAAATCGTTGGGCGTGTTGACGAGTCCACGGCCAAAATGCCATTGCCATACGCGGTTCACGATCACGCGGGCGGTCAGTGGATTGGCCGGGTTGGTGATCCAGGAGGCCAGCAGTTCGCGTCCGCTGCCCTTGTGATCCGCGGGGACTTGCTGTCCTCCAAGCACCGACAGGAATCCGCGCGGGACTTCAGGTCCTTTGAGGTCGGGCTCGCCCTTGGCCAGCAGGAACGCGTTGCGCGGCTTGCCGTCGGTGACGCCGAACGCGGCGGGAACTGTGGGGAAGCTCTCGCGAAGCTGATTCAGCTCGACCGACGATTCCAGGTACTTGAGCCGTTGATCGGATGTCGCATTGGGATCGGGTCCGCCGCCCTTCTTGACGATGGCGTGGAGAGCCACCATGCGCTCCTGGGCGCGGCCGAGGCGGGCGGCATCCTTGGGATCGAGTGCGATCAGATGTTCGAGGTATTGATTGTGTTCGAGTCCGGCGTGGGAGTAGTTGCTGCTTTGGAAGATCCCTGCGAGAGCGTAGTAGTCCTTCGCCGGAACCGGATCAAACTTATGGTCGTGGCAGCGCGCGCATCCAAGCGTCAGCCCGAGGGTGACCCGGCCGAGGTTGTCGATCGTATCGTCGATCGTCAGATGGAACTCGCCCATCGACTGGCCGAACCGGCGCGAACTGGCCAGGTAGGATGTTGCGACCAGCTTGTCGCGGCGGTCTTCATCGTTGGATGCCGGCAGCAGATCGCCCGCGATCTGTTCCCGCAGGAACTGATCGTACGGCTTGTCCGTGTTGAAGGAGCGGATGACGTAGTTGCGGAAGCGGTACATCTCCGGGATCGGGAAGTCGGAGGCGTCGCCCGCGGTGTCGGCATAGCGGACTAGGTCCAGCCAGTGGCGGCCCCAGTGCTCTCCGTACTGCGGCGATTCGAGCAGCTTGTCCACCGCTTTGGCCAAGGCCTGGGATGAAGTGTCGGCGAGAAACGCGCGGACCTGGGAGGGTGTGGGAGGAAGTCCGGTGAGATCGTAGGTGAGCCTGCGGATCAGCGCCTGGCGGCTGGCGCGCGGGAGTGGTGCTAGCTTGTTCGAGTCGAGCCGGGCTTTGATGAAGCGGTCAATGGCGGTGGTGTCCCAAGCAGGATCGGAAGAGGCGGGCGCTGTGGAGTCTTTGACTGGCTGATAGGCCCAATGCTGTTTCTCTTTGGTCCAATCGTAGGAAGAGGCTGGAACCGGGACCGGAGCCGCGCCGGTCCGCGGGTCGGGTGCGCCCATCTTCACCCATTCCTCAATCGCCGCGATCTGATCTTCCGGCAGAGGCGGGCCTGGGGGCATTTTGAGGTCCCGGTGCTGGCCGCGGATCGCCTTGAGGAGGAGGCTGTCCGCGGGATTTCCGGGGATCACGGCAGGGACCCCGGACTTTCCGCCGCGGCGCACGCCGTCTTTCGAGTCAGCGTAGAAATCGCCCTGGACGGGTTTGGCCTTCGTGCTGTGGCAGGCGTAGCAGCGCGAAGCGAGCACCGGGCGCACTTTCTTTTCGAAGAACTCAAAGTCTTCGGCGGCGGCGAGGCAGACGGGGAGCAG
>Ga0194132_10008798_pt1 | contig 14290 bp, 14 predicted proteins | sample TA2KigOf80mmetaG_FD_148612 | JGI IMG/M metagenome (GOLD analysis project Ga0194132, IMG submission 148612) | Freshwater microbial communities from Lake Tanganyika, Tanzania - TA2015054 Kigoma Offshore 80m | ecosystem: Environmental > Aquatic > Freshwater > Lake | place: Tanzania: Lake... | reverse complement strand
GATTAAACGACAGACCATCCAACGCAGACGCTTGGACCACCGTGCAATCGCCGCTTAACATCAATCAGCAGAGCCGCTGGAGCCTCTCTTCCAAAGAGACCCGATCTGTCTCAAATGTTCTGACGACGAACAATCCCGCTCGTGAGCCGCCGATTGGAAGAAGATGACGCCTCCGGAAATTTTGCGCGCCCGCCTCGCGAAGCCCGAATTCCTCGTGATGCCGGCGATCTGGGACGGACTCAGCGCCCGGCTCGCCTTCGGCGCCGGGTTCGAGTCCGCGTTTCTCTCCGGTTCGTGCGTCGCGGCCAGCCGTTTGGGCGGACCCGATCTCGACCTGATCAGCTTCGGCGAGATGTACGACGCGCTCAACATGGTCCGCAACGCGTCGCCCGATACGCTGGTGCTCGCCGACGGCGATCACGGCTACGGCAACGCAATGAACGTGCGGCGTACCGTCCGCGCCTACGGCCTTGCGGGTGCTGCCGCCGTGCTGATCGAAGACAAGATCACGCCGCGTGCGCTGACCGCCGCCGGAAAATCCTGCTTGCCGCGCGAGGAAGCGCGCATGAAGATCCGTGCCGCGATCGAAGCGGCCCGCGAGTCCGGCATTCTGGTGCTGGCGCGCACGGACTGCCGCCCGACGCAAGGCATCGACGAGGCCGTCGCGCGCATCGAGATGTATGTCGCAGAGGGAGCCGACATCGTGTTCCTCGACTCGCCCGCCGACGATGCGGAGATCGCGCGCGGAATCGCGGCCGCGAAGGGCCGGCCGTGCTTCTCGGTGCTAAGCCCGGGCAAAGGCCGTGCCGCGACGGATCAAGAAGCGGCCATCCGTCTCGGCTACAAGATCGGGACCTATCCGACGGGCATGTTGTCGCCGGCGATCGCCGGGATGCAGGCAGGTCTCGCGGCGAACGCCGCAGGCAAGCAAGAAGCGCCCGGCGCCTTGCCGTTGCCCACGCTGCGCGACGTGCTCAACTACGACGCCTACGACGTCGAAGCTAAGCCCTATCGCTTGCCGGGTTGAAGGCGGACTCTAAGCCGTAGCGAGCCACTCGATCAGCGAGTCCGTGACGGCGTCGGGCCGCTCCATCGGCGCAAAATGGCCGCAATTTTCCAGCGCGACGAATCGCGCGCTCGGAATCCCGGTGGCAAGGGTGCTTTAGATTCCGACCGGCACCCAAGGGTCTTGGCGCCCGGCGATCACCAGCGCCGGGCACGCGATGTGCGATAGAGTCGGGTAGGCGTCGGGGCGCGCCAGCAGGGCGTCCGAATGGCGCGCGAGCTGCGCTGCATTTGCGCATTCGGTCATCGCCTTCAACGGTTCGATCAGCGACGGATCAGCACGGCGGCCGGGATGGACCGCGGCGGCCACCCAGTCGCGAGCCGAGGGCGCCGATGCCTTGGCGACGGACAAGATCGAGCGCCGCGCGCCGCTCCCGCCTTTCGGTGTCGGACGCCGCTGCGAAGCCCGTCCCCATCAAGCAGACCCGGGCCACGCGCCCGGGCGCTAGGCGCGCGGCTTCGATGGCAGCGCGGCCGCCCATGGAGAAGCCGACCAACGCGACCGGCCCTTCGAAAGCGTCGAGTGCCGCACGCGCCATGTCTTCGATGGTTTTTGCCTCGGTAAAATCGGCGATCGAGATCCCGACGCGTCGCGCGAGGGCGGCCGTCTGTGCGGTGAACACGCCGCCGTCGCAGAGCAAACCCGGCAGGAAAACGATCCGCAAGCGAAGGGCCAGGCCGGCGTTTCAGCGCCGCAAGACTTCGCGCAGTCGCGCGAGCGCGTCGAACCCCATCTGCAAGAGCAAATGGAGCATGTCGAGCGGCACCCAATTCTCGCGGATCAGCCCGTCGTGATGGAGATAGAAATCCATCACGCGCATGAAGACCGGGCGGCCCGAAGGCGGCAGGCCGCAGAACCCGCCGCCGCCATGGATCGCATAGACCGACGGCCAGCCACCGGTGACCGAGTAGGGACCATCGCCGATGCGGACATAGTGCCCCGCCCCGTGCCATGCCTTCTCGGCTTGAACTTCGGCGACCGTGCCTTGCGGGCGCTGGAAGGCGACACGGAACGGGAGTTGATGCCCATCGACAAATCCGTCGAGGCCGCGCGTGGTGCCGATCCCCGCCGGCCCGTACCACATCATCTTCGGATGCCAGTGATCTTTCTGCGGCATGGCGATCAGGTTCTCGCGCGTGAGCCCATTGCGTTCGTCGAACTCGGCAAGCGTGCCATGCATCGCCAAGGTCTGCGCGATACTGGCGACGGACCGGGTGGGTTCGCTGGGAGCGAAACGCACGCCGTCGGCCGTGAGGGGGCCGGGCCACATCTCGGCACTTCCGAGCATGGGGGCGAGCGGCCACACGCCAGCCTGGCGCATGACGTCGAGCACGTCCCACAGCAGATTGGCTTGATCGACGAAACCGTCTTCGTCGAGCCGGTAGACCTCGCCGTAACGCAGATAGATCGGCCGGCTGGTCGCCGGGATACCGAGCCAATCGCCGCGCATCGTGCCGCAATAGTGTCCGACAGCGGCGAGATAACGCCGGCCTTTGTACGCACCGCCGACGAAGATCGTGTCGCGACGTTCCAAATCAGGGAGCGCTGAAATCAGCGGGTGATAGGCGGCGGCGAGCGCCGCCGTCTTGCCCGCGCATGAGTTGATCGGGTGCGCCACGCGCCATTCCGCACCAGGACGGGCGAGGGCGGCGATCGTTCCGTCGAGTTCGTCGCCGCGCGCTTGGGCGAGGGCATGCAATAGGTCGTAGACGCGCCGTCGCGAGGCACCGTCGGGCGAAGCGAGCGGATCGAAATCGGCGACCATGGTTTCTCCCGGAGTAAGTCTGGCGGGAGTTTCGGCGATCATGCATGCGTATTCAAGTTTTCTTGCAAACGAATGCAAAATGTGGTGTGATCCTCTCACGCGAAGGGCTCGCCCCTGCGCGCGGGTGGGCAAAGAGTCGAGAAATGGGAGGTCAAGATCATGTTCCATACGGTGAAATCCGCCTTTTTCCTCGCCGCCTTGCTGGCGGCGGGAACGGCGCAAGCGCAAACCAATTGCGGGGCAGCCAGCGGCCGCGTGAACATCGTCGGCAACGAGTTTCCGGCGATCAAGTCGGTCGCGGCCCAGGCGTCGCGCTGCCAGACCGGCAACCTGACCGTCCGCTCGAACCTGACGGCCAACCATCAGCGCATCAATCTTGCCGGTATGCAGGGCAATCCGGCGGAGTACACGTCCGCTATCGTCGCCACGTCGTCGATCGTCGAACTCATCAACAACAACGTGCTCCGCCCGCTCGACGCGCTGGTCGCCGCCCACGGCGCTGACATCCCGCGCAACCAGTTGATCACCATCGACGGCCGCATCATGGCCGTGGCCTTCATGGCCAACTCCCAGCACCTGGTCTATCGCAAGGACATTCTCGCGCAGATCGGCGCCGAGCCGCCGAAGACCTACGAGGAGATGATTCGCATCGGCCGGACGCTGCGCGAACGCGGTATCGTGCGCAATCCGATCGGTGGGGCGTATCAGGCGGGCTGGAATCTCGCCCAAGAATTCGTGAACATGTATATCGGCCATGGCGGCGAGTTTTTCCGCCCGGGCACCCCCGAAGTGGCGATAAACAACGCCCAGGGGGTCGCGGCGCTCAACACGATGAAGGCGCTGACCGATCTGATGAACCCCGATTTCCTGACGCACGATTCGAACGCCACCTCGGCCGAATGGCGCGCGGGCAACGTCGCGATGATGAACATGTGGGGTTCGCGCATCCACGTGATGACGGCGCGCGAGGGCAACCAGCCGCAGGTCGCCGACAACACGACCGTCGGCGCGCCGATGACGGTGGGCGGCGGACGCATCCCGGCGACCACTTTGTGGTGGGACGGCTGGACGGTGGCGCGCAATGTTTCCGACGACGACGCGCGCGCCACGTTCCTGGCGCTCAAGCACGGCACGTCGCCCGCGTTGCTTAACGCCGAGACGATGGGCCAGGCCGTGTGGATGATCGCGGGCTATCAACCGGGCCCCGTCAACAAGGGCGTGATGGACACCATGGCGATGGGGGCGAAGCCATATCCCATGCTGCCTTATATGGGCCTGTTGCACACCGCGCTCGGCGACGGGATTGCACCCTTCCTGCAAGGCCGGAAGGACGCGGCCACTACGCTCGCCGACATCGAAGCGGCCTATCGCACGGCGGCGCGCGAGCGCGGTTTCCTGCGCTAGAGTCAGGCCGCTTTCGAACGCGATCCGGCGGCCTTCGGGCCGCCGGCATGGCCCAATGCGCATCCGCCGGACGCGCGCGGACGGGAACGGGGTGCCATGCGACATGCGGTTTTCCTGCGGTTCTTCCTGCCGACGGCCTTGGCGATGCTGACTTTCATCGCTCTGCCGATCGTCTCGGTGCTAGTGCAATCGGTCTACGCGCCGCACGAACGGGTCGTGGTCGAGGTCGAGAATTGCACGCCGTTCGGCTGCACCAAGTCGACGGTGATCGACCAGGACGCGACGCGCAAACTCCAGAAGGAGCGGCCGCTGGGCCGCTTCGTGGGCGGGGACATCTACGTCGACCGCTCGCATCTGGCCTTCGCCGAACTCGCCCGCGCCTGGGAGGGTGCCGCGACGTGGCACGAGTTCGGGCGCCGGTTAATGACGCTGCCCTTCTACAAGGCGCTGGTGTTCACGCTCACCTACATGCTCTTTGTCACGCCGCTGTCGATCATGCTCGGCTTCTTCGTGGCGCTCGCGGTCAACGCGCTGCCGCGGCTGCTGCGCGGGCCGACGATCTTTTTTTCGCTGCTGCCGATGATCGTAACACCGCTGGTCGGCGCGCTGATCCTGTTCTGGATGGTCGATTCGCGCGGCATCATCGGCTCGGCCGTGCAATGGCTCGCTGGCGACGACAATCTTTCGCTCAAGGCCTCGACCTCGCTTACCTGGATCATGCTGATCGTCTACGGCACGTGGTCGACGGCACCCTTCGCGTTCGTCGTCTATTACGCGGGCCTCCAGACCGTGCCTCAGGACACGCTCGAAAGCGCCATGCTCGACGGCGCCACGCGCTGGCACCGCATCCGCTACATCGTGCTGCCGCATCTGCTGCCGCTGACGACGTTCATGTTCCTGATCAAGATCATGGACAATTTCCGCGTCTTCGAGCCGATCGTCAGCTTCAACGCGTCCGCGCACGCGCAGTCGCTCTCCTATTTCATCTATTCCGACCTCGCCGGCGAGACGCGGTTGCTGTCCTCGGCGGCGGCGACTTCGGTGCTGACGGTCGCGGGCGTACTGGTGCTGCTTTCGCCCGTGCTTGTGCGCACCTGGCGCCAATTCGGCAAGGCATAAGGAGGGGATCATGACCGGACGCGCGCGCCGCCGCCCCGCCACACTAAACCTTCTCATCGGGATCTGCCTGGTGACCTGGCTTCTGCTGGCGATTTTTCCCTTCGTCTGGACGCTGTGGGGAAGCTTCAAGGTCGAGGGTGACTTCTTCTCCAAAGCCGGCTGGCAGAACGCGCTGAGTGGGCCGCTGACCCAGCTCGAGTACGGAAGCTCCTTCACAGGAGCCGGCTATCACGGCGCTTGGGTAAAGGAGGAGTTTTGGCGCGCGGTCCTCAATTCGCTGGCCGTCGTCGTATGCGTGGTCGTGGTGTCACTCACCTTCGGCACGCTCGGCGGGTACGCGCTCAGCCGTTCGACCTACCGCTACGCGTTCTGGCTTCTGATCGTGGCGCTGGTGTTTCGCGCCATGCCGCCGATCACGCTCGTGTCGGGGTATCTGCTGCCCTTTTACCGCCTCAATCTCTGGGGGCATCCGCCGACGGCGATCATCGTGCTGGTCGCGATCAATCAGCCTTTCACGCTGTGGATGCTGACCGCGTTCTTCAAGAACATCCCGAAGGATCTCGACGAGAGCGCGCGTGTGGACGGCTGCACGCAATTCCAGGCGTTTCGACACGTGATCATCCCGGTGATGTGGCCCGGAGTCACAACGACCGGGCTGTTCTCGTTCCTGCTTGCCTACAACGATTTCGTGGTCACGGCGATGCTGCTGTCCAAACAGAACCAGACGATGATCCCGAAAATCGCGAGCTTCCTTGGCACCACGCAGACCGAGGGCAACGTGATGTTCGCGGTCGCATCGGTCGTGTCCGTCACGGCACCGCTGTTTCTGCTGGTGATGTTCTTCCAACGTCAAATCGTGTCCGGCCTGACCGCCGGCGCGGTGAAGGGGTAGACCATGGCCGATATTCGGCTCGTCAATCTGTCGAAGCGCTGGGGCGCGGTCACGGGCGTCAAGACGATGAGTCTCGACATCACCGACGGGGAATTCATCGTACTGCTCGGGCCCTCGGGCTGCGGCAAGACCACGACCATGCGGATGATCGCCGGGCTCGAAGACGCGAGCGAAGGCGAAATCCGCATCGGCGACCGGCTGGTCAACGATCTCGATCCCAAGGACCGCGACATCGCGATGGTGTTCCAGTCCTACGGGCTCTATCCGACCATGACGGTCTACGAAAACATCCGCTTTCCGCTCAAAGTGCGCAAAGTACCCGAAGCCGACCACCTCGAGCGCGTGATGCGCGCGGCCAATACGGTTGAGTTGGGGGAACTTTTGGACCGCAAGCCTGCGGAACTGTCCGGCGGCCAGCGCCAGCGTGTGGCGCTGGCGCGCGCGATCGTGCGCAAGCCCAAGGTCTTCCTGATGGACGAGCCCTTGTCCAATCTCGACGCCAAGCTGCGCGTGTCCACGCGCGCCCAGATCAAGAATCTCCACCACGAACTCAAGACCACCACGATCTACGTCACCCACGACCAGATCGAGGCGATGACGCTCGCCGACCGCGTGGTAGTGATGAGCAAGGGCGAGGTGCAGCAGCTCGGCACGCCACTGGAAATTTACGACCGCCCGGCCAACACCTTCGTCGCATCCTTCATCGGCAATCCAGCGATGAACCTGCTCGCGGGCGAAATCCAGGATGGCGTCTTCGTGGCACCGGGCGTGCGCGTTCCGGGCTTCGGCGTGGCCGACGGAAAGGTGACGCTCGGTTTCCGGGCGGAGGACGCGAGCCTCGGCGCCGGCGGCGAGATGACGGCACCCGTCTATTCGATGGAGCTGCTCGGCGACGCTTCGATGGCCACCTTGCAGATCGCGCCCGGAGTCCACGTCGCGGTCAAGGCGGCCAAGAGCTTCTCGGCGAAGATCGGCAACGTGCTCTCGGTCAAGCTGCCGCCCGCGATTTGCCATCTCTTCAACCGTGAGACGGGCAAGCGAATTGAGCCGAGGGCCGCGTGAGCGCCGATCCGACCTTGGCCCACGGGGAGCGCGACGCCACGCATCGCGCAAAGTCTGCGGCGACTCTGGCCGCCGTCCGTCGCATGGAAGACGCGCTCGGCGCCAATTCGGACGACATGGCGGCGCATTTCCACGAGAATTTCGTTTGGCGGGGCAATTACGGCTGCGGCCTCAAGCATGGCTTGGCCGCGTTCCGGCGCGACTGGCAATTGCCCTTGCGCGCGGCCTTCACCGAGCGCGTCTACGTGACGGAGCGCTATCTCGCCGACGGCGACTGGGCCGCGTGCTTCGGGTTTATCGAAGCGACGCACTCGGGGCCGTTCATGGGCATTGCGCCCACGGGCAAGCGCGTGACGATTCCCTATATGGATTTCTGGCGCGTCGAGGACGGCCGCATCCGTGACAATCCGGTCTCCGTCGATTTCGCATCCGTGCTGGCGCAGCTCGGGCGCGACGTGTTCGCGGGCGAGGGCTGGGAAGCCTTCGATCGCGGCGAGAAAATTCCGCCGGCGCCGCCGGCGAAAACCTGAGGGTAAGTATATGGCGATCACCAAGCTCAAGCATGGCAAACCGGCGGACGAACGCGCCGACGACGACGCGAAAGTCCGCGCGACCGTCGAAGCGATCCTAAAGGACATCGAGACGCGCGGCGACGCCGCCGTGCGCGAGCTCGCGCTCAAGTTTGACAAGTATGCGCCCCCGGCCTTCCGCTTGACGAAATCCGAGATCGAAGCCGCCATCGCCAAAGTCGGTGCGCGCGACATGGCGGATATCCGCTTCGCACAAGACCAGATCCGGCGCTTTGCCCAAGCCCAGCGCGACAGCATGCACGACGTCGAGGTCGAGACGCTACCCGGAGTCGTGCTGGGCCATCGCAATATTCCGGTCCAGTCGGTCGGCTGTTACGTGCCCGGCGGCAAGTTTCCGATGGTCGCTTCGGCGCATATGTCGGTGCTGACCGCCTCGGTCGCGGGCGTGCTGCGCATCGTGGCGTCGGCCCCGCCGGTAAACGGCGAGCCGCATCCGGCGATCGTCGCGGCCATGCATATGGGCGGGGCGCACGAAATCTACGTGCTGGGCGGGATTCAAGCCGTGGGCGCCATGGCGCTGGGTACGGAGTCGATCAAGTCAGTGGACATGTTGGTGGGCCCTGGCAACGCGTTCGTGGCGGAGGCCAAACGCCAGCTCTTCGGCCGTGTGGGCATCGATCTGTTCGCGGGGCCGACCGAGACCATGATCGTCGCCGACGAGACCGTCGACGCCGAATTGTGCGCGACCGATCTGCTTGGCCAGGCCGAACACGGCTACAATTCGCCCGCGTGCCTGATCACTAATTCCCGCCGGCTCGCCGAGGAAACGATGCGCGAGGTCGAGCGCCTGCTGAAGATCCTGCCGACGGCGGATACGGCCACGGTCAGTTGGCGCGACTACGGTGATGTAATTTTGTGCGACACGCACGAGGAGATGCTGGAGGTCGCCAACGACATGGCTTACGAGCATGTCCAGGTCATGACCGACCGCGACGACTGGTACCTCGCCAGCATGCATTCCTACGGCGCGCTGTTCTTGGGTGCGCGCACCAACGTCGCCAACGGCGACAAGGTGATCGGCACCAACCACACGCTGCCGACCAAGCGCGCGGGCCGCTATACCGGCGGGCTTTGGGTGGGTAAGTTCCTCAAGACGCACAGCTACCAGAAAGTCCTGAACGACAAGGCGGCCGCGATGATCGGCGAGTACGGTTCGCGGCTGTGCATGCTCGAAGGCTTCGTGGGCCACGCCGAACAGTGTAACGTCCGCGTTCGCCGCTACGGGCAGAAGAACGTGCCTTACGGGACGGCGGCGCAGTGACCAAGACGCTCGCTCCCATGCGCGTGCCCAGCACGCCCTCGTTCCGGCTCGACGGGCGCCGTGCGCTCGTCGCTGGGGCATCGTCGGGGATCGGGTTCGGCGCAGCGGCGGCGCTCGCGCAAGCGGGCGCGCATGTCGTTTTGGTGGCTCGGCGACAATCGCCGCTCGACGAAGCGGTCTCGGCGATCGCGCGCACGGGCGGAAGTGTCGAGGGCCGCGTACTCGACATCGCCGATATCGACGAAACGGCGAAGTTCGTCGCCGCGGCGGGGCCCTTCGACGTGCTGGTGAATTCCGCGGGCCTCGCCCGGCACGCGCCCGCCCTCGATACGACGCCCGTGGATTACGACGCGGCCATGGCGCTCAATCTGCGCGCCGCTTTTTTCCTGACGCGCGAAGTCGCGCGCGGCTTGATCGGCGCCGGCAGGCCGGGATCACTGATCAACGTCTCCTCGCAAATGGGTCATGTCGGCGGGCCGGATCGCGCGGTTTACTGCGCTAACAAGCACGCGCTTGAAGGCATGACGAAGGCGATGGCGCTCGAATGGGCGCCACACCGCATCCGGGTCAATACGCTTTGCCCGACCTTCGTGCGCACGCCCTTGGCCGAGCAGACACTTGCGAATCCGGTGCGCAAGGCGTGGATCCTGTCCAAAATCAAGCTCGGGCGGGTCGGCGAAATCGAAGACATGATGGGTCCGGTCGTGTTCCTGGCGTCGGACGCGTCGGCGATGATGACGGGTACGCACTTGCTGATCGACGGAGGGTGGACGGCGGAATGAGTGGCGCGCGCGGCAACGAGAAGGTGACGAGTGCCGACGTAGCGCGACTCGCGGGCGTGTCGCAATCGGCCGTGTCGCGCGTCTTCACGCCGGGCGCTTCGGCGTCGGCGCGGACTGTAGAAAAGGTGCGCGCGGCTGCCGAGCGGCTCGGGTACCGGCCCAACGTGCTCGCGCGCGCCATGATCACAGGCCGCAGCCGCATCATTGGTCTGGTCGTGGCATATCTGGAGAACCAGTTTTATCCGATGGCGCTGGAGCGACTGTCCAATGCGCTGCAGGACCGCGGCTATCACATCCTGATTTTCATGGCTGGCGGAGCGACCGAGAACGTCGAGCGCGTGGTCGACGAACTGATCGACTATCAGGTCGACGGGCTGGTTACCGCGTCGGTCGCCATGACCGATGACCTCACCACGCGCTGCCTAACCGCCGGCATTCCCGTCGTGATGTTCAATCGCGGCCAGAACGATCTGCGCCTGAGCGAGGTGACGTCCGACAACCGCGCCGGCGGCCGCCGCGCGGCGGAGTTCCTGATCGCCGGCGGGCACAGTCGGATCGCGCACATCATGGGCTGGCAGGAATCCTCGACCGGCCGCGACCGCGCCATCGGTTTCCGCGAAGGCATGGCGGCCGCGGGGCTCGAGCCGTTCGCGATGGTCGAGGGGGCCTACGATCGCTCACGGGCGGCGCAAGCCGCCCGCGACATGTGTGCGGGATCCGAGCGGCCCGACGCCATCTTCGTGGGCAACGACCATATGGCCTTCGCCGTCATGGACGAACTCGTCTACAAGCTCGGCTTGCGTGTGCCGCAGGACGTGTCGATCGTCGGCTACGACGACGCGCCGATGGCCGCATGGCCGGCCTACGATCTCACCACCATCCGCCAGCCGGTCGAGCCGATGGTCGGCGCCACCGTTGAGACACTGCTCGGCCAGATCGAGGGCAACAGCGAGCCGCGCCATTTCCGGATCGACGGACCGCTGATCGTCCGGCGGTCCGCCCGCGTCCCCGAAGGATACGTCCCATGACCAGCTTCACGAACCGATGGCCGCACTTCCCGGACTACATCGTCGATATCACCAAGGAGATTTGGGAGGACCGCGGGGTCGCGACGCTCGAAAGCTACTACGCCCCCGACATTCCCGTGCGTTCGCCGATGGGGGCGAGCCGTGGCAACAAGGCCGTGATCGCCGCGACGATGGCCACGCTGCATGAATTTCCCGACCGGCAGCTCTTCGCCGAGGACGTGATCTTCTCCGAGGATCCGACGCACGGATTCCTGTCCTCGCATCGCATAATTTCGACGGCCACGCACACAGGCGACGGCTCGTTCGGCGCCGCGACGGGCAAGCGCTTCGCTGTCCGTGTGATTGCCGATTGCGCGGCAAAGAACGACACGATCTATGACGAGTGGCTGGTGCGCGACTATGGCGGCATGGTCCGCCAACTCGGCTCGGACTCCGAGACTTTCGCGCGCGCGCTTATCCGCCGCGAAGGCGGACCGGACAAAGCCTCGCGGCCGTTGGCGTCGGCTGGCGAAGCGCCCTCGGTCTACAAGGGACGCGGCAACGCGAGCCCGTGGGGGCAACGCTACGCCGAGACCCTTACCCGAATCATGGCCGCCGACTTCGCGCATATCGGCACGAGTTATGACCGTGCGGCGATCGGCGAATACGCGGGCGGGCGCCAAGCGCTCGGACGCGACGCCGTCACCGCGTTCTGGGTGGCGTTGAGGTCGGCATTTCCTTCGGCAAGCTTCGCGATCCATCATCAAATCGGCATGGAGGGTGGCATGCTGAGCCCCCGCGCCGCGATCCGCTGGTCGCTGGACGGCGCGCATGACGGCTGGGGCGCCTTCGGCTGGCCGACCGGCGCGCGCGTCCATGTGATGGGTATGGCCCATGCCGAGTTCGGTCCGTTCGGGCCCGACGGCGTCGGCTTGCGCCGCGAATTTGTCCTCTACGACGAGGTCGCGATCTGGAAGCAAATCCTCCTCCATACGGGAACGCTATGACGCCTAAGGAGATGGAAGCCCGTATCGTCCGCTACGGCGATCTAGTGCCGTGCAAGACCGCATTCATCGACGCCCATACGCCCGGCTCTGACGCCAAGGAGAATTTCACCATCATCGGCGCGGGCGTCTCGGAGAGCCCCGACCAGCATGTCCATATCCGCGAGACGCCGGGCTTCAATATCGGTGCCGCCGGCCAACCGCCGAAGTGCCTGAATTCGCTGCACTCGCATCGAACGGCGGAGGTGTTTTTCGTCCTCAAGGGGCGCTGGCGTTTCTTTTGGGGCCGCTACGGCGACGCCGGCGACGTGATCCTGGAAGAGGGCGACATTTTCAACATACCGACGGGGGTCTTCCGCGGGTTCGAGAATGTCGGCACCGACTACGGGATGATCATGGCGATCCTGGGCGGCAACGATGCGGGCGGCGGCGTGATTTGGGCGCCGCAGGTGATCGAGGCCGCGCGCGCACACGGGCTGTTACTCGGCGCCAATGGGCGGCTTTACGACACCGAGAAAGGCGAGAAGCTCCCGGGCGATGTGGCGCCAATGCCTTTGCTCACGGAAGACGAACTGAAGGCGTTCGCCGAGCCCCGTCCGGCCAAAGTCGTTCCGGCTTGCGTGGCGCGCTATTGGGATCTGATGGCGCTGGCAAAGGGCGGACCCGCCAAGACAATCGGTGCGACCGCCAGGTTGCGCGACCGGCCGGGCTTCGAGGTCGATTTCCTCACGCGCGGCTCGATACCCGAGACGATGTACGAAACCGCGCGCCACGAAATTCTGATGCCCATGCGCGGACATTGGCGCCTGTCCTGGCCGAGCGGCGCAACGGTTCTCAATCCCGGCGATACGGCCGCCGTCCCGCCGGGTCTGCGCCGCGCGCTTGCGCCGTCGATGACCGGCGAAGCGTCGCTTTATCGCGTCGTCAATACGGACGATCCGGCCGGCGCCTCCTACCGCTTGCTCCAATAGGGACCTGCCATGACGCTGCTCGCCACCCATGTCGGCTCGCTGCCTCGCTCGCAGAAAGTCGTCGATTTCCTGTTCGCACGCGAACGCGGCGAACCCTACGACACGGCTTCGTTCGACGCGGCGATGGCCGAAGCGGTGACCGATCTCGTGCGCCGCCAGAAGGCGGCGGGGATCGACATCGTCTCCGACGGCGAGACCTCGAAAATCTCCTACGCGACCTACGTGAAGGATCGCTATACGGGCTTCGGCGGCGACAGTCCGCGCAACGCGCCGGCCGACCTCAAGCTCTACCCCAGCTTCCTGGATCGGATCGCCAAGTCGGGCGGCACGCCTAAATATTCGCGGCCCCAATGTATCGGTCCGGTGCGCTCGAAAGGGCAGGGGGAGCTACAGAAGGACATTGCTGCCTTGAGAGCGGCACTGGCGGCCAACGGCGGCGGGCGCGCCTTCATGAACGCGGCGTCGCCCGGCGTGATTTCGTTGTTCCTGCAGAATGTCTATTACCGCTCACGCGAGGAGTATCTCGAAGCGCTGGCGGAGGCGATGCGTGACGAGTACCGAACCATCGTCGACGCGGGGTTCGAGCTACAGCTCGATTGCCCCGACCTAGCACTTTCGCGGCACATGCTGTTCATGCATCTGAGCGACGAGGAGTTTCTCGCGGTCGCGGCCACGCACGTCGAAGCGCTCGAGCATGCGCTCGCGGGGCTGCCGCGCGCGCGCATTCGCCTTCATATCTGCTGGGGCAACTATGAAGGCCCGCACGTGTGCGACATCGACATGGCGAAGGTCTTCGCGCTGCTGATGCGGGTCCCCGCCCGCTACGTCCTGTTCGAAACCGCCAACCCGCGGCACGGCCACGAGTGGGAAGTTTTCCGCGATCGCGCCAAGGAAATTCCTGACGACAAGGTCCTCGTTCCCGGGGCTGTCGATACGACGACGAATTTCGTCGAGCACCCGGACCTCGTCCGCCAGCGGCTGGAGCACTTCACGAACATCGTCGGCTGCGAGCGCGTGATCGCGGGAGCCGATTGCGGCTTCGGCACCTTCGCGGGCTTTGGCTCGGTCGATCCCGAAGTCGCCTGGGCCAAGCTCGGAACCTTGAAAGAGGGCGCGCGGCGGGTACGGTGAATGCAACGAAGCGTCGTTGGCCTCTCCGGCGCCCGCCAATCTCCCGTAAGGCAGAAATTATACCACTCCTCATTGATCAGAACCTGTGAGCCCTGACCTGCCCCCTTCAGAGTGGTCCAAAAGTTAACTTAGACTGGACCCTGAAGGAGACGGAACTGTCCGTCGTCAGATCATTTGAGACTGATCGAAGGCTTTATTAATGGAGGCTTCGGCCCATCTGGTTTGTCAGTCTAGGC
>Ga0194132_10008795_pt1 | contig 14292 bp, 17 predicted proteins | sample TA2KigOf80mmetaG_FD_148612 | JGI IMG/M metagenome (GOLD analysis project Ga0194132, IMG submission 148612) | Freshwater microbial communities from Lake Tanganyika, Tanzania - TA2015054 Kigoma Offshore 80m | ecosystem: Environmental > Aquatic > Freshwater > Lake | place: Tanzania: Lake... | reverse complement strand
CGAGGGCTACTCGGCCACGATCGTGAGCGGCGAGGTCGTGATGCGCGACGGTGTCGACACCGGGGCCCGTCCGGGCGCGCTCCTGCGCGGCGCCCGCTAGCGATCCGCACCTCCCCGATCCCGTGATCCACCTGGTCCACGAGACCCACCCGAAGCACCCGACCCAGATCCACCCGACCCAGATCCACCCGACCCAGATCCACCCGACCCAGATCCACCCGACCATCCACCCGACCCACCGAATGGGAGCCAACCGATGAGCAACGTCTCCGTCGTCGCCACGATCACAGCGAAGCCCGGCCGGGGCGACGAGATCATCGCCGCGTTCGAGGGCGCCACGGAGGCCGTGCAGGCCGAGGCCGGCACGCTGATGTACGCGCTGCACCGCAACCAGGCCAACCCCGACGTCTTCTACGTCACCGAGCTCTACGAGGACCAGGCCGCGCTCGACGCGCACATGGTGGGCCCGGCCATGGCCGCGCTGGCCGGCATCGGCGATGCCGTCGACGGCGTCGATCTCCAGTTCGCCACCCCCGTCGCCGTCGCCAAGGGCTGGTAGCCCAATCCCTCTCCGATGCGCTTCTGACCGTCGATGTTCAGAAGCGCATCGGGGGTGGGTTGACCGACGGTGAGAAACGCATCGGGGGTGGGTTGATCGACGGTGAGAAGCGCATCGGGGGTGGGGCGGTCAGGCGTTGGGCTGGATGAGCTCCAGGACGGCGCCGTCGGGGTCCTCGAACATCAGCGCCTGGAGCGGGGGGATGCCGGGACCCATCTCGAGGGTCGCAGGCGGCGTCCAGCACCGGACGCCGCGCGCCACCAGGTCGGCGTGGTCGCGCGCGATGTCGTCGGTCAGCAGGGCGAAGCGGAACATCCCGAGGCGGTTCGCCTCGTGCGACGCCGCGCCCGTCGGTGCCGGGTCGATCAGCTGGACCAGCTCGATCATGAACGCCCCGGTGCCCCGCGGGTCGTCGAGGTAGGCGGCCGCGAGCTCGATCTCGCCGTCCAGGCCGAGCTGGTCGCCGGGCTGGCGCAGCGGCCCGCGGTCGAACATCGGCCGGAACCCGAGCACGTCGGTGTAGAAGGCCTTCGATCGGGCGAGGTCCGACACGCCGATCGCGACGAAGCCCACGCGGTTCACGCCGGTGTGCACCAGCTCGACGAGCATGCCGTCGGGGTCGTCGATCACGACCGTGCGCACGGGCGGGCTGCCGTCGACCGCGGTCTCGTGGGGCGGGCCACCGTGGCCGACCACCCCGTCGGCGGCCAGCGTCGCGTACAACGCGTCGACGTCCTCCACGTAGAAGCCGATCCGGTTGAAGCCCAGGTCGCCGGCGCGGTTGGGCCGACCCGTCGGCGGCGGGACCTGCCATTCGAGCAGGTCGACCACGAGTCCGGCGCCGAACCCCCGCTCGTCGTGGAGGATCCAGGCGTCCCACTGCGCGGTGTCGAGCCCGAACGCCGCGCCGTCCTGGGGGGTCTCGGGCCGGGTGTGCGTCGACGGGATCAGCCCGAGCCGGTCACGGTAGAACGCGAGCGAGCGCTCGAGGTTCGAGCAGTTGACGTTGACGTGGAACGCCTGGGTGACGCCGATCGGCACGGTGACCTCCGTGAGGGGATCCGGCCGCGGCCGGAGGGTCGACCCCAGGCTCTACTCCACCGGGGCCGGCCGGCACAACGCCGCCGCGCGGGCCGGGTCGGCCGACCCGCGATGCCGTAGTGTCCGTGGCCATGACCGCAGCCGCGCCATCTGCCGACGACTGGCACGCCGTCGAGACCCTGATCATGACCTACGCCGAGCGGGTCGACCTCGGCGACTTCGCCGGCGTGGCCGAGCTGTTCGCCCACGCCACGTACCGGGCGGCCGCGGGCGACCAGGTCACCTCGCAACGCGGGGCGGAGGCGGTGCTCGCGACCTTCGAGGGGATGGTCCGCCGCTACGACGACGGCACCCCGCGCACGAAGCACGTGACCACCAACCTCATGGTCGACGTCGACGGCGACGTGGCGAACTCCCGGTGCTACTTCACCGTGTTCCAGCAGACCGACGTGCTGGCGCTGCAGCCCATCATCGCGGGCCGCTACTTCGACCGGTTCGAGCGGGTCGACGGGGACTGGCGCTTCGCCGACCGGCTCATCCACTCCGACCTCATCGGCGACCTGAGCCAGCACCTGCTGGTGGACCCGTTCGCGTAGGCCCGCCACTCCGGTGCCGCCGGTCGCCGAGAAGGCCGTTCTCGGCCAAGTAGAGCGACGGCCGCGCGCCCGATACGATCCGCGCGAGCGCCCCTGATCCGTCGGCGCGCCGTACCGCACTCGGGAGGAACCCATCATGGCCTGGAAGGTCGTCGTCGATTTCGACGTCTGCGAGAGCAACGCGATCTGCATGGGCGTCGCGCCCGAGGTCTTCGAGGTGCGGGACGACGACTTCCTCTACGTCCTCGACGAGACCCCCGCCGACGACCTTCGGCCCAAGGTGGAGCAGGCGGTGCGCCAGTGCCCCAAGCAGGCGATCAGCATCGTCGACGAGTAGCCCGCCCCGGGTGACGCCTCCCGACCCCATCGTCGACGGGCACGGTCCCGACGCCACCCATCCGCCCGGTCCGGCCCACGAGCGGCTGGCCGAGGCGCTGCGGCGCGTCACCAACCAGCTGGTGCTCACCGCGGCCACGCCCGAGCAGATCGAGGCTGCGGCCGCGCAGGTCGAGGCGGCCGCGGCGGCGCTGGAGCCGGCGACCCCTCAATGGACGTTGTCGGTGCCGGCGTTCATGAGCTCGCGCGACCCGCACGGCTACTTCCCGTTCTCGCCGCAGATCGGCCTCTACAACCCGCTGGCCCCGCCGATGCGGGTGGCGATCGACGACGACGACACGGTGCGCGGCGCGGTCAACCTCGACGCGGCCTACGAGGGTCCGCCCGGCTGCGTGCACGGAGGGATCATCGCCTCGCTCTTCGACGAGATCCTCGGCATCGCCAACATCACCGCGGGCGTGGGGGCGATGACCGGAACCCTCACGATCATGTACCGCCGCCCCACGCCGTTGCAGGCCGACCTCGTGTTCACGGCCCGCACCGACCGGGTCGAGGGGCGCAAGGTCTTCACCCGCGGCACCCTCCACGCCGGCGACACCCTCTGCTGCGAGTGCGAGGGGATCTTCATCGTGATCGACCACGAGCGCTGGCAGGGTAAGCGCCCCCAGTCGTGAGCCCGTTCTTGTCCGATGGGTGACCCCGCGGGGCGCGTCCCGCTCGAGGGCCTCCACAACTTCCGCGACCTCGGGGGCCACGCGACCGCCGACGGCCGGCGGTTGCGACGCGGCCGGGTGTACCGCAGCGACGCGCTCCATCGCATGACCGCGGCCGACGTGCAGGAGGTGCGCGCGCTCGGCATCGTGTCGGTGGTGGACCTGCGCGCCCCCGACGAGGTGGCCCACGTCGGCACGGGGCTGATCGACGACCTCGACGCCCGCTACCACAACCTCCCCACCCGCCCTGCGGTGCTGGGTGCCGACGCCCCGAGCGGGGAGATCACGTCGGCGCCCGAGCGGTACCTCGGGTACCTGTCGGAGGGCCCGGGCTCCTTCGCGGGGCTGATCACGCTGCTGGCCGATCCGGCCCACACGCCCGCGGTCTTCTTCTGCAACGCAGGGAAGGACCGCACCGGGGTGGCGGCCGCGATGGTCCTCGCGGTGTGCGGCGTGCCCGACGCCGCGATCGCCGACGACTACGCCCGTACCCAGTCGGCGCTCGACGCCATCCGCGCCGCCAGCCGCACCGACTACCCGGCCGACGTGAAGGCGTGGCGCAACCTGTCGCCCGACATGGCCCATGCCCGGGCCGAGACGATGCTCGCCTTCCTCGGGCTGCTCCGCGAGCGCATGGGCGGGTGGCCGGAGTACCTCGCGTCGCTCGGCGTCGATGCGGCGACCCTCCACGCGGTGCGACAATCACTGCTCGAACGACCAGGAGACGACGACACGTGAGCTCGGACCACGGCGAGATCGACCCCCAGGAGCTTCGGCGCCTGCCCCTCGAAGGGCCGGTGAACTTCCGCGACCTCGGCGGGTACGCCGCGGCCGACGGTCGGACCGTGCGCCGCCGGCACCTGTTCCGCAGCGACGCCCTCTGGCGCCTCACCGACGCCGACGTGGAGAAGGTCCACGCGCTCGGCGTCACCGCGGTCATCGACTTCCGCACCACCCACGAGCTCGAGTCCAACGGCTGGGGTGGGATCGAGCTGCTCGACGCCGAGCACCTGCACCTGCCGACGTTCGACACCACCCGTCCGCTCATGGAGGACGAGGAGATCCTGAAGACGCTGATCACCGCACCCGACGCGTACATGGCGATGCTGCGCAACGGCGCGGGTGCCTATGCGACCGCGCTGCGCCACGTCGCGGCGTCGGAGGACCCGGTGGTCTTCTTCTGTGCCGCGGGCAAGGACCGCACCGGCGTGTTCGCAGCGCTGGTGCTCGGACTGTGCGGGGTGTCCGACGACGACATCATCGCCGACTACGCGCTCACCGGCGAGGTGATCGAGCGGATCCACGCGCTGCGGGACGCCCAGGACCCCACGGTCGAACGCAGCGCCCATCGCATCGGCCACGACCTGCACAACGCGTTCCCCGAGTCGATGGCGGGCACCATCGAGCGGCTCCACGCCGAGTGGGGCGACTGGAGCGGCTACGCCGAGTCGATCGGAGTGGGTGACAGCGTGCGCGCGGGGCTGCGCAACCGGCTCCTGGTCTGAGCGCGTCGGTCGCGGCGCCTCCTAGGCTCCTCGCGTGTCATCGACCCGTTCCGATCCGGTCCACGGCGTGCGCAGCCCCTATCTGGTGGAGCGCATGGCGGGCTTCGGTACGACGATTTTCGCCGAGATGTCCGCGCTCGCCGCGGCCACCGGGTCGGTCAACCTGGGGCAGGGGTTCCCCGACTCCGACGGCCCTCCCGCGCTGGTGGAGGCCGCGATCGCGGCGATCCGGGCCGGCGACAACCAGTACCCGCCGGGGATCGGCATCGCCCCGTTGCGGGAGGCGGTCGCCGAGCACCAGGAGCGGTTCTGGGGCCTGCGGTTCGACCCCGACACCGAGGTGCTCGTCACCGCGGGCGCCACCGAGGCGATCGCCGCGACGCTGCTCGCGCTGCTCGAGGTGGACGACGAGGTGATCACGTTCGAGCCGTACTACGACTCCTATGCAGCCGGCATCGCGCTCGCGGGTGGGCAACGGCGGTGCGTCACCCTGCGACCGCCCGACTACTCGTTCTCGTTCGACGCGCTTCGGGCCGCCGTCACGCCTCGGACCAAGCTGGTGCTCCTCAACTCGCCCCACAACCCCACCGGCAAGGTGTTCACTCGCGAGGAGCTCGAGGCGATCGCGACGCTGTGCGTGGAGCACGACCTGATCGCCGTCACCGACGAGGTGTACGAGCACCTGGTGTACGACGGGCGGGTGCACATCCCGCTCGCCACCCTGCCGGGGATGCGCGACCGCACGGTCACCATCTCGTCGGCCGGAAAGTCGTTCTCCATGACGGGGTGGAAGACGGGATGGGTGTGCGCCCGGCCGGAGCTGGTGGCGGCGGTGAGGACGGTGAAGCAGTTCCTCACCTACGTGCACGGCGCACCGTTCCAACACGCGGCCGCGGCCGGCCTGCGGCTCCCCGATGACTACTTCGAGGGTCTCGCCCTCGACATGGCGGCCAAGCGTGACCTGCTCGCGGGTGGGCTCGCCGACGCCGGGTTCACGGTGTTCCCGTCGGCGGGCACGTACTTCGTGACCGTCGACATCCGGCCGCTCGGCGAGACCGACGGGCTCGCGTTCTGCCGGTCGCTGCCGGCGCGGTGCGGCGTCGTCGCGGTGCCGACGGTCGTGTTCTACGACGATGTCGACGCGGGCGCGCCGCTCGTGCGCTTCATGTTCGGCAAGCGTCGCGAGGTGCTCGAGGAGGCGGTCGTGCGGCTGAAGGGGCTCGCATCGTGAAGGTTGCCGCGATCCAGCACGACATCGTCTGGGAGGACCCGGAGGCGAACTTCACCCGGCTCGCGCCGATGATCGCCGATGCCGCAGCCGGCGGAGCGGGCCTCGTCGTCCTCGCCGAGATGTACTCCACCGGCTTCTCGATGGACACCGCGCGGATCGCCGAGCCGGTGGACGGTCCCAGCACCCGCTTCCTCGCCGACCAGGCCGCCGCGCAGGGCGTCTGGGTGTGCGGCTCGCTGCCCGCGCGCGCGGCGGGCGACGACCGGCCGACGAACTGCCTCGTGCTCGCCGGGCCGCAGGGAGAGCTGCACCGCTACGCCAAGATCCACCCGTTCGGCTACGCGGGTGAGGACGAGTGGTTCGCGTCGGGCGACCGTCTCGTGACGGTCGACGTCGACGGCCTGCGCGTGAGCCTGTTCGTCTGCTACGACCTGCGATTCGCCGACGACTTCTGGGCGCTCGCCCACGACACCGACTGCTACGTCGTGGTCGCCAACTGGCCGGCGCCGCGGCGCGCCCACTGGCAGACGCTGCTGCGCGCCCGCGCCATCGAGAACCAGGCCTACGTCGTCGCGGTCAACCGGGTGGGGACGGGCGGGAAGCTCTCGTACGCCGGCGACAGCGCGATCATCGGCCCGTTCGGCGAGGAGCTCGCGGTGGCGGTCGACGGTGGTGACGTCGGCGCCGAGCAGACGCTCACCTCCGACGTCGACGCGGCCCACGTCACCGACATCCGCGCCCGCTACCCCTTCCTCCAGGACCGCGCCGCCCCCTGAGGCGTTCGGCACCGTCGGCGGCGCGGGATCCAGACGGATCCAGAGCGATTCAGAGGATGTCGACGGCGGCGACGAGGGTCACCACGGCCGCAACGGCGGTCGCGACGCCGACGAGCACCCGTCCGACCGAGCGGACCGGGCCCCGGGTGAGCGCCGCCGCCAATTTCCCGCGAACCGCCGTGCGCAGCCCGACGTAGGGGACCGTGACGACGAAGAACGGCGGGAGGAGGCCGACGAGGAGCGGCACGTGGGCGGGGACCGCTCGCAGGCCCGCACTCATCGGGCGGAGGCCGGCGTCGAAGCGCGCCGCGAGCGCGCTGAACGTGACGCCGAAGAGCAGTCCGAGGCCGATGATGCCCGCGACCGCGAGCCACAGCGGCGACAGGATCGCGAAGTCGACGTTGTCGGGTGAGAGGGGATCGTCGGTCCCGAACAACGCGAGGAGGAGCCGCGGCGATGCCTCGTCGGCGAGCTCGGCTCAGATGGCGCGCTCGTGGTCCTCCCAGTAGGGGTCACGGAGCTTGCGCTTGTAGAGCTTGCCGTTGGGGTCGCGGGGGAGCTCGTCGACGAAGTCGATCGTGCGCGGCGTCTTGTACTTCGCCAGCTTGTCGACCGACCACGCGAGGATCTCGGCCCCGAGCTCCGGCCCGCCCTCGACGCCGTCGATCGGCTCGACGACCGCCTTGACCTCCTCGCCCCAGTCGGGGTGGGGGATGCCGAACACCGCGACGTCGGCGACCTTCGGGTGCATGATCAGCACACTCTCGATCTCGGCCGGGTAGATGTTGGCCCCGCCGGAGATGATCATGTCGTTCTTGCGGTCGGACAGGAACAGCCAGCCGTCGTCGTCGAGGTAGCCGACGTCGCCGACGGTGAAGAACTTGCCGCGGCGGCTGTGGTCGGTCTTCTGCTTGTCCTTGAAGTACTCGAAGTCGCCGGTCTTCATGTGCATGTAGACGGTGCCGATCTGGCCGGCGGGGAGCTCGTTGTCGTCGTCGTCGAGGATGACGATCTCCGAGCTGGGCCAGGCGCGCCCGACGGTGCCGGGGTGCTCGAGCCACTCATCGGCGAACACCGTGGTGCCGCCGCCCTCCGATGCCGCGTAGTACTCGTCGATCACCGGGCCCCACCAGTCGAGCATGGCCCGCTTCACGTCGGGTGGGCAGGGGGCCGCTGCGTGCACCATGTGGCGCAGCGACGACACGTCGTACTTCGCCCGCACCTCGTCGGGGAGGCCGAGCAGCCGCACGAACTGCGTGGGCACCATGTGGGTGTTGGTGACCCGGTACTCGTCGATCAGGTAGAGCATGCCCTCGGGCGTCCACTTGTCCATGAGGACGACCGTGTGGCCCATGTGGATCGCACCGCCCGCGAACACCAGCACCGCGGTGTGGTACAGCGGCGAGCCGCAGATGTGGACGTTGTCGTCGAACGGCGCCAGCCTGAACATGAAGAGCATCCCGGCGAGCCCGATCGCCTGCTCCTCGGGCGGCACACCGGGGAGGGTGCGGCGCACGCCCTTGGGTCGGCCGGTGGTGCCCGACGTGTAGTTCATGACGAGCCCGGTGGTGCGGTCGGCCGGGAGGTCGGTGGGCTGGGCGGCCTTGAACTCCTCGTAGGACCGGAACGACTCGATCTCGCCGCCGACCGCGAGGCGTCCGGCGGCGGGGAAGTCGATCTCGTCGGCGGCGGCCCGGGCCGAGTCGGCGAGCCGGGCGTGCGCGACGAACGCCTTCGCCTCGCTGTCGGCCACGATGTACGCGATCTCGGGGCCGACGAGGTGCCAGTTGATCGGCACCAGGTAGAAGCCCGCCTGGAGCACGGCGAGGTACAGCTCGAAGACCTCGATGCTGTTGGGCAGGAGCATCGCGACGGCGTCGCCGGGCTGGAGGCCGAGCTCCCGCAGCCCGTGCACGACCTGGTTGCACGACCCCAGCAGCTCGCCCGCGGTGACCAGCTGCTCGTCGGGGTCGACGATGGCGAGATGGTCGGGGTTGTCCTGCGCGATGGACCAGAAGCCGAGCTGGGTCACGGGGCGATCCTCCCTGGTGGGTGGCCGATGGAGGTGGCCGGTCGAGGGCGTGGGCGGCGGGTAGTAGAACATGAACCCACCCCCACCTGCCATGCGGGCGAACGCCCCGTGACCCACCGAGGAGTCCCCATGAGCGTCTACGACGTCGAGATCGCCGGCATCGACGGCAGCCCGTCGGCCCTGGCGGCCCAGGCCGGCCAGGTCACCCTGGTGGTGAACGTCGCCTCGAAGTGCGGGCTGACCCCGCAGTACACGGGGCTCGAGCGGGTGCACGAGCAGTACGCCGACCGGGGCTTCGGCGTCGTCGGCGTGCCGTGCAACCAGTTCCTGGGCCAGGAGCCCGGCACCGCCGAGGAGATCGTGGAGTTCTGCTCCACCACCTACGGGGTGACGTTCGCGCTCACCGAGAAGATCGAGGTCAACGGCGACGGTCGCCACCCCCTCTACGAGGTGCTCACCGCGACCGCCGACGCCGAGGGGGTCGACGGCGACATCCGCTGGAACTTCGAGAAGTTCCTGGTGGGACGCGACGGCGAGGTGCTCGCCCGCTTCGCCCCCCAGGTCGAGCCGGAGGATCCGGCGGTCGTCGCCGCGATCGAGTCCGCCCTCTGATCCGGTGCCGGCCGGCGCGTGCGAGCGCGTGACGCGTCGCGCTCCCGCACTCGCGCAGCGGGCCTCGGCGGGAGTCCGGTGAGCGGGCCCGATCTGGGGGCGACGCCGCTGCCCGCCGACTCCGTCGGGCTGCTCGAAGGGCTGCAGACGACCCGCGCGATCCGCCGGTACACCGACGAGCCGGTGCCGCCGGAGGCGCTGCGGGCGATGCTGTTCGCCGCCACCCGCGCCCCGACCGGCTCGAACCGCCAGCCCTTCCGGTTCCTGGTGCTGACCGACGGCCCCAAGGCGCGGGAGGCCAAGGCGCTCGTGGCCGAGGCCGGGCGGCGGGCCTGGGCGGGCAAGCGCACCGCCGACGGCTACGACCGCGGCTCGGGCGCGGTGGCCGACTCGCCGAAGGCCCGCATGGCGGCGACGATGCAGTACTACGTCGATCACCTCGACACCGCGCCCGTGCTCGTGCTGCCGTGCCTCGTGCGCCACCGCGAGCCCAGCTCGTTCGAGGGCGCGTCGATCTATCCCGCCTGCCAGAACCTGCTCCTCGCCGCCCGTGCGCTCGGCTACGGCGGCGTGCTCACCGGCTTCCAGTCGCTGGTGGAGGACGAGCTGCGGGCGCTGCTCGGGGTCCCCGACGGCGTGTTCATGGCCGCCACGATCACGATCGGCCGGCCGGCGGGTGGCCACGGCCCGGTCCGGCGCCGGCCCCTCCGCGAGGTCGTGTTCGCCGAGGAGTGGGACCGGCCGGCGCCCTGGGCGGTCGACCCGCCGGGGACCCGTCACACCCAGGCCGGCCCGCCCCGGCCCTGAACCTGCGCGAACACCGCGAATCGGCCCTGTCGCCGGGGGGTCGGGCTCGCCTAGCCTGTGTGGCCTATGCGACGGGTGTTGCTGGTGTGCGCAGTGATCTTCGCGGGGCTGGCCGCCGGGACGCTGACGTGGCTGGTGACCGAGACCGCGGCGTCGGGGGAGTCGACGCCGTCGGCCGCGTCACCGCAGCAGTCCACCACGACCTCGTCGACCACCTCGTCCACCACCACCACGACACTCCCGCCGCTGGTGACGCCGCCACCCAACCCGTCGGGCATCGTCAACCCGATCGAGGCCCGCCTGCCCGCGCCGCCCCCCGGGGGGATCGGGCCGGGCGCCCTCGGGCCGATGGTCGGCTCGATCCAGGCCCGGCTCGCCGAGCTGCGCTTCGACCCGGGCCCCGTCGACGGCCAGTACGGGCCGGCCGTCGTCTACGCGGTGCAGGCCCTCCAGAAGTACAAGGGCCTTCCGGTCACCGGCGTGGTCGGCCCGGCCGAGATCGACGTGCTCAACCGGTTCACGTACCCGGAGCCGCTGGAGGCGAACGCCGAGCCGAACCGCACCGAGGTCGACATCGCGCGCCAGACCCTCACGCTGTACGAGAACGGCCAGCCCAGGCTGCTGACCACGATGTCGAGCGGGTCGGGCGAGTCGTACTGCTACAACACACCGAAGGACAACCCCACCGAGCGCATCTGCGAGGTGGCCCACACGCCGGGCGGCCGGTACACCTACTACCTCCACCGGCCGGGGTGGGACGTCGGCGTCCTCGGCGGCCTCTACAACCCGTACTACTTCAACCGCGGTGTCGCGGTGCACGGCTACGCGTCGGTGCCGCCGACCCCGGCGTCGAAGGGCTGCGTCCGCATCCCGATGCACATCGCGGAGTACTTCCCGACCCTCGTGCAGAAGGGCGACCCCGTCTACGTGATCGGCGGCACCCCGTTCGAGATCCTCTCCCGCGAGCCGCTCGCCGCCCCGGCCCCCGCCGCCTGAGGGGTCAGGCGGGCTCGCCCATCGCGAGGCGCTTGGCCCAGCGGTAGTCGGGCTTGCCGACCGGCGTGCGCGGCACCACGTCGGTGACGTGCAGCTCGCGGGGCACCTTGTAGCCGGCGATGTGCCTGCGGCACTCCGCCTGGATGTCGTCGAGCGTAGGCACGTCCATGCCGTCGCGCACCTTGATGATCGCGGCCACCCGCTCGACGAAGCGCTCGTCGGGCACTCCCACGACCACCGCGTCGAACACCGCCGGGTGCGCCTTGAGCGCGGCCTCGACCTCCTCGGGGAAGATCTTCTCGCCCCCCGAGCTGATGCACACCGACCCGCGGCCGAGCATGGTGATCGTGCCGTCGGCCTCGATCAGTGCGTGGTCGCCGGGGATGACCCAGCGCTCGCCGTCGGGGTCGACGACGAACGTGGCCGCGGTCTTCTCCTCGTCCTTCCAGTAGCCGAGGGGGATGTGGCCGCGGCGGGCGAGCATGCCCTGCGTGCCGGAGCCGGGCTCGATGGGCCGCCACTGCTCGTCGAGGACGTTCATCTGCGGGTTCACGGTGAAGCGCGGGCCCTGGGCCGGACCGGCCTGGTCCATGACCGTGCCGCCGGCGCCGGTCTCCGAGGCACCGAAGCTGTCCATCACCATCGCGTTCGGCAGCCTGGCCCGGAGGTGCTCCTTGATCGCGGGGGACAGGATCGACCCGCCGGAGCCGATCATGAAGACCGACGACACATCGACGTCGTCGGGCCGCCGGTCGAGGGCCTCGGCCAGCGGCCGGGCCATCGCGTCGCCCACGACCATGATCGTCGCGGCGCGCTCGCGGGCGACGATGCGCAGCACCTTGTCGCCGTCGAAGTGGTGATCGACGTTGAGGATCACCGTGCCGCCCGCGTAGAACGCGATGAAGCTCGTCCACTGGCCGGCGCCGTGCATCATCGGCGCGTTGATCATCGCCTTGAGCTCGGCGCCGTCGGCCGCGACCCGACCGGCGAGCTCGTCGGGGGTCGTGATCGGGGCCTGGCCGAAGCCGCCGCCACCGAGCGCGGCGAAGAAGATGTCCTCGGCTCGCCACATCACGCCCTTGGGCATGCCGGTGGTGCCGCCGGTGTAGAGCACGTAGAGGTCGTCGGACGAGCGGGGGCCGAGGCCGTCACGGGCGGGCGAGGCCGCGGCGAGCGCCGCCTCGTAGTCGACCGCGCCCAGTCGCTCGATCGCGGCGGCCGACTCGGCGTCGGTGCTGGCGTCGTCGATCACGACGAAGTGCCGGAGCTTCGGGCAGTCGGGCACGACTTCGGCGACCATCGGCGCGAACGACCGCTCGAACACGACGGCGACGGCGTCGCTGTTGTCGAGGATGTAGCGCAGCTCCTCGGCCACGTAGCGGTAGTTGACGTTGACCACCGCGTTGCGGGCCTTGTAGATGCCGTGTTGGGCCTCGATCCACTCGGCCCGGTTCCACGCCAGCAGCGCCACCCACTCGCCGGGCTGCACCCCGGCGCCGCGGAGGTGCTGCGCGACGCGGTTGGCCCGCTCGTCGAGCTCGCGGTAGGTCAGGCGCGCGTCGCCCGCGACCAGCGCCGTGCGGTCGGGGCAGGTGTCGGCGACGATCTCGAACAGGTCGGCAAGGTTGAATTCCAAGGGGCGGGAGCCTAGAACAACCTCTCGCGGCGCCCTCCAAACGGGAGCGGCGGGGAGCGCCCGGCAACGGGGGACGGGGAGGGTGACGGCATGGCAGCCCGATCGGTCGGTCTGAACCACGTGGGTCTGTGCGTGCGCGATGTCGCCGCCGCGGTCGCCTTCTACCGCGACGTTGCCGGCTTCGAGGTCCGGGTGTCGCCGTTCCGGATGGCGGGGGAGTGGTTCGACACGCTCACCTGGAACGACGGCGCCGAGATCGAGGTGGCGATGCTCGCCCTCGGCGGGTTCACGTTGCAGCTCGTCGGCTACCACGCGGCTGGAGCCGATCCGGTTGCGCCCGGGCACAACCACCCGGGGAACCCGCACCTGTGCATCGACGTCGACGACGTGGAGGCCAAGCACGCCGAGGTGGCGGCGCTCGGAGCCCACCGGCCGACGGTGATCGTGGACATCGTCGGCACCGGCGCCCGCTCCTTCTACGTGCAGGACCCCGACGGCACCCCGGTCGAGTTCCTCCAGATGCCCGCGCGGTAGCCGGTGGACGCCGCCGCGCCATCCGCGGGGGACGACCCGGGCCTCGGGGTCCAGGCGGTCGAGGGGCTTCTCGACGCCGCGGCGGGCCGGCTCGGCGACGAGCTCGGCGTCGACGGGCCGGCGCTGCTGCGCGAGCGCCGGGAGCTCCTCGGCATCGCGCCGGCGGGCACCGTGTCGGCGGGCGGGTCGTGCCGGCTCCTCTCGGCCGACGACGGCTGGTTCGCCCTCAACCTGGCCCGGGCCGACGACCGGGAGGCGGTCGCGGCGTGGATGGGCCGGGAGTGGGACGGCCCGGTCTGGGACGGGGTGGCCGCCGCCGCGGCTGGGATGTCGGCGACCGACGCCGTCGACCGGGCCCAGCTCCTGGGCATCCCGGCGGCAGTGGCCGTCGCCCCCGAGGAGTTCATCGGTCCGACGGTGGCGGTCGAGGAGGACGCGGGAGGGCGCTGGACCCGGGCCGAACCGCGCCCGCTCGTCGTCGACCTGTCGTCGCTGTGGGCCGGACCCCTGTGCGCGCGCCTGCTCGGCGCGGCGCTCGACGCCCGGGTGGTGAAGGTGGAGCACGTGGCCCGGCCCGACGGCGCCCGGTCGGGTCCGCCGGCGTTCTGGCGGTCGCTCAACGCCCACAAGGAGGAGCGCCACCTCGACTTCTCCACGGCGACCGGCCGGGCCGAGCTGGCCGACCTGCTGGCCCGGGCCCGGGTGGTCGTGAGCGCGGCCCGTCCCCGCGCCCTCGCCCAGCTGGGCCTCGATCCGGCCGAGCACGCCGCGCGAGGCGCGGTGTGGGTGTCGATCACGGGCTACGGGCGCAGTGGCCTCCACGCCGACTGGGTGGCCTTCGGCGACGATGCCGCGGTCGCGGGCGGCGTGGCGGTGGCGGCCGGGGGCCCCGACGCGCCGGTGTTCGCGGGCGACGCG
>Ga0194132_10008790_pt1 | contig 14299 bp, 16 predicted proteins | sample TA2KigOf80mmetaG_FD_148612 | JGI IMG/M metagenome (GOLD analysis project Ga0194132, IMG submission 148612) | Freshwater microbial communities from Lake Tanganyika, Tanzania - TA2015054 Kigoma Offshore 80m | ecosystem: Environmental > Aquatic > Freshwater > Lake | place: Tanzania: Lake... | reverse complement strand
TTTTTAAATTCAAATATTGAATTAATAATAAATTTCTTATTTTTTCAAAATTTTAAAATTATTTTTTTTAAATTAAATTTATGAAAATTTTAAACTAAAAATTTTATAATAAAAATTTTATTTTTAAATATTAAAAAAATAATAATTATTTATATAAATTTAACTATAAATATTTAAATATTATTCAAAAGTAACCTCCTCATGCCTTCTTTTCTTTCTTTCCTACATTCTCATCTGACACTCCTTCAACATCCATAATTATAGCTACACCAGCCAGAATCCATTTTCTTGCTGGAGCTCTTGTCTTTAATTGAGCTTCGAACACATAAGTGTTACCTCTATCCTCGGTTTTATATGCTGGACATTTATATATTCCCTTATCCTCTTTTCCTTCCATTGGGATTGGTTATGCTCTACAAAGGACAACTGGTAGAACACTAAACATTTCCTTAGGTTTGCATTCATCAAGATTCATTCCTTATAGATCCCATCTAGCTCCTTCCAATATAAATCCATAAACATAGGCTCCTTCTTTACTATGTGAATCTACTTCTTCTATTGTTTTTTTCATAATTTCGGTTTATATATATAATTTATTAAGTTCTTTCCCTTACAAACTACCAATAACTTGCATAATAGCTGTCAAAAACGATTGAGGATTAAAGAATCTTGATATCATAACTACTTTGGGTATTGTTATAGGATCATCTTTGAAAAGAACTAATTGTTCAACTCTCTAGAATAAATTTGCTAGCCAAGAAGCCAGTCCTCTCTTTGAAGGATATGCCAAAATTTACCATGCGGTAGGAATTTTGTTGTATGAAATAGAATCTATAATTTGCTCCATTTTTTCAGAAATTGTCAATATTCCTTTAAATCCTTAATCAATATCATCCAAAGTCTTCAACATTTCTAACAATAAATTGTTCATATACTCGATTTCTTATAAAAAGACGTTTTAGTAAGGTCCCTTAAGATCCTAGTCAATAGAACCTTTGATCATATCCAAATTAAATATCTTATTCTTGAAGTCCATATCTTCAAATAAATATTTAATCATATCAGCAGTAATATCATTAGGGGATTTAATTTCACTTTTTTCATCTCCTCCTGCTGCTTCTTTAGGTTATAATTCTATTAATAAATTGAATAAAAGATAGCATTGAGCTGTTCTGAATCCAATTTCAGCATTAGGATGTAAACCATAAGCAAGAGGGGTTTCTTGGGTTAACTAAGTTTCAATGTGTTCAAGGTATTTTTCATAAGGGCTAAAAAAAATTAAATTTATATATAATTTACCTCTATCCTGGAACTTTGAAAGAAAAACCTTTACCCTCTATAAATGGGAATAATTCGATTTCATCAAATAATTAATCAGTCATAAAGTTTAGTAAATAATTTGTGCAAAGTTTTCTGTCCCAATCATCAACAATATGTCCACCATACATAATATCACCGAATATATATACCAAATCAGCTAAAGGAACTTTACCACTTTGATTTTATTCCATATATCTGTTCATAACTAAGTATGAATCTCTCAAATCTCCCATACTGAAAGGATATGACATGTTCCAACCTTTAGGTCCAAATCTCTTTCTTTCTAAAAGAGTACTGTGGAAAAAGCAAAGAGCGAACAAAATTGATTTAATTTTCATATCTTTATCTTCTATCTCTTCTTTAGTGAAGAATGTCCAAGCTCTTTTCATGTTAGCCTTAAGTCCAGAAGGTGGCTCATTCGTCAATTTAATAGATCTATCCAGAATACCTATAGGAACTCCTTTAGAAGGATCAGCAGAAAGGAACAACCTAAAACCAGCATTTCCACTTCCTTTAGCTTCTCCACCAAATGTATCTAGAATTTTCTCTAATTCGATTAACCATTTTGGCATTAAATGAATATTCTAAAGCATGACCCAATGCCCTTCTCTATTACCTTCTTCTATTTTTCTCCTGGCTATTTCGTCTTAGCCTTGACCTAAAGAGATAATGAACAAAGATTTTCCTCTTTCAAATCCATTTTTTTTGCCTATCTTTTCTACTTCCTTAACTGGGTCAGCACCTGGAGATAAAATGAAAAACACAGGTGTAGCAGATTCGGCATCAGCAATAGTAGATTCTAAGACATCTGTGAATGATAATTTTGAATCCATATCTAAGAACCCATCTCCATCTGGTAGAACCTATCTTATGAAATGACCTAATGCAATTGTAATTCTATCTGGTCTTAAACATCTGAGTACCAGTAATTTCTTAAATGGTAGTTAGTCTAATTTTTTCCAATCTAAAGGCAATTTTTCTTTCTCTGGTAACTAAGTATTATACCAATCTTTAAATCTATTAGGAGCATCTTTTTCTAAATTTGTGGCGAATTATTTGAATTCTTCTAAATTGATCAACCCATTAACAGCATCCCAAGCAACAGTAGGTAACCAATCAAGGGTATTCTCAACTCCTATTTTGGGAGTACATTTAATTAGGAATTCCATTTCGGCTTATTCATAAGAGACTTCAATTTATTTTTTTTACATTAATCTAAATGTAATAAGAGTCAAGAGAGTCAATTTATGTCTTTCAAATAACCCTCTACTAATCCACTAGTAAATTGTATATCTAATGTTTAAAATCAGTTTACCAATTCTTTCCTCTCCCTTCTCATTTGTTCTATTAATAGCTTTGAAAAAGAAATTATAGAAAGATTCTAAGGAGTATTAATACATATGTTCCATAACAGATAATGTAATAATTATGAAATAAAGCATAGCCCCCTCTGCAGACACTGGTCTATAAAATTCTCTTTAAACATTTATTTCCTCCTCTGTTACTTTTGCTTATAAAGATTACTCTTAAATTTCCGTTGTTGTTTTTTTGGTTTTATCTAAATTTTCTATCAGTTCCTAATTGTCTAAAATGGTAGAAGGATCAGCTGAAGCTAGCGATTCTAAAAGTAATGACTCAAGTCTGTCTAACAAAACTGAGAATTCATTTTATTTCTTCACTAATTCTTGTTTTTGCATCTCTAATTCATTTTTTTCTATGTTCACGACATGGGCTAATAGTTATTCTTCTAGACCAGATTCAGTGACAATAAAGTTAATAATTGTACATTGTGCAGCTATTTCAGGTCTAAAATGTGGATTAACTAATTTAGTAACCAAGAATAATTTGAAATTTGGATCATAATCTATATTATCTCCTCCTAGCTCTAAAGTATAATTGTTTCCTTTCACTTTAATTTATCTGGAAAGAAGTGGATCTAATGTTGCATCAATTTCTTCACCTAATCCGTCAATCATGACAGCTTTACCCATTTATATAGCATTTACTAATTGATTTAGCCATTTGCTATTAGACATAGGTATAATAACTAGATTTTCTCCTTATCTTACTCTTATCCAAGATTATCCTTGGAGTTGGGGATCAATTATAAGTGGCCATCTAGAACAAGATACAATGACAGCAGCATTCTCCAGTGACATAGGATCAGCAGGTAAATTCTCATTTTTCCACTAGGCCATAATAGCTTCGGTAGTTAAAACTTTAAGAGGAACTATTCCTTCAGTGATAGGAATTTTTTTTTCTGTGATACTAGGTAACCATATAGTTTTCCAAAGTTCTAATCTTATACGTGCAGAAAATGCTCCAATATATGATACAAAAGCACTAGCTAATAGAGAATCTCCTATAACAGATTTAATATTGATCTACAAATCCTTAACGTTTTACCTCCATCTTTTGTTCTCTCCAGCAAGTCCGTTAACCAATTTTTCAGCTGCATTTAATTTAGCCATACAAGCATTAGCGTCTGCTTCTACTAAAGCTTTTTGAGTCTAAGCTTCATCCAATTGCTTTTGCAAAAGGTTGACTTTTTCGGTTAAAATTCTGACTCTCTCTTTAACGATAGCTAATTCTTTTTTCTTTGTATCGAGTTCCTCAGTTGCTCTTTAGACTTTTTCTCTTAAAGGCTTAACCATCTTGAAAATTCTATTGTATTCAATAATATTAACCACCCAAGCACACAAAAAGGAGGCAGCTTAATTTTGTGTTGACATATCTTTTTAATTGAATTTTTTAGAAGGATCTTTTATTATTTTATCGACTGGATCTTTGATATTGTCTTCAATGTTATCACCATCAAATTCTTTAATCTTTTATAAGAATTATGCAGGGTTATTCATTGCTTATTAAGCTTTTTTCCATACCTTATCATCAGCATCGTTTATAGAAACTCGCTCCCCCATCAACATCAAAACAACTCTACCAGTCAAAAGGACACCTGGAGGTGGAGAACCTAAATTTTTCATTTCTGTAATGTTTCCCTTATTAACTGAATCTATGGCTGTTTTAGCTCTTTATAAGGCAGGAATAGCTTCTTACAAAGCAGTATCAGCTTCCTCTTTCATGGCATTTGCTTCTGCAGCAGCGGCATTTGTTTTATTTTCTTCTTCATTGGCTATAGTTTATTCCTATTCGGCGATTCCACTTTCTTTCAATACTTTTTCAATAAGTTCATCAGTTTCTTATCTTTTTTGATTAACTTTTACCATTTTAATTTTTAATTCTTCCTGTAGTCCTTGCACTTTACCTTATGTTTCAGCCAATATATTTAGACCCATTTAATATCTCTATATTTATTTGTCTATAAAGCTTCTCTTTTCACCTAATATTTTTTTATAAAAGTCTATGAGTTCTAAGAATGATTTAGGTGTAGTGTAGTTATATCTTCTCTCTAATTGCAAATATTTTTTGTTAGCAACATCAATAGATAAATGAACATCTGACATATTATACGAAACTTATTATCTTATTTCATCTTGAGGGAATTCGATTTCAGATAGGAATCGGAAAGATACATCAATTAAGGCATCTTTTGGCCATGGGTGGAACCAATCAATAGAGGTAGAATTAATTATACCTGGGAATTTTCTTGACCTGATTCTCATAGCATCCCCTACTGGTGAATGACAAAGGACAACTTTCATATTTTTTCTTATTTTGTCATAAAAGAAATTAGTAATAGCATCTATGTTATCTGGGATTCCAAAACCTTTAGCTTCTCCTCTTATATTTCCAATCATTCCATCTGTGTCTTCTTTAGGGAACAAATCGAATATATAACCTGAGTTCAACATATCATTAACAGGAACCAAGAAAGTTTCACTCTTGATCTATTAATCTGTAATCATGAATACTCTTGGTGCTGCTGATGGTTTACTGATTTTCTTATATATTTCTGATAAATAGTTTCTAAAATCTCCCATGGTAAATGATGAAGTTACGATCATTTAGTCTATTTCAAAACCAGCTATAAAGGTTGATAATCTTGTTAAAGATTATTTACCAGATCCACCAACCCCTACTAACAAAGCATTATTACCACTCATGTTAAGTATTCTTACAATTTTAGAAATATGTTCCATAGCTTATTTGAACAGAACCAATTACATTCTTGGCTTGGTTTCATTATATTCTTCCATTTTATCATCTAAAACTTTCTTAAGTTATGCCCCAGTTGATTCGATGTAAACAGGATCCATTCCCATGTGTTCAGAGACAAAAGTTGTGAATATGACCGGTTCATTCAATGGATTATTTTTTTCATCTGGATCTCCGAAATTTTTGGTTAAACTTTCAGTAAGATATTTTCTAAATAATAAATTATCCTCTTCATCAATAAATCTATCCTCAAAAGTTCTTTTACATTCATGAGCCCAGACCCTCTAAATTGCATAAATATTATCTTTATAATCTTTTTGATTAGTTTTCAATAAACCTTCTACTATTTTGGCAATCTCTCTGAAATTGAATTAATAGTGGAATCTTTTTGCACTTGGAGAAAATTTGGTGTCTTTAAGTATTTTTTAGAATAGATATATTGTTGTTTTTATCAATGGATCACTCATTTTTTAGACTTTATCACTAATGGTTGCGAAATGAGAGTTTGTGATCTATCCGAAAATGGTTTCTATTATTTCGGCCGAAGGTGTATACATGGTAAAAGATGTAAATAATCGTGTTAATCTTAAATCAACAACAAAAGATCCTGCTTTTTGATTCATGCAACTGAAAAATAGAAGATCTTATAAGAATTTTCTTTCTTCTAATTGATCTCTGTTAAAGAGAGATCCGTAAGTGCAAATTTACATGAGTAATTAAATAGGAGATTGTGTGGTATATTTATCTACATATGGCATGTTAAGATCATCAATAAAGCAAATTAAAGTCTTGTTTGTTGCTGATCCAAAAACTCGACCACTCTTCTTCTCTACTATACTTTCAATATTTTTCTACAATGCTGCAGAATCAGTGAAGGAAGAAAAATTGATAGTTTTGGAAGCTACTTTAGATGAGTCTGTGGCCAATAAAAATTGTTTAATAACAGCTGTCTTACCAGTTCCAGCTCCACCAATCAATAGAATGGGTTTTCTTCTTTTAAGATGAACCTATATCATATATTTTAGACGAGTAGTTTGAGCAGTTGCTACGAAGATCTTACTGAAAATGTTCAAAACATTGCTTCCATCATCATAATTTACATAAGCTTCTACCTTATCTTACCATTTTTCCCATTTTAGTTCATCAAAGTTCCAGTAAAAATCATAACAAGTGCCTTATTCAGGGAATTTAACTTTAGCAGCTGATTTCCAAACTGCACTGAAGTCTTTCATATCTTTTTCATCGTCTTAACCTCCTCCAATTGCTCCTCCAACACTCCATATACCAGCAAAAATGAACATGGCCTCATAGCACGTCTTTAAATCTTCTTCTGACTTTGTATTTTTGATATGATCTATTTTATGTTTATGTTCTTCTAACATAGCATCAAGAATAGCGCAAATAGAATGAACCTTTCCCATCTCGGTCATTGGTAATATATATCTTACTTTATCCTTATCATGTATTTCTGCATTTCCTTCGATGTATGATTAGAAACATCTGTAAAAAACAAATTTTCCAACTTCTTCGATATCAGGGGAATCAATTATTCCTTAACCTTCTTTAGTTCCTTTGAATAATTTTTCTACTGATCTTTCCAACCATTAATTCACAAATGGCATCCATCCAATATCAGTTTCATTGACGTATAGCACTCCTGCTCTGGAGGCTGTGGCTGGTGTAGCATTTTTGAGATTTGAAATTTCGAAAAGCAATCTCATTTCAGGAGATAGAGGGATTCTATCATTAGAAACTAAAGTTAAAACTTTATTGTCATCCATGACTGTGTTTAAGGATTCAATCCATTCTGGGTCAATATCACCATCAAGAACACTCCATTTGCATTTTTATGTTTCTTTATACTTATCCTCATTTTTAACTTAATTTTTCATAATCACTGCTAAAACACCATTTTTCCATTCTTTAGTCTTGCTATAAGCTCCAAAAAGTTCATCAGAAGAAACAGCCTTTGGACTCAAAGTATCATACTCAATATATTCCTATATGTTATCCATGCATTTGACCAATGTTTTCCAGACAGCTGTCTTACCACATCCAGGGGGACCGATCAAAAAGGCACAATGTCTAACTTCGAAAATTTCTTTGAGTTGAATTACTTTTAAAACAAATCCGTCTTCAGGCACCAATCCCATGTCTCTTTTAGTGGTGTCTTTAGCTACTTTTTAAAATACAGGATCTTATTTCGTTACTGCGTCAACTTTGGGGAATAAATCTTCAATTAATCTCATAAAAATTGCCCTATCATCAAAAATAATTTTTGGAATGTTAAAATCTCTTAAGGCTCTCTTTAGAAGTGGATCCTCTGAAATATCTGGATCTGCTCTTTTAAGTCCTCCTGCTTATCTGAGCACTGATTTAACTGCTCTTAATCCCCAATCATAATGTTTTTATTTGGATAACAATTCTCTTGATAACATGTAAAGAGCAACGAACTTTTTGGATAATTATTTGGCTGTTGTAAAACCTTCTGACATTAACATATTTTCGCAAATTAGTACTAAATCAGGTACCACCATTGCACAAGATCTAAATAATGCTTTGAGATTTTCAGGTAACTCTGTTCTCCCTGCATAACCTGGATTCATTGTAATCCAGAATCCTACACTATCTTATAGATTTATTTCTCCTTCTTCTACAAAATTGAATTTAGTTTATTTATCTTTAAGAGCATCAAGAACACATTTTACTTAGGTAGCGACAACTGAAAGCACCTCTATAGAGATTCTATTAAATTCATCAAAACATCCCCAAGCACCAGATTATGAAAGACCCATGAAAATTTATGACATGGAATCTTTTGTCATTTGATCAGAACAATTGAAAACAACAACAAAAATACCAACACCTCTACCTAGATCTTTAGTAGTTTCTGTCTTTCCTGTTCCGGCTGGTCCTGCAGGAGCTCCTCCTAATGTAAGATTAAGGGCTTAAGTTAGAGTGATGTAGCATCTATCTGTAAGTGGTGTAACGACTAATCTCATAGCGTTACCAACATATTCATAAGTATAGTATCTAAACCAATCTACAATTCTAATAATACATTTCTTTCTTACTTTATCTTTCTCCCATGGGTATCTTAAGTTTTATCTTAGATGCATATCTGAATCTGGTTTATTTTCATAAACGAATTTAAGTTATGAGAGCCATTTAAATGAATCTGGATCTTATATTTTTTCTATAACATACTTTTCAACAACATCTCTACCATGCACATCGATAGTAATAATATTAATAATTTTCATTCTCTCAAGTTTTGGTAAAGGACCTCTAACTTTATTGATCAATGCTTCGATACGACCTTAAATCTACTTCAAACATTCTCTCATAGCACTATCTGAACCTCCTTATAGATCCTCAAATGATTTATAGACATCTTCTGTCCAAACTATTTAAGTAGTAAGTAGAGCTATTTAAGCTGGGTATTCTTCAACCCATAATTCTCTTGGGTTTTCACTATCCCATAGCTCTGAAGCTGTTTTAGATTTATCTAATGTTTCTTAAAGTACTTCTTTCATTCTAAATTCCAACGAAACGAGCCAATTTTCAACAGCACCCTCACAGACAAAATGTGAAGGGAATGGAATAAACTCTTTATCTTTGGAAATCATACCTTCACCTAACCTAGCAAATTATTCCCCTGGCTTTACTGGTAAAAACTTTAATCCATTCAATCCATCAAAGCAATCACCCAAAAATTCACAAACTTTAGGAGCGTTCTAACCATTGGAAAGAATAGTTAGCAATGATTAATTGGACAAGAAGTAAAATCTTGGGAATGCTTTTTTCTTTTATTCCAAATAATCATATAATGATTTTTCACATATTTTGATTTTTTAAGCCCATGAGTCTAAGCTTTCTTTTCTTTCATGTGTGCAAGCCTCCACTACTTAAGGGTTCACTGAAACTTCGTTCATGAGCTCTCTGAACTCTTTATCGACATCTTCAAATCTTTTTGTATCTTCAGGTAGTTACATTCGAATATCCTCTGAGGCTAAGAAGATATTAACCAACATTCTCCAATCTTTTTACACCCTTAACCATTAATTAACAACTACATCGACTCTTCCAAGTTTTTCTCTCCAATTTTCAACAATGTGAATGAAGTATTCTACGAACTTTCCTTATGATTTCATTCCCATCAGATCCATTGAATTCTAATCTAGAAGTTCCATCATCAAATCTAATGGAAGGAATATTTTAGTTTCTTTGTATTCTCCAAATTCAAAAATTTATTTATTCCAATCAGTCTCAATTTTCTTTAATTTTTTCTCAATTTTAGCCTCTTTTTATGCAACATCAACAATTTCATTGACATTTGCTTCATATTTGTAGAGGTTTAGACTTAATATATCTTCAAATGTAAAACTCATTGATTTATGGTCAAATTATCTTGCAGTTAATTTCTTAAGCTCGTCCCAATGACGATCTTCCATAAACTCGCTATGGAGGGCTGAAACTAAAGGTAGTACTGTACCCATGTTTTTAACTTTGTCAACAATGACGTTATAACCTCTATATTATCTGATTTCTTTAGGCAATGTTTTAATTTAATTTTATAGAGCTTTATTTATTTCAAGCATTGTCTCAGCTTTTATTTATTTCCAAGGTTTTTATTTCCAATCATTATACTAATAATTTACCATGGAAATGGTGTCCCACATAATTTTAAGATTTCTTAGATCATTTAAACATTCTTTCAATTATTTATATTAAGATCTTTATAATTCAAATAATTTTTCCAACTTATTGTATTCAGTAGCTTCAGACTCTATTTCACAGGTCTTAAGATAATATTAATCGATAATTTTGTAATTTGCTTGGATTTCTTCCATAGTGCACCTTTCTTCATAGTGGAAAGGTAACGTTTTTAAAAAGGTTTCTCTGTAATTTTTAACTTTTTCACTAAATTATTCTAATCTTTTTTTTATTTAAATTGTTTCTTAATTAATCATTGGAATAATATCAGATTTGACTTGGGTAAGCACCATGTTAGCCATCTCTTAGAATTCGGAATTAGCATTATCTATAACTTGTAGAGGATCTTCTTATCCTTTCTCTTAGACTAATGCACCATGTTTTTTGAGCTTTGCAAACATATCTTTAAGTCTTTATACAATATCTTTTTTAGTGGGTTCCACATCCTTAACATCTGAAATAACCTTCATTACTTTCATTAATAATTCGTTGTCTCCTTAATATTATTCATGAGCTGGATTTTTAGCGATACCCTCTTCAGTTTTTTTTATGAATAGTTACAAGTTTTTAAGAGTTGTTCTAAATTAATAAAGCAAAAAATCAGTATAAATTTTGATCCATTATTAAACCTTAGTATTCAAACTAGATTTAAGTGGTTTGAGGTCAATTCTTAACCAAGTAATGATTTATTCTTTTGGTATTTTTTCTATTTCTGATTAGACTACTTTAAACTGAGTGATCATGTCATCAAACATATAAAGGGGTGGAATTTTAGCCCTACATCCTTTAAGTAATGGATTTACTTTTCCAATTTCTTCTTCCTCCTCATCTTCTTTTACAACGTCTTTTTCAATGTTATCATTTAAAAATTTCTCAAATTCTTACTAAGGGTCTTTTTCCCAGTAAATTGAATATTTATTGAATTTGTTTTTATATTCTGCACATTCAGATTCAGTGTCATCCAAATTTTTATTAATTTAAGATATACTTTGCTTGACTTCAAAGTAAGCTCTTATTTCTTGTAAGTAATCACCTGGTTGTGAATTATCAAGTCTTTAAATAGTTCCAGCAATAGCAAAAAAATCGTTCATCCATCCTTTGAGTACATTTCTTACAGTGTTTTATTAATTATCATCTTCTTCTATAGGGGGTTCATATTGAATTCTAGAGCTATTTAGTTCCAATTTAATATCAAAAAGAGGGCCGATATGCTCATTTTTCTTTAAATATTCAGGATCTATTTGGTCATTTAAATGTTACAGAGCGGTTTGAATAGCCTCAGCAATTCCATCTATAACTATACAATTAATGTAGTCATTGTAATTTTTCCATTGATTTCCTTTTTTATCAGCTTTTACAGCGTCAAGAACTTCTTTAACAAGTTTGTGGATACCAGCTCCTGAATCTTTAACGTTGGATAGTTTGTTTGTTATAATAGCCTAGAGGTACGAATTATAATCTTCAGGTGTCATAGGTTTATTTTTCCTTTCGATGATTTTATTGTTGAAATTAGAGAGATTACCTTAAATTTTTTTGAGGGAGTCTTTCATTTTATTGACCGTTTCAAACAAAGAATCCACTATGTTTTTAGATTTAGAAATAAAATGATCAATATTAGACGATTTCCACTTATGATCGTCAATTCCTGGATGAATTTCTTATTCCATCTCTTGAATTCTTTTCTTAACTAAAGGCTCCTCCACTGGATGCATTGAGGTAGTTATATAATTGTAATTCTATATTATCATGTCAAGTGATACTGTCTATTGACGATATGTCTCTCCTTTAGAAAATATTTGTTCAGCAGTATCTGGGACTTATAGTTCCAATTATTTAAAGTATTTGACCTCACGAAGTAATCGGATTAAAGAGGGGTCGAAATTGACCTTTACTATACCATTTTCATCTTTAGTAAGTAAACTTTATTTAAGTTTTTCCTCGGAATTTTCTTCAATCTCCTTTTGCCAATTCAATATTTTACTTTCTTCATAATCTTTTATAGAACGTGTTATACTGGCATACAATTTCTAGACATCTTTATATTCCTCTCTTTCAGTTATCCCTTATCCAAGACTTGTTAATTTTTCAATTGGTTCTTGGATTCGATCTCTTAGGGATTTGCACCAAGTTAAAGCTCCTGAAATTGGTGGCATATTAAGGAATAAAGGTGCATTTTCATGCTCTTTATCGACTAGAATCTTACCCTCTAAAAATATTGATTATACTTATTTAAGATCTTATTTATACATATCTAAGAGAACAATGTGTTTCTTTTCGAGCTCATCTTAGATAATTGGACGATTTAAGAGGCCTTCAAAATTATCTAAAAGTTTAAATCTTCCATAGATAGTGTCATAATCATCGAAACCTTAAGTAATAACAAATGCTAATCTTCTCTCTAACTCTTTTATCTTGGATCTAAATTAATAAAAGTCCTCATCGAATTCCTTTTAGGAGATATTCATGATGTCATACTTGACCTGAGTGAATCCTTCAACAGCGGACTCGAACTCTTTAGATATCTATTAAATTGATTCTGTTAAACTCTTTCCTTTTGTTCCTCCTAACTCAATCCTTTCTAACTTATTGAATTGTTTTATTGTATTACATAGATGTAATATATCATGACATCTTTCCAAGAAACTATCGAGTCGAACGAATAAAGCATTGGTAGTGAGCTTCCATTGTTGTTGTGCATTAGCTTTATATTCGAAATAGGCGTCCTTGAATTTCGAACAAATATCTATTGTTATTTAAAGCTTATCACAAGCTTCAGATGTAGTTTCTTTATCAGAAATTAAACTAAAGATTAAAGGGCCATCTACAAAACTTTGAGCCTTAGCTATGATGGCATTACACATTTCACGAATTAATACAACTAATCTTGGGGGGGTGTTATAATATCTTGATTTTTGCCATATCAATAATATTGTGTGCATCATGGGATAGAAAAGTTCATAAAGTGTATTGAAGTCAGTTCCTGGATCACTGAGTTTTTCAAATAACTCTTATAGTGTCTTCAAGAATCTATTGTTATCATTAGCCTCTATTCTTGATTTCTGGACTTCACTCTTGAGTTTGGAGAAGGGATTAGTATACGTGCTTTTGTTTCCTTCCAAAAATCTATATTTTATATCAAAAATATAAATACCTTAATATATTTTTGACTTCAACTGATTAAAGTTATTCGTGAATTGAATTAAGGTTATCAGCTTTGTTTTGCCAGAACTCTAATTCTATCAATGGTCCAGGGTCGTTACCATATTTTAATACCTGTTCTGGTTCTTGCTTGAGGACATTCTTTATTTGTTTTGTCCAGGTAATTATGGATCCCTCGAAAATGTGAGCTTTATCTTTATCAGGTGTAATATCTAATTAATTATAAAAATATTTATTTTACCTGAACTGGTCAATTTGTTGGATGGTAATGGAAGCATGGTTCTTCCCTTAATTAGACCCATCATAACATAGACCTGAGCTACATATCCATTGAATTTCTCCATCAAATCTTTAGCAACTAAGTCTGTCCAACCAGCCTTAAATATTTAATTTTTATTATTACTTAGTTCTCTACATTTTGCATGACAGGGCTCATGATCTCATTGAAAGTCTGGTAAAGGTGTTCGAAGATATTTCTAGTGAGCTCTACAACCACAAGGTTTTTTTTGAAAAATTCTTTGTCAACCTTAAGCCCCTAGGTTGAGATATTCATCAAAATAATAGCTTTTTTTTTAAATTTGTCTACGACCGGGAAAGTTTATGTAACGTCTGCCATGTCTGGCCCTTGTGGTATGACGTATAGAACTTCGGCTGGGTTCTCCGCTCTGAGGAATGAATCTATTGCGTCTCTAATTAATTAATTTTAAATAAATTACTTATTTTCTTCCTTGGCCAGCAATCTCTTAGAAAAGGCGTCAACGCTAGCTTTTCCTCTTATATTGATGCCATTAGCGATCTTTGTTACTGTCCACTCCAAAAGATCTTCTCTTTTTTATTCTGTTTTGACTTATTTTGGCTTTTCTTCTTCTTCCATATTTTATATAACTTATTTATTTTATATTTTGAATTTATTTATATATAAAAAAACCTATAATTTTAGACATAAATTAAAAATTTATTTAAATTTAAATTTTATTATATTAAATTA
>Ga0194132_10008787_pt1 | contig 14304 bp, 14 predicted proteins | sample TA2KigOf80mmetaG_FD_148612 | JGI IMG/M metagenome (GOLD analysis project Ga0194132, IMG submission 148612) | Freshwater microbial communities from Lake Tanganyika, Tanzania - TA2015054 Kigoma Offshore 80m | ecosystem: Environmental > Aquatic > Freshwater > Lake | place: Tanzania: Lake... | reverse complement strand
CTGCGCCCAGCCCAACACGCCCGGCAGCGGCACATCCCCCGTCGCTGACGCTTGGTAGCGCGGCGCCTGGCCCGCGCGGCGCGCACGCTGCCGCTCGCGCCGCTGCTGGCGGCGTCGCTCTGCGCTCATCCCGCGCGCCGCTCGCCCAGCGCGCGCACCGCGTGCACCAGAGCCTCCGGCGCGCGGCTGGAGACGTAGTACTGCCGCCCGTCCGTGGTCTCCACCGCCACCCCACTCCGCACGAACGGCACGCTCCACGCGCGCACCAGCCGGCCCTCGATACGCGCGAACCGCAAGCCCCACCCGCCGAACCGCCACCAGCGGTACGCCTGCGGCGTCACGCCAGCGATCCGCTCGGCATCCAGAGTGCAGCGCACCGGCCCAAAGCGGAAGCGCAGCGCGCGCTCGTCCACCTCGACCTGCAGTCGTGCGAACCAGCGCCACACCAGCACGAGCACGACGCCCACGCCGACCAGCACCGCCAGCGCCATCGCGCGTTCACCGTCGCTGTCGCCCGCGCGCCACGTCGCCACCAGCCCCGCGGCCAGCGCTGCGCCGGCGACGATCCCCAGCGCGTCGAACCAGCGCGAGGCGCCCACGACCTCGCGATTCCGGGCGCGACCGTTCATGCGGCCCGCACTCGGCGCTGCGACAGCTCCGCCGGCATTAGCCCGTGCCTGTTGCGGCGAGTGACGTGGTGCCCCCGGCAGGACTCGAACCTGCGCACCCGGCTCCGGAGGCCGGTGCTCTATCCGCTGAGCTACGAGGGCACGCGCAAGACCCCAATGCGCTGGCCGCGCCGCGTGTCGCACGCCGTTCATCACGCGTCGCTCCGTGCCCCGATGATACTGTGCCGCCCCCACCGCCTGCACGCCGCCCGCCCGCTCGCGCAGTGCTACGCTCCCGCGCGTGCCGGTGCTCAGCTTCACCATCGCGCTGCAGAAGGCCGAGCTGCCGCAACCCCGCTTCGGGCGACCGCTGCTCACGCTCGGCGGCATCGTGCACGCCTTCGAGGTCGACGAGCTGCCTGACGTCGCCGACCCGTGGGTCGTCGTGGAGGTCGAGCACGAGCCCGCGCACACCGGCCGCGCCTTCGACGTGCGGCTCACGATGCAGGACCCGGGCGGCGCCGAGTACGAGCTCGTTGCCGGGACAATCACCGCGCCCGGCGCCCCGCACGCCGACGTGCCGCCCGTCTCCATCCTCGCGTGGCGGCCGTACTTCGCGCTGTCACAGGCCGGCGCGCTCAGCTTCCGCGTCTACCTCGACGGCGCGCTTGCCTTCACGCGCGCGTACGCGGTGATCGTCGCCGCTCCCCCGCACACCTAGCGCGACGCGCACCGCGGCGTGCCGAACACTCAAGCGCTACTCGACGCGCGCGGAGCAGCCTCCGGCCGGGACCGGCGGTAGGGACGAGCGATGGGCAAGGACACCTTCTCCGAGGTCGCAGGCACGCTCCTGCTGCTCGGCGCCGCAGGCTACGCGTTACGCTACTGGCGGGACGGTCGCAACCGCTCGCCGTTGTGGGTGCTGATCGCCCTCGGCATGCTCATGCTGTCGTTCGATGAAGCGTTGAGCCTACACGAGCGCCTCGGGCGGTGGTCCGACGCGCAGGCGTGGCGCTGGGGACCTGTCAACCATAACGACGACGTGTTCATGCTCGCGTACGTCTTCGGCGCCGTCGCCTTGGTCGTCGTATACGGCCACGAGCTGTGGAACCAGCCGCGCGCGGTGCTGCTGCCGCTGCTCGTCGGCGTCGCGGCGAGCGCAGGCTCGATCGTCGTCGATGCGTTCGCCGCGGTCGCCGGCGTCGCGCCAGTCGCCGAGGAGACGCTCGAGCTGCTGGGCGCCGGCCTGATCCTCGTCGCACTACGCGCGCGCTACCGCGCGCCCGCGCCCGCACCGGATCTCGGCGCTGCGCCGGAACACGCGCACGGCGACGCGGCATCCGCGACGGCGGCCGCGGAGCTCGACGCGTAGCGCTCCGTTCAGCGCAGGCCCGCGAAGAACGCCGCGACGTCTGCGGCGAACAGCTCCGGCTGCTCCAGCGCAGCGAAGTGACCGCCGCGCGGCGGCTCGCTCCACCGCTCAAGCCGGTACGACCGCTCGAAAACCGCGCGCGGCACGCCCCACGGCTCGCCTGGGTAGCGAGCGAACGCCGTCGGCACCTCACAGCGCGCCGCGACCCACGGCGGCTGCTCGTGCTCCGCCTCGAAGTACGTGCGCGCGGCCGGGAGCGCGCACTTCGTGAGCCAGTACAGCGTCACGTTCGCCAGCACCAGCTGCCGGTCGAGCGTCGCCCACAGGTCGTCACCGTGCTCCGACCACGCCCAGAACTTCTCCAGCTGCCACGCGAGCAGGCCGACCGGCGAGTCCGTCAGCGCGTAGCCGAGCGAGTGCGGCCGGGTGCGCTGCAGCCGGCTGTACGCCCCCTTCGCCGCCCACCAGCGCGCCATCGCCTGCTGCCACGCGCGCTCCTCGGCATCCGGCTCGCCGGCGGGCGGCACGAGCCCGGCCGGGAAGTTGAGGTGCAGCCCCAGCACCGCCTCCGGGTGCGCTCGCGCCAGCCGCGCCCCGATGTGCGCGCCCCAGTCGCCGCCCTGCACCCCGTAGCGCTCGTACCCCAGCCCCTGCATCAGCGCGTGCATGCGCTCCGCGATGCGCCCCGGGTGCATCCCCGGCTGCCGCGGCGCGTCCGAGAAGCCGAACCCCGGCAGCGACGGCACAACCACGTCGAACGCGACGCCCTCGACCCCGCCCGCGAGCCGCTCCGCCGCCGGCAGCAGCTCGATGAGCGACCCCGGCCAGCCGTGCAGCAGCAGCAGCGGCACGCGCGGCGCGCCCCCCGGCGCAGCGCCCCGTCCTCCCGTGCCACTCAGCACCACGCAGTGCAGCTCCTCCTGCTCGCCGATCGGCCCGCGCAGGTGCGCAAAGCCGTTCAGCCACCGCTGCACCGCGAACCAGTCAAACTCGAACCGCCAGTAGCGCACGAGCGCGCGCAGCGGCACGTCCTCCGTGCCCGCCGCCCACCCGCTCGCGAACGGCACCTCCGGCCAGCGCGTCGCGTCGAGCCGCCGATGCAGGTCGACGATGGCGAGCTCGCTGAACTCCGCGCGAAACGGCAGGTACGGCACGCGCGCTCCTGCTAGTCGCTGCCGCGCCGCCGGTACTGCACCGCCTCGGCGAGGTGCGCCGCCTCGATCGTCTTCGACCCCGCGAGGTCCGCGACCGTCCGTGCGACCTTCAGCACGCGATGGAACGCGCGCGCCGAGAGGGCCAGCTGCTCCATCGCCGCGGCGAGCAGCGGCTGCGCGCGCTCGGCGAGCCGCGCCTGGCAGTGCTCGCGCACCTCCAGCGGCCCCATCTCCGCGTTCGTTACGTAGCCCGTGCCTGCAAACCGCCGGCCCTGCACCGCGCGCACCGCCTCGGACGGGTCCCCCGTCGCGTCGTCAGTCAGCTCGCAGTACCCCACGTGCGACACCTCGATGAACAAGTCGAAGCAGTCGAGCAGCGGCCCCGAGATGCGCCGCTGGTAGCACGTCACCGTCGCCTCCGCGCACGTGCACGCGCGCCGCCCGTCGCCGTGGTAGCGGCACGGGCATCCGTGCGAGTAATGACTACGCCAACGTGCAGCCGGTTCGCCGGGTGTTCGTGCTTCGTCCGGGACGGCGGTCGAAGCCATGAGCGCCTACCCCGCCGCGCGATCCCCGTTCAGTCCCGACAGCATACCCGCTGAACTTCGCGAACTCCCGCAGTGGGTCGGGTGGCGGCTCGTGCAGGTTCCCGACCGGGCGAAGCCCACGAAGCAGCCGCTGAACCCCCTCAGTGGCACGCTCGCCTCCACGACAGACGCAGCCACCTGGGGCACGTTCGCCGAGGCGCTCGCCTGTCCTGGCACGGACGGCACCGGCTTCGTGTTCACCCCCCATGACTCTTATGTCGGCGTCGACCTCGACGGCTGCCGCGACCCCGAGGCCGGCACGCTGGAGCCCTGGGCAACCGAGATCGTCGCGCAGCTCCGGAGCTACACGGAGATCAGCCCGTCAGGCATGGGCGTTCACGTCATCGTGCGCGGCACGCTGCCCGGGACGCGCAGGCGCAAGGGCCCAGTCGAGATGTACGCCGAGGGGCGCTTCTTCACGATGACCGGCGAGCGGCTTTCCGGCACGCCGAGCGAGATTAGCGAGCGGACGGCCGAACTCGCTGCGCTCCACGCGCGAGTGTTCGAGGGGTCCCCGGCTCCTGCGCCGTCACCCCGGCCGATCCACTCGCACCTTGCCGACGACGAGCTGATTCGCCGGGCGCAGGCAGCGTCGAACGGCTCGAAGTTCGCGGCCCTGTGGTCGGGTGACACGACCGCGTACGACTCGCAGAGCGAGGCCGACCTCGCGTTGTGCGGACTCCTCGCCTTCTGGACGGGCCCCGACCAGGCCCGCATCGACCGGCTGTTCCGGCAGTCCGGGCTGATGCGGGACAAGTGGGATGAGCGGCACGGTGCTCAGACCTACGGGGAGCGGACGGTCGCGACGGCCCTTTCCGGGCGCTCCGAGTTCTTCGATCCGACCAACCGCGTCGGCCCGGGTGGCGCGCCGCCGCAACTCGCGCTGACCCGGTTCATGGAGACGGATGCGGGCAACGCCGAGGCGTTCGCGGAGACGTACCGCGACAAGGTCGTCTTCGACCATCGGCTGAAGCGCTGGCTCATCTGGGGTGAGCACCGCTGGATCGCCGACCATGTGTCCGAGGTCCGCCTGCTGGCGAAGGAGATCGCGCGGGCGCGGCTCCGCGCTGCGACCGAGATCGCCGATGACGAGCGGCGCAAGAAGAGCCTCCGGCATGCCGTCTCGTCGGAGTCGCGGCAGCGCCTCGACGCGATGATTGAGCTCGCCAAGGCCGAAGCGGGGATCGCCGACCGAGGCGAGTCGTGGGACGCGCAGACCGACGTGATCGCCGTGGAGAACGGCGTCGTCGACCTCGCCACCGGTGCGCTCCGACCGGGCCGTCCGGAAGACCGGATCACCCTCGCCATCCCGATCCCCTACCGGCCCGACGCCGAGTGCCCGCGGTGGGAGCGGTTCCTGCACGAGATCTTCAGCGGCGACGAGGCGCTGATCGCCTTCGTGCAACGTGCCATCGGCTACTCGCTCACCGGCGACGTCACCGAGCACGCGCTGTTCCTTCTGTTCGGGAACGGCGGCAACGGGAAGTCCGTGCTGCTGAACATGCTCCGGCGGCTTGCCGGCGATTACGCCCTGAACTTGCCGTTCAGCGCGTTCGAACTCGTTGGACGCTCGCAGCTCACACCGGAACTGGCGCTGCTGCCGGGCAAGCGCCTGGTGACGAGTTCTGAGACAAACGACGGGGCGCGGCTCAACGAGGCGCGCATCAAGGCGATGACCGGGGCTGACCCGATCACCGCGAACCCGAAGTACGCGCCCCCGTTCGAGTTCACGCCGGTGGCGAAGTTCTGGTTGGCCGTGAACCACCTCCCCGTTGTGCATGACGACTCAGAGGGGTTCTAGCGACGGGTGAAGCTGATCCGCTTCGAGCGCGTCTTCGCGGAGAAGGAGCGGGACCCGTTCCTGGAGCGGCGGCTTGCCGAGGAACTGCCCGGCATCCTGGCATGGGCGGTTCGCGGTGCCATCGACTGGAAGGTTCGGGGACTCGACCCGCCGCGCAGCGTGCTCGTCGCCACGGAAACCTACCGTGCGGAGTCCGACCCGCTCGCCGACTTCATCGCATCCCAGTGCGTCGTAGCGGACGGTTGCTCGGTGGGCGCGTCCGCGCTCTACGCCGAGTACGCCGCCTGGGCCGAGCGCCTCGGCATGCCGGCCCGGGAGCGGCTGACGACGACGACTTTCGGTCGCCGCGTGGGCGAGCGGTTCACGAGAAAGAGCACCAAGCGCGGCAACGTCTACACGGGGATCGGGCTGCTCGCACGGGTGGAGGGTGGAGGGTTAGAGGGCAATTTGCAGGAACTTTTCCATGACGAACCTCGCGAAGAAGAGTTTTCGGAAAACCCTCCACAACCCTCAACCCTCCACCTGTCACCAACGTGCGATGACGGCTGCGGCACTCCGGTAGCAGAGCCCGGTCAGTTGTGCGACGCGTGCGCTGACGCCGCGCTGCGTGGAGACCCGCTGTGAGATCGCGTGGACGCATCTACGGTGAACCCCGGCTGTCTGGCGTTGAGCGCGAGTACGCCGAGTACTGTCCGCGTGGCTGCGGCAACTTCCTGTCGGAAGAGTTGCAGGCCGGCGCTAATGGGCGCCTCGCGGCCGTGCTGTTCTGCATCGACGACAGTTGCGGCTGGCGGGAGTGGACGGTATCGGACGTCTGCAGCGACCTCGAAGCACTGGCTCGCCAGGGATGCCGGCCGACCGAGATCGCCACGCGCCTCGGACTCTCCGAGAGGACCGTATTCCGGAGGATCGCCGAGCTGCGTGCCGCCTCGTGAGCACGCCTACTTCTCGCAGGCGATCCCGTCCGCATCTCCGTCGCGGGCGCGGTTCGCCTCGTACAGCGCGTCATCGAAGAGGGGAGTGATGCCGAACGGACGGAGCGAACCCGAGACCGTGTTCCCTGTCACACCAACTCGGGCCACGCCGCCCGGATAGATGGCGTTCAGATCCGCACAGTTGCGGAACACCTGCACTGGGGCCACCGCGGTTGCTGCAGGTGGAGGTGCCGTCGGCGCACTCGCGGAGACGCGGCCACACGCGTTTGGGCTCGCAGCATCCGCGGCGACATACGCCGCCTCTCGCGGGTGCCGTCCATAGCCGTCGCGGCTGTCGTATCGGGCGATCGCGTGTCCGGCCTGGATCAGCTCCAGCCCAGCGTCCCGACCTTCGACATCGAGGTACCGGAGGAGGCGGCCGTAAGCGTCCCGGTTGTCCCGCGCGCCGGGCACGAGAGTCACGACTTTGCCCTCGACGATGCGGCTGAGCGCAGCGGCAGCGTCAGCGAAACCGCACTCGCCCCGCTCCGGCGTGTCGATCCCGATGACGCGGATGCGCTCCTTCTGGCCGGTCGAGGAGACGACGTCGACCGTGTCACCGTCGACGACGTTTGTCACCTGCCACGTCTCCGTTGGCGATGCTGCACCAGGGGATGCCGTGGCTCCCCCGGGGCGGCTCGTGGCAACGACCGTCGCCGAGGCGATCGGTTCAGGTGTCGTACTCGGGGCAGGGGTAGAGGAGGGTGCTGATGTTGAAACCAGTCGCGGCGTTCCAGCAGCGGCCCCATCATTCGTTGCGCAGCCGACCAGCGACGCCGCGAGCAGGAGAGTGAGAAAGGCCGACGCGGCATCCACACGGATGCGTCTGCCTGCGACGAAGCACTTCACGCTGACAACTCTCCTTAGCGGAGCCCGACCACACGGTTGTCTCTGCTCCCGACGGCACGGGTTCATCGCCGCGATCAGCAGGAAGCGCGCCGGGAACGTCGCCGCCCCGCGCACGCGCGAGATCGCCACCGCACCCGCCTCCAGCGGCTCGCGCAGCGCCTCGAGCGCCGTGGCGCCGAACTCGAGGAACTCGTCGAAGAACAGCACGCCGCGATGCAACAGAGACTCCCGAGAACACTTGGGGGAAGGTTGCACGCATGGCACGTATCGGAGTCTACCTGCGAATCAGTGAGGATCGCGACGGGCAGCAAACCGCCACCGATCGCCAACGGGAGGACTGCCTACGTTTCGCGGCGTCGCGGGGCTGGGAAATCACGGACGTGTCCGAGGACGTCGACTTCTCCGCCTACAAGCGGGGGGTTCGGCGCCCGGAGTTCGAGCGGATGCTAGAAGCCGTCCACTCGGGGGCCATCGACGGAGTGCTGTCGTGGAAGCTCGACCGCATCAGCCGTCGGATGCGGGAGCTCGTGCGGCTAGATGAGGCCTGCGTGGACGCTGGACGGGCGCTGGATGGCCTAGAGCGTCATGCACCTCGCTGCTCCCTCCACCTTCGCGGAGCAATCGCGCTAGGCCCTGCTAAGCCCCTCGCCTATCGGCCGGAACAGGCCATGCGATGGAACACCGACTAGGCGCGTCACTACCCACAGCGCTTCACCACGTGCTGCTCCGCAGCGGTGCCTTCAGGCGGGACAATCTCCAGCACTAAGGCCGGCCAAGACCGCCGAGAGTCGGGAGCGACATTCAATGTTCGGACGGGGCGGGCCATCGCTATCGTTGTACTACGCACGCATTGAGGATTTAGCGGCGGAACTGTTGAACAAGGAGTCTGCTGACTGTCATACTCCGGGCTACGAATCGGGAACCGCAAAGGGGATCGCACCGTGGCGCAGGACTGGCAAACGATGCATCGGCAGCTGATGAGCGCCCTGGGCTCGGACATCCCGCCCATCGCGATCACCTTTCGCAGCACCCCGCCAGCTGGCGTGCCTGCCTTCGACGACCCCATGCCCGCGCCGCACGAGGTGGACGGCCGCACCGGGCGGGTCGCCGCCGGCTGCGTGTTCTGGATGAAGTCCACCGACCGCACCTTCACCACGGTCGCCGAGGACCACGCCAACTGCTCCGTCGGCTCCGTCACCCACGGCTTCAAGACCCTCGCCGAGGTCGGCGCCAACACCGACGTCGCCGCGCTCCTCGAATCCGGCTGGGTGACGATGGACGTGGTCCCGCAGATCCCCGTCGTCACCCAGCGACCCGCCGCCGTCACGTACGGTCCGCTCGCCGAGTGCGCCACGGACCCGGACGTGGTGCTGTGCCGCATCACCGCGCGCCAGTTCATGGTGATGATGGACGCGCTGCCCGGTGTGCGCGTCGAGGGCAAGCCCCAGTGCCACATCATCGCCATCGCCAAGGAGCAGGGCGAAGTCGCCATCTCAGCGGGCTGCCAGCTCAGCCGCGTGCGCACGGGCATGCCGAACAGCGAGATGACGCTCGCCATCCCCGCTGCGCAGCTCACAAGCGTGATCGAGCGCATCGAGGCGACCGCCGCGTGCGACAACACCGTCGCCCGCTACGCCGCCGACGACATGCGCCGCTTCGCCTAGCGCCCTTCCCCGCACGCGCCGCCGCCGCCCGCGCCATGCGTCAGCGCGCCGCAAGCGTCCGCGCGGCGCAGCCCTCCGCCCCACGCGCGCCCTGCCAATGATCCGCTTGGGCAGCGGAGGCCCAGCGCATGCGGCAGGACTCGCGCGTGACGGTCGCCCCACGCTCCGCGTGCCCGGTCACGGCCGGCGCGCGCGGGTCCGCGCTCCCCCTCCGTGCGTCCCGTCGAGGCGTCCGGTGACACGCCGCACGCTGTTCGCGAGCGTCGACCTGGCGGTCCTGGCACTCGTGCTCGTCGCGATGACCGCACACGCCGCCCGCCAGTGGCGCGTCGAGGTCCAGGCGATCGAACGGCTCAGGGACGCCATCACCACCATGGCGGCCTACGACCGCGCGCGACGGCGTGAACTCGCTGACGCTGGACTCGCTAGCGACCATAGCGGGCCCGAAGCCCAAGCGGCGCGCCGCGTTCGAGAGGCGCGTTGCCAGCATCCTCGCGGACTTCGACACCATCGCCGCGCGCGGCGCACCCGCTGATCGCGCGCTCGTCCAGCGCCTGCGCGCCGAGATGCAGCCCGATCTCGCCGCGACACGGCCGCTGTTCGACGCGCTCGCCGCCGGCATTCCCTGCGCCGGCCGTCTCCCGAGGGCGGACGTCGCCCAGAGCGCGCGCGCGGTGCTGGCGGACTCGGCCGCCCGTCATTCGGAGGAGCTGCACACCCGGGTCGAGCAGCGGCTGGCGGATGAGCGGTCGCTGTTCCGCTTCTCGCTCAGCGGCTACGCGACGCAGCTCGCCGTTGTGGTCGCACTTGCGCTCCTGCTGCACCGCCATCGCGTGCGCGCGCTCCGCGCCGCCGCCGACGCCGAGCTCGACCAGCTTCGCCGCGCCGCGCTGACCGACATGATGACCGACCTGCCGAACTTCCGCTCCTTCGTCGTCGCGCTCGACGCCGCCGCGGCCCACGCGGCGACCACGAACGAGAGCGCCACGTTCGCCTTCCTCGACGTCGACGAGTTCACGCTCTTCACCGAGAGCTGCAGGCTGGAGCTCGCCGACCAGGCGCTGCTCACCATCGCCGACGTGCTGCACGAGCACATACCGGATGCCGCGTTCCGCGTCGGCCACGACCGCTTCGCACTGCTGCGCACCGCCGACCACTCGCACGCCTCGGCGCGCCTGGAGGCGCTGCGCGCGGCGCTCGCGGAGCGCCTGCCCATGCTCACCGTCCGCATCGGTGCCTGCTCGCTCTCCGGGCCGGCCGCCCACGCCGCCATGATGCGCCAGGAGGCCGAAGCCGCGCTTGCCGCCGCCACGCGCCGCGGACGCAACACCATCGTCGTCTTCGGCGAAGCCAGCGACCTCCTCGGCAGCCCGTTCACCAGCGCACAGACCGGCGCGGTATGCCGCGCAATTGCCACGCAACGCGCCGAAGCCACGTTCCAACCGATCTACGACCTCGAACGCGACACGCTCATCGCTTACGAAGCGCTTGCCCGCATGCCGGAGGACCTCGGCCCGCTCGGTCCACAGGAAGCGTTCGACATCGCCGAGGAGATCGGCCACACGCACGCGCTCGACAGCGCGTGCCGCGCCGCAGTGCTGCGCGGCGCCGGCGCGCTCCCGCCCGGGGTGCGACTGTTCATCAACGTCGCGCCGTCCGCCCTGGTGCACCGCGATTTCTCGCCCGATGCGCTCGCAGCCGAAGTGCGCGCCGCCGGCCTCGATCCGGGCCGCGTCGTCATCGAGCTCACCGAGCGTGCCGACCTGCCCGCCGCGACGCTCGCGCAGCACGGCGCGCGCCTGCGCGCCGCCGACTTCGGCCTCGCCCTCGACGACGTCGGCGCGGGCAACGCCGGCCTCGAGACACTGCGCCGCATGCCCGTCAACGTGATCAAGATCGACCGCATGGTGCTCGCAAGCGCCGTGACCGACCGCGCCAGTTGCGCCGTGCTCTCCGCCATCGTCGCCTTCGCCGCCGAATCCCGCGCCGAGGTAGTCGCCGAAGGCATCGAGACCGCCGGCGAGCTCGCACTCGTGCGCGACGTAGCGCGTCCCGCCGCACCCGACGCGCGACCCCGCATCCACCTCGTCCAAGGCTACCTGCTCGAGCGGCCCGCGCCGATGCGCCCCGCCGGTGGAGCCGCTCGCGCCGCCTGACGCCTCCGACCGCTGCGCTCCCATGGCCAGCGGCCATCCGCCCGCAGGATGCGATACGTAACCCGATCGAGCCCATACAATGAGCGCCATACACGCTCGCAAGAAAGGACCCGACGCATGGTGAACGACCAGGAGCCGTCAAGGCTGGCCCACGCACTCAACCGCCGCACGCTGCTCCGCGGCAGCGCACTCGCCGCCGGCGGCGTCGCCGCGGCCGCGCTGCTCGGCTGCGGCAGCGACGAGGACGAAGGCCCCCCCACCGGAGGCACCGCCAGCACCGCCACCGCCACCGCCCAGGCCGGCACCCCCGCCGACGGCATCATGGTCGCCGGCAAGCTCATCCCCTTCAACTTCCCGGAGCCCGCGGGCAAGACCCCCAAGGCCGGCGGCACCGCCACCTTCGCCGTCACGTGGGACGTCTCCACCATGGACCCGTCGAAGTCGGCGGCCGGCGGCACCATCACCATCCCCAACATCGTCTACAACCGCCTGCTCGGCTTCAAGCGCGGCCCCGCCGCGGACCCGTTCAAGCTCGAGATCGTGCCGGAGCTCGCCAAGTCATGGGAGCAGTCGCCGGACGGCCTGACCTACACTTTCAAGCTCGAACCCGCCGTGAAGTGGCAGAACATCGCGCCCGTCAACGGCCGCGCGTTCTCCGCCGCCGACGTGAAGTTCGCGTACGACCGCTACGCCAAGGAAGGCGTGCACCGCCCCTACTTCACCAACGTGAAGTCCGTCGACGCAACAGACGCCACCACGCTCAAGATCACGCTCAACAAGCCGCAGCCGGACTTCCTGGTCCCGCTCGCCAGCCGCTACACCACCATCCACCCCAAGGAACTCGTCGACGGCGGCGACATCGACAAGAAGGCCATCGGCACCGGTCCGATGATCCTCAAGGGCGCCGACCCAGGCGTCGGCGCCACGTTCGACAAGAGCCCCGACTACTGGATGGGCAAGGTTCTCATCGATTCGCTCGTCTGCAAGGTGCAGAAGGACGGCGCCGCACAGCTCGCCGCCTTCCGCGCCAAGCAGATCGACTTTGGCTACACCGTCGGCACGACCGTGATCGAGCTCGAGGCGCTGCTCAAGACCAACCCGGACATCCAGGCCAACACCTCGCGGCCCGTTACGAACACCTTCTCCCTCTCGTTCAACCTTGACCTGCCGAAATGGCAGGACGTGCGCACGCGCCGCGCTATCAGCATGATCATGGACCGCAAGGAGATCATCGACATCGCGCTGCGCACCTACGGCGTCTCGACGCCAACGATGCCGTGGATCTTCATCTTCGACAAGCCGCCGACCGCGGAGTCCGGCCTCCTCGGCAAGTGGTGGAAGACGGACGTCGCCGAGGCGAAGAAGCTCCTCGAGGCCGCCGGCCAAGCCAACCTCGAGATGCCGATGATTTACTACAACTACGGCGACTCCTCGAACAAGGCGCCGAACGAAGTGCTCGTGAACCAGTTCCAGAAGGCCGGCGTCAAGCTCGACGCGCGCGCTGTCGACTACACCGAGTTCAACTCGCAATGGGTCGGCTCGAAGTTCCCGGAGGTCGCCGACGGCTGGGCCGCACAGGGCTTCGACACGGACAACTTCTTCTACCAGCACGTGCGCTCCGACTCGCCCGGCAACCGCTGGCGCATCAAAGACGCCGAGCTCGACGCTTGGGCCGACCAGCAGCGCTCGGAAATCAACCCGCAGAAGCGCAAGGAAATCCTGCGCAAGATGTGGGACAAGACCCTCGATCAGGCCTACCGCATCGAGAAGCCCTCGGCCATCGCTGCGACTGTGTACCAGCCGTCGCTGCGCGGCGTGCGTTGGGTCGGCGTGCTCGGCGCCAACAGCTACTACTACGACATCGGGGCGCAGCTCACGAGCATGTGGCTCGACAAGTAGCCCACCCGGCGCGCGTCACGCACGCCCCGCACCAGCGCGAGCGGCCCGGCGACCCCGGGCCGCTCGCTGTTCCCCCTCGTGCGCCCACCCGACCGCCATGCCGTGCGCTATGCTCCCGCCCGAGCGCACAGGGTGCGCCTGCACCCGCGCGAACGGAGGGCACGCATGGCCGACCCCACGAACGTCATCGACGACGACTCCATCCGCATCGAGGAGTACGGCGACGTCGCCGTCATCAAGATCAACCGCCCCGAGCGCCTTAACGCTTGGGGCCGCGAGATGGACACGAGCATCGAGCGCTACATGCGCGAGCTCAGCGCGGGCGACTACCGCATCCGCGCCGTCGTGCTCACCGGCGAGGGCCGCGCCTTCTGCTCAGGCGGCAACGTCAAGAACTTCCCCGGCGCCAACCTCGAGCAGCAACGTCCGCCCTGGCGCCCCGCCCACCCGGATGCCTACGCGACCACCTGGATGCGCAAAGCCGACGTCCCGGTGATCGCCGCCATCAACGGCTACTGCATGGGCATGGGCATCGGCGTCGCGCTCGGCACCGATATTCGCATCGCCGCAGAGGACGCCGTGTTCCAGGTCGCCCAGATCAAGCGCGGCATAACCGCCGACTACGGCGTGCCGTACTTCCTGCCGCGCGCCGTCGGCATGCAGCGCGCGCTCGAGCTCATGTTCACCGCGCGCCGCTTCACCGCGCAGGAAGCGCTCGACTTCGGCATGGTGCTCGAGGTCGTGCCCGCCGCCTCGCTGCTCGACCGCGCGCTCGCGCTCGCGCACGACATCGCCGCCGGCCCGCCCCTCGGCATCGCCGGCACCAAGCAGCTCGCGTACTCCGTCGAGCACGACCAGCTCGAGCGCATCCAGCTGCTCACCGGCCAGATGGTGAACCAGCTCTTCGTCACCGAGGACGGCGTCGAGGGCGTCAAGGCGTTCATGGAGCGCCGCGAGCCCGCATTCCGCGGTCGCTAGGTGTACTGACTACATACCAGCGAGACGGCTGACTGCAGGGGGACCTCCGACGAGACTTGGGGTTGCGAAAGCTCCGAGTTCCGAAGGAGGTCCCGATGAGTGATGCTACCCCGCCCCGGCGCATGCGCTATTCGTACGAGGCCCGGTGCCGCACGGTAGAGGCGATGCTGACCGGCGCATCGACCGCGGCGTCACGCGGGCAGGTCGGGGCGAGCCGTGCCACCACGTACCGTTGGCGCGCTCGCCACCGCGAAGCAGGCTG
>Ga0194132_10008785_pt1 | contig 14307 bp, 12 predicted proteins | sample TA2KigOf80mmetaG_FD_148612 | JGI IMG/M metagenome (GOLD analysis project Ga0194132, IMG submission 148612) | Freshwater microbial communities from Lake Tanganyika, Tanzania - TA2015054 Kigoma Offshore 80m | ecosystem: Environmental > Aquatic > Freshwater > Lake | place: Tanzania: Lake... | reverse complement strand
GCGGCGCACCGGTTACCTGGCGTCCGATCTCAAGTTCTACGAAGCCGACGAAGCCGCCCACTTGCCGCGCGACAAGGTGCTTTACATTTGCACCGGTAGCCAAGGCGAGGGGCGCGCCGCGCTGATGAGAGTCGCCTTCGACGCCCATCCTGACATCGCCCTGGAGGAAGGCGACACCGTGATCTTTTCGTCCCGCGTCATTCCCGGTAACGAGCAAGCGGTTCACAAAGTCCAGAACCAGCTTGTGCGCCGGGGAGTCGATATCGTGACCTGGCGTGATGAAATGATCCATGTTTCCGGGCACCCCGCGCGCGACGAGTTGCGGCGCATGTACGGCTTGGTACGCCCGCGGATCGCGATTCCTGTTCACGGCGAACTCCTTCACATGAAGGCCCACGCCAAACTGGCCGAGGAGTGTCAGGTGCCGCAGAGCGTTGTCGCCGAGAACGGTCAGGCCGTACGCCTTTCGTCAGAGCGCGCCGAGGTTCGTGGCACGGTCTGGAGCGGGCGGCTGGCCTGGCTCGATGGCGAGGCCGTGTCGCTTGCCGACCCCATTATGAAAGAGCGCAAACGGTTACTCTATGACGGGGCGGTCGTCGTATCGATCGTGATGAGTGACCGGGGTGAGCTGATGGCGGATCCTTCAGTTATTGTCCTTGGTGTTGCAGCCCCGCTTGAAGACGACTGGGCCGACCTGATCGAGAACGCGATCAATCGGGTTCCAAAAAAGGCGCGGCGCGATGAGGTCGTGGTCGAGGAGAGCATCCGCACCGCGGTCCGCAAGGCCTTCAGTGCGCTCGACAAGAAGCCCGTTGTAAAGGTACAGATTTCCATCATCGATGAGTGAGTGATCGGTCCATGCTCTCCCGCCTAAATCACGTTGCCATTGCCGTTCCCGACCTGAGCGCTGCGTCGGCACACTATCGCGATGCGCTTGGCGCGAACGTGTCTGCGCCGCAGGATCTGCCCGAGCACGGTGTGACCGTTGTCTTTGTCGAACTTGGCAATACCAAGATCGAGCTGCTTCATCCGTTCGGCGAGAGGTCGCCAATCCAAGGGTTTCTCGACAAGAATCCGGGCGGCGGCATGCATCATGTCTGCTTCGAAGTGGCCGACATCAAAGCCGCCCGTGACAAGTTGAAGGCCGAGGGCAAGCGGGTTGTCGGGGACGGAGAACCCAAGATCGGTGCGCACGGCAAACCGGTCCTCTTTCTTCATCCCAAGGATTTCAGTGGAACGTTGATCGAACTGGAGGAGGTGTGATGCGTCTCGGCTTGGTAATGCTGCTATGCGTCGTGGCATCTGGTTTGGCACAAGCCCAGAATGCCCCCGCTGTACCTTCTGATACCGCGCCGTTCGCTTCGGTGGAGCGGGTGACGGGACACGATCACTTGAATGCTATCGCCTGGCATCAATCGAGTGCGGAATTCGAGGCGACCGCGCGCATGGCCTTCGCCATGGCTCGGGTGGCGCTCGATGCGGCCCTCAAGGACAAGACTCGGTCAGCTTTGCCTGACCAACAGTCAAAAGGCGGTTACGCGGACTTGCCGCCCGCCATCATTACTGATGTGGACGAAACGATCCTGGACAATGGACCGTTCCAGGGCACCCTCATGAAAGAGCAACCGCAGCGCCCGGCCGGCGTGTGGGCGGACTGGGTCGAGCTCGCGATTGCCAAGCCCATCCCGGGTGCCGACGAATTTCTAAGATACGCCCAGGACAGGGGCGTCACGATCTTCTTCATCACTAACCGCAATTCCGAAAAGGAACTCGCCACGAAAAAGAATCTCGAAGCAATCGGGATCAAGTTTCCTTCGGACTTCGATACGCTGTTCCTCGATCGTGAACGCCCCGAGTGGCGCGGCGATAAGGCGTTACGACGTGCCGCAGCGGCGACGACGCATCGCATTCTCTTGCTTCTTGGCGACGACTTCGGAGACTTTACGTCGAGCTACAACAAACCGACCGCCGATCGTCGTGCGGTTGCCCAGGCCGAGGCCGTCAGGTGGGGTCGAGATTGGATCATCTTGTCCAATCCAATTTACGGTTCGTGGGAAAACGCGTTGATCGAATTCAACTTCCGTATGCCGCCGGCCGAGCGGCGCAAGATGAAGTGGGATGCGGTCGAAACCGCGCCGACGGGTAGCCGTTAAGATCAAGCCTTACCCGCCCGGGCGGCCGCGCGGGCGGTCGCTGCCGAATTGCGGATAGCTGAACCCGTCGTTCATGGTCCCGCCAGACTTGGCCACCTGGCCGGACTTCATGACGAACGAAATCTCCCGCAAGGCCTTGACGTCAGCGAGCGGGTCGCCTTTCACAGCGATGATATCGGCCAACTTTCCGGACTCGACTGTTCCGACATCCTTCAATCCAAACAAATCAGCCGTAATGACAGTCGCCGCGCGAGTCGCCTCGGCCGGCGTCATGCCGAACTCGACCATGTAGTCGAACTCCTTGGCATTTTCGCCATGATTGAACGTCCCGGCATCGGTGCCAAACGCGATCTTGACGCCCATGGCATGCGCGCGCTCGAAAGCCTTGGCTTCATTACGCATCCGGACGCTGGCGGGATCTTTTATGCCAAGAAACGGTGGTGGATACGCTGCCGACAACGTTGGCACGAGGAAAGTTCCCTTGGCCTTCATTTTCCTGGGGGTTGAGTCGACGACGAAGAAACCATGCTCGATCGAATCGGCGCCCGCTTCGACGGCATCGGCGATGGCGTTCGGCGTATAGGCGTGCACGGCGACTTTCATTTCAAGTTGATGCGCCGCTTCGATGATGGCTTTCATCTCGGGGAGGAACAGTTGTTGTTCAAAGGTCTATGTCGATGAGAAACCGCCGGTGGCGGTAAACTTGATCACGTCGGCCCCGAGCTTGTGAATAAAACGCACGGCGCGGGTGCATTCGTCCGGACCGTCACAGACGCCATCGAATAGACGCGCGTTGGTCTGGTCGCCTTCGACGGTCGATGTGTCGGCGTGGCCGCCGGTCGCAGACAGTGCGGGTCCGGCCGCCAGGATTCGAGGCCCCACCATGCGGCCCATCGTGATGGCGTCGCGTGCCGCAAAAACCGACTGGTCGTCGGAACCAAGGTCGCGCAACGTCGTAAAGCCTGCCGCCAGGTTTCGCCTTGCATAGATCAGCGCATTGACGGCAAGGTCCGAGGGCAACGGTTGCAAACGGCCCTGCCGGATCCCTTGCCCCCGGGCGAAGTCGCTTGGCTGGCTGCGCACGTGAACGTGGGCATCCATCAAACCGGGTAGGGCAAAATGATCCTTGAGATCGACGACGCGCGCGCCATCGATGGCGATGAATGCATCCGCGATCTGATCAAACTTTGTGCCGCGGACGATGACCGAAACGTTCTGACGCGGCGGTTGGCCCGGTATCGCCAGGAGGGATCCCACATGCAGGACCGTTGGAGGTTCTGGCGCGGGCGACGCGCCAGGTCGCTCTTGTGCCATGGCGCCCATTGCCGCCACGGCAAGCGCAGCAGAGAGCCCGAATTCCTTAGCGCGCATTGATCTATCTCCGGTTCATCGGGATATCGAGTTTGCCGCGATCGATGATCATGCCAACTTTCATGACTAGGCTGATGTTTCGAACATTGCGGATATCGGCGGTGGGATCGGCGTCGAGAAGAACGAGGTCGGCGAGCTTGCCGACTTCGACCGAGCCCAGGTCTTTCTCGCGCCCGAGAAATATTGCGCCATTTAGCGATGCGATCTTGATCGCGTCGGCCGGGCTGATCCCGGAATTGACGACCAGCTCCAGTTCGCGCAGCGCGTTCGGCGCGAACGTGCGGTCGGTGGCGAGCACCAGTATGCCGCCGGCATCGTGGATCATTTTCAAATTACGCTTTGCATAGGGCAGAATGGTCTTGAACCATGCTGGCCAGCCGAGGCTCAAATAGCGCCCGCGCGATTTCTCGCGGGCAGGGATTTCATCTGGTGAAACCGTTGCCGCAAATTCGGGCGTTTTCAGGAATTCGACGCCCGCGTCCATATTCGATATTTCGTCGAAGACGGACAACGATGTTTGAATCGGAATTCGTTTCTCGGCGACCATGCGGGCGAATTCGGCCGAGATCACGCCGACACCGGGGGCGTGGGCGAGGGTATCGGCGCCAGCCTCAATCGCGTCGCGGGCCATGACCTCGTTCGAGATATGCACCGTCACGCGAATGCCCTTGCTATGGAGATAGGCGATCTCCTTCGCCATCAATTCTTTGGGAAGAGACTTGATCAGCGGATTGGGGCCTGCGCCAAAGGACTCGTAGGTGATTTTCTGGAGATCGGGCTGGCGCGCAATTTGAAGATCGAGGTCCTTGATGGTCTCCGGCCAGTCACGAACGCCGATACCGGCATAACCGACGCTCCAGCTGCCTGGATAGGACAAGAGCTGTCCTGTCGCGAAGATGCGTGGGCTGATGATCTTTCCGGCGCGCTCCTGATCTCTCAGCGGCAGGATAAAGTCCGGGTTATTGCCGGCGTCATAAATCGAAGTAAAACCGTAGTAGAGAAATCCATGAAGCGCGCTGATTCCGAGATTAAAGTCGAGCGTCTTGCCGGATTGGGCGCTTGAGTCCTTCCACGCTCCGCCGCCGATCAAATGAAGGTGCAGGTCCATAAGTCCAGGAATCAGAAATTTTCCGCTGCCATCGATTCGAACGGCACCGGCGCCAGGGGGTGTCGAGCCGGCCGGCCCGATCGCGCCGATACGCTGATCCGAGGTGATGACGGTGATGTTGGAGCGCGGAGGGGTGCCGGTGCCGTCGACCAGGGTCACATTCTCGATCGCATGTGTGGCGGCTTGAACGCCGGCGCCCCACGTAGAGGGCGACGCCAGAACGATGAAAACAGCAAAGAATCGCCAAAGTGTCATGTCGGGACGCCCTTAAGTTCGCCATTATTCAACTGCCATAATGTCTCGCCGAAAAGGCCGACGCCAAGGGCATTAACCTTCTGAAATCGCGTCACTTTTCGCTTTGCGGCCAGTTAACTATTCTTCGGTGTTGCGAGAGCCAGAATAAGCCTCAAATACATTCAGGGCCATCGGAGTCACGATGCGCGCCGTTCGAATCTGTGTTTCGCTGGTGTGGATCGGGATCAGTTCGGTCCCTGTATCGGCTGCAGTCCTTCATGTGCGATCATCCGATTGTCGCGCCATGGTGCATCAGCATGATGGATCGACGGCCACGTATCAGCCGGGTGTCGATGTCCGTGGGCGCGCGGTCGTGCCGGCGGACCTTGGAGCGCAGTCCGGATCAACCAACGCGATTGTCATTCCCGAAGCGATCGACATCAACATCGACATCGATCTTGCCGACTGGCTTGGTCGGCGAGACCGGCTTGCGTCCCGTGCGCTCCTGCCTGCACAAGGCCGGGCGCAAATTGGCGTGCTGACAATCAAGGGCATCGATGCATTCTGGAACGGAGAAAAGATTGCGCCTCGCGACCAAGTGGCCTTGGCTGAAGCTTGTCGAAAGGCACTAGGCGCTGGTAATCAGGTTTTGCCGGTGCCGAAGCCCTCGCTTTCGGAGAAGTGATTTGTCGGGATATGGTGTGGTGATTCGAGCGGCGTTGACTGCCGCAGCTTCACTGGATCGGAAGACGAGTACGACAGGGAGATGCTCGCGCGTCGACATGGCGCTTGCGGCCATAGCGCTTGGACCAATCGCTCCCGCCTGGGGTCTGCCGCACCTGACGCTGACTGTATTCGGCGATGTTCCTGCATTCGAATACGTCCCGCGGCCGCTGCCGGCGAAAGATCTGCTGAATAGGGCGAACGCCGAGGGAAGTCCGCGAACACCCGGCCATGACACATCGCGTGGCGTGCCGTCGTCGCGACCAACTCAGGCGCCGGTGGCGGTTGGAACTGTCATTCCCGGCGTCATGGAAGGGCGCGCTGTGCCTGCTGAATCGATGCCGCTTGCCACCGTAAGCGCCACCCAATCCCTCGATGACAGTCGTTTCACCGATTTGGCGGACGAGCAATTTGCGGTCGCGCAAGGGGAGACGAAAGCTGTTCAACCGGCCGAGCAGACCGTCGATGAGTCGGAGATCGCAGAGGCTGTGCGCCAGGCCGCGGAAGAGGCGCGTGCGAAGCGGGTCGATACATCGATGCGGGATGAAGTTGCCGCGGAGCTCGATAAAGATCTCGAACTCATCAAGTTTGGTGAAGTGGAAATAGGGAAGCTCACCGAGCTGGTCGAGGAGTCCGGTAGTGCGTTAGGTCTTGTCAGCGTGACAGAACTTATCGATTCGGATGAAGCCCTTTTCGATGAGGAGGGGCATGTCATCGTCAAGAGCGCTGATGAAGAAGACGATCTTGTTCAATGGCAGATCGATGCTTTCGGAAACGTTCCAGCGCTGGCAGCGGCGGGCGCCACCCCGGATAACGTACTCTCCGGGCAGGGGCTAGGTACAAACAGGGCGCTCGTTCAGCGCATGGCGAACTTTTCGGACGGCGGGGCCACGGCGGCGCAGACGGTGACATCTTAGCAAATGGCGACACTGTCGTCGACTCACGTGATTTAGAATGTCGACGCTTTTTCAGCGCGGTCTTCCCAGCCGTCAGGCAATAACCGGGCGCAAGACCGAAGGTTTTCGTTGGAATTATTGATGGCGTTCATCACCTCCATCTTGACACAGACGCAGACCTACCTGGGACTTGGCGTCATGGCACTGGTTGCCTTGATTCTGCGACGAGTATCGCGGCAATCATCACGACGGCGTGCCTGAGCGCGCGTTGCGCCGTTCCCAAGGTTCGCTTACAGTCGGCCATTCGTGTGATTTTTCTGATAGTTAGGGCCCCTCATGCGCCTCTCGCGACTGTTCTTGCCGACTCTCAAAGAGACCCCGACTGAGGCCCAGATCGTCTCTCATCGCTTGATGCTGCGCGCGGGCATGATCCGGCAGCACGCGGCCGGCATTTACAATTGGCTGCCGCTCGGCACACGGGTGCTGCAAAACATCATCCAGATCGTGCGCGAAGAGCAGAACGCCGCCGGCGCCCAGGAAATCATCATGCCGACCATCCAGTCCGGCGATCTGTGGAAGGAAAGCGGGCGCTACGATGACTATGGCCCCGAGATGCTGCGAATCAAAGATCGCCACGAGCGCGACATGCTCTATGGGCCAACCCACGAAGAGGTCGTCACCGACATTTTTCGCAACAACGTGAAGAGCTATCGCGACCTGCCCAAGAATATGTATCAAATTCATTGGAAATTCCGCGACGAGGTGCGTCCGCGATTTGGTGTGATGCGTGGGCGCGAGTTCCTGATGAAGGATGCGTATTCATTCGACATCGACTTCGTGCGCTCCCGCCACGCTTACAACCAGATGTTCGTCGCCTATCTCAGGACCTTCAGCCGGATGGGGTTGAAAGCGATTCCGATGCGGGCGGACTCGGGGCCGATTGGCGGCGACATGAGTCACGAATTCATCGTGCTTGCCGAGACCGGGGAAAGCGCGGTGTTCTGCCATCGCGGCCTGGTGGACATGAAGGTCCCGGAGAATGTCGACTATGACGCTGACTTGCAGCCGATCATCGACGCCTGGACTTCGCTATACGCCGTAACCGATGAAAAACACGATATCGCGACCGAGGCGAAGCTTGGCGCCGATCTCGTGAAGGCGCGCGGCATCGAGGTTGGGCATATCTTCCACTTCGGCACCAAGTATTCCGGGCCGATGAAGGCCGTGGTCACGGCAGCCGATGGTGGCACGGTTGCGGTCATGATGGGCTCCTACGGCATCGGCGTTTCCCGCTTGGTTGGCGCGATCATTGAAGCGAGCCACGACGATGCCGGCATTATTTGGCCCGAGAGCGTGGCGCCCTTCCGCGTTGGTCTGATCAATCTCAAGACCGGTGACGCGGCCTGCGATGCCGCATGTACGAAACTGTACAGCGAGTTGACCAAAGCTGGTGTCTCGGTTCTGTACGACGATCGCGAGGACCGCGCCGGGGTCAAGTTCGCCGACATGGATCTGATCGGAATACCCTGGCAGGTGGTGATCGGACCAAAAGGCGTCGCCAAGGGCCAGGCCGAGGTCAAACGACGCGCCGGCGGCGCGCGCGACGAGTGCCCAATCGATTCCGTGGTCGGGCGGTTCGTGGGCAAGGCCTGAGGCGCGTATGTTCTCAGCTTTCGAACGCATGGTTGCAATGCGCTATCTCAGGGCGAGGCGCAAAGAGGGCTTCGTTTCCGTCATCGCCGGCTTCTCGTTTGTTGGCATTGCGCTTGGCGTTGCGACGCTGATCGTCGTGATGGCCGTGATGAATGGCTTTCGCCAGGACATTATGTCGCGAATTCTGGGCGTTAACGGGCATATCGACGTATCCGGAACCACGACTTCGGTCGCGGATTTCGACGACCTGGCGTTGGCGTTCCGCGCGATCCCCGGTGTCACGTCGGCCGTGCCGATGATTCACGGACAGGCCATGGCGACCGGCAATAACCGTACCGACGGCGTGCTGGTTCGGGGCATGCGCGGTGAAGACTTGGCGGCGCGTCCCTGGATCGCCGAACACATCCTCGAAGGTTCGCTTGATGCTTATGCAGCGGGCGAGGGGCTTGCAATTGGCTCGCGCATGGCCGAACGATTTGGACTTCGCGTTGGCGGGTCGTTGACGTTGATCTCGCCCAGTGGGCAGGTGACGGCCTTTGGCACGGTGCCGCGCGTTCAAACGTTCAAGATCGCGGCGGTGTTCAACGTTGGCATGAGCGACTTCGATTCCTCGATCGTCTTCATGCCGCTTGCCGCCGCCCAGACTTATTACCGATATCCCGACTCAGTCACCAACATCGAATTGCATGTCGAAAACCCTGACACGGCGCGGGCAATCGCGCGTTCGATCGGCGAAGTGGCTGGTCCTGGCCGGCGCGTGCTGACGTGGGAGCAGACCAACGGCCCGTTTTTCAATGCCCTTCAAGTCGAACGTAACGTCATGTTCCTAATTCTGACCCTGATCATTCTTGTCGCGGCGTTCAACATCATCTCTGGCCTGATCATGCTGGTGAAGGACAAGGCGCGCGACATCGCTATTCTGCGGACGATGGGGGCGGCCAGCGGGTCCATCATGAGAATTTTCTTCATGGCGGGGGCCAGTATCGGCACGGTCGGCACGCTTCTGGGGTTCGGGCTTGGGCTCGTCATCTGCGAGAATATCGAGGCCATCCGCCAGTTTCTGAGCAGGCTGGCAGGGACAGATCTGTTCTCGCCGGAGATTTACTATCTGTCTCAGCTGCCGGCGGAAATGCGCTGGTCCGAAACCGGGTCGGTCGTCGTCATGTCGCTTGTTTTGTCTTTCCTGGCGACGCTGTACCCGTCGTGGCGTGCCGCCCGCACCGACCCCGTCGAAGCGCTGCGTTATGAATAGCCAGCCGGCCATCGTCCTTGAGGACGTGCATCGCAGCTTTTCGCAAGGGCCGAGCACGCTACATGTTCTCCGCGGCGCCAACCTCGCACTTGCTCGCGGCGAAATTGTCGCGCTAGTCGGGCCATCGGGCGCCGGGAAGTCGACGTTGCTCCATATTGCGGGTCTGCTCGAGCAACCCGACCGCGGGCGTGTCGTCATCGATGGTATCGCTTGCGGCGCCATGCCTGACGAACGTCGAACGGAGTTGCGTCGGCATACTCTCGGGTTCGTTTATCAATTTCATCACCTGTTGCCCGAGTTTTCCGCCGCGGAGAACGTCATCGTGCCCCAGATGATCGCGGGCCGGTCGAGAAGCGAAGGCATGGGCCGCGCGCGCGAATTGTTAAGTGTCCTCGGCGTTGGCGAACGGGAGAGCCATCGTCCCGGTCAGCTCTCGGGCGGCGAACAGCAACGCGTCGCTATTGCGCGCGCGCTCGCCAATCGTCCCGCCGTTCTGCTCGCCGACGAACCAACCGGCAATCTCGATCCCGACACGGCCGATGGCGTATTTGCGGCATTGGTATCGCTGGCAAAAAGCGAAGGTCTGGCCGCATTGATCGCCACGCACAACCCCAGTCTTGCGGCGCGGATGGATCGCGTCGTTCGCCTCCAGCACGGCGTGCTGGTTAATGGACCGGCGAATGGCGGTTGAGGGCGCCGCACGCAGACTGCTGGTGGTCGGCAGCCCGGCCTCCGGAAAATCGGCCGTCGCCCGCCGTCTTGGGCAGCTCAGCAAGGTTCCGATTCATCATCTTGATGCGCTCTACTATCGGCCGGGCTGGGTCGATCAGAACGAGCAAACCTGGCGAGACAAAGTCGAAGAGATCACCGCCTCGGACGAGTGGGTCATGGACGGTAATTTTCTCGACTCGCTCGACGCCCGGGCGGCGAGGGCAGAGGCCATCATTTGGCTCGACTATGACCGTTTCGAGACCATGCGTCGGGTTGCGGCGCGCATGGTATTGCCACAGCCGCTTCCCCGTCCCGATATCGCCGATGGGTGCGTCGAATCGTGGAACGTCGACTTTCTGATTCATGCCTGGAAATTCTTCGATACCGGGCGATTCCGGCTGGAAACTTTGACGGCATCGTTGCCGAAGACGAAAGCGGTGCTGCGCGTGACTCGCCCGAAGGACCTCGACTTCTTCCTGAGGCGGTACAGCGAGCGCGTGAAAAAGGGCAATAAGGGAGCCTGACATGAATGGGTTCGATCGCCGCGGTGTCATGGTGGCTGCGGGCGCCTTGGCCGCGATGCCGGCAACCGCTCAGACTCTGACGGCGCCGCCAAGCGTGAAAGGATTCAAGCGTGCCTACGCAGACGGACCCTATGGTCAGATTCACTATCGCTACGTGATGCCCACGCAGGCGACTCAAATTCCGCTGCTCTGCCTTCACGCGAGCCCGCTGTCGAGCGTGGTCTACGAGAACTGGATCGTCGAGATCGGTCGCGATCGCATGGCGCTGGCGCCCGATACGCCGGGATTCGGCAGTTCGGATGGCCCGCCAACACCGGTCGAAATTCCTGACTTCGCCGATGCAATGATTCGCTTACTGGACGAGCTCAAGATCGAGCGCGCCGACGTGATGGGTTATCATACCGGATCGTTCACGTCGGTCGATCTGGCGCGCCGTTACCCGAACCGAATCCGTAAAGTGGTGATGATCTCCGCCCCCATCTTCACGCCAGAGGAGTTGGCCGAACGCAAGAAGGGCATGAACAATCCGCCGCCGACGTTCGAGCAGATGATGGAGCGGACCTTGGATGGCTGGCGCAAGACCGGCAAGGGCATGTTCCGCGACGTGCCAACCGACGATCGTTTCTTCGACATCCGGCTCGATTCGATGCGACGTTATCGCACCAGCAATTGGGGTTTTCGCGCTGCATACAACTATGACCTCGCCAAGGGGCTCGCCGAGGTGAAGCAGCCGGTTTTGCTCCTCAACCCCGAGGACGACGTTTGGCATATGACGCCACGGGCCAAACCCTATCTCAATGCGCAGAGCAGGTTGCTCGACCTGCCGGGCTGGACTCACGGCGCGATGGACATGCACACCGCCGAGATGACCAAGATCGTCCGCGATTTTCTGGACGCATGAAGCCTGTGGATAAGGCGATTGAGCGCCGCTGACACGGCCGCGAGGCCGTGAAACAATTGACCCGATGCCAGACGATTCGAAAAGCGTGACGATCGAGACCGCGGCTGCGGCGACGCAGCCGGGATTCGTTCATCTCCGTGTTCATTCGGCCTATTCCATGGCCGAAGGCGCCATCACCTGCGCCAAGCTTGCCGAGCTGTGTGCCGCGTATGACATGCCCGCCGTGGCCCTCACCGACACACGCAATCTGTTCGGCGCCATGGAGTTTTCGCAGTACTGCGCCAAAGCCGGGGTGCAGCCGATTATCGGCTGTCAGATCGCGGTCAGGCGCGACGAACAGGGGCAGGGGCCACAGATCGGGAGCGGCCGAATACCGGAACCCGACTCGCTCGTCCTGCTGGCACAGAACGAGGCCGGATATCTCAATCTCATCAAGCTTGTCAGCCGATCGTTTCTCGATAGCCCATCGGGCGAGACGCCCCGGGTCGAGTGGTCCGACCTCGAGGCGCATGCCGAGAATATCATCGCACTCACCGCCGGGGCCGCCGGCGCGGTCGGACGCAATCTCATTGACGGTCAGCGCGACAAGGCCGAAGCCGCACTACTGCGGTTAGCCACGATTTTTTCGGGACGACTCTATGTCGAGATTTCGCGGTTTGGCGGCGGGCCCGAGGAGCGGATCGAATCCGCTCTGATCGACCTTGCCTACAAGCATGATATCCCGCTGGTTGCGACCAATGAGGCGTTCTTCGCCGATGCCGGCATGTACCAGGCGCATGACGCACTGCTATGCATCGCCAATAAGTCCTTCGTCTCGATCCGTGATCGACGCCGGCTGACACCGCACCATCGCCTGAAATCGCCAGACGAGATGGCGGCGCTGTTTGCTGATTTGCCCGAGGCCCTGTCGAATACGATCGTCATCGCCAAGCGGTGCGCGTTTATGGTGCAGGACCGCAAGCCGATCCTGCCTCGGCTTCCTGAATCAGGCGGCAAGACCGAAGATGTCCTGATCCGCAAGTTGTCGCGCGAAGGCCTCGATGTGCGGCTCGCCAAGCAAGTCTTCGCCGCAGAAATGATGGCAGACGAGCGTGAGAAGGCGGCCAAACCTTATCGCGAGCGACTTGAGTTCGAGCTCGACATCATCATCAAAATGGGCTTCGCCGCATACTTCCTGATCGTGGCCGACTTTATTCGTTGGGCGAAAAAAAACGACATTCCGGTCGGGCCCGGTCGAGGGTCTGGCGCTGCGTCCGTCGTGGCGTGGTCGTTGACCATCACCGACCTCGATCCTTTGAAGCTCACTCTACTGTTCGAGCGATTCCTCAATCCCGAACGCGTGTCGATGCCGGATTTCGACATCGACTTCTGTCAGGACCGGCGCGACGAAGTGATCCGTTACGTTCAGGCGGCGTACGGCAAGGACCGTGTCGCGCAGATCATTACCTTTGGAAAATTCCAAGCCCGGGCTGTATTGCGAAACGTTGGACGCGTCTTGGAGATGCCGCTCGGTTACGTCGACAAGATATGCAAACTCGTGCCGATGAACCCGGCCGCGCCGGTGGCACTGAAGGACGCGATCGACGCCGACCCCGAATTACTGCGTCTTCGCGATACCGATGACAGCGTCCGGCAACTGTTCGATATCTCGTTGAAGTTGGAGGGCCTTTACGCCCACGCCTCGACCCACGCCGCCGGCGTGGTGATTGGCGATCGTCCGCTCAACCAGCTTGTACCGCTGTATCGCGACCCTGGTTCCGACATGCCGGTGACCCAGTTCAACATGAAGTTTGTCGAACAGGCGGGTCTGGTGAAATTCGATTTCCTTGGCCTCAAGACGCTCACGGTGCTTCAACGCGCGTTGCAATTGTTATCGCAACGCGGCGTCGAGCTCGATCTTCTCAATCTGCCGATGCAGGACAAGAAGACGTTCGATCTCCTCATCCGGGCCGATACCGCGGGGGTGTTCCAGCTGGAAAGCACCGGCATGCGCGACGTGCTGCGCAAGCTGAAGCCCGACGTGTTCGAGGACATCATTTCGGTGGTGGCGCTCTATCGCCCCGGTCCGATGGACAACATCGAAAGCTTCATCAACCGCAAACACGGTCGCGAGCATTACGACTACCTGCACCCGATGCTTGAGGGCATCCTGAAAGAGACCTACGGCATCATGGTCTATCAGGAACAGGTCATGCAGGCCGCCCAGATTCTGGCCGGTTACTCGCTCGGCGGCGCCGATCTATTGCGCCGCGCCATGGGCAAGAAGATCAAGGCCGAGATGGATGCGCAGCGCGCGACGTTCATCAAGGGGGCGGCAACGCGCGATATCAAGACCGAGAAAGCGAACGAAATATTCGACACGATGGACAAATTCGCGGGCTATGGTTTCAACAAGGCCCACGCCGCGGCCTATGCGCTCGTCGCCTATCAGACGGCGTACCTGAAAGCCAATTATCCGGTCGAGTTCATGGCCGCTTCCATGACGCTCGATCTCGACAACACCGATAAGCTCGCCTCGTTCCGGGGCGAGTGCGAGCGTCTTGCAATCAAGGTGCTGCCGCCCGACGTCAACCGCTCCGATGTGACGTTTGCAGTCGAGGGCGGCGCCATTCGCTACGCGCTGGCGGCTGTGCGGAACGTCGGGGCGGGGGCCATGCACACATTGGTGTCCGAGCGCGAACGCAACGGGCCATTGAAGTCGATTGATGACTTCGCAAAGCGACTTGATGGCAATGTCATCAACAAGCGCCTGCTTGAGAATTTGGTGAAGGCTGGGGCTCT
>Ga0194132_10008784_pt1 | contig 14309 bp, 8 predicted proteins | sample TA2KigOf80mmetaG_FD_148612 | JGI IMG/M metagenome (GOLD analysis project Ga0194132, IMG submission 148612) | Freshwater microbial communities from Lake Tanganyika, Tanzania - TA2015054 Kigoma Offshore 80m | ecosystem: Environmental > Aquatic > Freshwater > Lake | place: Tanzania: Lake Tanganyika... | reverse complement strand
GACCCTCTGTGTTTTTCAGAGAATCTCTTGGTCAAGGTCTGCTATAGTGGAGAAAAGCACCTAAAAGATTTCATAGTTATGTCGCGCCTCTTGTCTGGATGACTGTTTATGAGTTTTATTAAAAAAATTAGCACTTTATCTGGTACGTCATTTCTTCCTGAGCGCCTTGTCATGGTGGACTGTGAAATGGAGGGCGTAGTCCCCAAAAGGGATGCCCTGCTTCAAATAGCCTCCCTCAAACTACAACTGGAAGGTAATCAGTACCGTGAAGTAGGCGAACCCCTGGTGATCTACCTCGCCCACAAAGGTAAGCCCTACAATGACTTTCACTGGAAGTATCTCAAAAAGATCTTCTACAAATGCAATAAGAGTAAAATCACACCTGGGATTGCCAAAGAAAAACTCCACGAATGGCTTGGGGACTGGAAGGGCCAAGTATCTCCCGTTGGAGACTGTGTTCCGACCGACATCGCTTTCCTTCTCGAAAAGGGCTGTGCTGACCCAAGCGACATAGGTAATCCAGGGACCTTTCACTACGAATTTTTTGAAATGAACGCCCTAAAGCTGGTAGCTCGCCATCTCGTGGGAAGCAAATTTGAGACCCCTGGCGTAGATAAAAAGGGTGTCCATGACGCCCTTGTGGACTGTCGAAATCAGCTTTGTGAGCTTAACGAATGTCTTAAAATTATTTTGGATCGCGGGGCTACTTAAAATGAATAAAGAAGTAACGATCAAGTTTTTGATTACAGATCAAGACGAAGAGCAGGCCCTAAGGCGCTGCATGAATGCCGACCGCGCTTACCGGGCAATCTATGAGATAGCCCAAGAGATTTTTAGACCTGCCAGAAAACATGGTTATCCAGACCCTAAACTGGAAAACGCTATGCAAAATAAAGAGCTAGAGCACGAAGAGATCGTGGGTATGCTGGAAGAAAAATTCTATGACATATTGAGAGAAAATTCGATATCGCTTGAGGATGACTATAACTAGGACGTGTGTGATGGACTATTCGATCGACCGCTACTTCTTGCAGGACATGCAGTACAGCTTGAGGGCGGCTACAGACCAGTTAAAGAAATACGAAGCAGAAGCAGAATTAGTCAAAGACTTAATTGCAGTATGCAAAGATATTCTGGACAATGGGTACAAAGAAGATCGTCTACTAGCAGCAGTTATGAGGGTTGAGACAACTTATGTCGCGAACACTAAGAAAAGCTGATGGGGACCTATACATAGACCGAGAAACGGGGCGTCCTGAACTCATCACAGGACCGACCAAAGTCGATCAAGAGCTTTCAGACCTTTATCTATCCGCCTATGACATTGACAGAGACTGGGGTTCTGAAGTTCAACTAGCTGATTTCCAGAACATTCGCTTTGAGCATTTCAAAGCGACCTTATTCTTGCGTGTTCAACAGGCCAACCAGAGGCTGCTCTCCAAGCAGAGCCGTGACGACACCCTGTCGGCAAGTGAAAAGATTACAGGGTTTGGTGGCGTTGAAATCTATGTGGACCGAGAAAGTCAGTCTGGCCTCTTTATTTCAATAGTAAATGTAGGTGACGACTCACTAGCGAAGACTATAGGTCTGGACTTTAAGCCTCAATCCTTGCGTCATGTTCTACCACCACCTGCGACACTTTTTTCTAAAGGATAAATATCATGGCTCGCTCACTGTCGCAGATAAGAGACTCCATGAAGTCCACCCTTCGGACTTTCGACCCCACGATAGACCTTGAGGTTGGACCTCTTTACGACTACCTCATCGCTCCGGTCCCTCAGGCGCTGGTGTCGATTGAAAATCAGGTTGAACGCCTTAAACGCTTTTATTCGACGAATTTTGCTGATGTTGCAACCCCCGAAGAGGCTAGAGACTTTGCAAATAATTTCGGCACAGGTCCAGACCCCGGAGGTTTTGCTAGAGCAACGGTGGTCTTTTACCGCACCTCTGCGCCTTCCCTTAGCCAGGACAGTACGGTACCCGTTGGGGCGCTTGTAGGGACTGCTGACGGTACTCTTGTCTACCGCGCCCTACAGTCCGTCACCTTGTATGGGGCTTTTTCCTCTACGAATTTCAACTCATCGACGAATAGGTATGAGGTCGAGGTTCTTGTAGAAGCGGTTGCTCCCGGTCAGCGGTATAACGTCCCCGTGGGGCGTATCAATCGAATCGTAACCCCTGTCTCTGGTTTTGAGGGTGTAGCACAAGTGAACGCGGCTGGTGGTGGCACGGAACCAGAAGACGCTTTAACGCTCGCGCAAAGGGTTCAGCTCAAGTTTAAGGGCCTTGATCGGAACTCTGTCAATGGCTTGGCTTCGCTCGGCAAGCAGGCATACTCTACCCTCATACGAGATATAAGGGTTGTTCGACCCACCGACCGGATTGAGTTTCGACGGCTCACGTCGGGGCCATCTCTCGATATTTATGTCGATGGGAAACTCCCCCAGCAGTTCACGGAAGACTACCTAGCCACGGGTGGGGAAAAAGTTGTACCCATCATAGCCAATCGAACAGTTACCTCTGTGTCCAACGTCACGGTGAACGGGGAAAGCCTCTCTAGCACAGATTGGAGGTTTGCTCTGGACACCAGCCTTGAGTACCAGAGCAGCACAAGAGCGAACTCTGTTATTCAGCTTACGACCCCCTTAGCAGCGAACGATCTTGTCGAGATTAGTGGGGTACGAAACGACCTTCTCGACAGGCTACAGCTTTTATATTTGAGCGAAGACTCTGTCTTTCAAACGGATATCCTGGTCCGCAGCTACCTCGACATGCCTGTTGTAGTCGGCCTTGAGGTCCGTATTAGTTCCGGGGAGCCAGATACGGTTAAACGCTATATTGAAAATTACCTCTCAGACTATATTGACCCTCAAATTACAGCAATCCCCTCTCTTCTTTTACCAGATACGATTCGCGAGCAGCTTCGAGTTTTGATCCCTGAAATTGAAAGTGTGAAAATCTACGAGTTTCGACGTAAGATAAATTCAACAGATAAGGTTGAGATCATTACGCCTAAGAAAAATCAGGTACCTAGATTTGACTCTGTGGCGTCCACAATCACGGTAAGGTTCTGATGTTACCCATTGAGCTTGAATATGTCCTCGGTGATGATCGTACAGCTTACGAGACCTTGTTAGCCGCGTTACCTACAGGCGACTCAAATCTCAAGCGCGGGATCGTTGTACCTAGTCATACCAAGAAAACACCGCAGACGTTTCGGGTCAAAAACTTAGAACCAAACATAGCCTATGCGGTAGATATTCAAGGTGAATGGGAGAACGCGCCTCTTCCCAGGGTTTATTTTTCCCCAACGGGCAAAGACCAACTCATTACCTTACAGCTTCCTTATGGCCCGTCCACGATCATTATAAAGTCTAAGCGTCAAGAAAAAAGATTTTATGTTTCAGTCACATACTATGGCACTATTTTCCGAACCTTTGCCCGAGAAATCACCGAGCACTCGGTACAGCCCCTGAGTCTTATAGATTCTAGCATTACCGACTCTTTTGCCTACAGACTTGCTCTTCCGATTCTTGCAGGCGTCAGTCAACTTATACCATCCGACCTTGAAGCCCTCGGGGTGTTATCCCACAAGCTTTTGGTAAAAAACCTGCTACATCGTCCCGGTACGAACGGTGCTGCACGAGAGGTACTTGCGGCATTTTCGGCATCAAATCCTATTTTCCATAAAATGGCAAATACGAATGCCCTTGACGCCCCTCTTTACCGTTCAGAAGAGACTTTTGCTGGGTATGAAGCCCATGTCTGGCTTCCTAACCGTGAAGTGGAGCGGTGGAAAGCATTCACACTGCTGGTCGCAAACCTTCCTCAATTCTATAAAATGAAAGAAGTTACTGAGGGTGAGGTTTTCTTTTTCCAGGCAGGAAAATTACGACGCCACCTTTTTGACTTTGATTCACCCTTTGCAAACAGTGTTCTTGAAGCTACGGGGACTAAAGACTGTTTTATGTCCCTTTTCAAGGTAGGTATTGCAGTCGAGTCAGACCACTACCTTGAATTTTGTCAGGCTTCCTACCCCTTTGATAGCCAAATTGTTTCCCCGGGTTTGTCTTCAGCAGATGTTGACCCTCTGCAAGTGACAAACTGGACAGGCTTCTCTCTGACTGGAAGGATGGAACAACAGTTTGGGGAGTCGTGTGGCGTGCATAGGTGGGTTTATGAAAGCCCGCTTATCGGTGAAGTCAACGGCATCAACCGTTTTTACCGTTTGACGAGTAAGCCAAAAACCACCCGCTCTGTGAAGCTTTGGATAGATGGTCTTTTGCAGCGCCTCGGTGAAGACTACCGTCTCAGTTTAGGTTCCACGAATCGCTCTGGTAGTTACGAGATCCAACCACTTTCTGGGGTCACACAGTACGTCACGATCGAGACTGGGGAACCGAGAGCTTTTGTTGGCCCGTGTTTCACATCTCTTGAAGTCCGTGGTGGTGCAGACCTACAAATGGTTCTGACTGTTGCAGAACAAACTGTAACAACGGTCAAAGTTATTGTGTCCGACCCTCCGGGGGGCACGGGCAAACCAATCCAGGACGTAAATATCAATTATGTTGCACCTGCCCTATTAAGCTCGGCATACCCAGGAGCGAATCAGTATGGAACTGAAGACCTCTCAGTTGGGATCAGCAGCTATTATCTACGTTTTGAGGGTACAGCGGCATCTCCCAACTATAAGCTGCTAGTGCAGGTGGCAGTAGACCCGTTACCCGTTGGTGGAGAATCTGCCGTTTCGCAAGTTGTGGCGATGGTGCGGCTACACAATCTGGATGGCGCTCTTGTAGAATTTTCGGAGCCGATCTCGGATCTCAACACCCGTCTTCATTGGTGGATGATTGAAGACGACGAGGGAGTAGGTCTCGAACGTGGTACTATAGGGTTAGCGTCAGGTCAAAATATGGCCCGAGTTGATTTCTCGAATGGGCCATACTTTGATCGGGTCGTTCTCGTTTATCAACTTTGGCATACATCCCTCGATGCTAATGTACCTATGGTGTTGGTATCACACAAGGCAGTCGGTCCTGGTGGTGCTTATGTTCAATTTTCACACACCTTACCGGACGACAACTATCGTTTAGACTGGGTTCTCTTCGCTGCTGAGTCAGGTGCTTTCCTTGAGGTCTATGAGGCCCCAGGCACGGGACAGCTTCTCGAAGTACAATATGATGAGATATGGCCGTACTGGGGACAAGGAGCACTTAGTCCCCCTGCTGACGGAGCACAAAGAGAGTTTGTTCTTCCCTATCCCTGCGCTAATGAAAAGTCCGTATACTTGGCTATGAACGGTCGGCTGTCAACCTATGGCCATGAAAACCAGTACACGATTGACATGGCCAACAACAAAGCAATTTTCAATGAGGCTCCAGCACCTGGGCACTTACTTTGGGCTGTAATGCCCCTTGTGGACCCAGAAACAAACGTGCTCCCGAGTGCTTGGGATCAAAATTTTGCTTTTAGCCGAGCCGACTATGCGGGTGCTTATGCTTCTGGAAGACTTGAGCGGCTAAAGGATACCTTGCCTCTCAACCTAAAGACCTACGTTGGAGACAGAATTTACTATGCGACGGCTCCAGCGAGGGGATCTATCACAATTCTTGGTCGAATCTCTCCTTTAACAAAAATTAAGTTTGAGCAGCTCGGTGTCGATTTAATCGGTGTCCAAAATCCTCTGGATATTCGCAACTTCTCTCCTGGTAACGTCTCGGTGGAGGCTGATACCATAACAGTTGAAAGCCATGGGCTTGCCAACGGACGTGTTCTAACTCTTGATGTTTCTGTGGGTCTAGGATCTCTACCACTCGGTCTGAACGTCGGTGTCACCTATTATGTAATCAACGCAACAGCTAACACCTTTCAATTATCTCCCATACGCGATGGGATCCCTGTAAATATTCTGACTCAGGGTGTTGGTATCTTTCAGCTTCAATCACCGAATGAAAACTACTTCACAGTCAACATAAGTGCGAGTAATGATGCGATAGGTTTGGCCGCAACGATTAACGCGCACTCGGTGCTTTCGACTGTTTATCTTGCAGAGTATCGAGGTACAACCGTCACTTTGAAAGCCAAAGACCTAGGTGGTGGGGGGAAAAACCAGACTATTTCACTTGAAGGACCTCCTGGGTCAACAGGAGAAGTGACTGGGATCCAAGTAACCTCTATTACAGGTGACAGCTCTATTCCGAGCTTTGAGTCTAAAACCTTCGCGTCGGGGACTGTATTAAGCATGTCCTCAAGTAATATAAGCAATAGTCGTATCTATTTTGAGGCAGAGAATCCACGTTTTTTTGAAACACTAGCCGTATCTTTTTCACGGGTAAAAGACATAGATTTGCCACAAGGTTTAGTCGAAGGCCAGATCTATTATGTGAAAGAGGTAGAGAAAACTCTTGGCGGTTTTAGCTTCAGAATCTCGTCCACGCTAGAAAGTAGCAGTTATCTCACGATCGGGACACCCACAGGCTACTTTCAAATGGTTATTCATCAAGTCGATAACGAATCGAAGCGATTCTTCTCTGAAGATCATAAATTTTGTGATCTGGAGCGGGTTCGTATCATATCTGTCGATGGTGGAGACATACCAAGTGGCTTAAGCGGATCGAAACTATATTACATAAGAAATCTAAGTCTGACGAAACGACCTATTACTTATAATAGTTTAACAGACATGATTGCACTTGAGGCGCATGGGTTCAAGCCTTGGGATAAGGTTCTCTTCTATGATATAGACGGAACGCAGATTAAAGAAAATACTACATATTTTGTGTCTCCAATAGGAATCACAGAAGACAGCTTTAGGATTTCTAATGAACCCTATAATGACCCTATAAACTTCTCTGAGGATGGCTCGGGAAAAGTTGGGTTCTCGAACTCTTTTCAGCTATCAAATACGATTACTGGGGATGTGGTTGATTTCGGCCCTGTGCCAGAAATTGTTAGTCTGTCCGAATCTAGCCTCGTAAACGGCATTTTTACTCTACCAAATCATGGTTTAAACGATGGCAGGCGGTTCACTTTTGAACCTGTAGATAATTCTCTTCTTCCCAGTGGGGTCTTTGCCGGGGATATCTATTCAATCATAAATGCGACTGCCAATACCTTCCAAATAGCTAAGGAGGGTGCGGTCGTAACACCAACAGATAGTGGCTCCGGTAGCTTTTATCTTCGTGGTTTCAGTCGGATTAAAGTCGAATCAGCCGCACAGTTTGTTGCTAGCGTAGGTACTGGCGATATTCAACGGCTTTGTGACGTAATGAAAAGAGACCCTGAACTTGCAAAGAACTACTGGATTGACTGCGCGGATAACGCGACGATTGCGATTCGCGCAAAAAATATCGGCACAGCCTTTAATGCTCGTGTTACGGCGAAAGTAATAAGTTCAATCAACGGAAGTGAGCTAAATACGGAGTTTATAAAGACTCAAAACATCCGGGGTGGCTTGGACCCACTTAGGAACCAAAGCTTTGCTACCGGAAAAATGTTCTACACGAACGAAGGTTCGGTTGTAGCATTAGACGGTGTGACGACACGACTATACACACCGTATAGCGGAAACGAAATAAAGTTCACTCATAGGCCGATACCGAAACAAGAGCCATACTATATTGCAGAGGTTTTCCCAATAGAAGCACACCCTTTGGATTCTATGATGGCAAACGAGCCTTGTAGCTACCATAGGGGTGTTTTTACGCAAGGTTTATTCACGCAGTTGATGACCTATGATCTAAATCACACCCCAGAGTCACTTCTGGCTGTAAGCTCGACAAACCTACCTGTACAAGAGGAACCATTTGGGGTTTGTGATGGTATCAATCAAACATTCACGCTAAATTTTGTTTCTGCTGCTGGGCAAAATTCTTTGATGTTATTTGTAGACGGGGTGTTTCAGCCTTCAGACACTTACTCCTATACAACAAATACTACAGGTCAAAGCGTTCTCACCTTGAGCACGCCTCCTGTATCAGATCAAAGACTATGGGCGTGGTACATATCTATCGACACCATGAGTTTTAGTAGCTCTGGTGTTGATGTCGATACCAATACTTTCACAGTTCCTTCTCACAGCCTATATAACGGCCAAGTGGTGTCTTTCACGGCTGCGGGTGGCAATTTACCTGCACCACTTCAGCCAAGTTTGCCTTACTATGTAATCAACTCAACCCTAAACACATTCCAGATCTCACTGACCCGAAATGGAACTTCGGCTATCAATATTACAACGACTGGAGTTGGTGCTTTTAGAATTAACCCCAGCGATAACCTCCTCTACGAGAAGGTTGAGGCGCTAGTTGGAACAGCTAATGGTACAAACCAGATCTTTGATCTCCAAAATGGCCCGGTTGAGGATCGTCCCTCTTTGGTGCTATTTCTGGAGGGTCTCTACCAGCTACAGGGTGAAGATTACCTCGTCAACGTCGGTAATTCGTCTCTTAGTTATTTAGGAACAAAAGCTCCGCAAACAGGTCAAAGTTTGTGGGGCCATTATCATCAACTAGCGCAGGACAGATGGCGGCAAATAGATCTTGCAACGGGCGATGGTTTAACACGAGAATACTCCATCCCAACCTTGCTTGAATCCGAACGGCCAACATCCGCTGCTTCTGTGATGATCTTTTTGAACGGTCTTTGCCAAAGACAGGGAGTGGACTTTGACATCGGGCTTGATGCGTTAGGTTATCCCGATGGGACTGTAACTTTCAGAAACGCCCCAGAAGAGAACAGAAAAATTCATGTCGCCTACATCAAGCGTGGTTAATTATGGCTGCAAATGAAAAAATAAGAACTGAAGACGTAATCGAGATCCTGGATAATAAGATCATCACATCACAGGGCCACCCTGCTATTGGGGTACTCCCTGGTGAAAATTACGACTCCGTTCTAACCAAAGTGGAAACTCAAGTTTTAACACCGGAGCAAAAAGCAGCCTTCGATGCTGCTTTAACACTGCCGGGGCCTACAAACCCAGTCGTCCTAAAAAAAGATCTGGACACCTATATCCCCACCGCAAATCTTGGGGAGTTTCGCGATTCGGTTGCCACGTTTAACGATCTACCGTTAGTTGTTACGAGAACAGCTATTTTGACGGGTGGGAGCAAAGTTCTCACAAATATCTCGACCTTAAATAGGGTACTTGTCGGCCAGAAAATTGAAGGTCTTGGCATTCCTCACGGGACGACCGTAGCAGAAATCTACTACGCGACCTCTTCCCTAAAGATGACTAACGCGGCAACGGAGACGGGAAGTCGATCGCTTGCTGTCGGCCCAGTGGAAGGCGAGCTTCGTGGTGTTATAGCAGAGCGCGTTATTTATCGGTGGAACGGCTCGGAGTGGGCTGTCTTTATCAATACAGGAACCCTAGACCACACAGAGCTTGCTGAGAATACGTTAAACGCAAATGAGCAGTTCCAGCACATAACCACAGCAGAGAAGACTCAGCTTCTTACGCAAGTCCACACGCATGCGAATAAAGCGATCTTAGATCAGATAACAAGTGCAGGATCTGGTGCTATTATTACAACAAGTGAGCGTAACCGTGTTCCAAATGCGAATGAAAAAAAAGCTCTTATAGGGTCCTCGGGAACACCATCTGCTACTAACCCTTATGTTACATCGCAGGATCCACGGTTGAACACCGTTAGAAATCCTTATGTGACAGTGGGACCTCCAGGGTCGCTTGCCACGTTTCAGGGGGTGGACTTCAGGCCATTTGAGGATGCGGTTCAGTCCATTACCTTGGGAGCTGCCGCAGCGGTAAAGGCTATCGAGGTGCTGCCCGGTTTTTATACTTTGGGTGGCGTGCCTATCAAGTGGCAGACCCAAAATAACTCAATCCTAATTGAGAATTTCACGCCAGGGACCTCTATTCTTTCTTTTCAAACATTTGCCGCAGGTATCCAGGCGCTCCTGCCAGGAACAGGGCAGTTGATCGTTAGGGGCTTCACTTTTGAGCTTAACGACCTTGGCACCAGCGGTATACTAACCCAAAGACCAAACTCTATTATAGAAAACTGTATCTTCCAGCCAGGACCCACAACTTCTAATTACCAAATCGGTATTACTCTGGAGGGTGCAAACTCTGTCGTTCGCAGGTGTCTGTTTCGAGGACAGCTTCAAAAAGGAATTGTCATATCAGCAGACAACTGCCGTGTTGAGGAATGTAAGTTCTCCCTTTCCAATCCGAACTCTTTCGGCATCGAAGTTCAAGCGACAGCTAACTACGCATTTGTAAACCACTGCCATTTCATCAGTGCAAAACTAAAGGTGTCTGCGGGCGCGGTAAACACGCAGATAAGTGGCAATCACTTCTTTACAGTAGATGGCATCCAGAATAGTGGTTTTAATACTCGGATTCTTGAGAACCTACCACAAGATCTTAATCAACCTTTTGTCGGCAAAAAAAGAACCGTAGGACCAACAACCAGCTATGCTGACTACCGAGGTACGGATCATGTTGCGTTTGTCGAAGCTCTTGCCGACCCCAATGTGACTGAGGTTGAGGTCTTGGATGGGACCTACACATTTTCCACAACAGTAAGCGTACCTCAGGGAAAAGCAATTCGGGGAGTTACTAACAGTAGCGGTGAGGTTTTGATTCAGGGTGATGCGGGGGTTAAACTTTTTACACTTGCGAACCGGACTAAGTTAGAAAACCTTGAAATTGTTGGTAGTAATACACCGCTTGTCTCCACGGAGAATACAACAGGTGTAATTCTTCAAAACTGTAAATTTAACCTAACTTCTTTCGATTCCGCAGACGACTATGCAGTAACTTCAAATAGTATCGTCGAACTTAAGATCGAAAAGTGTAGGTTTGTTGGGGCTAGGGGCCTAAAACTAACAAACAGCACAGAATCGGTCATTACGGAAAACATTTTTGCAAGCACCTTAGCAACAGTGAATATGGGTGGAGCGTGCTCGCTTGACATCATCAAGCAGAACCATTTTCTAAATGGGTGTAGTAAGCCCCAAATCTACGGAACGAACTCTGTCGTCACGGGTAATTTGTTTCTTGGAGACTTGCCCACAAAGCTCTTAACCCTGGGGAGCATCTGGCAGGGAAACTGGCCTCATCCGAAGGCCAATAACGATAATGGTGTCGATCAAATTGTTGTTTCGATGGACAAAGCTCTGGAACCTGTCGTGAATTCCACGAGAGGACTCATAGCAGGGACGGGCACTATAGTTTTTCCACAAGATATTGACGCAAGCGCTGGCACTTCTCTTGTTGAATTGGGTGCCCGCTTGAATCGGGCACAAGGCTTTTCGCTTAAGCTTTATTGGACTGCATCGCTGACTACAGGGAATGTCTTTTGGCGCATTACAATAGTCTTTAGGGACCAACTCAGTAAACAAATAGGTGTCCCTATTACTAAGACTATTAGCTCTTCTCGCTCGTTTCTTGAACCTAACGAGGAAGAGTTAGTGAATTTGACGTGGACTAATGCTGAGTTTGGTTTACCTCTTAATGTCGATCCAACACATGTGTCTGTTACTATAGAACGACTAGGGTCGCTTGGGGCAGATACGCTCCTGACCGACGCGCACCTTACAGAGGTCGAACTCACGCTGCCTCGGGATTAACCTATATGCCGATACGAAAGCTCATAACAGAAGACATCGTCGAGATTAGGGATGCAAAAATCACCTTAACATCTCCTCATGGTCCCATTTTCGTCAACATTGGCGATCGTCTGCGGGCAGCTCTACCCAAAGTTTCCGATCAGTCCTTGTCCATCGCGCAAAAAATATCTTTGGACCAAGCGATCACGGTTCCAGGTTTGGACAACCCAGTAGTCTATAGAAACGACCTCGACCAATATGTACCAGCGGTGTCTGTCGGGCACTTTCGGGACAGCGTAGCTAGCTATAGCGATTTACCGATCTCGGGTAATACCCTAGGAGATCTTAGGGCAGTCATTGATGAGGGAAATATTTATCGTTGGTCGGACGACCTTGAGTGGGTTGAGTTTCTTCTTATCGGTACACTAGCCCATAGCCTACTTATTAACCAGAATTCGTCTGTAGACTTTCAACACATCACGGCCACAGAGAAAAGTAACCTCATAGGGCAAACCCACACTCATGAAAATAAAGCATTTTTGGATCAAATAACCAGTCTTGGTTCTGGAAAAGTCATCACAGAAGAAGAGCGACTTTTACTCCCTTCGGAATTACAAAAGGCCGCACTGGTCGGTAGTGCTTTCGTTCCAGATGTAATTAACCGTTTTGTTACCTCGCAGGATCCGCGACTAAATACTTTGAAAAATCCATACATCACACTTGGTCTGAATGGCACCCTAGCGTCCTACCAAGGTGAAGACATCTCAAAGCTTATTGAAGCTTTAAATGCTTTGGACGGAGACTCTATAGTCAGGGCGTTAGAGATTCTTCCTGGTTACTATCAGCCTAACTTTGACAACGACAGCCGCCCCTTGGTTTGGTCGGATGCCAATATAGTCGAGGTAAAACACCGATGGGATCCCCAATCTCAGCAGGTCGTTGCAGCGCCACTCCCCTATCGACAAATCCAGAACAACGGTCTGCTTTTTGAGTCTCTTGCGCTTAGAAGTACGATATTAAAGTTTGAGTGTTTCCAGCCCGCGCTTCAGCTAGTCGCGCCAGGAGAAAGCCAAGCGACCGTAAGAGGTCTCATTTTCGAGATAAGATCAAGCGGAACCGAAGGCATAAAGATAGACAGGGCTAATACCCTTATTGATGAGTGTACATTTAGAACAGCTCCAGGCGCTCTTTTATCTCATGGCCTTAAGGGTATCACTGTTAATGCGCCAAATTGCGTTATTCGTAGGTGCATCTTCGAGGGTCTTCTGTCCGAAGGTCTAGTCATCAACTCGGAAAACACCCGGATCGAGGAGTGTCAGTTTAACCTAAGTAGCAGTGATTCATCCGCTTTGAGAATTACCGAAAACGGGGATTTTACGATTTCAAACAACTGTGCTTTCTACCGAGGTTCGGTTGTTATCGACTCTGGGGCACTAAGCAACCTTTTCACAAGCTGCGTGCATAATGACAGCTCCCCATTTATAGACTCAGGCACAGCTACCCGGTGGCTCTCGAATAGGAACGGACGATACCAGCAAGCGTACATCGGTAAGACCAGGACGATTGGTGGGCCACACTCTTTTGCTGATTTTTGTGGCTCTGACGAGACACCATTTGTTCAGGCTTTCGCTGATCCGTATACAAAAGAAGTCATCGTGCTTTCAGACAGCGTTTTTTCCTTCAATGATACGGTGACAGTACCATTTGGCGTCAAAGTCCGAGGTGGTGACAACACAATAGCCTCGATTATAGCACCAAACGAAAAATCTGCTTTTCTCTTAAGTTCGCATACGACACTTGAGTATCTTTCAATTTCTGGCACAGGTTCTAACCTAATTCATTTAGAGGCTGCTGCTCAACGGTGCCGAATCAGTCGCTCTAGTTTAAGCGTTACAAGCAGCGGCTACTACGCTGTGGTCTCACCTGATGGGTCTACTGAGTTGCAAATTGATAGCTGCTCTTTTACGGGCAGTCGGGGAATCTCTCTAACATTTGCCAATCGTGCTGTGCTTGAGAATAACCATTTTGGTACGGTTGGCATTCCAGTCTCGTTGTCAGAAGCGACTAACTGCCAAGTACGAGAGAATATATTTTACTCATCGGCTCCCTCTGTAATAGTAGGAACAGGTCTTACAGTAGAGGGTAATAACTTTATTGGGGCTGTGCCCAGTAAAACCCAGACGGTTGATTCGGTGTGGCAAGCAAATTGGCCGCACCCCTTGGCCAATAACCAAGACGGGCATGATTATTTGCGCCTTTCTTTAAATGATGCTCTTTCCCCCGTTTTGGGGTCGGGATCGAGCTTTGCGCTTAGTTCTGGGTTAAGGCTTTTGGCTTTTGAAAAAGCAGGTTCTGGCACTAGCGTAACCATGCCCCAGAAGCTTTCTTCCAAGCTGAACCGCAATCTTGGCTTTTCTGTTCACATCTACTGGACATCTGTGAACATTTTTTCAGGATCGGTGCTTTGGGAAGTCACCGTGGCCTTTAGAGACCGTGCAGGCCAAGACTATGGGTCTTCCGTTACAAAAGTCTTGGCTAGTCCAAGAACGCAGCGGCTGTTTGTCAAAGAGGAACTTGCTATCCTAGCTTTCACCTCTTCGGACTATGGCTACCTTGCTGGGGTGGACATTACCCACTACTCTATTGTGATAAGACGCCTTGCTGACAACCCTCTCGATACGATGCCAGGAACGGCTTTTTTAACAGAAGCTCAAATTATTTTGCCGAGGGATTAG
>Ga0194132_10008783_pt1 | contig 14309 bp, 14 predicted proteins | sample TA2KigOf80mmetaG_FD_148612 | JGI IMG/M metagenome (GOLD analysis project Ga0194132, IMG submission 148612) | Freshwater microbial communities from Lake Tanganyika, Tanzania - TA2015054 Kigoma Offshore 80m | ecosystem: Environmental > Aquatic > Freshwater > Lake | place: Tanzania: Lake... | reverse complement strand
GGAATACTTTTTAAGCCAGCAAGTTTTGCAGCACGGAATCTGCGCTCGCCCATAATTAATTGATACTTGCCATTACCAATTGATCTAACTACTGGTGGTTGTAGTAAACCAACCTCTTTAATAGAAAGTGCTAACTGAGTTAATTGATCCTCATCAAATACTGTTCTTGGTTGCTTGGGATTAGCACTGATGTTACTTAAATCAATCTCATCTCGATTAGCTGTGACTACACCTGTTGAAGTTTTTATCTCAGTTGGCATTACTGAGGTAGGAATTAATGCATCTAAACCTCTACCCAAACCGCCTTTGCGCGTGCTCATTAGGCAGACTCATTTTTAAGGTTAATTGGTGTGCCACCTCGGTTTGCAATCTCTCTAGCAACTGACATATAAGCAATAGCGCCTGGGCTGGATGCATCATATGTCATAACAGTTTGGCCATATGAGGGAGCTTCGGAAACTCTTACCGCTCTTGGTATTGGAATATTTATTAACTGGTTTGGAAAATGTTTTTTAACATTATCCGCCACATCATTTGCCAATCTGGTTCTACCATCAAACATTGTTAAAACAATAGTGGTAAGTGAGATCTTTGGATTTAATCTCTTTTGTACCTCACCTAATGTCTCAAGCAGCAATGACAAACCCTCTAATGAATAGTACTCACATTGAATTGGAACTAGTACTTCATCAGCTGCAGCTAGTGCGTTAATAGTTAACAAACCTAAACTTGGTGGACAATCAATAAATACATAATCAAATCTTTGTCCGGCATTTTGTTTTGCTGCTAGATAATTTTGTAACGCAGCTTGTAATCTAAACTCTCTTGCAACTGTAGGAACTAGTTGTATTTCAGCGCCTGCTAAATCAGGGTTTGCTGCCACTGCTTCTAAATGTGGAAAGCCAGCAACCTTTACTGCAACATTTGCAATTGGTAGATCATTAATTAAAACATCATAAATTCCACCATTTACACCTCGATCAATTCCAAAAGCGGTTGAGGCATTTGCCTGTGGATCTAAATCAATTACTAAAACCTTTAACCCACCCATTGCAAGTGCTGCTGCGATATTTACCGCCGAGGTGGTTTTGCCTACCCCGCCCTTTTGGTTGGCTACGGTGAAGATTCGAGTCTTTAATGGGGCAACCATTGGCTCCTTTAGCCGGCGCACCCCAACAACTGGCCTACCCCCACCACCTGGTTGGGGATTTGTTTCATGTGAAACATCCTCTGCCCTCATGGGGCGAAGTTAAGCATCCTTACTCACCTCAACCACCCGTGCCACAGGCAGATCGGGTAGTGATATTTCATGAAGTTTTGCAGTAGCACCCTTTTTAAGTTTGGTGGCAGCAAGCTCCTCCTGGGCACTCTCGCCCTTTATCGCCAAAAGGTGGCCGCCTTTAGGGATCATGTGCCAGCTGATCTGGATTAATTTCTCAAGTGGGGCAACAGCTCTTGCGGTGACCACCTCAAACTGCTTTTTGACTGTTTCAGCCCTACCCCTGATTACCTCCACAGGTATCTCAAGTTGATCAATTACCTCTGATAGAAAATCCACCCGCCGCTGCAGGGGCTCAATCAAGGTCACTTTTAAATCAGCTCTTGCTAATGCGATAACCACCCCAGGAAGTCCTGCCCCAGAGCCGATATCTGCCAGCCGCACCCCCTCCTTGATGAGAGTGGTGATTGGGATGCAGTTTGCGATATGGCGCTCCCAGATCCGATCTGCCTCCTTGGGGCCGATGAGGCCACGCTCAATACCCTGCGTTTTAAGCAGGGCTGCAAAGCTTTGGATCTTCTCCTGGTTTTGGCCAAAAAAGGCTAAAAGCTCAGGGGTTGGTTTCACGTGAAACCTTAGGCAGGAAGTACTACCACACAGCGATCTGGGTCCTCACCCTCAGATTCACTGGTTAGGCCAATCTCTTGAATGGTGTCATGGACAACCTTGCGCTCAAAGGCATTCATTGGGCGAAGCTTTATCGCCCCCCCGGTGGATTTGACCTCCTCGGCGGTCTCCTTTGCTAGCTGAGCCAACTCCGCTTTTTTATCACTTCTAAAGTTATCGATATCTAGCATCAATCTGCTTCGTTCACCCAAAGAGGTTTGCACGGCAAGCCGGGTTAGCTCCTGTAAGGAGTCAAGTACCTCACCTCTTGCGCCAACTAGGTGGGCAAGTTTTCCGCCAGCAATTGCTAAAGCTGCTCGATCATTTTCAACATCAATATCTATATCGCCATCTAGATCTGCGATATCAAGTAGGCCCTCTAAGTAATCTGCTGCCACATCCCCCTCCTCTTCAAGTTGGGCGATCAAACTCTTCTTCTCAGCAACCTTCTCGCTCTTTACCTCACTCATTACCCCTCCAAAGTGTTATTTATTATGATTTGATAGTTTTTGTACTAATTTGTGCTATTTATCTACTTGCGCTTCTTCTTTCGTTTTTTATCCCGTTTTGGTTGGTTTCGTTGGCCACCTTGATCTGGCCGCTCCTCAACAATTGTGGTGCCATCTGGGCTCTCACTTTCTTCATCAAGTAATCCCTTTGCTGCCCTCTTTTTTTGCAACTCTTCATAAGCTGGAGAGCCAGGTGCTGGGTTTCGCTTAATTACATAGTACTGCTGTCCCCAAGTCCATAGGTTTGTAGTTGACCAGTAGATTAAAACTCCAATTGGAAAGTTAACTCCAGTTACTGCAAAGATAATTGGAAATAAATACAACATAATTTTTTGCTGTTGCAACATCATATTGTTTGATGTGTCCATCTTCGGCATTCCCTTAACCATCAATTGGCGTTGAGTGGTGAAGGTGGTAGCTGACATAGAAATGATTAACACAATCGCAATTGCTTTGGTGATGAAATCAGTTGATCCTAAAAATGTGCCAGATAATGGTGCGCCGAAAAAGGTTGCCTCTCTTGCTGAGGTTAAGTACTCACCCTTTAATAGACCACGAGGTTGGTTTTGGCTAATACTGTTTAACACCCAAAAGAGAGCAAAAAATATTGGAGCTTGCGCCAGGATTGGAAAGCATGAGGCGAGTGGGTTTGTCTTGTGCTCCCGATATAATTTCATCATCTCTTCAGATTGTTTTTGACGATCATCCTTATATTTTTTTTGGATCGCCTTCATATGTGGTTGCAGAGCGGTGAGGGCTCGTTGAGATTTAATCTGTTTTACAAATAATGGAATCAAGATAATACGAATCAAGATAACCAGCGCAATAATGCCCACTACCCATTGCAGATTAGGGTTATTGGTAAAGGATAGAAGATCATGGAAGGTGACTAATACCCAAGAAACTGCTGTATATAAGCCGTTTAATATCGCATCCATTAGCTCATCTGCCTCTCTCTAATAACTAGGGCTGCTTGCTTGGATGGATAATCCACACCGCCATGTGAAAATGGATTACACCTAACAAATCGATAGATACCCATAGCTAAACCTTTAATACCAAACTCTCTTATAGCTAACTCGGTATAGGTGGAACAAGATGGGTAGTACTTACATCGTGGTGCAAAAAAAGGTGAGATGTATTTTTGATAACCTTTAATTGGCAGAGTTAAAACAAATCTCATTTTTCTGCCTTATTGTTTTGAGTGGAAAATTTTAATAATGTTTTTTCAATTAGTTGTGAAACCTCATTGCTGTAATCATCTTGTGGTTTTAACACTCTAACAACAATCATTAAACCATTTGGCAGGGTAGGAATATATTGGGCAAAGTTGTGGCGAAGTTTTCTGGTTACTAAATGACGGGTAACTGAGCCACCAACTGATCGATTAACAATAAAGCCAATCTTTGGTTGATCACTTTTTGCTAAGTTGGCATACAAAACTATGTTGGCACCAGAAAAACGTGCACCGGTTTTTGTAATTAGATTAAAATCTGCCCCTGCCCGTAGCCGGTTTGGTTTAGGTAACACAGAGATAGCCAGCTTGGCTTAGGCAGAGATTTTGGCTCGGCCTTTTGCGCGGCGAGCTGATAAAACACCTCGGCCGCCACGTGTGGCCATGCGGGCACGGAAACCATGTTTTTTAGCCCGTTTACGGACATTGGGCTGGAAGGTGCGCTTCATAAATCTCTCCTAAAATTATTGATTTTCCCGTTTAAGGGCCTCAGCGGTATGGGTGGTAAGGGTAGGGGCTGGGGACAAGATGGGTCAAACCGGTCCTACCCCACCCCTTGGTAGCTGGTTTGGTGTGGATAACCACTTGCAATCCTTGACGATAAGACCTATCTTCGCCCTCTATCCACAGATTTCCCCCTCTATGGCTAGAAATTAAAGTTTAAAGGACAGGTTTAGACCACAGCCTGTGGATAACTTTGTGGGTAACTTTTTAGGGCTTTTAGCCGGGATTGTGGGTAGGTAGAGATGGCAACTCTTGCACAGGTAGATCTACAAAAACTCTGGGATCAGGTGGTCTCATCAGTCTCCACCCCGCAGTACAACGCATTTTTATCTAGAACAAAACCATTGGGCTTACTACCAGGTGATGATGGATCAAATCTACTGCTCTCTGCCCCCGACTTATTTACTAAAGATGTCTTAGAGACCAGGCTCCGCGCCATTTTAACTGAGGAGCTAACAAATCAATTGGGTGAAAAAATCAACATCGCAGTTACTGTCACCAATGATGGCAAAGGTGAAGCTAACGAAACCACTGAGTTTGATGATCAATCCTTAACTGAAACATCAAATGAGACCAAAGGTGGCACTGGTCGCAACTCAACCTCATTAAATAGCAATGAAAGTGCGCAATTAAACCCAAGATATATCTTTGAAACCTTTGTTATTGGTGCATCAAATCGATTTGCTCATGCAGCAGCGGTTGCGGTAGCTGAAGCACCAGCTAAGGCTTATAACCCGCTATTTATTTATGGGGATTCAGGGCTTGGCAAGACCCACCTGCTACATGCAATTGGTGCCTATGCTAAAGAGTTATATGGCTCAGTTCGGGTTCGGTATGTATCCTCTGAGGAGTTTACAAATGATTTTATTAACTCAATCCGTGATGATAAAGCTTCGGTATTTCAAAAGCGCTACCGTGATTTAGATATTTTATTAGTTGATGATATTCAGTTTTTAGAAAACAAAGAACGTACCCAAGAGGAGTTCTTTCACACCTTTAACACTTTGTATAACGCCAACAAACAGATAGTTATCTCAAGTGATCGACCACCAAAGCAATTAACTACTTTGGAGGATCGTCTTCGCTCCCGGTTTGAGTGGGGTTTAATTACCGATATTCAACCACCTGAGCTTGAAACTCGTATTGCAATTCTTCGCAAAAAAGCAGCGCAAGATAAATTAAATGCACCAGATGATGTTTTGGAGTACATCGCTAGCAAAATCTCAACCAATATTCGTGAGTTAGAGGGTGCCTTAATTCGAGTAACCGCATTTGCCTCTTTAAATCGACAAGGTGTTGATTTATCTTTGGCTGAAATAGTTTTAAAAGATTTAATTCCAGAAGAGGGTGGGCCAGAGATCACTGGTCCAACAATTATGGCTCAGACCGCCTCCTATTTCTCATTAACAGTTGATGATCTTTGTGGCACCTCCCGCTCTCGGGTTTTGGTTAATGCCCGCCAGATTGCGATGTACCTATGTCGAGAGATGACTGAGTTATCCCTTCCTAAGATTGGGCAGGCCTTTGGGGGGCGAGATCACACCACAGTCATGCATGCTGATCGAAAGATTAGACAGTTAATGGCAGAGCGGCGCTCGATCTATAACCAGGTAACTGAGCTAACCAACCGAATTAAGCAGCAATCTAAAAAGTAGTGGTTTCTAACAACTAAATAGTGAAAAGTTCTCCCCAACCTAATACCCCCAACATGGGGATAAGTTGTGGATAAGTGTGGATACTCTTGTTTATAACTGGTTTTATCTGGTGGTGTAAACAGTGCCTCCACACACTTCCCACACTGTTTGGGGTTAACTTTATGCGGGCTGACCTGCGGTTTTGCCGACAACCCACAAGCTTTAATTTAGTTATTACTAACCACTATATAAAAGGGTTTAAGGGTGAATGGCTGCGAACTGTTGGATAAAACTTTAAGTAGTTAAGATTTTCTAATTAATCAAGAAGAGGGCCTAAAAATGAAGTTTATAGTTGAGCGAGATGCCTTAGTTGAGGCGGTCAACTGGGTTTCAAAATCAATTTCAAATAGACCTATCACTACCGCCCTACTTGGGATCGTAATAGATGCAACAGATGAGATAACTTTATCTGGCTCTGATTTAGAAACCGCTGCTAAAGCAAAGTTTAAAGCAGAGGTTTCTCAAAAAGGAAAGGTTTTAGTTCCAGGCAGATTACTAGCTGAGATCTCAAGATCACTTCCCGCCAAACCAATTACATTTACCTTAGAGGGCAGCCGGGTTTTAGTAAGTGCAGCAAGTGCCAAGTTTACTCTTCCCACCTTGCCATTAGTTGAGTATCCAACCCTGCCGGAGTTACCGAGTGCCTCAGGAAGTTTAAGCTCTGATCTATTTGCAACTGCGGTAAATCAAGTTGCAGTAGCAGCTGGAAAAGATGACTCACTTCCAACCCTAACTGGTGTTTTTGTTGAGATAAATAAAAATCAAATCACCTTGGCGGCAACTGATCGATACCGACTTGCGGTTCGAGAGCTAAGTTGGAGTGCGCAAGATGCCAATATTGAAACCACATCCCTGCTTCGCGCTCGCACATTAGCCGATGCGGCAAAATCTTTAATCACCTCAAGCCAGGTAACAATTGCATTAGCACCAATTGATTCCAGCGAAAAATTAGTTGGCTTCATATCAGAGGGCAAAACCATGACCTCTAGAGTTCTAGATGGCTCCTTCCCACCATTTAGACACCTACTACCAAGTGAATCAACCGCGGACGCAGTAATTGAGGTTGCGCCATTTTTAGATTCAGTAAGACGAGTTGCGCTAGTTACCGATAAAACCGTGCCACTTAGGCTTAATTTTTCAAATAACACTCTACAATTAGAGGCGGGTACAGGTGATGAGGCCCAAGCTAGTGAGAAGTTAGATATTAATTACAAAGGCGAGGATATAAATATTGCTTTTAACCCAACATTTTTAACAGATGGTTTAAATGCGATAAACACCGCTTTTGTACATATTGCATTTACTGGAGCTAATAAACCCGCTGTTCTAACTGGACAAACAGAGGCAGGTAGTGCGCCAATAACAAATTACAAGTATTTGCTGATGCCAATGCGTTACTCATCATAATTATTAAAATTAAATTTAAGTGTTAATCACCAACCTAAATCTCACCAATTACCGCTCTTACACAAACCTAGATTTAACCCTAACCCCAGGCACATCAATCTTTGTTGGTAAAAATGGGGAGGGAAAGACAAATATCGCTGAAGCGATATTGTATTTAACCTTCCTAACGTCCCACCGAGCAACTGGTAATACCCCACTAGTTAAATTGGGAAATCAAAGTGCATATATCCGCGCCAAGGTTAAATATCCAGAGCGGGAGATTTTAGTTGAATTTGAAATAAATATTGATAAAGCAAATCGTGCAAAAGTAAATCAAAATCAGCTCCGAAGCCAAAAAGAGATCTTTGGAATTGTGCAGGCAATCTACTTCTCACCTGAGGACTTAGATATTGTTCGTGGTGATCCAAGTGAGCGACGACGATTTATTGATCAATTATTAACCCTTAGATCCCCTCGGGTGGCAGCTGTAGTTTCAGATTATGAGAGGGCGGTCAAACAACGAAACTCATTATTGAAAACCAGAGCTTCTATAGACTCACTTACCCCTTGGGATAAACAGGTAGCAGAGTTAGGGGGTGAGTTGGTAACTTTAAGAATGATCGCCTTATCTGAGTTAAAACCAGTGTTTAATCAGGTTTATAAAGGTATTTCTGAGAGTAAACCAGCAGAGATTGTTTACAAATCAAGTATTGAAAACCCATCCTTAAACCAAAAAGAAAACAGTGAAAAGATTTTAGAAAGATTAATAAACAACCGAAGCGCAGAGTTAGAGCGGGGTTTAACCTTAACCGGCCCACATCGAGATGACCTACTTTTGATTTTAGGAGATCATTTAGTTAAAGGTTATGCCAGCCATGGAGAATCCTGGTCAATTGCCCTCTCACTAAAATTAGCTACTTATAATCTTTTAAAATCTGATGGCTTATCACCCATTTTAATTTTAGATGATGTATTTTCTGAGTTAGATGAAGAGCGGCGAGAAAGATTAGCAGTTGTTGCACAAAGTGCTGAACAAACAATAATTACAGTTGCAGTAGAGGGTGATTTACCAAAATCTATCTCTGGGACAAGGTACTTAGTTAAATCGGGATCGGTTAGTAAATTATGAAAAGAGATATAGCTAAAGAGTTGTATAAATTTTATCGCTCGGGCTTTAAAAAATTTAAAAATACAAACCAACAACAGGTCGGGCAAAGTAAATTAACAGATCCACAATCTTTACAATCGGTTTTATCTGAGGTAATCGCTGGTAGAAATTGGGGCCAAGGAGTTGCTGAAGGAAATTTATTTAGTAATTGGGCACAGGTGGTAGGTGATGAGATCGCTCATCACACCACACCAATCTCATTGGTAGATGGCAGATTAACAATTCAATCATCATCATCGGCTTGGGCAACTCAAATGAGGTTGATGCAAGAAGAGTTGCTAAAAACAATCTCAAACTCAGCACCTGGAGCGTTAGTTGAAGAGTTAAATGTGATTGGCCCATATGCACCCTCTTGGAAACGAGGCTTGCGTTCAATTCGAGGGGCTAGAGGCCCAAGAGATACCTACGGCTAGTATCCACCCACGAAACTTCCCTAAAAGAGGCGCATTTATCCCCTAAAACCCTGATTTAGGTAATTCAAAACTTGATCTGCCGATAGGATTATCGAGTGCGCCGGTCAAAAAACGGCCAGATTCAATTTATAGAGGAGTTTGGGGGTTTTAAGTGCCGACAAAAAACACCCCATCTCAAGTGAGTGCCAAAAAAGAGCACAAAGGTTATGACGCCTCCAATATCACCGTTTTAGAGGGGCTGGATGCGGTTCGAAAAAGACCAAGTATGTATATCGGCTCAACTGGTGAACGAGGATTACACCATCTAGTTTATGAAGTGGTTGATAACTCAGTTGATGAAGCTTTGGCTGGTTATTGCAGTGAAATAAATATTGTTTTGCAAAAAGATGGCTCAGTAAAGGTTATTGATAACGGCCGCGGAATCCCAGTTGATATTCACCCAGTTGAAAAAAGACCAGCACTTGAGGTGGTGTTAACAGTTTTGCATGCTGGTGGAAAGTTTGGTGATGGTGGTTACTCAGTATCTGGTGGATTACATGGAGTTGGTATCTCAGTAGTTAATGCATTAAGTACTGATTTAAGTGTTGAGGTTAAACGAGATGGTTTTATCTGGAGTCAAAGTTATAAATTAGGTGTACCAACTGCGCCGGTTAAAAAAGGTAGCGCAACCCAAGAATCAGGAACCACAGTTACCTTCTGGCCCTCTAAAGATATTTTTGAAACAACAGATTTTTCATTTGAAACACTTTCTACCCGATTTAGAGAGATGGCATTTTTAAATAAAGGTTTGGTTTTAACCTTAACTGATGAGCGAGCCGGACATGTGGATGATAAAGGAAATCCAGTATATGTTCGATATGAGTACACCGATGGGATTATTGATTTTGTTAAACATTTAAATATAACAAAAGGTGCTACCCATAAATCAATTATCTCTTTTGCAACCGAGGAGGCAAAATATAAAATCTCCTTAGAGGTTGCGATGCAATGGAACACTGGTTTTTCAGAATCAGTATATACATTCGCAAACACCATTAATACCCAAGAGGGCGGAACCCATGAGGAGGGTTTTCGAACCGCTTTAACATCAATTGTAAATAAGTTTGGTGAAGAGTGGGGATTTATTAGAAAGAAAGAGGATCGGTTAACTGGTGATGATGTCAGAGAAGGTTTAACTGCAATTGTCTCTATCAAAATTGCAGAGCCTCAATTTGAGGGGCAAACAAAAACTAAATTAGGAAATACTGAGGCAAAATCCTTTACCCAAAAGGCTATGAATGATTACTTAACTGCATGGTTTGAAAGAAACCCAGGAGAGGGCAAGGAGATCGTTAGAAAATCAATTGATGCTGCGGCAGCTCGGGTGGCAGCAAGAAAAGCTCGTGATCTATCCCGTAATCGCAAAGGCTTATTAGAGGGCCGGGGAATGCCAGGAAAGTTAGCTGATTGCCAATGGACTGAGCCAGAAAAGTGTGAGCTTTATATTGTGGAGGGTGATTCAGCTGGTGGCTCCACCAAAGGCGGGCGAGATTCTCGTTATCAAGCAGTTCTTCCAATCCGAGGCAAGATATTAAATGTTGAAAAAGCAAGAATTGATCGGGTGCTACAAAACAATGAGGTGCAAGCTTTAATTACCGCACTAGGTACTGGCATTCATGATGATTTTGATTTAGCAAAACTTCGTTACCACAAAATTATTTTAATGGCAGATGCTGATGTTGATGGTCAACACATCAGAACACTTTTACTAACTCTATTATTTAGATTTATGAAGCCATTAATTGAAAATGGTTTTGTATATCTAGCTCAACCTCCACTATACAAATTAAAGTGGGGTGGCAAAGAACCAGTTCAATATGCATTTAGTGATAAAGAGCGTGATGGTTTTATTCAGATGGGTCTAGAAAATGGTAAGCGGCTACCAAAGGATGATGGAATTCAAAGATTTAAAGGTTTAGGAGAGATGCCAGCTAAAGAGTTGTGGGATACCACAATGGATCCCGCAACTCGAGTGTTAATTAAAGTTACCTTAGAGGATGCTGCAGCCGCTGATGATTTGTTTTCAGTCTTAATGGGTGAGGATGTTGAGCTGCGCCGATCATTTATTCAACGCAATGCTAAAGATGTTAGATTTTTGGATATTTAATTATGGATAAAACATTTATTGATCAACAAGGTGAGACTGGTAGGGATCGACAAGAGTCGGTAGATCTACAGGTTGAAATGGCTAGGTCATACCTAGATTACGCAATGAGTGTAATTGTTGGTCGAGCACTTCCTGATATTAGAGATGGTTTAAAACCAGTTCATCGCAGAGTTTTGTATGCAATGTATGACGCTGGTTATCGACCAGATAAGGGTTATTACAAATCATCTCGAATTGTCGGAGATGTGATGGGTAATTACCACCCACATGGAGATGGTGCTATTTATGATGCAGTAGTTCGTCTTGCCCAGTTTTGGTCACTTCGCTACCCATTAATTGATGGCAATGGAAATTTTGGCTCACCTGGTAATGATCCAGCTGCAGCTATGCGATATACCGAAGCGCGTCTTGCCCCGCTTGCAATGGAGATGATGCGAGATATAGATGAGGAAACTGTTGATTTTATTTCAAATTATGATGGCAGATCTTTTGAACCAACTGTCTTACCATCACGTTTTCCAAACTTATTAGTAAATGGATCAGCCGGAATTGCAGTTGGTATGGCAACTAACATCCCACCACATAATTTAAGTGAGGTAATTGAGGCAACCTGTTTTGCATTAGAAAACCCAGAGATGGAATCTGAAAAACTTCTTGCCAAATTGATGACAATTGTTAAAGGTCCAGATTTTCCAACCAAAGCATTGATCGTTGGCAGAGGTGGAATTACGGATGCATACAAAACTGGTCGAGGTTCAGTAATTATGCGAGCAGTTGTTGAGGTGGAGGAGATTAACAAGCGAACCTGTCTGGTAGTTACTGAGCTTCCATACCAGGTGAATCCAGATAATTTAGCGCTAAAGATTGCTGAGTTGGTAAAAGATGGCCGGATCAAAGGAATTGCAGATGTAAGAGATGAAGGAAATGAGCGACTTGGTCAGCGCTTAGTAATTGTGCTGCGAAATGATGCGGTAGCAAAGGTGGTTTTAAACAACCTTTACAAACACACACAATTACAGGATTCATTTGGCGCAAATATGTTGGCGCTCGTTGATGGCGTGCCAAGAACCTTGCGTCTTGATGAGTTCATCCGTTACTACATAGAGCACCAGGTTGAGGTAATTGTTCGGCGCAGCAAGTACCGATTAGTTGAGCGAGAAAAACGAGCCCACATATTAAAAGGTTACTTAAAGGCATTAGATGCGCTGGATGCAGTAATTGCACTTATTAGGGCTAGCAAGACACCGGAAGAGGCCAGGGCTGGCTTAATGAAATTACTTGAGGTAGATGAGTTACAAGCGAATGCCATATTAGATATGCAACTTCGAAGAATTGCAGCTCTTGAGCGGCAAAAAATCATTGATGAAAATGATGAGTTAATGAAGGAGATTAAAGAGCTTAAGGTGATTTTAGAGAGCCCTGAAAAGCAACGATTGATCATTAAAAATGAGCTAACTGAGGTTGGTGCTAAGTATGGAAATGAGCGACGCACCCAGATTATTGCTGGCGACACCGATCTATCAGTTGAAGATCTAATCCCAGATCAGGATGTGGTGGTAACAATTACAAAAGGTGGCTACTCAAAGCGAACTAAAGCCGATGCTTATCGTGCCCAAAAACGTGGCGGCAAAGGTGTTAAAGGAGCTGCATTAAAAACAGATGATGTGGTTGAACATTTCTTTACTGCAAGTACCCATAACTGGTTACTTTTTTTCACCAACAAGGGTCGGGTATACCGGGCAAAGGTTCATGAACTTCCTGATGCCGGACGTGATGCTAGGGGTCAACATGTTGCAAATCTGCTTGCTTTCAAACCAGATGAAACTATTGCGCAGGTAATTGCCATCGCAGATTATCAAACCCAACCTTATTTAGTAATTGCCACCAAAGCTGGCATAGTAAAAAAGACACCACTACCTGAGTATGACTCACCAAGAAGTGGTGGCTTAATCGCTGTCTCATTAAAAGCAAATGATGAGGTGGTCTCAGCAACCTTAGTAAGTGAAAAAGAGGAGTTGTTGTTAGTTTCAAAGATGGGAATGTCACTTAGATTTCCAGCAAATAATGAAACTCTTCGCCCCATGGGCAGGGGTGCAACTGGTGTGATCGGTATGAAGTTTAGAAAGGGTGACAACTTACTTGCGATGGCTGCAATTAGTAGTGATAACAAAAATTATGTATTTACTGCAACTGATGGTGGGTATGCCAAGCGAACAAAGCTTGAGGAGTATCGAAGCCAAGGCAGAGGAGGTATTGGCGTTAAAGCAGCAAAGATTGATGAGGATTCACGGGGTGTATTAGTTGGCGCGATGATTGTGCAGGAAAGTGATGAAATTTTGGCGATCTCCTCAACTGGCACAGTTATGCGAACTCCATTAACTCAAATCCGTGAGACTGGCCGAGATACCTTGGGTGTTCGACTGGTTAACCTTGATCCTGGAATCTCAGTAGTATCTGTTACTCGTTTAGTTGATGATCTTGATTAAGCACATAAATACAATAGAAGTGAGGTAGTGAAGAAAGTACTTTTGGTTTAGCAGCGCCTCCTCAGGTAACCTTCACCAGCAATATGGGCCTATAGCTCAGCCTGGTTAGAGCGCTTCCCTGATAAGGAAGAGGTCTGTGGTTCAAGTCCACATAGGCCCACCCTGCACACCATGCGGGGACCTAGCTCAATTGGTAGAGCACCGCCTTTGCAAGGCGGGGGTTAGGGGTTCGATTCCCCTGGTCTCCACAATTATTTATATTTTTTAAATATAAATTGTTCTTATAAGTAAAAAATTAAGAGAGTGAGAGTAGATAAATGAATCAAGCAACACTTCACACCAGTATGGGTGATATTGTGATTGAACTCTTTGCAAACCACGCACCAAAGACTGTTAAAAATTTTGTAGATCTTGCAACTGGAGCTAAAGAGTGGGTTGATCCAAATATTGGTGAAAAGGTTAAGACAAAACTTTATGATGGAACTATATTTCATCGAGTAATTCCAAATTTTATGATTCAAGGTGGCGACCCACTAGGCAGTGGTATGGGTGGTCCAGGATATAACTTTGCCGATGAGTTTCATGGTGAGTTAAGTTTTGATAAGCCATACCTGCTGGCGATGGCAAATGCTGGACCAAATACCAATGGCTCACAATTTTTTATTACAGTAGCACCAACTATCTGGTTAAACCGCAAACATTCAATATTTGGTGAGGTAAAGGATGCAGCAAGTAAAAAGGTGGTAGATGCGATCTCTGCTGTAAAAACTGGTGCAAATGATAAACCGGTGCAAGCGGTAAAGATTACTTCCGTATCATTTAAGTAAATGCCAAAATCTTTAACCAGAGATTTAATCTTTTTTATCTCTGGGTGTTTTGTGTTG
>Ga0194132_10008781_pt1 | contig 14313 bp, 12 predicted proteins | sample TA2KigOf80mmetaG_FD_148612 | JGI IMG/M metagenome (GOLD analysis project Ga0194132, IMG submission 148612) | Freshwater microbial communities from Lake Tanganyika, Tanzania - TA2015054 Kigoma Offshore 80m | ecosystem: Environmental > Aquatic > Freshwater > Lake | place: Tanzania: Lake... | reverse complement strand
GCTTGAGGCCGAGCTTCTGCTCGTAGAACTCGGCCACCTTCTCAATATCGTTGCAAAAGAGTATGACGCGCTTGAGCTGGAACTGCATTGGATGGCCTAGGGTACGTGTTGCGAGCACCCCCCCCCCATTCGCAGATAGAACACCGGCTTCATAGGGGACATTTGAGCGATCAGGCGATAGGAAGGCTACACCAGCGAGCAGGATGGAAGCAAGGGGTTGCGGAAGCGGATGCCCTCCAGCAGGAGGCCGTCGCTGAAGTCTTCAGAGAGCACGCATCGCGCGCCGTTGAGCTTGGCCGTGGCCCAGATGAGCCCGTCCCAGTACGAGAGCTGGTACCTCCGCGCGCCGCGAACGCCCTCCAGGACAGTGGCAGGGGTGAGATCGAAGACTCGCCAGCGGTCCACGAAATTGAACAGCCTTTGCTCCGCCTGGCTCTGGGAAAGGGGAAAGTCCAATTTACGGGTAGCCGTATTGAAAAACTCCCCAAGGACCTGAACGCTCAGAGAACCGAGCGCAAGTTCTTCAAGCTGGGTGAGTATGGCTTGAGCCCGGACCTGCTTCTCCCCCTCGCCGGTGTCGTATGCGTAGACGACGATATTAGTGTCTACGAGAAATCCCGGAGAGGCGCTCTTCATAAATATCCTCACGGGTCCACGTCCGAACCCGGCCGGCAGGCATCTTTCTGCGTTCGTTCATAAAATCGATCTCTTCCTGCCACGCGTCCTTATCGCTGTAGACCCGCGCAGCGCCGCCGCCCACCGACTCGATGGCGCGGCGAATCAGCTCGGCCTCGCTGATGCCAAGCTCCTTTGACCGCCGCTTGAGGATCTCCTCGTGCTCAGGCTCGATGTATATTTGCTTCCGCACCATTCTTCCCATCTGCGCCTCCTGTTATACATCACATTATACATCACGTGGTGGCATTTCCCTTGTGGAGACGCCCCGCCGGGACGTCTCTACAAGGGGTCGCGACTTACTGGAATGGCACGGGAATCGTATCGCCGTGCCACGGGAAGGCGTAGGAAGGCCTGTTCACGAAGCGCTTCATGCCGGCGCTGATCCGAATGGCGGTCGATGGCGGCAGTACCACCTCGAAATGCTTGCCGTTCACTGGCGCAGGGTTCTGGGCGCTGAGTGCTGGGTGCTGGTTTCGGTCAATGACCCCAGCCCCCCCTCCGTGAACGCGTGCTCCCCGTACGCTCCCGCCTGCACTATCAGGCGGCGCGTCTCCGACCGGCTCGTGTTCACCAGCTGCACCCCTACCCTATCTCCGGACAGCTCGTCCACAAGCGCGGCAACGTCCTGCGGCAGGCCGGGGCGGGCGCGGTCCGCGTCGAAGTAGCGCACGGTGGCCTGCACCAGGCCGCCGTTGTACACGGGTTGAGGGCAACCCATCGTCATCTGGATAAGGCCCTTGGTGGCGACGCACTGCGACTGCAATGCAAACCGGTTTTCGCGAATAATCGTCTCTACGTCGCGGTGGTCGTTCACCATGCTATGGTAGACGCGATTGAGTGATGCCAGCTCGGCCTCCATCAACCGCTCAGGCCAGTTTGGAAGCTTGCCGTCGTAGTACTGGAAGCGCCACATCTCGGAGTCGCCGGCGTTCTTCTCACCCTCCGACTTAACGCCGTCCCACTTCCGCCGCACGTCACCCGAGCGGATGCGGGCGATCAGCTCATAGTCCTGCCTGGACATCGATGCATGGTATAGGGCGACTGCCTCCTGGACGACGATAGGAGCGTGCTCGAACCAGCCTGGGGCTTCCTTGGGCCTGCCCTGCTGCACAGCGTGCTGTGCAGCTACCTGGTCTGCCGCCGGGATCTTGCCGTACTTCATCGGTGTGAGAAGCTGGCCGTCCTCACCCTTCATAGAGTGTTCCAGCAGCAGGTTGATGTGAGACCGCAGGAACTCCAAGTAGCCGCTGTCTCCGGTCAGGAGCTGCGCGCACTCGACGGCGATGGTCATGCCATGGGCTATCTGCTTGAACCCGCGCGACTGCCATCCGTACAGGGCGCCCCACCACTCGCCCTTCCGCTGCTCGCCCGGCTTGCCGGTGGGTCCGACGTTGTCCGGGATGACGCCGCCGTTCTTTTTGGCTCGGTCTATCCACGCCTCCGTGTAGTCCAGCACCCACTGCTTGTACTTGTCGTCGCCTGTATACAGGTATACGTTGGTCACAAGCCCGGTGGCGGCCAGGTTGTTGGCGATGTCGCCGTTCAGAACGACGTCCTCGAACAGCTTGACGATTTTTGCAGCCAGTGCCGGGTCCTCATACCAGGTGAGCGATAGGTCGTCTATCCACGGGTTGAGGGAGGCCCGGCGACCGTACCTGGGTCCGGACGTGGGCGGCATCCCACCGATAAGCCACCACGCGACCTCTTCCACGTTGGTCTTGAGGTACGGGCCGGTGCTGCCGTGCATCGGCGAGCGAATTATCTTGTGTTTCGCATCCCAGTTCGGCGCGGATGGGTCTTCACCTATGAACATCGCCGCGAAGCGCCTGGCGCGGCGGACGTTCTCCGAGATGGTAGGGTCCGGCAGGCCGAAGCCGTAGAAGGAGTGGTTGGCCTCTCCCTGGTGGTGCCACTCAGCCCCATGCGGCCGAGCTGTGTTCCAGTACTCGTTCGTTAGCTGCTGCTTGAAATCCTCCCGGACATTGCCGCGCATCCAGTGCGGGTGCCTGGGGCGGCTCGCATAGCTGCTGTCGCCCCATCGGGTCACGGCGTTCCAGAACCTGAGGGCACGGTCCAGGGTATCCTTGCCGCCGCCGAGGGCATAGAAGTGGCCCCAGTTTTAAGCGCACTCGTACAGATCGTCCATATCGTCGGCATAGTATGGGCTGCCGTTGCGCTCGGTGTACTTCTGCATGAAGAGCTCTACAGACCGGCCCGTGTTGTCGAAGATGGCGCGCTGGAGCAGCGCCCATGCAGGCGGCGCCGCGATGGTGGAAGCGGTTATGGAAGGTGCGGCAGCCACAAGTCACCTCGCGCGGAAGAATTCTGCGGCGCAGGATACCACACCTTCCCGTGAAACTTCATTCATGATAGGCATTGTGCGAATCGCGCTTTAGGTGTATTCTCTTGTGCTGCCCGGCCTGCGGGACACGCAGGCGTAACGGCGAGGACAACGATGCTGCCCGAGTTCATCCACGACCACTGGTATTACGAGATAGCGTTCTCATTCGGCGTATTCGCCGCCTCCTTCCTTGTCTCACGTATCGTCAACTTCGTGTTCGAGGGCGTACTGCACCAGATAACGAAGAAGACGAAGACTACCCTGGACGACCTTGTCGTACACGCCCTCAGGTCACCCATCACCCTCCTGGTAGTCGTAGTCAACACGTACGCCGCTTTGACGATCATCAAGAGCTTAGACGCATACCAGGGCACCCTTGAGGCGGTATTCCGGACCGTGCTTATCTTCACGGCGGGCTTTGCTTTGCACCGGGTCGTATCGGCGTTCGGCAAGTGGTACAGCACAGAGGTTGCATCAAGGACAGAGTCCGACCTGGACGACCGGTTACTCCCGATAGCGCAACGAGTCGTGATTGCGATTATCTACGCCGTGACCTTGATGATCGCGCTGGACACCCTGGGTGTTTCGGTGAGCCCGCTGATGGCGAGCCTGGGCATCGGCGGTCTTGCAGTGGCGCTCGCTCTCCAGCCGACACTGAGCAGCTTCATTGCGAGCGCCTACCTGGTCTCCGATGGCAGGCTTGGCGCGGGACACATGATCCAGATAGAAGGCGGTCCGACAGGCACGATCCAGGACATCGGCTGGCGCACGACGAAGATCCTGACCCCGCTGAACAACATCGTCATCATCCCGAACAGCAAGCTGGCGGACAGCATCGTAACTGACTACATGGCGCCCAATTCCGAGGTGGCCATGGTGGTGCCATGCGGCGTCTCTTACTCCAGTGACCTGGAACATGTGCGCAAAGTGGCCCTCGAGGTGGCGGCGAAGGTGGCGGAGGAGCAGCCTGGAGCGGTGAAGGCATTCACGCCCGTCGTGAGGTTCTTCGAGTTTGGGGACTCCAACATCAACTTCAACACTGTGTTTCGCGCGAAGGACTTCGGTTCCCAGTTCGCGATAAGGGACGCCTACATCCCGGCGCTGCACAAGCGCTTCAACCAGGAAGGCATCGAGATCGCCTTCCCCACGCGCAAGCTGGTCTTCGAAGCAGGCGGGCAGGCGAAAATCATGAGCGCCGCTACGAACGGTGGGACGAAGCACTCTGCGCATTAGGTATGGCGGGTTGTCGCTAGACCGCCTGCTTGGCTGCCTCCAGGGCAGATGCGACGCCGGACGGTTCCACTTCCCTTTGCTCACCCAGGGAAAGGTCTTTCAGCACGACGACGCCCTTCGCAAGCTCCTCATCGCCGAGGATTGCGGCGTGCGTGGCGCCGATGGACTGGGCGTATCGTAGCTGGCTCTTGAGGCTCCGGCCCGCAGGGCCCAGCACTGCCGTAATGCCACTGTCGCGGAGGCCGGACGCGATGGGCATTGCGGCCTGCATCGCCGCTTCCCCCATGTGTGCGACGAGTACTTTCGTCTGCGGCTTCACCTCAGAGAGAGCGCCCACGCGCTTGAGGTTCAGGATGATGCGCTCAATGCCCATGCCGAAGCCGATGCCGGGCGTGGGCTTCCCGCCCAGCTCCTGGATGAGCCCGTCGTACCGGCCTCCAGCGAGAATCGTGCTCTGGCTCCCTGCAACTGGCGGGATGAACTCAAAAACAGTGCGGGTGTAGTAGTCGAGCCCGCGGACCAGCCGGTTGTCGATCGTGTAGCTGATGCCGATGGCGGCCAGGTGCGTCTTGAGCTTTTCCCAGTGTGCGGCGCACTCCGCGCAAAGGTTATCGATGCTGTTCGGCGCACCGGCGATTAGCGGCCGGCATGCCTCCTGCTTGCAGTCCAGCAGTCGCAGCGGATTACGCTCGAGCCTGCGCTTGCAGTCCTGGTGCACCATCTCGCCCACCCGCCCCTGGTAATACTCTTTGAGCCTCCTCAGGTACGCCGGGCGGCAGTTTGGGTCGCCAATTGAGTTGAGCACCAGCGCGATATCGTTCAGCCCGAGCGCCCTCAGCAGCCTCCAGCCGAATTCTATCACCTCAGCGTCAATCGAGGCGCCCGGATCGCCGATGGCCTCCATGCCCACCTGGTGGAACTGGCGGAAGCGACCGGCCTGGGGCCGCTCGTAGCGGAACATCGGCAGAATGTAGTAAAGGCGCAGCGGCTGCGGCAGGTTCTGCATTCCGTGCTCCAGGTACGCCCGGCAGACCGGGGCGGTGCCCTCCGGCCGCAGCGTGACCATGTCGCCGCCGCGGTCCTCGAAGGTGTAGGTCTCTTTCTCAACGATATCCGTCGTCTCGCCGACGCCGCGGACGAACAGCTTCGCATCCTCGAACATCGGGGTGTCGATGCGCTCATACCCGAAGCGGGCGGCCGTCTCCTCGGCCTTGGCCTGAATGTATCTCCAGTACTTCTGGTCCTCGGGGAGGACGTCGGACGTGCCTCGGGGGGCCTGGAACTGCTGCGGCATGGTAGGGTCCTGGGTGGTAGGGTAAGTCTGGAAACGCAGATATTAGGATACCACGGGGTTGCGCAAATTGCGGTGCAGTAGGTGCGACGATATACTGGGGAGATAGCCCGGAGGTATACATGACAACCGCAGTTGACACGCTCATTTCGAAGGCTGCGGAGTACCTTCCCGAAGACCGCATGAAGATCGTCAAGGAGGCGTACGAGTACGCCGCCAAGGCCCACGACGGCCAGATGCGGAAGTCTGGCGAGCCCTTCATCGAGCACCCGCTCCAGACCGCGCTGTACCTGGCGCAGCTGAAACTCGACCCCAACGCCCTCGCCGCTGCACTCCTTCACGATGTGATGGAGGACTGCCACGTCCCCAAAGAGGAGCTGGCTAAGAAGTTCGGCGACGACGTGGCCAGGCTGGTGGACGGTGTCACAAAGCTGACCAAGACTGAGCTTCTGGCGGCGGAGCACGGCCTTGGCATGTCCACCACGCGCACTCCGGACGACAACATGGCCCGGGCCGCCAGCCTGCGCAAGATGCTGATGTCGCTCGCCGAGGACATCCGCGTTGTGCTCATCAAGCTGGCGGACCGCCTGCACAATATGCGCACCCTCAAGTGGATGCCGGAGGAAAAGCGCAAGATCATCGCGCAGGAGACTCTGGACATCTACGCTCCCCTCGCCCACCGCCTGGGCATCTGGGAGATCAAATGGCAGCTCGAAGACCTGGCCTTCCAGCACCTCAACCCTGAAGCCTACAAAGAGATCTCCAAAATGCTCTCGACAAAGCGCGTCGAGAGGGAAAAGTACATCGACCGCGTGCGGATGATGCTCGAAGAAGAGCTCGAAAAGGCAGGCATCGAGGCCGAAGTCTACGGCAGGCCAAAGCACATCTACAGCATCTACAAGAAGGCGCAGTCCTACGCCACCAAAAACCGGACGATCGGCGATATTTATGACCTGTTCGCGCTGCGCGTCCTCGTGGAAAGGGTTCAGGACTGCTACGCGGCGCTCGGCGTAATCCACAGCAAGTGGCGGCCTCTGCCCGGCCAGTTCGACGACTACATAGCCAACCCCAAAGACAACCTCTACCAGTCGCTCCACACCGCGGTGCTGTGCGAGGACGCCCTGCCCGTGGAGGTGCAGATTCGGACCCACGAGATGCACCACCTGGCCGAATACGGGGTGGCCGCTCACTGGCTGTACAAGGAGGGCGGCACTTCGGACGTGCGCTTCGAGGAGAAGATGCGATGGCTGCGCCAGATCCTGGAGTGGCAGCGCGACGTCAGCGGCGCCGAGGAGTTCGTTGAGTCCTTCAAGACAGACATCTTCAAGAACCAGGTGTTCGTTTACACCCCGAAGGGTGAGCTGAAGGAGCTCCCCGCCGGCGCGACGCCGCTGGACTTCGCATACCGCATTCACACAGACGTCGGCCACAGGTGCATCGGAGCGAAGCTGAACGGCAAGCTCGTTCCCCTGCACTACCAGCTCTCAAACGGCGACACCGTGGAGATCATGACGAGCAAGACCGTGCGCGGGCCGAGCCTGGACTGGCTCAACCAGAACCTCGGGTACGTGCGCACCGCCTCCGCACGGGAGAAGATCCGGCAGTGGTTCAACCGGCAGGAGAAGACGGCCAACATCCAGATCGGCCGGGACATCTTCAACAAGCAGTTCCGCCGCCTGAACCTGAGCCTGGAAGACACTGACGTCGCCAAGCTGATGAAGATGGACTCGCCGGACGACCTCTACGCCGCGCTGGGCAACGGGTCGCTTGCCATTTCGCAGGTGATCAGCAAGGTTACGGCCCAGGAGGCGAAGCCGCCGGAGGAGCACGCGGTTGTGGTACCCCTGGTCGGTCCCGCCTCCGGTATTCAGGTGCTGGGCGTGGGAGACCTGCTCACACGCATGGCGCGGTGCTGCAACCCCATTGCCGGGGACGCGATTATCGGCTACGTCACGCGCGGGCGCGGCGTCACCGTGCACCGCAACTCGTGCCCTAACATCCTTAACGAGTCCGAGGTGGAGCGGCTGGTGCCCGTAAGCTGGGGCAAGGCGCAGACACTCTACCCCGTGCGCGTGCGCATTGAAGCCTGGGACCGCGTGGGCCTGCTGCGAGATATTACGGCGCTGGTCTCCGAAGAAGGCATCAACATCGCCATGGCCGCCACCGAGGAGCAGCAGGACGTCAGCATCATCACCCTGACAGTCTACGTGGTAGGCATAGACCAGCTTAGCCGCCTCTTCTCCAAGCTGGAGGGCGTGGAGGGAGTCATCCACGTGTCCAGGACAAAGGCGGGGTGAGGCCGGGGCCAGGCAGCTCGCCCCAGCTTGGAGTTGCGCTTGCGCCGTGGTAACATCAGCATGCCGCCGGCGCACTGCCGGCCTGGCGGAGGACAAGAGACGTGGCACTCGAAGAGATTGGGTTCGCCGAAGTCCGGTTGATGGACGGCGAGCAGGTCGCGACCACACTGGACCTCAAGAAGAAGCCCAAAGGGAGCAAGGAATCCAAAGAGGCGGCCACATCCGCTGAACTCCTGGTGCTTACGAACCGCAGGGTAATGCACGTTCGGGCAGCCAGCAAGTCCCGTGAGAGCGTTCTCGTCTCCCTGGCCGATGTGGTCGCCTTCGAAGTAGCGGACCACCGACCGAACAGCTTCGGCGGCTACGTTTGGGGCGCGGTTGCGTTCATTGTTGCAATTGCCGTCTGGCGGGTGTGGAACGTCGACGTGCTGGACGTCGTCGCAGCCGTCATTATCGCGGCAATGGGAATCTACCTGATCGTCGACCAGATGTTTGCGCCATCGTCGCTCCAGGCGACTATCCGCGCGGGCTCTTCGCAGCTGCAGGTGGCCGTGGACCACGATGCGGCGGAAAGCGTCTACGCCTTCGCCAACAAGCTGTTCGAGACGCGCGGCGAGATGCTCCACCCCAAACCGCCGGCCCCGGCCGCCCCGGTCATCGTTTTCGCCCCCCGCTAGCCGATCTTCAGGCCGGGGATGACGTCCATATCCCATTCGTGGCGCGCGCCATTGCGAAGGTGGAACCACCCTGCCCCGCCGATCATCGCCCCGTTGTCCGTGCACAGTCCTGGCCGCGGGACGATAACCTTCAGCGGAGACCTTGCGGCCATCTCCTTCCGCAGGAGCGCGTTCGCGGCCACACCGCCGCCCAGCACGATTCCCCTTGCGCGGTGCCTCTCCGCAGCTTCAATAGTCCTGCCGACCATCGAGTCCACAAGCGCCTCCTGGTAGGCCGCAGCGACGCCGGCCACCTCCTCCTCGCTCAACTCCCGGCCCTGAAAAGGCGGGTACCACCCCTTCTCCTCGGCGCGGCGCAATAGCGCCGTCTTGAGACCGCTGAAGCTGAAGTCCAGCGAGTCCTTGATCCGTGGGCGAGGGAACGGCTGCTCGCGAGTAGTGCTCTTTGCGGAGGCCCGCTGGATCGCCGGGCCGCCGGGGAAGCCGAGCCCGAGGACCCGCGCCGCCTTGTCGAACGCCTCGCCCGCCGCGTCGTCCCGCGTTCGGCCGACGAGGATGTAGTCGCCGTGCCCGCGCATCAGCACCAGGTCCGTATGTCCGCCCGATGTGATCAGCACCATGAGGGGGAAGCCGGGGTCGATGTCCGGCTCCGCGCCGTCCAGCCACGCGGCGTAGATGTGCCCTTCGACGTGATTGATGCCGATAAGCGGGATGTCGTTCGCCAGTGCAAGGCCTTTGGCGGCGTTCACGCCGATCAGCAGCGCGCCGGCGAGCCCGGGGCCGTTGGTGACTGCTATGCCGTCCAGATCGCGGAGCTCAACCTGCGCCTGCTCCAGTGCCTCGCGGACCACCGGCACAAAGGTGAGCAGGTGCTGGCGCGACGCCACTTCTGGCACGATGCCGCCGTATTTTGCGTGTATTTCGACCTGCGAGGCGACGACGTTAGAGTGTATTTTCCGCCCGTCTTCAACTACGGCGACCGCCGTCTCGTCGCACGACGTCTCGATTCCAAGTATCTTCATTAAGCGCTCGCGAGTATCCTTGTCCTAGTTCCCCAGCCTCTGGTCGTGGCACCCCTCAAGCCAGTCCTCGTCCTCCTGCCACCAGTTGTTATCGAGGTAGATCCAGCGGACGCCGGTATCGTTCTCGCCGAAGTAGTCCTTTTTATCGATCGCCATTGGCTGCCCGGAGTTCTGAACGGACATCGTTACAAGGCCGATATTTTTGTCAATTGTCGCGTCCACAACGGACCATTGCACCCGGTCGGTCTCGTCGAGGCCATTCGCGAACTTGAGCTTTGCAAGCCGCTCACTAGTGTCGTAGATGAACTGGTCGGGAGTGCAGAGCTGCACGCCGGGAAGGCCATAAGGGAAGCGGGGTTCCACGGACCTGGGGCTCTTGAATTCGTAGAACTCCAGCCACTTGTCCGTATTCAGCTTCTCGGTGGCCTCCGCGGCCCTGGCAATGAGCTCATCCCTGGAACCGATGTGCACCGGCGCATTGGTCCCAGGCTCCTCGGCGCCACTGCCGCAGGAGACTGATAGAAGAACGATAAGGAGTGAGGCGATGGCCGATCGTAGGCGCATTGTCCGTTACCGACGCATACATGTTGGATAGTGTACAGATTAGTATATACGAGCGGCGAGGGCACTGTGGAAAGAAGAGGCGGTCACTGCATGTTGCAGCTGTTGATGACTACTTTACCTGCTCTGATCCAAATAACGCACTGGAACGTCTTGTGGCCGTCGGTTGTGGTCGATACAGCAGCAGTCAGTGCCTCCACGCGGGCGGACGGCCACGTGTAGGCAGTGTAACCCAGAGCGCTGAAGTCCCCCCATGCCTCGTTCCAGTGGTCGCCGGCAGCAGGAGTGGCGACGGCATCTAACTCCTGGGTCACGGTCCCGCCGGCCGGAATATTGAAAGAACCGGTCCAGGTGAGACGCGTACGTCCGGATTCACTTGTCTGGGTGGGATTTGAAAACACGAGGCCCTGAGCCGAATCGGTCACATATGTGAACCCCGCCGGCAGAAGGTCCTCAATGCTGTTCATTACCAGCGTTGAGTTACCCCTGTTCTGCATTGAGATGGAGTAGTGGAAGGTATGCTCGGTCCCCGCCGCTACTACGCTGGGACTCACCGCTTTGGAGAACCGGACGGACTTGCCCGGGCACTCGAGTGATGACGGACTACCGAACTTGACGTCCGCCGTGAGGCCGGATGTAGTGAACTCATATCCGCCCGGCGTGACCCATGCTTCATTGCAGTAGACTCCCGCCGGTCTCCTGGCCGTCACCTGGAATATCTGGGTTACCGTATCCCCTGAGGGAACGCTGGTGCTTAGCCCCAGCCACCTGATCTCCTGCCCCGATTTCGTAGGGTTGGCAGTTGTCACACCGGAAGACGACCCCGTGATGTAGTCAAAGCCGGACGGAAGGTTGTCGTACATCCCCGTCAGCGTCTGGCTGACGGCGGACATGTTCGTGACAGTGATCGTGTAGGTAAAGGTCGTGTCGACGTTTGCCGCTGTGCTGGTGGGATGGACGCTCTTTTCGGTCCTGAACTCGCGGCCGGCCTCGGAAGGCGCAGGCACCGTCAGCGAGCCCGGAGGGACCTCATTCATTACGATAGTGGTAGTAACGGTAGTACCGTTGAGCACTACCGAGGATACCGTGGTGGTGGAGGTGGGGGCGTCCTGGGTGAGCAGGTGGTGAGAGAGTATGCTCGCGCCGAGGCGGGTGTATTGGCTTTCGAAATCGTTAAGCTTGACGCGGGAGTCAAGCAGAAGCGTGCTGGCCAGGGTGAGACCCGCGACGACAACAGGCACGGCGAAGACCATGAACGCAAGTGCAATCGTCAGCGCGGAGCCGCGCTGCGACCTGCGTGTTCCGATGTGCTTTCGGTTGTTTAAGGGCGATTCGGTCATATCAGTGACTAATTTTGCACGGAATACGGCTTACAACAAGAACTACGTACCATCGTAGGGTTCTCATGGGGGAGGTAGTGTGTATCCCGCGATGTATACGTTGAAATCTGCCCTTTCCATGTATTCGTACCAGGTATTGTTTTCGGCCAGTCCTACGGGCGCCTGTACGTGAGTGTTGCCGCCAATGTCCTTCGTGACCGTATCGGAGCCGTTCCCGTGGCGGACGCTGAATGCGCGGTCGCTTCTGTTGTGCGAGTTCTCTACGTAGAGAATGAGACCATTGGCATCCGTAGGAACTGAGTACGTATCCGCATCGATTGACTCCCATGACCCCGTAGACGGGTCAACGACGCCTACGTCGTCCCCGTACATCACCATGGAGTCACGTATCTCGCCCACAAGGTAGACCTTGACGTTGGTGTCCTGCATGTGCGCCTGGAATATGCCGGACGCGTTCAGTCCAACGATGTACATTGTGTATGCGTACGCGTTGATTTCGCGGCTCGTGGTGTTGAAGGAGCTCGTAGTCTCCCGGACACCGTAGTCGCGCTCGTTGCTCGAGGTGTTGTACATGAGCAGAATGGCGGCGGTGGCGTCGTCGCTCACATACTGGGACACGTCTATATTAGTCCACGCGCCGGTGGTGGACGGCGTGAAGTCAGGCGGCGTGTCGAAGTAGTACGGGTCTTCCCCTGTCGTGTAGCCGATGAGGCGGAAGTCCACGTCCGTGTGGCTGATGTAGCCCTGGACCTCCCGGTCATCGTCGATTTTGATGACGGTCCAGGTGTGGTTCTCCGCCTCCAGCCTGCCGTAGCTTGTGCTGCTCATGTAGTTGCGGGTATCCTCCGTGCCGCGTAGGACGCCGTTGCGGTTGCTGCCGCCGGTATTCAGGACCTCGACGATGGCGCCGCCAGCGCCCGATGGGACGTGGTCTGCCAGGCTGATGGTCTGCCAGCTGCCGGTAGTGGAGAGGCTGATGTCCACGGGGTCGTCCAGCCACACGAAGCCTCCCGGCTGGGGCGTCGGCGTGGGCGTGGGTGTATGCGTCGCCGTCGGGACCGGGGTGGCGGTCGAGGTTGGGGACGGCGACGGCGTGTGCGTGGGCGTGGCCGTATGTGTCGGCGTCGGCGTCGGAGTCAGCGTGGGGCCGCCCGGCGTCGGCGTGGCGAGCGGCGTGGCCGTCATGGTAGGGGTGGGCGTAACGGGCGGCGTGGCCGTGGCCGTGGCGGCCCCGCCGGGCGTGGCCGTGGGAGTCTGCGTGCCTGCGAAGGAGCCGTTGGGGCCGACCATGCAGGCGTCCACCGTCTGCGCCTGGCCGACGTCGATGTCGTCGGTGACCCAGACATCGCAGATATAGGTGGTGTTCTCTGTCTCCACGGTGACGCGGAAGACGTCCATGACGGTTATTATTGCGGTCTCGCCGCTGAGCCGGTCTTCGAAATTATCTCCGCCGGCGAACTCGACGATCACCTCGTTGCTGTAGTATCCGCGGTGCATTTCGCCGGTGACCTGGAATTCGATTAACCATTCATCGCCAGGCCCTATTTCGATACCGTCTCCGGCGAGGTTCCAGACAAACTCCTTCTGGCCCTGCTTATTGCTGACTCCCGGCTCGCCAAGCTCGTCTCCCAGTGAAGCGGGTGTAGTGGAGACCGAGCCGGAAACGTAGTCGAACTCGTCATCGCTTATGTAGTCGGTAATTCGCTTAACGTTGAGGGCTTCGGTCCCTTCATTGGTGAAGGTGATCGTGTAGGTGTAGGTTGTTTCAGTGTCTCCGAAGACGACATCCGGAGAGACATGCTTGTCGATAGAGAACACCTTGCCCTCGCATAGTGTCTCCTCGGTCTCCCCTACGGTGACCTTCGCGACCATGCCGGAGCGGTTCTTCTTCCCGCCCAGCTCCGACCAAACTTCGTTGCAGTAGACGCCCGGCTCGTCAGCGGCGAGGGCGTTGAACACCATCGTAGCGCTTTCGTTCGCCAGAATCCTGGTGCCGTTCGGGGCGTCCCAGGTAAGCTCACTGTCATCTTCAGACGGATTGGACGTGGATATCACGGCGGCCGAGTGGTTGCGCATCACCGAAGTGTTGTTAACGTATGTGAAACTTTCGGGAATGACGCTGTGGACCTCTGTGAGGTTAACGGTCTTGCCCTTGATGTTCCATATGGTGATCGTGTACGTGACCGCTTCACCCTCTCCCACGCTGGATGGGGACGCCTCTGCGGAGGCGAGCATCTTCCTCCCCTTGCGCGTGAAGTAAGGGAAGTCACGCGGAGGCGTGAGGAGCCTGTAGACCGTGGTAGTGACGGTCTGGTCGTTGATCGTCAGAGTCGTGACGCCTTCAGGGTCGTCAGACTCCAGGGCGATTCGGGCGTGACGACTACCTGTCCGTTGCTACGACGACATACTACTACTGCTGGAACACTTCCGGCAGGATTATCGAGCAGCTTGAGACTTCTGCCGCCGGCGACTGCTAGTCACTAACCGGGCGTGAATTGACGGGAGGGCTCCTTCGGGGGCCCTTCTGCTTTTGCCCCTTAATTGCTTAAATAGTGTTAAATTGTCTAGAATATCAAACCACTCCTATTGACGAACAATCCACCGGGCTGTTAGACTCGCAGGAACGCGGCTCCTGAATGTGCTACTCCATGTCAATGCTCAATGACTTTGTCAGTCTTACTGCTCAGTGATTTTGTCAGTACCACTGGTTTTGGTTGAATCAGTCTCGATCTCCAAGGGTGATCTTGAGCCGGCTTTCGATCCTTGGGCGAGGAGAGGGGCGTGCTGGAGACGGACCCGTCTCCAGCACGCCCCTCTCCTCGCTTGCCCGCCTGAGCTTTTCTTCGCCTTGCTCGCAGGACTGCGGGCCTCAG
>Ga0194132_10008780_pt1 | contig 14317 bp, 10 predicted proteins | sample TA2KigOf80mmetaG_FD_148612 | JGI IMG/M metagenome (GOLD analysis project Ga0194132, IMG submission 148612) | Freshwater microbial communities from Lake Tanganyika, Tanzania - TA2015054 Kigoma Offshore 80m | ecosystem: Environmental > Aquatic > Freshwater > Lake | place: Tanzania: Lake... | reverse complement strand
GGAACCTCCGTCCGATGCAACCTTTGTCTGGATCAGCGATCGCGTGAAAGCGCATCCCACATTTTCCCAGTGCGATCTCCCCCTGGTAATCGAGATCGCAATCAAAGACGCAGGAGCCGCCCTCTCGACCATGAAAAGCTGGTGATGCTGGTCGCACTGACGAAGGCTAGACTCGAGTTACCGGCTGCGCGATGGAATCCTGAGCATTGAGGACGAGTAGCCGATTACGATTGCGCGGGGAGGGGAGGGGGACATGGCGATTCGAAAAAAGTGAGGTTCGCCCTCCCCAAGACGCACCTGAGGGAAAACGGCAGCCCGGTCGAAAGTCCATGAACTTGTTGACCACCTTCCATCCCTCGAATGACTCTGAATCACATGAAACAACTAATCGCATGGGTGGGGTGTTTCTTGGTGCTGGTTGCTACCAGTCATTCGCAAGGCTTTGTGATCGTTGCAAACGTTTCCCAGGATTTAACCCAGGAAAAACCTGTTCGCAACGTTGCGACTGGCCAGCCGGTGGGTGCCGACTATCGCGTCCAGTTGTTTGCTGGGAACTCGACGGCTGTGGAATCGCAACTGCAATCGATCGGTGATTCGAAAGTCTTTTTTGAATCAGGTGGATTGATCACTGGTATCTTCTACATGGGGATGACCGTCATTCCGGGAGTGTCGGGCGGTGCAAGAGCAAGCCTGCAGGTTCGAGCATGGCCTGCATCGTTCAACACCTGGGAACTCGCTTATCAGGCGGCACCAAACGACCCCCAGATCCACCTGGGAAAGTCTTCAATCGTCCGTTTGCACCTCGGATACAAAGAGCGAACCGCTCCTGAATTGGTCCACTTTATGACCCAGTTTGATGTTGCACCCATTCCGGAACCATCAGGTATTGCGTTTGCCTGCTCCGGATTCCTTTCAATTCTTCTGATGTTCAGATGGGGGCCGCGAAGCAGTAGGCCTTCGATCTAGGTACGCCGGAACACCTCCAGTCACCGGGGACTCGAACCAGCGGGCTTGCTCCGGGGGCTTTCCAAGCCTGCCCCATTCACGGCGCTGACTTGGTACTTTGGTGATTTCCCGGCCGGTTGATTGTAGTCGATCCATCTCATGCGGGGAAAACCAGGCTTCGGCGTATCATGATAGCTGATGCCCTGGAACTGTGAAAATCCCGTCCGGTCATCAGGCTTCTCGGGAATCCGACCCGCCTCCGTGCCGTCGCGATAAATCACAAACTCACGAATGCCGCTCTCAAAGTCTGCCTCCGCTTCCCACTCCAGGATCCATTCGTTCAAGGAGTCCACCCTCGATGCCCGGAGCGAATGGGGTGCGCTGGATGGCGCTGTCGTGTCCGTCACAAGCCCCGTCCGGATGTATTCACCGAACGCCCGGAGCAAGGATCCGTCCGGCAGCCACGAAAGATTCTCCGAGGAGACTCCGGTCGCTGCAGTCTGCGATGAGACCGCCTCGCCCGTTGACCCATCCACAAGGATCTGACGATCGGAACGCAGGGAGCGAAGAGCATTGCCCGTCCTGGGCAGCCGTGCCTTCAAACAAACGTCGAAGTAGGGGATGGCGAGCAGCCGTGAGTTTCGACAGTCGTGATTGGATAATGGATCGGGAGCAAACAGCACAGGGGCTCCATTTGCGCGCAGATAAGCAAGGGTGAGGGAAGATGTCTGCCAGATCCCGTCGAACCGTGCATCCCCGCGTTCCTTGAGCCCAGGGTTGATGGCCACCGGGACGGACCAGGCGGGTGCAGAATAGGTGGGCTGAGGAATCTCCCCCTTCTGCCAGGCCTGGACCGACGATCCGGAGCGGAGCCAGATGGCAACGATACGTTCAGGGTGTGAAGCCAGCATCAGACTCGACCAGAAAGCTCCACCGGAGTGACCCCACAGACACCAGGGTGCGGTTGCCAGCTCCGGATGCCCCGTGGAAGCAGCAAGGTCATTCAAGGCCTTGAGAAAAACCTGCCCCGAACCGTTCCGTGGATCACACCATTGCCGGCAGTCTTTTTCTCCGGCGATGTAATGAGGCGACAAAAGAGCTGCATCGTGCTTCCGCGCCAAGGCGCGCCAATGCAGGTCGAACACTCCGTTTTCTCCGGACTCCTCCGCACCCGTCCCACACCCATGCTGGCGCACGATCACGGCGCGGATGCGCGCGACATTCCCAGGGACCCAGACATGGAACCGGGATGGATACTGCAATTCGCCTGCCGTCGAGGAACCTGGATAGCTGACGGTGTGGACATCGCGCGTCGTGGCCAGACCGGCCCCGGAAACAATTCCAGTTGCGATCAACGAAACAGCGAGGGTGAGTCCAGCGGTTGATTTCATGCGTGGCAATCAACCAGACGCGGCGTGAATAGCCAATCACAACTCCGCACTGGTCTAAACACCAAGCTCTGTGTCACTTTCCCCTCATTGCTGCTCGGACCTCGGGATTGAATCGGAATGAGGTGCGTGGCGCGGATGCAGGTGATGAGCCAAGACAAACTCGTCCAGTCAGCGCCTGCCGAAGACGGACGTGGTCTTGAGGTTGTCGACGAGATCCCGGGTCCATCTCGCAGTCCGAGCAGCATAGCGAACAGAAGCCCAGAACAGCCGACACCATTTATCCATGGCAACGCATCCAACCGAAGCCGGACCTCGCAAACAATTCCTCCAACGCAGCCTGGATCTCCTGGAGGCAGCCGGAAACAAACTCCCCGATCCGGCCATGATTTTTGTTGGGGCATTGGTCGTGGTCTGGATTCTGTCGGCCTTCTTGTCAGGAGTCTCGTTTTCGGAAATCGACCCGCGCACCCTCGTGCGGGATGCCTCGGGACAGACCTCAGGGGGATCGCCGATCCAGATCAAAAACATGCTCAGCCCGGATCAGCTCGCATTGTTCCTTTCCAAGATGGTGAAGACCTTCACCGACTTTCCGCCCCTGGGAGTCGTGCTGGTGGCGCTGCTCGGTGTCGCGGTTGCAGAGAACACCGGGTTCATCAACGCTGGAATCAAATACCTGCTTCAAATCACTCCGGCCCGGCTGCTCACGCCTGCGTTGGTTCTGGTGGGCATCGTCAGTCATTCCGCAGGTGACACCGGCTACGTGCTGGTGGTCCCGCTTGGAGGGATGATATTCGCCGCAGCAGGACGTCATCCCGTTGCAGGGATCTGTGCAGCTTTTGCAGGAGTGGCAGGCGGATTCAGTGCATCGTTCCTTCCCTCCTCCCTCGATCCCCTTCTCCAGGGATTTACCCAGTCCGCCGCGCAGTTGCTGGGACCCGGCCGGACTGTGAATCCGCTCTGCAACTGGTATTTCATGAGCGCCTCGACTGTCCTGATTCTGCTCGCAGCCTGGTTCCTCACCGACCGGCTGGTCGAACCAAGACTCAAGGGCTCCCTCCCCGTGGACGGATCTGGCGGTGACGCCGCCGATCTAAAAAACCTGACGGTCGCGGAACGAAATGGATTCTGGGCAGGGACACTGTCGTTCGTGATTCTCGGAGTCTTGCTGGCGCTCGCGGCAGCACCCGCAGGCTCCTCCCTCCGCGCCAAGGATGGAACCCTGACCTCTCACGGAGCGCCTCTCATGGATTCGTTGGTTCCCTTGATCGCACTCTTCTTTCTGGTGCCTGGGATTGTGCACGGTTGGGTTGCTGGGACAGTGCGTTCGCATCGGGACGTGGTCCAGGGTGTGGCCAAGTCGATGGGCACGATGGGTCACTATCTGGTGATGGCTTTCTGCGCGGCGCAATTCACCTACGTCTTCAGAGAGTCCAACGTGGGAGCACTCATCGCAATCAAAGGAGCCGCATTTCTGAAGGAAATGCAGATGCCCGGTGGAGCCACCATCGGCGGGATCGTGCTGATCACGGCGATGGTGAATATGTTAATCGGGTCGGCCTCGGCCAAATGGGCGTTGTTGGCACCGGTGTTCGTGCCGATGCTGATGCAACTTGGTTACTCGCCGGAGTTGACGCAGGCTGCGTTCCGAATTGGCGACTCGAGCACCAACATCATTACCCCGCTGCTGCCTTACTTCCCGTTGATTGTGACCTATTGCCAACGCCATTCGAAAGCCACCGGGGTCGGAACCCTGATCTCCTCGATGCTTCCCTATTCGATCACGTTCCTGGTGACCTGGACGCTGCTATTGCTCCTGTGGTGGGGGATGAAGCTGCCATTGGGACTGCAAGCAACTTACGCTGCATGACAGAGCGGCTGAGGTGAATGATGTCCTGCAGTCTGAACAGCCGCCTCTGAGACCCTCCGCATACCCGTGATTATCACCGCCAAGGATCTCACACCTGAGGACCGCCAGTCGTTGAGTGGACACACGGCAAGGATTCTTCAGAAGTGTGCAGTGAGCCGGGAGGCGTTGGTGGGGAGATCCGAACGATCATCCGCCGATAGGAACTCCGGGGATCCGCACGGTGACGCACAGTCCATGAGGCTCAATGTTGGTGGCTGAGATCGAACCTCCCATGGCTGCCATGCAAGTCTTCGCGATAGCAAGGCCGAGCCCTACTCCTCCGGTGTGCCGGCTCCTCGAACCATCCTCCCGATAGAATCGCTCGAAGATCCGCCCCAAAGAATCGGCCGACACTCCAGGACCTTCGTCCATCACTGATACCACCGCCCACGACGACTCCGAGGCGATCCTCACTGTGACGACGCCGCCCTCCCGGTTGTACTGAATGGCGTTGGTGAGGAGATTGGTCACAACCAGACGGAGAGTTTCAGGATCTCCAATACCCTTCAGGGATCCATGTTCGTTCTCGATCCGAATCTGACTTTGTTCGGCAAGCGAGTTCAGCGAACCGATCGATTCACGAACTACTGCGCAAAGATCAACCTGTTCGCGCTTCAGACTTGTTTGAGAGCCATCCATTCGCGCAAGCGAGAGCAGCGCCTCTGTCAGTTGTCTCATGCGTTTGGCTGCACGAAGACAGGCGGCCAGAGCTTCGCGATACTCCGGCAAGGAACGTTCCCGGGCCAGGGCAGACTCCGACTGGCTCATGACCACGGTGATTGGGGTGCGCAACTCGTGCGCGGCATTGGCGGTGAACTCTCGCTGTCGATCAAACGAAGCCTGCAAACGCGCAAAGGTCGCGTTCAATACTTCAGCCAGATGCCCAAGCTCGTCATCCGTCTTCTTCGCCTCGATTCGTTCCGAAAGGTTGCCGCCGGAAATCCGGGCCGCGGTGGTGGTGATGTCCGTGATGGGTCTGAGTGCACGTCGAGCGATCCACCACCCCCCCAGCAGTCCCAGCGTCAGCACACCAGCCCCAAGCCCCCACAAGCTCATGGAGAATCGCCTCAATCGGGCCTGGTCCGCACCTGTCAGGCGTCCCACCAGCAGGCACTCCCCGGGCGGGGTGAAGTGAAAACTCTCGCGCACCAACTCCCTTGCGCGAGTGCCGCGATCCGAAGGAGCCACCGAAGGCATCGGGATCGAAACAGGAGCGTTTGTGGAACGTCCAAGTGTATGCCCATCCCGACGCCACACGATGTAGTAGAAGCCTGTTTCCTCTGAAAAAAGTTCTTCTCTCTCGGGCAGAAGTCGAAACCCACGCGAGGAGGGAAGCGCGGAGCTTCCCGGCCCGGAATGATCAAGGCCTGTCGGGGATGATCGTCCAGGAGGACGATGGTCACGAAGGGCTCGGACCAGAACGTTCAGGTGCTGGTCGAGCTCCCGATCCATTTGCTGAAGCTCGGTCTCCCGATGGAGTCTGAACACCGTGAACCCAAACCCTGCCAGCACGAGAATCAAAGTCAGTCCGTGCCAAGCCTGCAGCCGCCACTGGATGGATCGGAGAAACATGGTTCAGCCCTCAACACAGTAGCCATGCCCCCGCCGAGTCGTGATCACGTCCGAGCCCAGCTTGCGACGCAGGTTCGAAACATGAACGTCCAGAAGATTGGAAAGCGTGCTGTCATCCTCATCGAAGAGGTGTTCATAAAGTGTCGTTCGAGTCACAACCTCGCCACGGTGAAGCGCGAGGAACTCGAGCAGGCAATACTCCCGCGGCGTAAGCGCCACAGGCTGCCCCGCTTGTGTCACCGTACGCGCCACGGTGTCGATGCAGACCGTGCCCGCCTCGATAAGGGAGCTCGCACAACCCGAGGTTCGCCGGATCAAGGCACGGAGCCGGGCAAGCAACTCCGCAAGGTCGAAAGGTTTCACCAGATAATCATCCGCTCCACCATCCAAGCCACGCACCCGATCTCCGGATGTGTCGCGGGCAGTGAGCATGAGCACCGGGGTCTTCTTCGACCTGCGAAGCCGCTCCAGCACCTGCCATCCGTTCAACTTCGGGAGCATGACATCGAGCAGGATGGCGTCATAGTCGATGCTCTCCGCGCGGAAAAGGCCGTCCTCACCATCGAAGGCAGTATCAACGGCGTATCCCTCGTCCCTCAGGGACCGACCCAAGCTCGCCGCCAGATCCGGCTCATCTTCAATCACGAGGACTCTCATCAATTAACGCGCCAACGCTGCGCATAACCTACACATCGCAACCTGAAGGGAACATGAAGAACGCACCCACAAGGAGCTGTTCTGATCGACCCTGGAAGGAAAAGGCCGCCCAAGGAACGAGTCTACCGGAAAAGCCCCGTGATCAGACCGTTGAGGTGCGAAGGCATCCGACGCTCCTTCAGCCACTTCAAAGCCGGAGCGTTTTGTGTCGTGACCCAGCCGCTCACAGCGTCGGATCCCTCAGCTGCCTTGACCGCGAGTTGGAACCGAACCGGGCGTCCGAGAAGCGCCTTATCCGCCAGGCTCAATGTGATTTCGCCCTCCTTCTTCCCAGCATCGATCTTTGCCTGAGCGACCTTGAGTCCTTCAACCGGTGGGTCCAGGAAGACCATGACCGCACCGTCGTATCCTGCCCGGTCCAGGGTCAGGTTGATTTTAATGTCCGCGCCGGGCTCCGACATAAAATGGTCCGAAGGCGAATGTGCGAGCAAGCGAGGTTTGAAGGGCTCTATCTCCAGCCGGTAAACGTTCTCCCGTCCCGCGAGCCACGTCCCTTCCCAAACTCTGAGGAAGCAGGAGCCCGCCTCCTCGAAAACGTGATCGAGAGATGGCTCCATGCTGCGGTTCAGATCCAATTCCTTGATTTGCGTCCCATTCGTCCTGACCAGCCGCAACACCACATCCGTGGGGGATCCCAGGCTTCGACTGAAGGTTCGAAATGTGAGCTTCTGACCTTTCTCAACCTCAATCCGGTACCAATCCACATCCCCGCGTCGATCGAAGCGACCGTCGATGGCGCAGGGAAAAGCCACCTTTTGAGCCAGGACGGCAGGATGGTTCGTTTCGACATCCAACACCACAGGCAGATCGTTCACACGAAGAGGGATTTCACTGAACCCAGGCACACCAGGTCGCCGGACAATCATCCGGTGCTTCTCCCTGTGAGCGGACGGGGTGAAGGGCGGCAGCTCTAGAGTTTCCTGTTGCAGGGAGGATGCGGCCGTGACTCGGTTTGAACCGGAGCGGGCAATGGCCAGCGGAAACGCCGTATCAGCCATAAAGAAACTGCCCAGCCGAAGAACATAATTATTCTCGCTGCCCCCACCGTGACGCATGTCCCGGACCTCTACTACATAGGTGCCATCCTCAGGGGCCTGAAAAGAAATGCGACAATCAGCTCCGAAGCTGCGGTCGAAATCGTTGTAGGCAACCTCCTCCCCCATCGGGTTCCAAATTCGGATATAGGGGTCGAACCGGGACGCTAACCTGCGGGCAAGCAAATCCACTGAAACCACCTCGTTGCTCTTCAACTGCATCTTGAAAAAGTCCGACTCCTTGGCAGTGGCTCGCCCCGCGATTGTGATCGGAAGGCTCACCATCGCAGCGTTGTTGGACTGGTGGGGGGCAGGATGGATCACCTTCACCGGCAGCTCATCCACGAAGACCAGTCGCAATGCGGACAGGAAGTTGGAACTGCTCAACTGCACAGCTCCGACCCCCAGTTCCACATCGGCAGGAAGATTAACATCAAACCGAACACCGTCCCCGTCCTGACGCTGCTTGAAAGTCCCCGCGAACGAAGTCCACAGCTCATAGGGCCCCTGCCCTCCTCCCCCGTGAACAACGATTTCCTGGGTCTTGCCCCGTTCCAGGACGGAGGGAAACACGGTTATCCCGTTGGGAACAGCAGCGGAAAACGCGAGTGTCGGGACCAGCGCCAGGATGAGGCTGAGGAGTTGGTGAAACGGCCGGAAGTGAATCATGCGAGGATGGGTGAGACGACATTGCCCGTGGAGATTGCGAGCGGACGGCCGGCGGCATCGCGCACCTCGGCGTGAGGATGAATGCCCAGCAGGTGATAGAGGGTGGCGGCGAGGTCGTCAGGTTTGACCGGATGCTCGGCGGGGTAAGCTCCATGCTTGTCGGAGGTCCCGTGAAGATAACCTTGTTTCACACCTGCGCCACAAAGGAGCGCCGTGTAGCACTGCGGCCAGTGATCGCGGCTCGCGCTCCCGTTGATCTTCGGTGTACGACCAAACTCGCCGACCCACACCACCAGGGTCGTATCGAGCATTCCACGTGTCTCAAGATCGTTGAGCAAGGTTGGCAAAGTCTGATCGGTGATCGGCAAATGCCGTTTCTGAATGATCGGATACATCCGCGTGTTGTTAAATCCATGCGTATCCCAACCACCCGAATCCGTGCTCTGACCGCCAATGCTGTCAGAAAAATAAACCGTCACAAATTTCGCACCCGCCTCCGCCAACCGCCGCGCCAGCAGGCAGCTCTGTCCGTAGGTCGTCCTTCCGTAGGCCTCTCGCACGGGTTCAGGCTCGGCCGAGAGGTTGAAAGCCTCCCTCAGTTTCGCCGAGTTGAGCATCGCCAGCGCCTTCTCATAGTACGAATCCAACCCCTGCGCCGCTGCCGATCGATCCATCAACCGGGCCTGGCCATCGAGAATCCTTTGAAGCTCACGACGCGCATGAATCCGATCAAGACTCAACCCCGCAGGCAGGCTGAGTTCGGGCAACGAGAAATCCGCCAGGCTTGGATCGCGAGTAAACAGAAGCGGATCATGCTGCTTGCCCAGGAAACTCGCATGCTGTCCCGGGGTGATCGAGCCATCCGAGATCACATAAGGATAGGAGACAGATGTGGGCAGGTCAGAGGCCGCGGGTGCCAGCTTGTCCACAACCGACCCATAGGCGGGCCAGAGGTCGATCGCGTCCTTGAGCCGCTGATCATCAGACGGGGGAGCATGCCCCGTCAGCGCGTAATAACCCGCGGAGTTGTGATTCGTCATCTTGTGATGAAGCGTCCGAATCAGTGTGACCTTGTGCATCCACTTCGCCGTACGCTCGAGGCCTTCACACAGAGGCAACCCCAGCAGACTCGATGAAATGGAGCTCAGCGGTCCGCGAATTCCTTCCGGCGCATCCGGTTTGCGATCGAACATGTCGATGTGACTCGGCCCTCCCCATTGAAAAAGGAAGATGATCGACTTGACCCTGGCCTTGGGCGCAGCGGGATGATTCTCGGCTTGGAGAAGCTTGGGAAGGCTCAGGCCCATCAGCCCCGTCATACCCGCTTTGATCAAATGTCGTCGTGACACCCCGGCACGCATGAAACCGGGACACGCCAATGAATGGCGGTGAGAGGGATTCATCGGAACAGAAACTCCTTGGAATTCATAACCGCCCAAGCCAGATCCTCAAGCGTTGAACGGTGATCCTTTGATCGCTCCAGCAGACCCTCAGCAATCTTCAACTCCTCCGACGTCGGAGGCCGGCTCAAAGCGGTCCAGTAAAGCGAGGCCACCGCCGGGGCGGCACCCCGATCCAGCCAGCCAGCCAGGTTGTTTTTTGGCGTGCTCAGCATGCGATGCAACATCGGACCACTGACGAGGTGAAAGGCCTGGTTCATGGTGGTTTCCGTGGTTCGCTCGCAATCGCAGGCCAGGAGACGTTGCGGTTTTCCAAAAGCCGCCAGGAACTGATCCCCATCCTTCTCGCCATAGCGCGGATTGGTTCTGCCGCCGGGGATCTGGGATGCGCGCATCGGGATCTCATGTCCCTGAAAGGCGGCTCGAATACCTGTCACCTGCGATGCCGCGTCCAGAATCTGCTCCGCAGCCAGCCGACGTGGCACAGCGTGTGAGAAATTGACCACATCTCCCCTGCTGAAAACGGAAGGCTCACTCCCGGCCTGATAGGTCCGGGAGTTCATCACGGTGCGGATCAAGCTCTTCAAGTCGAAGCCCGTTTCGATCCAATGCCTTGCCAGCACCTCAAGCAGTTCGGGATTCGGGCCCGGGTTGCTGGCTCTGAAGTCGTCGACGGGATCCACCAACCCCCGGCCCATCAGGTGCGCCCAGACGCGGTTGGCCTGCGCTTTTGCAAACCAAGGGTTGGCGGGGTTTACCAGCCAATCCGCCAGTTTCTCCAGCCTGGGATCGTTCTCAGCAGGCTGCTTCTCGCCCAAGTATCTGGGGATGGCTTCAAGTCCGGTCCTTGGGTTGATCATGGATGTCTCTTCCGTCATCCAGACCACCTGTTCGCCGTTGAACTCGTTTAGATCCAGTCCATCCCGCCGCTCGTTCTCGAGAACACGATGTCGAATCCGGGAAAAATTGGCGGCCCACTCGTAATACTCATCCTGGGTCCATCGTTCGAACGGATGGTTGTGGCACCGTGCGCACTGCAATCGTGCTCCAAGGAAAGTCTGGGCGATGGCCTCAGCGCGTCCCAGTGGATCTCGGAGCGCGCGATGATAATTCGATTCCGGATTTGCGTAAGTGCTGCCCTGGGCGGTGACAAGCGTCCGGACGAATTCGTTGACGGGACGATTCCCGGCTATCTGCCTCTGAAGCCAACGATGGAACCGGGCCACTCCCAGAGGATCGAGGGTTTTCTCCTCATTCCGAAGCACATCACCCCACTTCATCGCCCAGTACTCAGCGAACTCCGGGCGTTCCAGCAACTGCTCCACCCATCTCTCCCGCTTGCCTGAGGACGGATCTTCCACGAAACGCCTGGACTCTTCCTCCGTGGGTAGGATCCCCATCAAATCCAGCGCCGCTCGCCGAACAAACTCGGAGTCGCTGCAAACCCCGGACGGTAGCAGCTTCATCCGGCGCAGTTTGCGGTCCACATGTTCATCGATGAAGTTTCGGGGCGAAGGAGCCTTCCAGGCAAAACCGGGTTTGTCCTCGAGCAGCAGCACGGGCACGGAGACTTGATGATTCAGGAAACGGATCATCACCACAAACTCCCCCGGACCTTGAACGTCGAGTCGTCCCTCGGGCGACACCGAAACGGATGCGAGAGAGGACTCATAGACGGCAAGCGAGGTCACATCACGCTCTGAACCATCAGAGAACCCGCCAAGCACGCTGAACTGAACCTGATCAGCAGGCACGACACGCTCCACGACGAGGGGAGTGACTTTCAAATGAGTCAGCCTTGGAGCCGAGGCCACATCATCAAGTGCACCTTCTGAAATCCAATCGCGGACCACCCGGTAGAATTCGCTGTCCTTCCGGAAACGGAGCCCGCCTTCATGAGCAACCTGGGCGGTGGCTTTGAGGAGTAACAAGCTGTCCTCCGGTTCCTCGGAGTTGATCCGACGCCCTGCCCAGTCCCTCACCAGGACAGAATGGTCGGACCCCGGATCTTCGCTTCGCAGCGACATCTTGAATCCGCCTTTGCCCGTCGCATTCCCGTGGCACGGGCCCGTGCTGCATCCGGCTTTGGAGAGTACTGGAACGACATGGTTGCGGTAGGACACCTGGGGGGTGCTTGAAGCGGACCCGGGCAGAATCGCAAAAAAAACGAGGCAGAGGCTCACGATCAGGAGCCAAGCTCTATGGGAGGCGATGAAAATGGATTGGTTCCGCATCATCTGGGTCCAGCAATTCGTTTCTGTCCTGGTGCGCAATCTGATGGTCGCAGATTGGTGGATGAGCCCGATCAAGGTCGAGGCTGAAAGCAGTTCTGGCAGTTCTGGTTTTCACGGCAAAACGGGCTTGCGTCGTAGATCTGCAGGGCGCCAGTGTTTTGGCCGTGAAACTTGCGCTGATTCGACGCTCCTTCTCCGCCGTGGGCGGGGCGGAGCTTTACGTCCAGCGTTTGCTTCGAGCCCTCGCCGACCGGGGACACGAACTTCACCTGTTCGCCGAGGCGTGGGGAGACCCACCCCAGGGCGTTGAGGTGCATACCGTTCAGGCCTCAGGAAACCGAGCAGTTCGGCCATTGGACTTCGCCCGACAGACACTGAAGGCCGTCCAGGCTCAGACGTTTGACTGTGTGTTCAGCTTCGAAAGAACTCTTCGCCAGGATGTGATGAGGGCTGGGGATGGCGTGCATGCCTCCTGGCTGGAGGCTCGACGTCGGTTCGCGCCCTGGTGGCGAAAACCATTCACCGGGCGCGGCCAGTTCCACACAACCCAGCTCATGCTGGAACGGGAGACCTTCAAACCGGAGAACACCCGACACATCATCGCCAACTCGGAAATGGTGCGGCAGGACATCATCAAACGTTTCAATTACCCCGGTGACCGGATTCATCTGGTCCGAAACGGAGTGAATGTAGATCGCTTTCAAGGCGGAGACCGCGAGAAAACGCGCGCGCGCTTCGGCTTCAAGCCCGAGGACCTAGTGCTTCTCTTCGTGGGATCAGGCTGGGAACGAAAGGGATTGCGCTATGCGATGCGGGTTCTTGATGAGATCGCCATCCGGCAAGGTGTGGAGATCCTGGCTGGCGAGTGGAAGGGAGAAGCTGCACCGGCAAAGGCTCGCAAACTCGCCGCCACAAAACTCCTCGTCGTGGGGAAGGGTCGAAAACCGTGGCCTTGCTCCAATGACGCAGTCTTCGCCGGGGCGATGGGGGACGTGGAAAATGCCTATGCGGCTGCGGACGTCTTTGTATTTCTACCCATATACGAACCCTCATCCAACGTGGTATTCGAGGCCCTCGCCGCCGGCCTGCCGGTCGTAACCTCCCGACAAAACGGAGCCTCGGAGCTTGTGCAACATCGCGTCACGGGAAGTGTTCTCGATGATCCATCAAACATCAGGCAGGCGGCTGATGAGGTGGTTTTCTGGGTATCGCAAAGATTTCAAATGCGCCTGGCTGACATCTCCACGCTCCGTTTGGAGCGCAACGTGGAGGAAACCATCGCGGTGCTGGAACTGGCCGCAGCTGAAAAAAGGCGTTCCAGCGCATGAAGATTTCCTTCTGCATCATCACCCTGAACGAGGAAGCCAACCTCTCGCGATGCCTTTCCAGCTGCAGGGATCTTGCCGATGAAATTCTGGTTCTCGACAGTGGAAGCACAGACGGCACCGCCTCCATCGCGAGAGAGCATGGCGCTCGTTTCGAATTCCAACCCTGGCCTGGCTATGTGGCGCAAAAGAACCGTGTCCTGGAGCTGGCCACGAACGATTGGGTGTTCAGCCTCGATGCCGATGAAGAACTCTCCCCTGAGCTAAGAGCGGAGATTCTCCAATTGAAGAACGCGGGACCACCATCGGACACGGCAGGATTCTCACTTCCGCGATGCGTTTTCTACGAAGGCCGTTGGATCCGGCATGGCGACTGGTATCCGGACCGGCTCGTACGGTGTTTTTATCGTCGCAAAGCGAGATTTGACGGTGGGAAGGTGCATGAACGACTGCTTGTCGACGGACCTGTGCGGGAGTGGAAGGGCGAGCTTCGGCACTATTCTTTTCGCGATGCCGCGGACCATTTGGATCGATGCCGAAAGTATGCGCGACTCTGGGCAGAGTCCCAGCACGAGTCCGGGAGGAAGGCATCCTGGTGGTCACCGGCGGGCCATGCGGGATTTCGGTGGCTTCGCTCTTATATTTTCCGTGGAGGTTGGCTGGACGGCAGCCTGGGACTTCGGATCGCAAATTTCGCCGCCTATGAAGTCTGGCTCAAATACTCCACGCTTCGTGCATTGAACAAGTAGCTGGTGCTTTGCTGGGAGCAGATCGATCTGTGGCCAGGCGTTGTCCATGATGTGCGTCCGCTCCCCGGCTCAAAGTGTTACCCATGTGTGTGCGCGCCGCCCTCTCCCCTCCCTTTCCCTCCTGATCGGAATCGCAACCGCACAACCCGCTCTCTCGACCCTGAAAAGCGAGTGCATCAGCTCACTCATCTAATGGCTTGTCCCTATATTTCTTCAGGCTTGGGGCTCGGCGAAGCTTTGCGAATGCACCCTGGGTTCTGCGTGGACGACTTGTGGGTAATTGTAAGCGCTAAATCACCGCTTACGACCGACGTAGCGCAGGGGCAGCCGGGACACACGCTGCGGGGGCAAGGGGGCGCAGGGTGTGGCCCGGAT
>Ga0194132_10008777_pt1 | contig 14319 bp, 12 predicted proteins | sample TA2KigOf80mmetaG_FD_148612 | JGI IMG/M metagenome (GOLD analysis project Ga0194132, IMG submission 148612) | Freshwater microbial communities from Lake Tanganyika, Tanzania - TA2015054 Kigoma Offshore 80m | ecosystem: Environmental > Aquatic > Freshwater > Lake | place: Tanzania: Lake... | reverse complement strand
GCCCGCGAGTCGATGACGTCCGATCGCTTCGAGCCCCGCGGAGGCGATGCAGCCGCAGTTGGCGCAGTCGGGATTGCCGCCGAACTGGCAGGGCGTGATCGCCGTCTGGAAGTCCGCCGACACGCAGGCGGTCGTCCGCGCGAAGATGCAGGCGTCGGGCGAGGCGGGGGGCTCCTCGTAGACCTGCAGCATCGCGTCGAACATCTGGACCTTCGAGTACCGGGTCCGCAGCGCCCGCAGGTCCGCGATGACCTGCGCGCGGTCGGCGCGCGTGAGCCGCTCGGCGGAGATCTCGCCCTTCTGCGGCGTATACAGGCTCATCCAGATCAGCCGCGTGTGCGGGTTCGCGTCCCAGTACTGCACAAACTCCTCCAGGTACCCCGCCCGCTGTGCCTGCTGCCGCGTGACCGTGCAGTGCACCGTGATCCGGTGGCCCTCGATGTGACGGAGGATCCGCTCGTAGGTGGCCGGCGTCCGCCGCGCGTCGTGCTCGGGCTGTAGGCCGTCGATCGACACGACGATCTGGAGCCGGCGGAGGCCCGCCCACGCGGCCGGGATCGGGCGGACGGCGCTCGTGACGAGCTGCGTGTGGACACCGCGCTCCGCGAGCCACGGCAGGATGCGATCCAGCTCGCGGAACCGCACGAGCGGTTCGCCGCCGACGATCGACAGGTGGAGCGGCCGGTACCGTTCGACCAGCGCCTTGGTCCGGGCCACCAGCTCGTCGCCGGTGTAGTCGGCGAGCCCGCGCAGTGTGACGCCGCCACCCAGGTGCTCGTCGCCGTACGCGTAGCAGCCGGGGCAGCGGAGCGGGCACTCCCGTGTGATCTCGAGTGACAGGTTGGGCTGGTAGCCGGAGAGGATCCGGCCCCACGCGCGGACCACTTCGCGCGGGGTGACGCCGCTGGAGGCCATGCGCCACTGTATCGGTGGGAACCAGACGTTATCAAGCGGCAACCCGTGTTTGCTATTCTGTGCGGGCATGAAGCGCCGGCCGCCGGAGGAGGAGTGGCCCGACTCCTCCATTGTCCTGCCGAAGATCGTGCGCCGCCGATCGAAGCTCCATGGGTGGGGCGTCTTCGCCCGTGAGCCGATCAACAAGAACCGCCGCATCATCGACTACGCCGGCCAGCTCATCGATCACACGGAGAGCTACGAGCGCGAGTGCGCCTACCTGGAGAAGGGGTGCATCTGGTGCTTCACCGTGAACCGGCGGTGGGTGCGCGACGCCAACGTGAACGGCAACGTCGCGCGCTTCCTGAACCACGCCTGCAAGCCGAACTGCTACAGCCAGGTGATCGGACGCACGATCTGGATCCGGGCCGGCCGGAACATCGAGCCCGGCGAGGAGCTGACCTACGACTACCACACGGACGGCGACCGGATCATCCAGTGCCGCTGCCGGCCGGGGTGTGCCCGCCGGCTCTAGCGGGCAGTGGGGCTCGCCGCGCACGGCCGGCGTTCCACGCTGCCCGTGGGAGACCCTGCGGCGCCGGCGGCGCCGGTGCCAGCTGCACGGCCACGTCCCGGTGTCGTCGTGCGCGTGGAGCCGGGGACGGTGGTGAACGGCGATCGCCTCCGCCGCGTGGCCGGCGAGGCGTCGGCCGCTGCGGCGTCGCGGGATGCGGAGGCACGGGCCGAAGCGTGTTTCGGACGGGCCATCGAAGCGCGGGGTGGACTGGTGGGAGGTCCGATGAGCCGGCGGGTGCGCCGCATGGCGGCGGGCGTCGCGATCTCCGCGCTGACGATGCTCGTGGCTCTGCCCACGGCGGGGCAGGGACAGGAGACGTTCGCCGATCGGATCGCCCGGCTCTCCGAGCCTCCGGGGTACTTCGATACCGACAACCTGATCACGAACGAGCGGTCGTACCTCGAAGTCGCGCCGGCGCTCGAGTCCGCGGCGCTCGCGGGCGGTGTCTACGTCGGGGTCGGCCCCGACCAAAACTTCTCCTACATCGCCCGTATCGAACCCGCACTGGCGTTCATCCTGGATGTGCGGCGCGACAACCTGCTGTTGCACCTGTTGTTCAAGGCGCTCTTCTCGATCGCCGACACGCGTGCCGAGTACCTGTCGCTGCTCTTCGGTTGCGATCCGCCGGCCGCTTCAACCGCCTCGCCGGTGGCCGCGATCGAGGCGCTGGTGGCGCACATCGACGCCTGCGCGCCGGAGGAGGCGCGTGCGCTCGACGTTCGGGTGCGCGCGGCCGTAATGGCAACCGGCGTGGATCTGTCGGGGGAGGATTTCGCGACCATCCGGCGGTTCCATCGCACGTTCATCGTCGAAGGGCTCGCGTTGCAGTTCGAGAGCCATGGGCGTGCTCCGCGTCCGGGCTACCCGTCGTACCGGGAACTGCTGCTGGAGCGCGATGCATCCGGTCGCCTGCGGCATTTCCTGACGGCGGACGAGGACTACCTCGTGGTTCGAACCCTGCAGCGCCGGGACCGGATCGTGCCGCTGGTGGGCGATCTGAGCGGACCGAAGACGCTGGCCGGTATCGGGGCGCTGCTCGACGAGCGCGGTCAGCGTCTGTCTGCGATCTACGTGTCGAACGTGGAGTCGTACCTGCAGGGCGGGCGGTTCGGTACCTTCTTGGCCAATCTGGCCCGGCTGCCGCGCACACCCGGCGCGCTCGTCGTGCGGGCCGTGTTCGCGAGCCACACGCGTGCCCTGCGGCCCGGATACGGCAGCACCTCCAGGGCGCAGGTGCTGGACGACCTGCTGAACGGCCACGCGAACGGCAGCATCCGCAGCTACTGGGACGTGATCAGCGGTCTCCAGTGACCATGTGAGATTTCCACAGTGATGCAGGATCCGCGTACAGGGGTCAGACCCGGGTCTGACCCGGGTCAGACCCGGGTCTGACCCCGGGGTAGTGTGCTGCCAGCCACGCGGGCGAAGCGCCCAGTAGGTAGAGGGTCAACAGCGTCAGGTTCCTGGCGCTACGGCGGAACCAGCCGTCCTGCTCCCAGCGGCGGGCCGACGTGGTGATGGCGAGCGGCGAGCGGACGAGCGCACCTTCCCGGGCGAGACGACGAACGAAGTCCACGTCTTCCATCAGGGGGATGTCGCGGTAGCCGCCCATGCGCGTGAAGACCTCGCGCCGGACGAACAACCCCTGATCGCCATAGGCGAGGGAGAACAGGGCGACGCGCAGGGCGGCGAGCCGCTCGATGACCCGCGCCTGCCACCGGTTGGCGCCGATCCGGAGGCGGAACCAGCCACCGGCCACGGCCGGGTCGGGGTCGGCACGATGGAAGAGGTCCAGCCAGCCGTCCGGCAGCCGGGAATCCGCGTGCAGAAACAGCAGCCAGCCCCCCTGCGCCACCCGGGCGCCTGCGTTCATCTGGCGCCCGCGGCCGGCCGGCGCGCGCAGGAGGTGCACCGGTGGCTCCCCGGCGGCCACACCGTCGAGCTCGGGGTCGCCGCCGCCGTCTACCACGACGATCTCCACGTCCGGCATGCCCCGCAGGCGGCCGAGCAGCGCCCGCACGGCCGGCGTGTCGCCCAGCGTGGGCACGACCACGGAAACCAGAGGCGTCATCGGCGCGTCTGGCATAATGACGCAGGATTCAGGGGAGGCGACGATGCTGATACGCAAGCCCGGCGAGTTCCGCTACTCGGACGTCACGCCCCGTGAGGTGTACCTGCGCCGCCGCGAGTTCATCCGCTCGGCGTCCGGCCTGGCGGTGGGTGCGGCCGGGGCGCTGGCGGTGCCACCCTGGCTGGCCGGCCTGTCCGCGCAGCGCGGCCAGAAGCTCCCCGGCGTCAAGCCCAGCCCGCTGAGCACGCGGGACGAGAAGGTCAACTCGTACGACGACATCACGACCTACAACAACTTCTACGAGTTCGGCACCGACAAGGACGACCCGGCGAAGAACGCCCCCGGCCGGTTGAAGACCAACCCCTGGAAGCTCACCGTCGAGGGCGAGGTCACGAAGAAGCTCGAGCTGGGGTACGAGGATCTGTTCACGATCGCGCCGCTCGAGGAACGCATCTACCGCATGCGCTGCGTCGAGGCGTGGTCGATCGTCGTGCCGTGGGTCGGCGTGCCGCTCAGCGCGCTGCTCAAGAAGGTGGAGCCCACGTCGAAGGCGAAGTACGTCGCGTTCGAGAGCCTGTACGAACGGGGGCGCATGCTGAGGTCCGAAGAGGCGGGCATCGACTTCCCGTACGTGGAAGGCCTGCGGCTGGACGAGGCGATGCACCCGCTGACGATCCTGGCGGTCGGTCTGTACGGCGAGAAGCTGCCCGAGCAGAACGGCGCGCCGGTCCGGCTGGTCGTGCCGTGGAAGTACGGCTTCAAGGGGATCAAGTCGATCGTGCGCATCCGGCTCGTCGAGAGGGAGCCGCCGGCCACCTGGAACATCGCCAACTCGCGCGAGTACGGGTTCTACTCGAACGTGAACCCGGAGGTGGACCACCCGCGCTGGTCGCAGGCGAGCGAGCGCCGGCTCGGGGAGTTCTTCCGGCGCAAGACGCAGATGTTCAACGGCTACGCCGACCAGGTGGCCTCGCTCTACACCGGGATGGACCTGCGGAAGCTCTACTGAGGTGACGCCTCGAGTGGTGGCCGGGCTGAAGACGCTCGTCTTCATCTCGGCCCTCGTGCCGGCCACGCGGCTCGTCGTGCTCGCCCTGACCGGCGGCGATCTCACCGCCAACCCGATCGAATACATCACCCGCGACACCGGGTGGTACGCCCTCTTCTTCCTCACGCTCACGCTCACCGTCACGCCGATCCGCCGGCTCACGGGCTGGCACCCCGTCATCCGGTTCCGCCGGATGCTGGGGCTCTTCGCGTTCTTCTACGGCACCCTGCACCTGCTGGTGTGGATCGTGCTCGATCGGTTCTTCGACGCCGAGGCGATGGGGGAGGACATCCTCAAGCGTCCGTTCATCACCGTGGGGATGACGACGTTCCTCCTGCTGCTCCCGCTGGCGATCACGTCGACCAGCGGCTGGATCCGGCGCCTGGGCGGGCGCCGCTGGGCGCGGCTGCACCAGCTCGCGTATCTGGCTGCGGTCACCGCGGTGCTGCACTTCTGGTGGCTGGTGAAGTCCGACGTCCGGGAGCCGTACCGGTGGGGCTGGGCAGTGGCCGTGCTGCTCGGCGCGCGGATGTGGTGGAGCTGGCAGGCCGGACGGTCGTCGCGGTCCTGACACGGGCCCCGGGGGCAGGCGGCAAGAGCCGTCTGTTCCGGTCGCTGGGGATCCCGGCGGATCCCCGGCTGCTCGAGGCGCTGCTGCTCGACACGGTGGAGGGCGCTGCCCTTGCAGGCGTGCCACGAGTCGTGTTCGTCACGCCCGACGAGGGGGTCGGCGAGGTGCGCGCGCTCGTGCCCGGCGACGTGGCGGTCGTCGGGCAGGGGTCGGGCGACCTGGGCCCTCGGATGGAACGGGCCTTCGACTGGCTGTTCTCCAGGGGGGCGGCGATGGTGCTGCTGGTCGGGTCCGACCTGCCGCTCTTGTCGGCGGCGGTCCTGGCTGGCGCAGCCGAAGAGCTGGCGGCTCATGGTGGGGTGGTGCTGGGCCCGTCCCGGGATGGGGGCTACTACCTGATTGGGAGTGCAACCACACCCCGCGCGCTCCTGCAGGACATGCCGTGGGGGACCCCCCGGATGTTCGCGCTCACCATCGGCGCCGCCCGGCAGGCCGGCCTGACGGTCACGCCGGTGGCGCCGACGACGGACGTGGACACCGCCGGGGACCTGTGGGCGGTGGCGGCCGCAGTGTCCGGGGGGGGGCGCACGAAGAGGTGGGTGGCATCGCGGTTTCCCTCCGGGCGCCCGTAAACAAAAACCCGCAGACTCTCGTAATGAGTACGGTTACGATGATCAGACCGTGCAGCCCGGGCCCTCCGGGCACGAGTGGCTCACCGTTCCTCCTTCTGTCTCTCACGCGATGCGTACACCTGGAATACTCCTGAGTGCGGCGGTCGCGCGTCGTGAGTCGGCGACGCGCGATCCTGTCCTGATGTTTCTCCGCCAGATCTGGTCGGTCGACCACGCCCTGCAGAAGATGTCGAAGCGGATGGCGTCCAGCCTCGGGTTGACCGGTCCGCAGCGTCTGGCACTTCGGATGATTGGCCGCCATCCCGGCCTGTCGGCCGGGGAGCTGGCGGGCCTGCTGCACCTGGATCCGAGCACGGTGACCGGCATTCTGGAGCGCCTGGAGCGCGCCCGGATCGTCAGCCGGACATCGGACCCGGCGGATGGGCGGCGGGCGTGCCTGTACCTGACCCCGTCCGGCAAGGCGCAGTATCGGCGGCAATCCGGGACGGTCGAGGCGGCCGTGCGGCGCGCGCTGGGCTCCCTGTCGGCCGGCCAGATCAAGTCGGCCTCGAGGGTGCTCGGGGTGCTGGCTGCGGAGCTGACAGCCGAAGTCCGGGGGGGCAGGATGGGCAGCGCCCCCGGGCACCCCGTGCCCCCAGGGCTGCCCGGCAGGTTCCCGTCGAGAGGGTAGTAGAAGGTTGAGAAACGCCCCACAGCCGCCTTTAGTCCTCGACCTGGCAGACAAATCAGCCGCGAGCTGCCAGTTCAGGCCACTTTCAGCCTGAAACTCGCCCGGCATGGGTCATGCTTAGCTATCTGGCAGCCCCACATGCGGGGCACGGCGACGACGACCACGGCTTGAGGAGCTCGGGAACAATGCGAACCACGTTGACGCGATGTGCAACTGCAGCAGGCACGGTGGCGGTGGCCCTGATGGGCCTGGCGCCCGCCGCCTCGGCGGCCCCGGTGCTGCTGCACAGTTACCACTTCAACAGTGGCGACTTCACCGATACCGCCGGATCCGGGACCACCGTCACCGGCGGCGGGACGTTCACCACCGAGTTGGGCCAGGACGGCTACCGGGCAAACTCGTCGCGCGGGCCGACGGACGACCAGGAGGGCCTGCGGATCGAGGATGCCCTTGCACAGAACTTCATGTATTACCTGACGGGCAACTACACCATCGAGGCCCAGTTCTCGATGGACAACGTAGAGCTCGGGGAGAATGACGAGGACTACGGCACCAGCGACTGGACCGGGTGGCAGAAGCTTGTTGACTTCAACAACCTGGGGGGCGACGGCGGGGTGTATTACAACGCCGGTTTCGGTTTGAATTACTTCAATGACGCCTTCAGTGTCTTTGAGGCAGATGACCCGCTTGGACTCAGCACTCTCGACGAACCGGCCTCGCCCGAGACGCTGGTCACGCTCCGTATCACCCGTGGTAACACGGGCGTCTTTGCCGCCTACCTCAACAACACGCTGATCGGGATGACCACCGACACAGCCGGTGACTTCGTGTTCAACGGCGATATCATCAACCTGTTCAACGACGACCCAACGGCCGGCAACGACTCGTTCCGCGGCTTCGTGAACTACGTCGACATCTACGCGCACTCCGACCTCGACCAGGTCCCGGAGCCGGCCAGCATGCTGCTCTTCGGCACGGGTCTGCTGGAAGTCGCGCGCCGCGTTCGCAAGCGCCAGCGCAAAGCCTAGCTCGCTCTCGGCTTCTCCAGAGCTCCTCAAGCCAGGAAAGGGCCCACGACCGGATGGTCGTGGGCCCTTTCTCTTTCCGGCCGTCCACGATCCCACCGTCACACGCGAACCGATTGCCACGTATAGTTGGGACGACGACACCCCGGGGCGGGCGTCGCCGTCTTCCCGGAGAACACGTTCATGAGTGCACAGGAGGGACAGGGGCGTCGCAGGCTGGCGCCTCTGGCGGCCGTGGCGGCGCTTGCGCTCGCCGGGTTGGCCGGCTGGTGGCTGTTCGCCAGTGGCGGGCCTCCGGAGGGGGTTGTCGTCCTGAGCGGGCGTCTCGAGGGTGACGATGCCGTAGTCGCCTCCCGGACCGCCGGCCGCATCGTGGAGGTCCGGGTCCGCGAGGGGGACCCGGTGACGGTTGGAGACACGCTGGTCGTGCTCGACGACGACCAGGTCAAGGCGCGCGAAGACCAGGCGCGGGCGGCACTGGTGCAGGCGGAGGCACGTGTGCGCGCCGTTGGCGACCACCTTGCCGTCCTCCAGCAGCAGCTCCGTCAGGGGCAGATCCAGCTCGATCAGGCCAGGCTCGACGCGGAGGGCCGGGTCCGGCAGGCAGAGGCCGATCTGGCGGCCGCCGAGGCGCAGCTGCTGCGCGAGCTGGCGGCGCTGGGCGTCGCGGAGTTCGACCGGGACGCCTACGGGCGGCTGGCCGAGAGCGGAGCCGTGTCGCTGCGCCAGGGCCGCGTCGCGGCGTCGGGGGCCGCTCAGCAGGAGGCGATCGCGGCCGCTGCCCGCAAGCGCGTGGATGCGTCCCAGGGGGCGCTCGCGGCGGCGCGGGCCATGCTCGCCAACCCCGACATCCGGTCCGCGCAGAACGAGGCGATCCGCAGCCAGATCGCGCAGCAGCAGGCAGAGGTCGCCAGTGCCGCGGCGCTTGTCGATCAGGCCAGGGCACGGCTCGCCGAGGCCGAAGCGGCGCGTGCCGACCTCACGATTCGTGCGCCGTTCGACGGGACTGTCGTGACGCGCAGCGCCGAGCCGGGCGAAATCGTCGCCCCGGGGACGCCGATCCTGACCGTGGTGGACCTCTCGCGCGTCTACCTTCGCGGCTTCGTACCGGAGGGGCGCCTCGGCGAGATCAAGGCCGGGCAGCCCGCCCGTGTGTATCTCGACTCGGCACCGGATGACCCGATCGAGGCGGTCGTGGGACGCATCGATCCCGAAGCGACCTTCACACCCGAGAACACCTACTTCCAGGAAGACCGCGTGAAGCAGGTGTTCGGTGTGAAGGTGGACCTGAAGGGGGCGGTCGGGTTCGCCAAGCCGGGGATGCCGGCGGACGGCGAGATCCTCGTGAGCGAAACGTGGCCCGAGGGGCGCGCCCGGTGAACCGGCCTCCGGCCATTCGCCTGGCCGGCCTCGTCAAGCGCTTCGGCGACGTGGAGGCGGTTCGCGGGCTCGACCTCTCCGTGGAAGAAGGAGAGATCTTCGGGCTGATCGGCCCCGACGGGGCCGGCAAGACCTCCACCTTCCAGATCCTGGCCGGCGTGATGGAGGCCACGTCGGGGGCGGCCGAGGTCTTCGGCCGTCCTGCCCGCGACGCCCGCGCCGAGACCGGGTACCTCACGCAGACCTTCAGCCTGTATCCCGACCTCACGGTTCGCGAGAACCTGCGGTACCTGGGCGACCTGCGTCTGGTGCCGCGAGACGAGCTGGATCGCCGTGCCCTGCGCTACCTGGCGATGTTCGACATGGACCGCTTCACCGAGCGGCTGGCCGGTCGGCTGAGCGGGGGCATGAAACAGAAGCTGGCGCTGGCCTGCGCGCTCGTGCCGGAGCCTCGCGTCCTGCTGCTCGACGAGCCGACCACGGGCGTGGATCCGGTCTCGCGCCGTGAGTTCTGGGACGCCCTCGCGCACCTCGCCGCCGATGGGCTGACGATCCTCCTGGCGACTCCGTACCTGGACGAAGCGGAGCGCTGTCATCGCGTGGCTTTCATGCACGAGGGCGCCATCCGGGAGATCGGCACGCCCGCCGCGCTGCGCGACGCGCTCGGCGTGGTGCGGCTGGAGGTGCGGACCTCGTCGCTCCGGGACGCCCAGCGCGTGCTGGCCGGCGCGGTGGCAGCCGGCGACACGCTCGTGGACGTGCAGCGGTTCGGGGACCGGCTCGACGTGCTGGCGGGCGATCGAGCCGCCGCGGAGGCCGACATCCGCGCGCGTCTCACGAGTGCCGGCGTCGGCGTCGAGGAGATCAGAGCCGATGTGCCGATGCTCGAGAACACGCTGGTGGCGCGGCTGCGGGCGCTCGGCGGGGACGTGCGGTATCCGCCGTTTCCGGGCCGGCATGCGCACGAGGATCTGCGCGGCCGCGTGGCGATCGGCGCCGAGGCGGTGACGCGCTCGTTCGGCGCCTTCCGCGCCGTACACGCCGTGTCGCTGCAGATCCGCTACGGGGAGGTGTACGGGCTGCTGGGCGCCAACGGGGCGGGCAAGACCACGACGATCAAGATGCTGTGCGGCCTGCTGGATCCCACGAGCGGGCAGACGGAGCTGGCAGGAGAGCGGCGGCTGCGCGCGCCGGCAGTGCGCCGGCAGATCGGGTACATGTCGCAACGGTTCTCTCTGTACGAAGACCTGCCGATTCGCGAGAACCTCGAGTTCTTCGCCGGCGTGTACGGCGTGCCCGATGACGAGCGCGAGGCGAGGATCCGCTGGGTGCTGTCGTTTGCCGGCCTGACCGGACAGGATGATCGTCTCGTGGGCAGCCTGCCCGGCGGCTGGAAGCAGCGCGTGGCGTTCGGCGCGGCGATCATGCACGAGCCGAGCGTGCTGTTCCTCGATGAACCGACATCGGGCGTGGATCCGCTCGCGCGCCGGGCCTTCTGGAGCCTGATCAACCACCTGGCCGATGCCGGCACGGCGATCCTGGTCACGACGCACTACCTGGAGGAAGCGGAGCAGTGCAACCGGCTGGGGATGATGGTCGCCGGAGAGCTGGTGGCGGAGGGGACGCCGTGGGGCATCAAGGGGCGCCAGCCCGGGCACCTGCTCGAGTTCCACGTCGATCGCTCGCAGAAGGCCGCCGACGGCCTCAAGGAAGTGATGGATCGCTGGCGCGTCGCGCTGTTCGGCGACCGGCTGCACGTCATCTGGGATGGCGCGGCGGACGAAGGCCTGCGCGACGTGGCCGCCAGGCTGCAGGCGATCGGGGTGGAGGTGCGCCGGGCACGGGAGTCGCGCTACTCGCTGGAGGACGTGTTTATCCGCGTCGTCGAAGAGGCGCGTGAGCAGGGGAAGGTGGGGGTCGAGGCGTGAAGCGCGTGCGCGCGCAGTTGCGGAAGGAGCTGGCGCAGGTCCTGCGCGACCGGCTGGCGCTCGCCCTGGCGCTCCTGCTGCCGCTGCTCCAGCTGCTCCTGATGGGGAACGCGCTGTCGCTCATCGTGCGGGACCTGCCGCTCGTGGTGCAGGACCTCGACAGCTCTCCCGCGTCGCGGCGGCTGATCGACGGCTTCCGCGGGTCGCTGACGTTCCGCGTCGCCCCGTGGCCGACCGACCGCCAGCCCGAGGCGGCCCTGACGGCCGGGGTGGCGCGTGGGGTGCTGATCATCCCCGACGGGTTCCACCGCAGCGTGCTCCGCGGCGTCGATGCGCCCGTTCAGATCCTGGTGGACGGCGCCGACGGCAACACGGCGCGGCTGCTGGCCGGGTACGCCGGGCGGGTCACGGCCGCGTTCAACGTGGAGCAGGGCGCGGCCGTACAGCCGCCCGTGTCGGCCGAGGTCCGCTTCTGGTACAACCCCGAGCGCTCGTCGAAGAAGTTCTACGGACCGGGCATCTTCGTGATGGGGCTGTCGATGTTTCCGCCGCTGCTCGCCGCGCTCGGCATGTCGCGGGAAGGGGAGCGGAAGACGATTCTGCAGGTGTACGTATCGAACATCTCGGCGGCCGAGTTCCTGTTGGGCAAGGTGCTGGCGTTCATGATCGTCGCCTTCGGCCAGTGCCTGCTGATGCTCGCCACGCTGTTCATCGCGTTCGACGTGCGGCTCGCCGGCGACCCGGTTCCGTTCCTGATCGCCACGGTGCTCTACGCGTTCTGCACGGCGTCGTTCGGGTCCATGATCGGGGCGGCCATTCCCAGCCAGGTGGCGGCGATGCAGGCCGTGATGATGGGCGGCTTCCTGCTCGTGTTCATGTTGTCGGGGCTGATCTTCCCGCTGGCGAACATCCCCGACGGGCTGCGATGGCTGTCGAACCTGGTCTGGGCGCGCTACTACATCGAGATCGTGCGCGACGCGTTCCTGCAGGGCGGCGGCTGGTCCGCCGTCTGGTACAAGGTGCTCATCATCGGCGGAATCGGCGGGGTGTTCTTCGGTCTCGGCTGGAGACGGCTCAGGCGGATGCAGCTGGAGCATTGACGATTGGGGATTGATGATTGCGGATTGCATTGACGATTGACGATTGACGATTGACGATCGGCCCGCCTTTGCGCGTTCCGCGCTCTGGCGAGGCGTGAGGTCGGCGTGGGGTCTCGGGTACTGGGATTCGGCTTGGGCTTTGTGATGTGGGCTTTGGGATTCGTCTCCGAGGAGATCTCGGTGCTGCGGCGGTGGTTGAGTCCGGCGCTCCGGGCGGCGTTCGTGAAGGAGGTGGGTCAGATCCGGCGCGACAGGCAGGTCGTGCGGGCGATGATCATCCCGCCCCTGCTGCAGTTGCTGCTCTTCGGGACCGTGATGAGCCCGGCTGTCACCGATCTGAAGCTGGGGATCGTGGACGGCAGCCGCACGCCGGTCAGCCGGGACCTGATAGCGGCGCTGGCCGAAAGCGGCAGCTTCCGTCTGCAGGGGATCTACCCGTCGGCGAACGAGCTGGGGACCGACATCAGCGACGGCCTGCTGGATGCCGGCATCGTGATTCCGTCGGATCTGCCGCGCGACGTCGGTCGCGGGCGCCCGGCCAGGATTCAGGTCCTGCTGAACGCGATGAACGCGAACACGGCGGCGGTGAGCGAGGGCTACATCGAAGGCATCCTGCAGGGGTTCAACCGATCGCTGGCCGCGGGGGGCGTGGACGCCGGCGTGCGCCAGGTCGCGGCCACCGGCGCGCCCCGCCGGGGCCGGGCCGTGCTCCACCCCGCGTACCTGTTCAACCCGGGCATGGTCACCACCTGGTTTCTCGTGACCGGGCTGCTCGGCCAGCTCCTGCTGATGAACGGCATGATCACGTCGTCTGCGACGATGGTGCGGGAGCGGGAGGCGGGGACGCTGGAGCAGCTGCTGATGACGCCGGCCCGGACGTCGGAGATCATCATCGCGAAGATCGTCCCGCCGTTCCTCCTGCTCGGCATTCCGGGGCTGATCGCGCTGGCGGTCCTGCGTTTCTACTTCCAGGTGCCGTTTCGCGGCAGCTTCACGCTGCTGGCCGTAGCTTCCGCGGCCTGCGTCTTCTGCGGCATCGGCCTTGGCACGGTGGTGGCCACGCTGACGAAATCGGCGCAGCAGGCGCAGCTGTCGAGCTTCTTCATCTTCCCGCCGATGATCGCGCTCTCCGGTGCGCTCACGCCGGCCGAGGCGATGCCCGCCTGGATGCAGCCGTGGGCGATCGTCAACCCGATCTACCACTTCGGCGAGATCTCCCGTGGTGCCCTGATCCGCGGCGGCGGCTTCCCGGAACTGTGGCCGAACCTGGCCGCGCTGCTGATCTTCGCGCTGGTGCTGATGTCGGTGAGTGTGTGGCGATTCCGGCAGCAGTTGACGTGAGTGAGCCGCAGGCCTCCGCGTGAGATCCGCGTTGGGATCTGGGCCTTGGGTCTTCGCCTGGGCTTTGGGATTCGGGCTTCGGGATTTCGGGCGGTGAGCTTCCTCCTCGTCCTCTTGACATCATGACCAACACACCTGTTCGCGTGCTCCTGTGCTTCTCCGCCCTGGCGTGGCCCTTGCCGCTCGCCGCGCAGGGCACCGCCGTTGTGAACCAGACGGCGCTGCCCGGCTCGACCACCAGCGTCAACACCGTGAGTCCGTCCGTGCAGGTGCAGGGCGGGCTCACCGGGAGCCGGCGCGGGGCGGAGCCGCTCGCGGGACCGCTGACGTTCCGGGAGGCGATCCGCCGCGGTCTCGACCACAACCTCGGAGCCGTCAACATCGCGCGGCTGGTGGAGGAGGCGCGCGGCCAGCAGATCGTGGCGCGCAGTGCGCTGCTGCCGGCGGTGGCCGGGGAGATGGCCGGCACCGTGCAGCAGATCAACCTTGCCGCCATGGGGTTCCAGTTCGGGGACGCCTTCCCGGGGTTCGACATCCCCACCGTCGTAGGACCGTTCAACTACGTAGACCTGCGCGTCCGGCTGACGCAGACCGTGTTCGACCTGGCGGGCTGGAACAGCTACCGCGCGGCCGGCGAGCAGGCGCGGGCCGCCAGCCTCACGGCGGACGACACGCGCGACCTCGTGGTGCTGGCGGTCGGCGGCACCTACCTGCAGGTGACCGCGGCCGAGGCGCGGGTCGTGTCCGCGCAGGCCCAGCTCGAGACCGCCCAGGCGTTCCACCGGCAGACGGTCGAACGGCGGGAGGTTGGCCTGGCGGCGCAGGTGGACGTGGGTCGCAGCCAGATCCAGGTGCTGACGCAGCAGCAGCGGCTCGTGGCGCTCAGGAACGACCTGGCCAAGCAGACGATCAACCTGGCCCGGATGGTGGGGCTGCCGCCGGGGCAGGCGTTCGAGCTGGCCGGTGAGATCGGGTACTCGGCTGCGCCGCTGGCTTCGGTGGAGGAGGCCGTGCGGCTGGCGGCCGAACACCGGTCGGACGTGCAGGCGGCGGCGGCGCGGCTCGCCGCCGCCGAACGGGCG
>Ga0194132_10008776_pt1 | contig 14319 bp, 8 predicted proteins | sample TA2KigOf80mmetaG_FD_148612 | JGI IMG/M metagenome (GOLD analysis project Ga0194132, IMG submission 148612) | Freshwater microbial communities from Lake Tanganyika, Tanzania - TA2015054 Kigoma Offshore 80m | ecosystem: Environmental > Aquatic > Freshwater > Lake | place: Tanzania: Lake Tanganyika... | reverse complement strand
CGCGCTGGATTGGGCGGGTGTGCTGGCGGTCGCGCGAGAGAACGCCGCGAAGTTCGGCGTGTCGGAACGATGGAACGCCATCGAAGGCAGCGCGTTCGAAATAACGCCGCCCGGACCGTACGATGCGATCTATGTGACGAATTTCTTCCATCATTTCGACAGGGCCACCTGTGTCGGCCTGATGAAGAAGTGGCGCGCGCTGCTGGCTCCGGGGGGCGTCATGCTGACGCTGGAATTTGTTCCGAATCCCGACCGCGTCACGCCGCCGACATCGGCCGCGTTTCCAATGACGATGCTGCTCAACACGGCCGCCGGCGACGCCTACACGTTCGCCGAGTACGAGGCGATGCTGCAGGAGGCGGGGTTCTCGGCGAACGAATGCCACCAGGTGCCGAACGCGCCACAGCAGTTGATTGTAAGCAAGTAATAAGATGGAAGGCGGTGAGACTCGGCGTACTATTCATTGCCTTCCTTCCGCTTGGAGCCCAAACCGGCCCCGCGTATTTTCGTTCGACCGTCCTGCCCGCGCTTGAAAAAGCCAACTGCCGTGGCTGTCATCACGGGGGCGGCGTGGCCGCTGGAACACGCCTGCGCTTTCCCGAAGGCGAGTTGACCGCAGAGGAGTGGAAGACCTTCGGACTTTCGCTGCACACGCTCGTCAACCGCGCGAATCCTGCCAAGTCGTTGCTGCTCGACAAACCGACGCGCCGCGCTGCGCATGCCGGCGGCCTGCGAATTACCCCCGGTAGCGCCGAGGAGCGGGTCGTTCAAGAGTGGATCAACTACCTCGCCGCCAACACCAAGGCCACCGATCGCTTCGTTCTCGCCGAACGCCGCGACGCCGCCAAACCCGTGATGCGGCGTTTGACTCACGCGCAATACAACAACACCGTGCGCGATCTGTTGGGCGACGACACGCGCGTCGCCGATCAATTCCCGACCGAAGATTTCGTCGGCGGGTTTCGCAATCAGTTTCAATCGCAAAATGTCTCGCCGCTGCTCGCCGAGGCCTACACGACCGGCGCGGAAAAGCTGGCGAAGTCGGCGTTTCGCGGCGGCGATACGCGCGGACTCGTTCCGTGCAAACCAGCCGTTGCGGGCTGCTCGCAGAAATTCATCCGCGCGTTCGGCATGAAAGCGTTCCGCCGCCCGCTGCTGGACGCTGAAGCGGCGCGCTATGAGAGGTTGTGGGCCGCCGGAGGGGCGCAGATGGTGGTCGAAGGAATGCTGCAATCGCCCAACTTCCTGCTTCGCACCGAAAACGGCGCGGAGCCGTCGTGGCGGCCGTATGAAACCGCGAGCCGGCTTTCCTACGCACTTTGGAACAGCATGCCCGACGCCGAACTATTTCGCGCGGCATCGGCGGGTGAACTAAAGACTCACGAAGGAATCGAAAAGCAGGCGCGGCGCATGTTAAAGGACGCGCGGGCCCGGACGACCATCGACGAATTCGTCACGGAATGGCTGCGCTTCGATTCGTTGCTCGGGGCCGTGAAGGAGCGCGCGTCGTTCCCGATGTACACGCCGGAGTTGGCCGTCGCGATGACCGAGGAAACGCGCCGCATGATGGCCCATCTGGTGTGGACGAATCAGAACTTCATGCAGTTCTTCAACGCGGACTACTCCTTCGTGAGCACGACGCTGGCCCGGCTCTACAACATGAAAGCTCCATCGGAGGAGTTCGCCCGCGCCGAGTGGCCACTGGAAAGCGAGCGTGCCGGCGTGCTCGGACAGGCGCTCTTCCTCGCGGCGACGTCGAAGCCTTCGGAAACCTCGCCGACAGCGCGCGGGCTTTTCATCCGCGAGCAGTTCCTGTGCCAGGACGTGCCACAACCGCCGCCGGGTGTGAACGCAAATCTCCCCGTGCCGACGCGCGCCAAGCCGATGACGAATCGCGAACGCCTTGGCGTGCATCTCTCCAACGAAAGCTGCGCAAGCTGCCACACGCTCATCGACCCGATCGGCTTCGGACTCGAGAAGTTCGACGCCGTCGGACAGCGCCGCGAGAAGCTCAAGATCACCTTCACTCCGGAGCGGAAAGAAAAGGGCGAGACCGAAACTGTGTATCTGGACTTCGATACTTCCGGCAACGTCGCCGGTCTCCCGAACGCGGCCTTCCGTTCGCCTCGCGAATTGGGTAATATTTTGGCAGGGAACACACAATGCCAGGAGTGCATGGTGAAGCAGTTGTTCCGCTACTACCAGGGACGGCATGAGAAGGTCGGCGACGCCGCCGTCATTCGCAAATCGTTCGAGGATTTTCAAAAATCGGGCTTCCACTTTCAGGAGTTGATGGTGTCGCTGTTGAAGTGGTCGATCCTCCCGCCGGAGATGTAAATGGCATTCGTACAGACCAAAGACAGATCGCTGGGGCGCCGCTACTTTCTGCGCAACCTTGGTGGGGTGACGATCGGCTTACCGCCGCTGGCGGCGATGTTCAACGCTAACGGCACGGCCTATGCGGCGACCAAGTCCGAGATTCCCACACGCTTTGTGCTGTGGTTCAACGGCAACGGCGTGGTCGAAAAATACTGGATTCCCGCCGAAACCGGTTCGGGCTTCACGTTGACGCCGTGTCTTGCGCCGCTGGCGCCGTTTCGCGACGATATTCACGTCATCACGGGTCTTGACAATCCCGCCGCGCGACTGCCCGGCCCAGGTAACGATCATCACCGTTCGATGGCGGCGCTGATGAGCGGCACCCAGTTCACCGGCCGAGGTTCGGGCGGGCCGTCGATCGATCAAGCGATCGCTTCGCGCGTGGGCGGCGACAGCCGTTTCCGTTCGCTGCAGATCGGAGTGTCGCAGGAATCGTTCGGCGAAAGCATTCAGCGCAATATGAGCTGGGCCGGCTACGACCGATCCCTGCCGCCGGAAATGCTGCCCAATAAGTTGTTCGACCGTCTGTTCGGTGCACGCGACGCCGGCTGGATCAACCGGAAGAAGAGCGTTCTCGACGCGGTACGCGAAGACGCCGCCGGATTGAAGAAGGCGCTCGGCAAGGAAGACACGACACGCCTCGACGAGCACCTCTCTTCGATTCGCGACGTCGAAAAGGCGATCGCCAGCCTGCCGCCGAACTATCGCCGTATCGATCCGCCCGAAGCCGAGGGCGACATGAAAGACTGGCCCCGCATCGCGAAGTTGCAGAGCGACCTGCTTGCGCACGCCTTCGCCAGCGGGCAAACGCGCGTGGCCTCCTACATGTTGACGAAGTGCCAAGGTCTTTCGCGATTCCCGTGGCTCGGCTACACCGCCGCGCGCCATCACGACTACACCCACCGCGATGGCAAAGCGCCGGGCTTCGATGGCCCCGACGGTCAGCGCGTGATGCGCGACATCTGCCGCTGGCACGTCGAAGAGTTTGCGTATCTGCTCGGCAAGTTGAAGTCGATCCGCGAGGGCGACGCGTCTGTGCTCGACCGCACTTCGTTGCTGTTCGTGCACGAACACGCCGAGGCCAACGATCACAAGAACAACGGCTACTCGATCATCGCCGCCGGACACGCCGGTGGGCTGAAGACGAACACACACACGCGTTCTACGGGCACGGTGAGCGACCTTTATCTCGTGGCGGCCAACAAGGCCATGGGCGCGGGGTTGAAGACGTTCCCGTCAGCCTCGCGCGAACTGCCGGAAATTTTCGCCTAGTTTTTGCGACTTTGCGCGCAACGGACCGTGGGCTAGGACTGATCCAGCGGATACAGCAAATCGACCGTCCTCGGCGTGAGCAGTTGATGTTTCACAAACGTCGCGTTGGCAATCGGTTTCTTCTCCAACACGCTGATCGCGAGCGGAATGATCTCGGCGCCATAGCGTTCCGGGAAATACGCTACCGTTCCGATCAGCCGCGAGCCTTTCTTGCGTAGTTCCATCCGCGCTTCCTTGATGCCGTTCTGCCCCATCGCCGCGCACAACGTCGCGGCGCCGGCTTCCTCAAACGCGCGAATTGCCGCCAGCGCGGCGACATCGTTCACTGCGCCGATCAGCGTCCGCTTCGGTTTCTTCCGCCGCAGGTGACGGCGTACGACCTCAAGAATCCGGTCGTAGTCACCCTTTGCATCCAAGTGAACGGGAGCGATCTTTTCGAGAGCGGGTATTTCGGCGCGCAAGCCGGCGAGGAATCCTCCTGTCCGTAATTGAAGAAGCGATCCGGCGATCGGCAGTTCGAGAAGCATGATCTCGTCGACTTGACCGCGCCAATTGTCGTTTGCCCAGCGGCCAAGTGCTCGCCCGCCCATGAGGCCCGCCTGATAGTTGTTGGCGCCGAAAAACATTGCTCCGGGATGGGGAATCTCCAGAGCGATGACCGGGATGTGCGCTTCGAGAAACTTCGCCGCGATCGTCGGCGCGACCCGCTCGTAGGTCTGGAATTCGATCACGAGATCGACTTGCTCGCGAATCAACAGGTCCGCGTTGGCCAGCGCCTTCCTGGCACTGTATTTGTTGTTGACCGTGATGAGTTGCACATGGTCGCGCCCCGCGGCCTGGCTGAGGCTCGCCGCTGCGTCGCGGGCAAACTGCGAATCGGCCTGGCTGGCGAAGCCGATTCGGAAACTGCGCGGTTCCAGCGGGCGGATTCTGGTCTCATAGATTCCCTTGCCCACACGGGTCACCAACTGTCCTTCGACCAGGCTTTGCAGGAGCCGAAAGACCGTTGTCTTGCTTAGGCCCGTGCGCTGCACGAGTGCGGACAGCGAGAGCTGTTCGGTTTCCGAATGGAACGCCCGAAGTATGCGGCAGGCGCGTTCTACGGACTGAACGCCCTCGGACTGGGGATCGGCGGAACTCAATGGCATGGCGCGTGAAATCGCTTGCGCGATCAAACAAAAACGGCGGCTCGCACAACGGCCAGGTTACTTGTCTGACGGATAAATTCACATTCCGGCCTTCGGAACCGCCCATTGTGCCGAGCGGCGCTGTGCGATTCTGGACTAACGTAACGGGATTATTTGTGAACCAGACTCTAGCGTTCATCCACACTGGGGCGATGCTCGTCCCGACTTTTGCCGATCTGGCGAAACGAGAGCTGCCTGGGGTTCGAGTCATTCACATCCTCGATACAAGTCTGATTCAAAACACGATCGCCGCCGGACGGTTGGAAAAGAAGACGATCCGCCGGTTGATTGCCCAGGTTGCTAACGCGGTCGAAGCCGGCGCCGACGCCGTATTGGTTACCTGCTCATCGATCGGCCCGGCAGTGGAAATCGCGCGCTCCGTGTTCGACGTTCCCGTGCTCCGAATCGACGATCTGATGGCGGAGCGCGCCGTGTCGTCGGCGGATCGCATCGGTATCATTGCGACGGTCCGTACGACGCTCGATCCGACGCTAGCTCTATTTCAACGCACCGCGCAGCGGATGGGCCGGACACCGCACATCATCGCGCACCTGTGCGAAGGCGCTTTCGAAGCGGTGCAGAACGGAGACACGGCCACCCACGACCGTCTGGTGACCGAAGGGCTCGTCGCTCTCGCGTCGCAGTCCGACGCCATCGTGATGGCCCAGGCCTCCATGGCCCGCGCAGCCGCCGAAGCGGCGAGCGCCGGGAAATTCCCTCCGATAATTACAAGCCCCTCGCTCGCGATGGAGCAAGCCCGAACGGTGCTGGATTCTCTTAATGGCCGCGGTTGATTGAATCCGCGCGCTCATCCCTCGTTCGCCAGGTTACGGTGACGGAATCAATTTCGCTAGCGAAGCTGGACGAAGAAGCCGAATTCCACTTTGCCGAAGGTGTCCTTAAATTGGCCGCCGGGTTTGTAGACCTTCGCCTCGGCGCGCATGCCCACGCGCTGGTTGATGTAGTAGCGCAGTCCGCCGCCGAAGTTGACCGCCGGGTCCGTCGACGCCGTCGCGCTGAACGGGACTTGAATTCCTTCGATGTTCACATTGAAACTTCGCGCCGGCGCATGGATCATACCGACGCCAATCACGGCGTAAGGGACGACAGGGAACTCGCGTACCGGCATGCGGATGTGCACGCCGCCGTGGAAGTCGCTCAACGGAATTTTGTAGCTGATGTCGATCGGTCGCGTGAGCCCGGGAATCGTTCGGCTCTGCTTGCGGCCGATGCCTGGAAAGTAACTGTACTCGGCGTACGGCAAGATCCACTTATTCGCCGCGTACGTCACGTTCGCGCCTCCCATGACGCGGAACTCGTCGATTCCATAGCTGGCGCCGACAAAGCCTCCAACTTCATAGCTCCCGGATCGAACAACGGAACGGCTCTGGGCGAGCAGGCCAAGGCTGGCAATGCCCACGATCAATGTAGCGCGGAATAAGTTCATGAATGAATGGGTTCCTTATTAGCAATAGTACGAGACGCGCCACATTCGTTACAACTTGGCGTTATAAGACGTAGCGAAATCGGCCCGGAAAATCCATCAGTGCGCCGAGGAGGTATCATGAGTCTGTCCCTTTGCCGCGCTCACGTCCAATCGGGAACACGTATCCGAACGCCCGCCCGAGGTGTGTCTAGTGGAGCGTATCGGCAAGTATGAGATTCAGGCCGAAATCGGCCGCGGCGGTTTTGGCCGCGTTTACAAGGGCTTCGACCCAACTGTAGGCCGTGTCGTCGCGATCAAAGTCCTCCTTCCCGACGCCTCCGACCCCGAGTTCCTCACACGCTTTCGACTCGAAGCCACCACCGCCGGCAACCTTCACCATCCGAATCTCGTCACCATCCACGAGTTCGGCGAAGAAGGCGGCAATCACTATCTGGTGATGGAGTATCTGGAAGGCGACGACCTCCAGAAAATTCTCAAGGATCGCCGGCCGATGACGATTCTCGACAAGGTCGAAATCATGCAGCAGGTGGCCGCCGGACTGCACTGCGCCCATGAGAGCGAAATCGTTCACCGCGACGTGAAGCCCGCCAACATCATGGTGATGCGGGACAACCTCGTCAAGATGATGGACTTCGGCATCGCGCGCCTAACCCGCTCCGATACGACGCGGTTCACCAAGGCCGGCTTTCTCGTCGGGACGCTGAACTACATGAGCCCCGAGCAGTTCCGCGACGCCGATGTCGACGCTCTCTGCGACATCTGGGCGTTCGGCGTGATCTACTACGAGTTCATTACCGGGCGATTCCCATTCGAGGGCTCCACGCCCCCGGCGATTCTCTATAGCATCACCAACGTCGAGCCGCCCGCACCATCGACACTCGTTCCCGATTGCCCCGAGTCGCTCAGCCAGCTCATCATGAAGGCGCTTTCGAAAGACCGCGACCTGCGTTACCAAAGTCTCCACGAGTTTCAACTCGATGCTGGGCCGATATTAATGGAGCTGCGCAAACAACGCGCCTCGGAGTTGTTGCCCGAAGCGCGGTCCCTGTTCGAACAGCAGCGCGGGGAAGAAGCCCAGCGCTTCGTTCGGCGCGTCCTTGATCTCGATCCGCTGAATGTCGAGGCGCGCCAACTTCGCGAGCGCATTCAGAAAATGGCGCAGCAGCAGGCGATCCAACCGAAGGTTGGCGCTCTGAAATCCAACGGCCAGGACCTGCTTTCCAAGGGCCGTTATGCCGAAGCGATTCAAAACTTCGAAAACGCGCTTCGCATGGATTCGGCAAACACCGAAATCCGGCAACTGCTCGAGGTGGCGCGCGGCTCGGTCGACAAGTACCGCAAGGCGCAGGAACTCGCCGAAGCCGCCGCCAAACTTGCCGACAAGCAGGACTTCACCGGCGCGCACGAGATGGTCAAACAGGCGCTCGCCGTGGACTCCGCCAACACGCGCGCCCGCGAGGTCTTAACCCGCGTAGAACATGCCTTTGACTCGCAGGAACGGCGCAAGGAAGTTGCCGAACTTGTGGCCGGTGCGGGCGCGATGGCCTCCGCCGGCGCCTTCGACGACGCTCTCGCGCTGCTTGGCGAGGCCTCTAAACGGCTGCACGAACCGCCGGAGATCGTCGAGGCTGTCTCGCGTATCGAAGCCGCGAAGAAACAAAGACTGGAGAGCGATCGCCGTCTGCGCGCGATGGCCGAAGCCACCGAAATGCTTCGGCAAGAGCGCGTCGATCAAGCCGAGAACATCCTCCATCCAATCAGGAAGGAAGCGCCGGACCAACCGGGTCTGGCCGAGTTGCTCAACGCCTGTTCAGAATTGCGCCGCAAGCTGGAACGCCGCGATGCCGTCCGCCGCGTCACCGAACGCGTCCATGGCATGCAGCAGGACGGCGAACTCGACCGCGCTCTCGCGCTCGCCGAACGCGCGCTCACCGAATTCACCGGCGAACACGCTCTGGCGTCATTGCGCGACGAAGCCGCGAAATTCGTTCAGCAGAGGGATGAACGCCGCGCGATCGACGAGACTCTCCGCGCCGCCACCGACCTGCGCGCCGCCGGCAAAGCACCCGAGGCGCTCGCGAAGCTGCGCGAAACGTTGCATCGCGTGGGCGAGGTCCCCGCACTGCAATCTCTCGCCAACGAGATCGAGGTCGACCTCCGTGCCCGCGAAGAACGCGCCGCTATTCAAAAGGCGACGGCCGAGGCGCGCGCGCTGCTCGGGCAATCGAAGTTCGCCGAAGCGCTGGCAAAGCTGGGGCCCCATTTGGCAGATCCCGAAGTCGCGGCATTGGTCGCCAGCGTGGAAAAGGCAGCCGGCGAAGAAGCATCGAGCAAACAGCGCGACGCCGGGCTGGCCGCCGCGCGCGAGCAGCGCAAGAAGGGCGATCTCGACCAAGCGATCGAAACAGTCAAGGCCGTGCGCGCCAAGCACGGTGACTCGCCGATGCTCCGCGACCTGGAACGCGAGGTCGAAGCCGAGCGGCAACTCCGGAAAAAGCGCGAAGCGGTCACAGCCACCGCGGCGGAAGCCAAGAGCCGCATCGCCGCGTCGCAGTGGGATTCCGCCCGCGCACTTCTGCAGAACACGCTGAAAGAGTATCCCGGCGAACCGGAGCTAACCGCTCTGCTCGACGGCATCGAACGCGGTCTCTCCGAGCAGCAGGCGCGCCGGGAGAAAGACGAGGCGCGAAAGAAGTCGCGGATGCTCGAAGGCCAAGGACGCGATGCGGATGCGCTGGCCGCGATCGACGCCGCTTTGCAAGTCCACGCCGGCGACCCCGAACTCTTCTCCGCGCGCGCCGCGCTCGCCATGCGTTCGGCCGATCGCCAGCGCGCCGGCGATCTCTCCGCGCGCATGAAGCGCATTCAAGACGCCATCGACCGCGCTCAGTTCGACGCCGCGCGGCAGGACCTGGACGACGCTCGCTCACAATTCGGGGAACAAACCGGCCTCGTTCGCCTCGCCGACGAGATCGAAGTCAAGCGCCGCATGGCCGAGCACGAAGCCGGCGCGAAAGCGATTGAACAGCTCATCGAAAAAGGCGCGCTTGCCGAGGCTGGTCCGCGCTTGCTGCAAGCCCTCGCCGCCAATCCCCGTGACCCGCGACTGCTAAAGCTCCAACAGTCGCTCGCCGCCGAAACAGCCTTCGTCGAGACCCTGCATACCATCGAGCAACATCTCGACAACAAACGCCTCGATCTCGCCGAGAATTTACTGCGAAACTCCAGCGGCGCGCGACCGCCCTCCGAGGCATTCAAACGTCTCTTGCAGCGTCTTGCCAAGGAGCGCGAGAAGCAGAAATCCGAACGGGCCGCTGCTCTGACGAAAGCGGCCGATCTCTCCCGCCGCGGCTCGCTCGAAGAAGCCGTGGGCGTGCTGCGTTCCCTGATCGACCAAAACCCCAATGACGCCGAGGCGATCCAGGCGCTCGATCAACTCAACGCCGCCCGCGGCGCGCATCTCAAGCAAAAAGATTACGCCAACCGCATCGCCGATCTGGAAAACAAGCGCCGCAACGATCAACCCCAGCTCGTCAAGGAAGGCGCGGGCGTGTTGCTGCTTGAATTCCCCGGTGACCCGCAGGCCACCGGCCTGTTGACTTGGGCGGATAAGCGCCTCCATGAACTCGGTGCACCGAAGCAAGGTATTGCAATGTGGAAGGTGGCCGTGGCCGGCGTCGCCGCCGTCGTGATCGCGGCGGGCGCGTACTTCACGCTTGGCCCCAAACCGGGAACGGTCTCCTGGAGCGTCTCTACGCAAAAACTGGCCTTTGCGTGGAAGATGGGCGAAAGCCTTCCCGAGCCGAAAACCATCGCGCTATCAAGCGCCAATGGCGTCGTCGGTCTGACCGCAAGCGGCGCCGCGCCCTGGCTTAACGTCGACCCCGCACACGCCGAAACGCCAGGGCAATTCTCGATCGGCATCGCGCCCACCGGCCTTGCTCCCGGCGACTACAAAACACAGATCAAACTCGAAGCGTCGACAGGCGAACCCAAATCGCGCGTCATCGACGTAACGATGAAAATCACCGGCCGGGCCGCGCAGCCGCAAACGCCCAACGCCCCGCACCTCACCGTCGACTCCGATCTCTTGACGTTCGACGTGCGCCAAGGCGCCGCTTCCGGCGATAGCAAAGTTGTCCATGTTCGCGGCAGCGGAGTGTCCCGTATATCGGTGGCTGCGCGCGCCAAGGGTTCGTGGTTGTCCGCCGCGCCAACCAGCGCCGCGCTCCCCACGTCTATTTCCGTTCAAGTTTCACCGGCCGGTCTTGCGCCAGGTTCATACCAAGGCGAGGTCGCCATTAACGCCGACGGCGCTGCCCCGCAGCGCATCAACGTCTCACTCCGCGTGCGCGAAGCCGACAAGCCGGTCGTCGTCACGCAAATTCCCGATCCTCCGAAAAAGCAGCCCGACCCGCCGAAGGAGCTACCGAAGGAGCAACCCAAAGAAGCGCCGATTCCCGTCGGCACGTATGCGGGTCCTCGCCGCGGAAACATCACGTGGGTCGGCGAACTCGCGCCCGGACAAAAGGTCACGATTTCGAAGGAAGGCGGCTCCTCTGGCAGCGCCAACCGCACCTTCCCGGGCGACGTGCCCATCCGCATCGAAGTCACGACTCCGGGCGTAAACGTCGAGTCAGCGCCCGCCGCCGCCAACCGTTTTTCGCGTGCCGTTCTCGTCAACAACTCGGCCGGCCCAGTCACTCTGATCCAGATCCGCTGGTTCGTACAAGAGTAGTCGTATTAGAATCGGGACATCGCCCCTATGCGTGTTCTGTTCCTCAGCCTCGCTGTTTTTACCCTCGCCGCGCAAGACCGCCGGGCGCTGCTGCTGGTCAATTCGGAGTATCAAAAGCTCGCCCCTCGCGCGGTGAATAGCGCCGATCTGGACGCGCTCAAGTCCGCGCTCGCGGCCGCCAAGTTCGCCGTTTCCGAGGAACGAAACCTCGCGCAGGGACAGATCGAAAAGATCGCCTTCCTCTCGTCGATCAAACAAGGCGACACGGTTTTGATCTATTACACCGGCTACGCCATGCAGTCCAAGAGCGACAACTTCATCGTCCCCGTCGACTACGATCCCGCCAAAGCCGGCGACGCCACGTTCCTCGCGCAGTCGATGACCGGCTTCTTCCAGATGCTCGACGACAAGAAGGCCGGCGTGAAGATGATTCTGATCGACGCCCCCGAACAGCCCGCCGCGCTGCTTCCAAAGGCGACGGGCGCAGGCTTGGCCGCGCCCGAACTCGCTGACCTCGGCCAGATCGCATTTCTATCGGCGTCGGCCCTGAACGCGCTCCCAGTCGCGCTGGACGCAACGGAACGCGGCGCCTTTGTGCGGCAGATCGCGGAGCTAATCCGCAAGCCCGGCACGACGCTTGTCGAACTATTGGTCGGAGCGCAAGGCAGCGTGTCGAAAAAGATCAGCCCTTTCTCGAACAGCACCGTCACCGCCGCCTTCCGCTTCACGGACCCGCCCCCGCCGCCGAAGGAAGCCCCGCCGTCCAAGCCCGTCGACTCCTTTATCTCCAAGGACCGCGTCAACAGCAAGGACCGTCAAAGCTATGTCTACATTCCCGCCGGCAAGTTTCTCATGGGTTGCGCCAAGGATGACACCAAGTGCGAAGAACACGAGAAACCGCAACACGAAGTCACGTTGACCAAGGCTTTCTGGATGGGCGAGACCGAAGTTACCGTCGAAGCGTACAAGCGTTTCCTCGAAATGACCGACCCCAAGAAGAAACTGCCCCGCGCCCCCGTTGAACATGAAGGCTGGCGAAACACGAACCTGCCCATGCCTGCGTTCAGCTATGACGACGCCGCCGCGTTCTGCAAATTCGCCGGCGGGCGCTTGCCGTCCGAAGCCGAATGGGAATACGCCGCGCGCGCCGGCAAAGCCAACGAGATCGTACCGCTTTCGTCGGAAAACGCTCGCGAAAAAGCCAATTTCCACGGCCGCAAAGGCAACGACCGCTTCGACTATGTCGCCCAGGTCAAGCAATTCGACCCCAACGCCTTCGGCCTGTTTGACATGTTCGGCAACCTTTGGGAGATGACCTCCGACTTCTACGACAAAGGCTACTACGCCGCTTCTCCCAAATCCGATCCCAAGGGCCCGGCCTCCGGCAAGGAACGTGCCTCGCGCGGCGGCTCGTGGGATTCCGATCCCGCGCAACATTTGCGCATTTCATTCCGCAACAAAGGCAACGGCGGCAATATCGTCGGCTGGCGCTGCGTTATCGAAGACTCCGAAGAAACGAGAAAACTCCTCCGCTAAATGTCCTCCTTCAAAATCGCCGTCCTTCCCGGTGACGGCATCGGTTCCGACGTTACCAACGAAAGTCTGAAAGCCCTCAGTGCCGTCGCCGCCGCCATCCCTACCCTTCATTTTCAGTTCGACGAATTTTCCGTCGGCGCGGGCGAATTTCTCAAGAGGGGTAACCCGCTCCCGGAAGAGACCTTCGGGCAGTTCCCGAACTACGACGCCATTCTCCTCGGCGCCATGGGCCTCCCCGGCGTGCGCTGGCCCGACGGCAAGGAGATGACACCGCAGATCGATCTCCGCGAACGCCTCGATCTTTACTGCGGCCTTCGCCCCATCAAGACTTATCACCCCAACGACACGCCGCTGAAGTCACAAAGACCCATCGACTTCGTCCTCATCCGTGAGAGCACCGAAGGCCTCTTCGCCGCGCGCCACGGCAGCGCCGATCTCAACTCCGACTCAGCCACCGACTCCATGCGCATCACTCGCCACGCCTCGGTCCGCCTCTTTCACTCCGCCTTCAAACTCGCGCGGACGCGCCGCAAGAAGGTCACGCTCATCGATAAGGCTAACGTGCTCCCGTCGATGGCCTACTTCCGCACGATCTTCAATGAAATCGCCAAGGAATACCCAGACGTAGAAACCGAAGCCAACTACGTCGACGCCGCCGCGCTCTTCCTCGTCCGCCGCCCCTGGGACTTCGACGTTATGGTCACCGAAAACATGTTCGGCGATATTCTCTCCGATCTCGCCGCGGGCCTCGTCGGCGGCATGGGCATGGCGCCATCAGCCGATCTGGGCGACAAGTACGCCGTCTTCCAGCCGTCCCACGGCACCGCGCCCGACATCGCCGGCAAAGGCATCGCCAACCCCGTCGCCATGATTCTCTCGGCGGCCATGATGCTCGACTGGCTCCCCGGCGACGATGCCAAACGCGGCGGGCAAATCTTGCACCGCGCCGTAGCTGAAGTTCTTGCCGATCCCGCCAATCGCACTCCCGATGTCGGAGGCACAATGAAGACCCACGATCTCGGCGACAAGATCGCACAGGCCGTCCGCGCATGATGCACGGTTTTAAAGTCTTCGACACCCACACCCACATCGGCCGCGCGCGCCACTCCGGCACGGTGCGCACGGCCGAAGAGCTGCTGCGCGAAATGGACAAGCACGGAGTCGACAAGTCTCTCCTCATTCCGTTCCCCGTCGTCGACGATTTCAAGCGCGAGCACGATGAAATCGGCGCGGCCGTGAAACAATGGCCCGACCGCTTCGCCGGCGCGGCTTGCATCTATCCGTTCATTGATGAGCGCGACTTTGCCGCCGAAGTGAAGCGCTGTCGCCAAGAGTTCGGTTTCAAAGCCCTCAAGTTGCAGCCGATGTATCAGGCGCTAAATCCGGTCTCGCCGCGCAGCGACTTCTTCTTTCAAGCCGCGCGGGACAACGGACTGGCCGTCGTCGCCCACACTGGCTCGGGCGTGCCGTTTTCCTTGCCGTCGCTGTTCATCTCCGCCGCGCGCCGATTCCCGGAAGTAACGATCATCCTCGGCCACGCCGGCGGCTCGGTCTACATGCTGGAATGCGCCGTGGCCTCGCAAGTCTGTCCGAACATCTACGTCGAACTCAGCTCGCTGATGCCCCATCACATCGCCGATCTCATGCACTACGTGCCCGTCGAAAAACTCCTGGCGGGCAGCGATCTTCCTTCGAGCATCGAGACCGAACTGGGCAAGATTTTCACACTGAACATCCCCGACGAGGCCAAGCGCCAAATT
>Ga0194132_10008775_pt1 | contig 14319 bp, 10 predicted proteins | sample TA2KigOf80mmetaG_FD_148612 | JGI IMG/M metagenome (GOLD analysis project Ga0194132, IMG submission 148612) | Freshwater microbial communities from Lake Tanganyika, Tanzania - TA2015054 Kigoma Offshore 80m | ecosystem: Environmental > Aquatic > Freshwater > Lake | place: Tanzania: Lake... | reverse complement strand
GCGTCACGACGAGCAAGGCCAGCTCCGCGAGGTCGGTGCTCGGACGCGCGCCATTCCGCCTGCTCTGCGGCGCGCGGTGCAGAGCCGCGACCGCGGATGTCGGTTCCCGGGGTGCAGCGTGCGCTGTGGCGACGGACACCACATTCGGCATTGGGCGCACGGCGGCGCGACGACGCTCTCCAACCTCGTACTTCTGTGCCGGCGTCATCACCGGACCGTCCATGAAGAAGGCTATGAGGTCGCACGCCGGCCCGAAGGCACGCTCGAGTTCAGGACACCGCAAGGACACGTGGTGTCCGACGTCCCGGCCACGCCGAGGACGCCTGGGGATCCGGTGGGAGCCCTGCGCGCGGCGCACGACGCGCGTGGACTGCGGATCGACGCCCACACGCTCCGACAGGAGTGGCGTGACGAGCCGCTCGACGTTGCGTGGGCGATCGACGTGCTGCATCCCCGGGCGCTCAGGGCGCGGCCGGAGTCGTAAGCCGTCGCGTGGAGTAGACTCGCCCCAACGAGGTGATCCGATGGCCGACTACGAAGTCTACGCGCTCAAGTACGGCGAGAGAGACACGAAGACCTGCCAGTTTTTCTATCGCGACGAGGAGCACGCGCCGCTCACCCTGCACTACTTCGTCTGGCTCATCCTCGGCGGCCCGCATCCCGTGCTGGTCGACACGGGCTTCCTCGAGGACGACGCGGAGAAGCGCGGCATCCGCAACTACGTGCGGCCGTCCGCGGTGGTGGAGAAGGTCGCGGGCGTGAAGGCGCAGAACATCCCGATCGCGCTGATCTCCCACCTGCACTACGACCACTGGGCCGGCCACAGCCTGTTCCCGAACGCGGAGTACTGGGTGCAGAAGGACGAGGTCGCGTTCTGGACGGGCCCCTACGCCGGGCGCAAGGCGTTCAGCGGCTCGGCGAACGTCGAGCAGCTCGCGCGCGTGGTGCCGCTGAACTACGGCGGCAAGCTGAAGATCGTCGAAGGCGATCGCGAGGTGCTGCCCGGCATCACCGTCCATCGCGTGGGCGGCCACACGGCGGGCCTGCAGATCGTCACCGTGCAGACGAAGAGCGGCCGCGTGGTGCTGACCTCGGACGCCTCGCACTTCTACCGGAACGTGGAGACGGGGCAGCCGACGCAGATCATCACGAGCCTGCCCGAGATGCTGGCGGGGTTCGACCGCATCCACGAGCTCGCGGGCAAGGAGAAGCTGATCGTGGCGGGCCACGACCCGCTGGTGGCGGATCGCTTCAAGCAGGTGGAGCCGGGCATCGTCAAGATCGCGTAGCGTCGCCGCTACGCGAAGATGTCGGCGAGCCGCAGCACCACGTCGGCGGGGCAGACCTCGCGTTGCTTGCCATGGCAGCCTCCCCATCGATCAGCATAAAGCTCTCTCGATGGGCGTCGCGGGAGTCCCGGAGCAGATACATCCCCGGCGAGATCGAGAGGATCCGCACCAGGTCGCCGGCGCCGGCGACTCCTAGAAGCCGGCGACCGTGATCGCGGTCTTCACCGAGTTCGCGATGAAGCATTGCTCGTGCGCGGCGTGGTGGAGCTTCGCCTCGTCGTCATGCGTCGGCCGCTTGTCGCCGCCATAGACGATGCGCGGATTCAACGTGACCGCGCTCACCCACGGAATGCGCCGCTCGCTCTTCGACAGCACGCCGACCGCGTCGTCCTCGTAGCGCTCGACCACGAAGCCCTGCCGCCCCGCGACCCACAGGAACGTCAGCATGTGGCAGCTCGCGATCGAGGCGACGAACGCTTCCTCCGGATCGACGCCGACGGGATTCGACCACGGCGCCGGGATGATCGACGTGGACGGCGAGGCCGGCACCACGGTCCCGCCGTCGAACGTCCAGGTGTGCTCGCGGCTGAACTGCCCCTTGAGGAAGTTCGGCCCGTTGCGCACCCACGCGATCGTCGCCTTGTGCTCCGACATCGCTCAGGCGAGCTTGAAGCCGTGGCTGCGGATGTACGGGCCGAAGCCGTGGCGCTCCGGCACCGAGTACTGCCGCGCCTTGTCCTCCGACCAGCCGTACGGCTTGGCGAGCCCGAAGCGGTCCACGAAGCGCTGGTTGGCGTCCGGCGTGGCGAAGCGCCCCTCGCGCCGCTGGTCGTAGAGCTCGAGCTGCTTCGGCAGCTCGCTGTCGTCGTAGCGATTCGTGTGCACGGTCACCGCGGGCGGCAGCCGCATGCTGATGAAGCCGGGCTGCGCGGGATAACCGACGCAGAGCCCCGCCACCGCGAAGACGCCGGGCGGGATCTCGAGCAGCGCCTGCAGCTTCTCGATGTGGTTGCGCACCACGCTGATCGGCACGCACCCGAGGCCCGACGCCTCCGCGGCCGTGATGAAGTTCTGCATCACGAGCCCGGCGTCCACCGCCGCGTTCATGAACATGTCGAGCGTGTCGTTGATGAACTCCCGGCCCTTCAGCTCGAAGATGCGGCGCAGGCGCCGGTGGTCGCCGCAGAACACCATGAAGAGCGGCGCCGAGGCCACCCACGGCATGTCGGGGATCCAGCTCCCGATGGTGGCCTGCTTCGCCTTGTCCGTCACGAGGATGATCCCGACCTGCTGCAGGTCGGACTTCGACGGCGCGGAGAGCGCGGCCGCGAGCAGCACCTGCAGCAGCTCGTCGGGCACCGCGTCCGGCTTGTAGCGCCGGTGGATGCGGTGCGAGAGGATCTGGGCGACCGTGCCCTCGGCGGGCATCGATCGCCCCACGTCCGTCGGCAGGCCGAAGCGGTCCTCGATGAGGTCCGCGATGGTCCGCTGATCGCTCACGCGTGTGCCGCGAGCGGCCCGCGCAGGAGCTTCCCGGGCAAGGCACCCGTGTGCGTGTTCTCGTTCAGCAGCACCTGGCCGTTGACCACGGTGGCCTTGATGCCGCGCGTCTTCTGGATGAGCCGCTTGGCGCCCGCGGGCAGGTCGTGCACGACCTCCGGCATCTCCGCGGCGATCGTGTTCGGATCGAAGATCATGACGTCGGCCGCCAGCCCCTCGCGCAGCAGGCCGCGGTCGTGGAAGCCCCAGTGCGTGGCCGGCACGAGCGTGAGCATCCGCACGGCCTCTTCGAGCGTGAACGCCTGCTTCTCCCGCACCCAGTGCGCGAGCAGGTGCGTCTGCAGCGAGGAGTCCATGAGCTGGGAGACGTGCGCGCCGGAGTCCGAGAACGTCACCACCGCGCGCGGCAGCTTCATCAGCTCGAGCGCGATGTCCTGGTCCTCGTTGGCGATCGGGTGGAAGAAGAACACGTTCATGTCGCGCTCGACCGCGAGGTCCATCATGAGCTCGACCGGGCCGACGCCGCGCTCCTTCGCCATCTCCGTCACGGACTTGTGCGGGCCGTGGACCTTGTCCATGACGTAGAGCTGGTCGACCATGCCGGGCCGCGCCTCGGTGCCGCGCGCGCGGTTCTCGACCTTCACCTGCGCCGCCTCGACCAGCTTCGCGCGGATCGCGGGGTCCTTGAACTTCGCCTTCTGCTCGGCGAGCGGCAGCTTGCGGATCTCGCTCCACACGGGAAGCTTGTCGAACGGCGTCTGCGTCTTGAACGAGAGGATCGCGGAGAGCGCGCGGCTGTGGACCTGGGCGAACATGCGCCCGCCCGCCGCCGCCGTGTCGTCGAGGAGCTTCACGTAGTCCTTGTAGACGCCCGGCGCGTCCTTGCGGCTGAAGAGCCCGAACGTGATCGGCCGGCCGCTCTCCACCGCGAGCGCCTTGAGGCGGCGGTGATAGTCGGCGCGGGCCTCCTCGAAGCCGAGGGCGCGGTCGGTGTTCTCGCCCGCCAGCTCGAAGATGCCGGCGTTCAGATCGCCCATCACGTTCACGAGCCGGCGGACTTCCTCCCACGAGGCGACGCGGCTGGCGACCGGGCGGCGATCCGGGGTCTCGTGGCTGATCGAGCGCGAGGTCGTGAAGCCGATCGCGCCGGCCTGGATGGCGTCGCGGAGCTCGGCTTCCATCGCGCGCATGTCGTCGGCGTTGGCCTCCTGCTCGAACGCGCGCTCGCCCATGACGTACGTGCGGAGCGCGGAGTGGCCGAGGTAGCCGGAGTAGTTGATGCCCTTCGGCAGCCCGTCGAGCACGTCGAGCCACTCGCGGAAGGTCGTCCACTTCCACGTGATGCCCGCGTTCATCGCCTCGGCGGAGATGTCCTCCGCGCGCTCGAGGTTGCGCACGACCAGCGCCTTGTCCTTCTCGGCGCACGGCGCGAGCGTGAACCCGCAGTTGCCCATGACGACGGTGGTGACGCCGTGCCACGAGGAGCACGTCCCCAGCGGGTCCCAGAAGATCTGGGCGTCCATGTGGGTGTGCCCGTCGACGATGCCCGGCGCGACGATGTGGCCCTCCGCGTCGAGGACCTCCTTCGCCTGCTCGCGGATCCGCCCGATGGAGGCGATGCGTCCGTTCTTCACTCCGACGTCGGCGCGGTAACGGGGCAGGCCGGAACCATCGATCACGACGCCGTTCTTGATCACCAGGTCGTACGCCATCGCTCGCTCCTTGGGGTCAGGGGTCAGGGGCTCGAAGGTGGGGCCATTCTACCCGCATCGCAAGGTACGAGCCGCCCTGGATCAGGAGGGCGGCGGCCCCCGCCAGGGCGAACGCCCCGGCCACCCCGAAGCGCTCGATCGTCAGCGCGAGCACCACGAAGAACGCGCCGAACGCGAAGAGTCCCAGCAGGAGGCCGCGCAAGACCTGCGGCGCGGCGCGCCGATCGGCGCGATGCGCGAAGATCGTCAGGATCGCCGCGTAGACGGGGAACGTCGCGAGGATGCCGCTGAGCCGCGGGCCGAGGACCGCGGCGCTCTCGGTGATCGCGAGCACGAGCCCGGTGGCCGCGAGCATGCGCACGGGCAGGTCCCACGCCGGGCGCACGGTGGGTATCGCCGCCACGGCGTCGCCGCCCACGAGCCGGAGGGCGATCAGCAAGCTCGCCGGCACCGCCACCGCGACGGACGCGAGCGCGAGCGGGGCGACTTGAAGCACGGCGCCGGCGAGCGCGAACGCCACGCTCGCGACCGCGAGCGACGGGCCCCAGCCCGCCGCCCGCGCCGTCCACGCATACGCGACGCAGAACGCCGCCTCGGCGACCGCCCCGGCGAGCGCGCCGAGCGCCGCGCTCGCGGCGAACGTGTGGCCGCGCTCGAGGGCCAGGAAGAAGGCGACGGGCGCCGACGTCAGCGGCAGGCCGACGACCCACCCGCTCACCGCGTGGCCCCACCGGCGGCCGGCGAGGCTCGCGCCCGCGATCAGCGCCGGGGTCAGCGTCAGCTTGAGCAGGAGGAGATCCATCCGCGCGGTGCAGCATACGCCGCGGCGCGCGGGCTAGGATGGGCGCATGCCACGGGCGACGCCGCCGCCGTTCGAGCGAGGAGACCGCGTGCAGCGCCGGCGCGCGACGTCCGTCCGCGGGACGGTGGTCGCCGTGCGCGACGACGGCGAGACCGTCGTGGTGCGCTGGGACCGCGGGTGGGGTGTCGCCGGCACCAAGACCATCGAGCAGCCCGACAACCTCGTGCGGCTCCTCACCGGCGACGAGGTCTGAGCGCGCCAATGGCTGGCGGGGCGCCGGGCGCCATTGGCTCTTCGCAACCTTCGGGGCGCCCGGCATAGTCGTCGGCATGGCAACCACGGTGGAGCGCCGCAGCGTCTGTCCCCTCGACTGCCCCGACACGTGCAGCCTCACGGTGACGGTCACCAACGAGCGCATCGTGTCGATCAAGGGCTCGCACGCGAACCCGTACACCGACGGCGTGGTCTGCGCGAAAGTCCCGGCCGCGTATCCGGACTTCGTGCACGGCGACCGTCGCCTCCGCACGCCGCTCAAGCGCACGGGCGCGCGCGGAGGCGAGAGCTTCGCGCCGATCACCTGGGACGAGGCGCTCGACACGATCCACGCGCGCTTCACGCAGATCATCGGCGCGCACGGGCCGCAAGCGATCCTGCCGCTCAACTACTCGGGCCCGCACGGCTTCCTCGCGGGCGGCTCGATGGACCTGCGCTTCTTCCACCGCCTCGGCGCGAGCCTGCTCGACCGCAAGCCGCTGTGCGGCGGCATCCGCGTGGAAGCGTGGGCGGGCACGTACGGCGCCGCGCCCGGCATGCGGCCCGAGCAGGCGGAGCACGCGAAGCTCATCGTCGCGTGGGGCAACAACGTGACCTGGTCGAACCTGCACTTCATGCCGGTGATCAACCGCGCGCGCAAGCGCGGCGCGAAGCTGGTCGTGGTCGACCCGCGGCGCACGGTCGCGGCGCGCCAGGCCGATCTCCACATCGCGCTGGCGCCGGGCACCGACGTGGTGCTGGCGCTGGCGGTGGCCGCGGAGCTCGAGCGGCGCGGCGCCTTCGACCGCGAGTTCATCGCCCGCCACGTCGAGGGCTTCGAGGAGTTCATGGCGGTCGCGCGGCGCTACAGCGTCGCCGAGGCCGCGCGCCTCTGCGCGGTGCCCGAGGCGCAGGTCCGTACGCTCGCCGAGTGGTACGCGAGCCTGTCGCCCGCGGCCATCAGCGTCGGCAACGGGCTCGAGCGCAACCAGAACGGCGGCAGCGGCATCCGCGCGGTGCTCGCGCTGCCCGCGCTGTGCGGCAAGTTCGGCGTGCCGGGCGGCGGGCTGGTCAACGGCGCGGGCTACGCGTTCCCGAAGACGCCGCGGCGCCTGCAGCGCCCGGACTTCGTGCCGGCGGGCACGCGCACGCTCAACATCATCGACGTGGGGGCGCACCTGCTCGACGAGCGGCTCGCGCCGCCCATCAAGGCCCTCTTCATCTACAACCACAACCCGGTGATCGTGCACCCCGACCAGAACCGCCTGCGGCGTGGGCTGCTCCGCGAGGACCTGTTCATCGTCGGCTCCGACGTCGCGATGACCGACAGCATGCGCTACGCGGACATCGTGCTGCCGGCGTCCTCGCACTTCGAGCACCCCGACCTCTATCCCGCGTACGGCACGCACTGGCTGCAGCGCGCGGATCGCGTGATCGCGCCCCAGGCCGAGTCGCTGCCGAACACCGAGATCTTCCGCCGCCTCGCCGCGCGCTTCGGCTTCACGGACGCGCCGTTCACGGCGAGCGACGCCGAGCTGATGGACGAGGCGCTCGACCCGGCGGACCCGCGCCTCGGCGGCGTGCGGCCGAGCCAGCTCCCCACGGACCGCGCGGTGGCCATGACGGCCAACGGCGAGGAGTACGTGCTGTTCAAGAACGTGTTCCCGGCGACGACGTCCGGCAAGGTCGAGCTCGCCTCGCCGTACCTGGAGGAGAAGTACGGCGCGCGGCTGCCGCGCTTCGTGCCCGTGGCGTCGCGCTACCCGCTCACGCTCATCACCCCCGCGTCGGATCGGCTCATCACCTCCACGTTCGGGCACGTCCACGTCGACGAGGCGCCGCCGCTCGAGATGCACCCGGATGACGCGAAGGCGCGGGGCCTCGCCCACGGGGCGCGCGTGCGCGTGTGGAACGACCTGGGCGAGGTGCATCTCACGCTCGAGGTCACGGACATCATCCCGCCCGGCGTCGTCTGCTCGCTGAAGGGCGCGTGGTTCCGCACGAGCGACAACGGCCAGACGGTCTCCGCGCTCGCCCCCGCGCACCACGCGGACATCGCCGAAGGCGCCTGCTACAACGACGCGCGCGTCGAGGTGGCCGCGCTCTAGCCCGCCGCCGTCCAATCCCGCGGGCACCCGCGTTGCCACTCGCATACGCGGTCGTACCGCAGCACCTCGGGGATCCCGGGGATTGGAAGGAGTTCATCGTATGAGGAAGATCGCACTTCTCGCGGTGCTCGCGTGCGTCGTCGCGCCCGTGGGCGCGGGTGCGCAGCAGCCGAGCCCACCGCCGCAGGGCACCCAGGCCGCCGCGGCCGATCAGCAGGGCGTGCAGGTCCAGTCGAAGTCGCTGATCGGCGCCACCGTCCGCGGGCAGGACGGCAAGGACGTCGGCACGGTCACCAACCTGCTCATCGATCCCGCGCAGGACCGGATCAACGGCGTCGTCGTCTCGATGGGCGGCACGCTGGGGATCGGCGCCAAGGAGCTGACGGTGCCGTGGAACGGTCTCCAGGTCGGCCGCGACCGGCAGGACCTCGTGGTCACGCTCCAGCAGCAGATGCTCCAGCAGGCGCCCCCGCGCGCCGAGGACAGGCAGGACCGCTCGGAAGGCTCCGCGAGCCCGTCGAGCGATCAGAAGAAGTAACCGGGTCTCATCCGGGCCGCGGCGCGCCGGCGAGGCCGCCGCGGCTCGCCCTCACCGCGCGGGCGTCACCCCGTAGATCGCGAGCCACTCGCGGCGGACGGCGTCGACGGTGGCGTCGGGATTGAAGGTGTACGCCGGCGACACCACGGGCCGCGCGTGCCGCACCTCCACGAGCACCGCGCCGTGCACCGGCAGCGAGGGGCCGAAGCGCGCGAGCAGCTCGCCCGCGATCTTGTCGAACACGGGGCCTGAGTCGAGCACCTGCGCGCGCCCCTTGAAGCGAAAGCCACGCCGCGCGAACGGATCGAGCACGTTGATCTCGATCGCGGGATTCTTCGCGAGGTTCCGGACGGTGTCCGGCGAGGCGATGTTCGCGAAGACCAGGTGGTGGTCGTCCCACACCGCGAGGCTGCCTTTGGGCGAGAGGTTCGGCGTTCCGTCGGGCGACACGGTCGCGACGTAGCACAGCTTCGCGTCGGCGACCGCCTGCCTCATCTCGTCTGTCAGCACGGGAACCCTCCAATCGTCAGCGCGGCGTGGGGGCCAATAGGCCGCCGCGGCTCGCACTCACGATGATGACACCGATCAGGATCGCGAGGCCGCCGGCCATGTCCGTCCGCGTCGGCCAGCCGCCGAAGAGCGGGATCGCCCACAGCCACGTCACCACGGGGCTCAGCGTCAGCGCGATCGTGAGCTTGGTCATGTCGAGCCGCCTGAGCGCGAGGTAGTAGAGCCCGCGGCTCAGCACCACGTTCACGGTCGCCGCGAGCACGAGGATCATCCACGCGGTCGGCCCCGGCCACACGAGCTGGCCTTGCGCCGCGCCGAGCACGAAGAGCACGGCGGTGGTCGCGAGGAGTCGGAAGAAGAAGAACTCCAGGAAGGGCATCTCGCCGCCGTAGCGCTTCACGACCGCGGAGTGCAGCGCGTAGAGGAAGGTGGCGACGACCACGATGAGCGAGCCCGCGCGCAGGTGGTCGCCGGGCTGCAAACTGATCACCACCGCGCCCGCGATCGCGATCACCGCGCCCACCGTCTGCACCCGCGTGAGCCGCTCGCCGAGCCACAGCACGCCGAGCCCCACCCCGAAGATGATCGAGGTGCGCGAGAGCAGCGACGCCGTGCCGGGCTCGACGTACGCCGCCGCCACGAAGCCCATGTTGGTGTTGACGCCGACGAGCAGCCCGATCGTGACGAAGAACCACAGATGGCGGCGGAGCACGCCGACGTCGATCCGGCCGCGCGCGAACACGAGGAGCTCGACCACCGCGATCCCGATCATCCAGAACCCGGAGGCGGCGGGCGGCAGGTGCGGCAGGAGCGCGCGCGTGAAGACCCAGTAGAGGCTTTCGGCGACGAGGAGCGCGGTGACGAGCAGGCGCGGGTCGATGACGCGCCCACCATACCACCGCCCGCGGCGCGATCGCCCGCCGCCGCCCGGTCAGGTGTGGGTCCGGAGCGCTTTCGCGACCACCGTGCGGAGCTCCGCGCGCCGGAACGGCTTCGACAGCAGGTAGTCCACGCCGTCGGCGACGGCCTCGGTCTCGTTGATCTGCTCGCGCCAGCCGGTGACCATCACCACCGGCGTCTGGGGGTGCCGCGCCTTCACCGCCCGCGCCACCGTCCAGCCCGAGATGCCCGGCATGCCGAGGTCGGTGACCACGAGGTCGAAGCTCTCGCTCTCGAAGCGCGCGATCGCGCTGTCGCCGTCCTCGCAGGTGACCACCTCGTGGCCCCAGTGCGTGAAGAGCGTGGTCAGCACGTCGCGGATCTCCGCCTCGTCGTCCACGACGAGCACGCGCGCGCGCGCCGGAAACACGTCGGCCGAGGAGGGCTCCATCGGCGGCGGCGCGGTCGGGTCGCTGAGCGGCAGGCGCACCGTGAACGTGGCGCCGTGACCGAGACGGCTCGCGACCTCGATGCGTCCGCCGTGGCGCGTGACGATGCCGTACACCACGCTGAGCCCGAGGCCCGTGCCCCGCTCGCCCTTGGTCGTGAAGAACGGGTCGAAGATGCGCCGGCGGACCGCCTCCGGCATGCCGACTCCGGTGTCCTGCACGGTCACGAAGAGGCCTTCGGCGTCGATGCCCGTGCGGATCGTCACCGAGCCGCCGCCCGGCATCGCGTCGAGCGCGTTGAAGACGAGGTTCGTGAGCGCTTCCCTGAGCTCCGCGGGCTCGCCCGCGCTCGTGGGCAGCTCGATGCACTCGACCACCATGTCGTAGTTGACGCCGCGCGCCTGCGCGGCGTCCTTCCACCGCGAGCGCGTCACCTCGACCACCTCGCGCACCAGCTCGTTGAGGTCCACCCGCTGGAACGGCCGCGCGCGGCGCTTGCGCGAGAAGCTCTGGATCCGCTGCACGGTCTGCGCACCGTCGAACGCGACGCGCAGCACCACGTCGAGCTCCCGCTGCACCTCGGCCGGGAGCTGGGGATGCAGCGCCTCCAGCCGGCCCACGATGATCGCGAGCACGTTGTTGAAGTCGTGCGCGACGCCGCCCGCGAGCTCGCCGAGCGCCCGCAGGCGCTCGCCCTCGATGATGCGCTGCTGCGATTCCTCGGCGCGCTCGACGGCCTGGCGCAGCTCGCCGTAGAGGCGGCTGTTGTCGAGCGCGACGGCGGCCTGGTCGGCGAAGGCCGAGAGCAGCGAGATCTCGCGCTCGTGGAAGACGCGTCCGGGGCGGTCCGCCACCGTGAGCACGCCGACGAGCGTGCTCTTCGTGTGCAGCGGCACCGCGAGGATCGAGAGCGACTCCCGCAGACGGCCGAACGCTCCCGCGAAGACGGGGTCGGCCAGCACGTCCAGCGTGGTGACGGGCCGGCCGGTCGCGGCGGCGCGCGCGACGAGGCCGGTGCCGTCGAGCGGCAGCTCGGGATCGGCCAGCAGGTCCGCCGCGCCGCTCGACGCGACGAGCGCCAGCATGCGATCCGCCCGCAGGATGCGCAGGCTCGCGACGCGCGCACGCAGGAGCTGGCGCGCGCTGTCGACCGTGCGGCGCCCGACCTCGGTGACGTCGAGGTCCTCGACCAGGCTCCGCGCGTGCCCCGCGAGCTCCTCCGCTTCCTGCCGCCGCGCGGTCGCCTCGACGAAGAGGTTCGCGTTGCCGATGAACAGCGCGGCGTGCCGGCAGATCGCCGCGAGCAGCTTGCGCTCGTCGGCGTCCATCGGACGCTCGCGTCCCCACCACACGAGGACGAGGCCGCCGATCAGCCGGTCGCCCAGGATCGGCGCGAAGACCCCCGAGCTCGACGGGAACAGCTGCCCCAGCTCGGGGTGGAACCGCTCGTCGCGGATCAGGTCCGCCGCCGCGACTGGAAGCTGCGTGCGGACCGCCTCCTCCACCGCCCGGTGGCCGTCGACGGGGATCGCGACGCCGCGCATCTTCTCGCGGAGGTCCGGCGGCACGCGGTACGACGCGACGGGCCGCAGCGACGTGCCCCCGCTGTCGATGAGGTACGCGCCGCCCATGTCCGCGCCGAACGCCCGGCACGCGCCGCGGGCGAGCAGCCGCATGCGCTCGGCGAGGTCGAGCGTCGGCATGACGGTCTCGCCGAGCGCGAGGAGGACCTCGGTCTCGCGCAGGCGGGCGCGCGTCTGCGCGAGCAGGCGCGTGTTGTCGATGGCGAGCGCCGCGGTGGTCGCGAGCCCCTCGAGGAACGCCACGTCTTCGTCCGTGAAGCTGCGCGCGTCGCGATGCAGCACCTCGAGCACGCCGAGCACGCGGTCCTGGGCGACGAGCGGCACGACCACCATCGCGCGATAGCCGAGCCGTGCGAAGGGCCGCGCGGACTCCGTGACGTCGCCGCCGAGGTCTTCGTACACGACGGGGCGCCGGTCGCGGCTCACGCGAGCGGCCAGCCCGTCGTCGGTGAGGGCGTCCACGGGCAGCCGCTCGGCGCCCGCGGCGCCGCGCAGGGCGAAGCGCGCGCCGTCGCGCAGCATTACGAGCACCGCGTCCGTCTCCATGAGCGCGCGCACGCGACGCGCGACCAGGTCGAGCAGGGCGTGGAGGTCCATCCCGGTGGCGAGCTCGCGGCCCAGGTCGATGACGATGGCCTGCCGCGCCTCGTGGCGGCGGTGCGCGGTCAGGTCGCGCGCGACCCCGAGCACGCCCACGGCGCTGCCGTGGTGATAGATGAGGCGGGCGCTGCACTCCAGGATACGCGGCGGGCCGGTCTTGCCGACGAACTCGGCGGTGAACACCGTCGTGGCGCCGGCGCCCGAGGCCGTCATCGTCCGGAACGCGCGCACGGCGCGCGTGCGGTCCGCGGGCGCCACGAGCTCCACCACGTTGCGGCCGATGAGCTCCGCGCGGCTGTAGCCGCTCATCGGCACGGCCGCGTCGTTGATCTCGGTGATCCGGCCCGCGAGGTCGTGCACGTAGACGACGTCGTTGATGTTGTCGAAGAGCTCGCGGTAGCGCACCTCGGAGGCGGCGAGGCGCTCGCGGGTCTCGCGCTCCGCCGCGAGGAGCCGGGCGTTGTCGAAGCCGACCGCCGCGTGCCGCGACATCTCCTCGACGAGGCGCACCTCGTCGGGCGTGCACGCGTGCGTCGTCCGCGTCCAGACCAGCGCGACGCCGCCGAGCAGCTCGCCGGCATGGCGTAGCGGGCAGATCAGCACCGAGCGATGGCCGAGGACGTCGAACAGCGGGTGCGCGAGGCGGGGATCGCTCGCGCTGTCCTCCACCGCGATCGCGCGGTCGGCGAGGCGCACCTCCAGCAGGAGCGGCTGCGTCGCCTCGAGGTCGGTGGTCGCGAACAGCACGCGCGCGTGCTCGGGCACGTGATAGCCGGCGAGCGGCACGAAGGCGTCGCCCGAGCGCGTGAGCATCCACGCGCCGCCCATGTCGGCGTCCAGCGCCTGCACCATCTCGCGCACCATGCGGCGGGCGACCTCGCTGAAGTCGAACGTCGACGCCGCGGCGTGCGTGACCGCGAGCAGCCGCTCGGTCTCCCGCACGCGGTTCTCGCGGTCGGCCCGGAGGTGGCCGCGATCCACGGCGAGCGCGGTATGCTCCGCGAGCGCGCCGAGCAGGCGGCGGTCCTCCTCGCCGAACTCGCGGGCCGTGCGGTGCACGGCGCCGATCACGCCGATGACCTGGTCGTGCAGGACGATCGGCGCCTCGAGCGTCGCCCGGTAGCCGCCGTCGCGCACGAGCCGCGAGTCCGCCCACACGGGATCGGCGGTCATGTCGGCGGTCGCCACGACGCGCCGCTCGCGGATCACCCGCCGCAGCCGCGAGTCGTCGATCCGCCGCCGCGCCGCGACCATCGAGGCGTCCGCGATGCCCCACGTGCTCCGCAGCACGACGTCCGAGCCCTCGATCAGCGCGATGAGCGCGGTGTCGACCGCGAAGAGGTCGCACGTCCGCCGCGCGATCACCGCGAGCGCGCGGTCGAGGTCGGTCTCGCCCGCGATCTCCTTCACGATCTCGGCGAAGCCGGCCTGACGCTCCTCGGAGCGCCGCAGCGCCTCGAGCGCGGCCTGCTCGCGGGCGAGCCGCGCCTGGAGCGCCTCGTAGAGCTGCGCGTTCTCGATGAACATCGCCGCGTGCTCGCTGATGCCCTCCACGAGGCGTACCTCGTCGGGGGTGACCACGCGCGCGTCCTTCCACCAGATCACGACGAACGCGCCGACGGGCTCGCCCTTCACGACCATCGGCACGCACAGGTTCGAGCGGTGCGGGAAGATCCGCATCATGGCGGGGTCGAAGCGCGGGTCGTTGGGCGCGTCGGACGTCCAGACGGCACGGCGCGTGCGCCACATCGCCTGGTGCCCCGGCGAGGAGCGGAGCGGGATGGGGATCTCGACGAACCGCCTCAGCATGTCGCGCGGGACGCGGTAACCGGCCACCGGCCGCAGCGCATGTCCGTCGGTGGTCCCGCGGTAGGCGCCGACCATGTCCGCGCGGAGCGCGCGCCCGATCTCGCGCGCCACGCGCCGCATGGTCTCGGTGAGGTCGAGCGTGGAGCCCAGGGCCTCACTCACCGCCAGGCGCGCGGCCGTCTCGGTGAGGCGCAGGTCCGCCTCGCGCTCGACGCGCGCGGCGTCCAGGGCGCCCGCCGCGACGGCGGCGACCACACTGACCAGCGCCGGGTCGCCGCCGTGGCGGTC
>Ga0194132_10008774_pt1 | contig 14319 bp, 17 predicted proteins | sample TA2KigOf80mmetaG_FD_148612 | JGI IMG/M metagenome (GOLD analysis project Ga0194132, IMG submission 148612) | Freshwater microbial communities from Lake Tanganyika, Tanzania - TA2015054 Kigoma Offshore 80m | ecosystem: Environmental > Aquatic > Freshwater > Lake | place: Tanzania: Lake... | reverse complement strand
CTTTTTTGATGGTTTGATTATGTTTCGTTAAATAGGTCATAATACTGTTAAGGAAATAACATTTTTAGGAGATTCTATGAATGCAAGATTAATATTAATAGTACTTTCGTTGTTTTGTTTCTCTTCGTTCGGGGATTTCACCGGGGCACTAGTTTGCCGGACTTCTTGCCCATCCAATTCCAGAGTGACCCCTAATGGTGAGTGTAAATGTAATCCTGGCTTCATTCAGAACCAAGCCAACAATGGTTGCGAAAAACACTTTGCCCCAGACAGGGGTTGTATGGGACAAAATCGTGGAAACTGTAAAAAGGCCCCAGGTTCCACTTGCACTGACTGTATCTTTTCAAATGGGAAGTGCCGCTGCTATTAGTTTTTTGGGGGGCAGTGCTTTCGGATTGGTTTTGAGGTCTTCAAGTAACTAATGAAGACCTCAAATTCAAACGGATAAGCAGCATAAAAGCCCATTTCTTATTGAGTTATAAGGGCCATAAATAAGTTATAACCAACAAACATAATTGCAACACATTTAAAGTTTAGAATGGTTTTTAGAGGGTGTTGCTATGGTTTTGCAGACGGTCGGCAAAAAAAGTGACGGGCTAAACTATTCCGTCGGCAATTTAAACATATCGCTGACCGATCGAACATTAACAGCACCGCCCGGCCCGTTAGATTTGTTAACCCAATTAAAAACCTTTGCAAGCGTTTCAATCGCACGCAACTTTTCAGTTGCAGTACTTGCCTCTGAATTTAAGATTCCATAAATTATTCGCGCTGAAACCTTATGAATGTCTGGGTATTCAGATGCAATTGCAATCTGCAAAGCCTCTTGAACATGATCAAGCAAGAGCAGTTGAGAAGCTATAGCGCTAGCACTGTTATTGTTTGCAACGTTGTATTTGGAATATTAAATGTCAACATGAACGCTACGGTCCATCATCGTTATTAGTTTCGTCAACTAGCTATTCCTCGGGCAACTTCCACTTAATAGAATAGAACCTTGTTATCCTGGGACTCCTCCTGGGCTCAACGATAGTTGTACGCCCGGACCCTTGGTCCCAGTCCCTTCTAAACTCGGGGTTTGTCCGTTTCAACAGAATATAAATGCTAACGGGGCTGCTGCAAAATTTTGCAGGGGGAAGGGGGCCCCTGCTTCATAGAACTTGTTGGAATTTTCACCTCAATAAAAGATGTAAAATACCCCTTGGTAAACTAGAACCTTGTTATCCTGGGACTCCTCCTGGGCTCAACGATAAGTGTATTGAGGGACTCCCGGTACCAGCCCCTTCTAACCTCGGGTTTTGTCCGTTTCAAAAGGGTATTGATGCTAACGGGCCTGCTGCAATATGGTGCGCGCGGCCGTAGGGCTCTAGTGTTTTTATCGACAAAAGAATGATCTGCAACACCCGGCACGCCACCGGGGCTGGGCCCAAAACGGCACCCCCTCCCCAAGCCAAGAGAGTCGATTAAATTTTTAAGTAGGTGCGTGTGTCTGAAATTTTATTTTTTTAAATTTTAATCATAACAAACTAGTCAGTCTCGATCAGTCTTAAGCGGTTCGTCCTTTGCGATTTTTATCTATCGGGGTCTAACCAAAAGGGGCGGATATTAAAGGTTTTTTTAGATTATGAAGAAAATTCCTTTTTTGATGGCTTGATTATGTTCTTTAAAACAAGTCATACTGCTATTAATCAATTAATGAAAATTTCTTTCTAGGAGGCTTTGTGCACTCTCTTAAATCGCTATATCTTTTTTTGACATTACTGGTGCTTCTTTTCAACGTAAATCAGTTGCAAGCAGAACATAGACATAGAACTTGTAAAAACGTTTTGGGCCAATTCTGTAAATTGCCCCTTGGTAGCAGAAACCTTTGTTATCCTGGGACTAATAGGTTGTCTCGCGATCGGTGTACAGAGGGAGTCCAGGTACCAAGCCCTTCTCCCCTCCCGTTTTGTCCGGGTCAAACGGGTATTAATGCTAACGGGCCTGCTGCAAGATGGTGCGCTGGCCACCGGTTTCACAGAACTTGTGTGAATTTTTTCCGCACAAAAGCTTGTAAGATACCCGTCGGTTTAACAAACCCTTGTTATACTGGGACTCCTGGGTTTAGCGATCGGTGTACAGAGGGAGTCCTGGTACCAGAGCCTTCTCTCCTCCAGTTTTGTCCGGGTCAAATTGGTATTAATGCTAACGGGCCTGCTGCATTGTGGTGTAGGTAGCGGTAGGGCTCTAGTGTTTTTATTTTTGCAATAGGCTTTGGGTGGGAGTTAACCAACATTTTTGTAGGTTAACTCCCATCTATTTTTATAACTCTCCCACGTTTGTTTAATGCTTTTATGTCCTAGCCACGAAGCCATCTCTTCAATCGAGTGGTTTTTATTCAGCATTAAATCCGTAAATCCTTCCCCCTCCCATTCAGACGGGGGAATATTTATTTCGCGGATTACCCGTTGAGCAGTTCTCCAGAAAACCGGACCTAACCTCTTCTTGGGCATAATGGAGACTTCAAATTCTTGAACATAAATTGCCGGTAAATATGCGCTCTCAATTAGTACCTCTTGTTTTAATCTCTAATGGATAGCATCGCGTCGAGCCGTATTTATTGGAGTCATGTTATGAAATGGCTCCCGGGGAGGGAATCGAACCCCCGACGCGGTGGTTAACAGCCACCTGCTCTACCGACTGAGCTACCCGGGAACAGAATCCGCATATTGTCAAAGGTTAAGCAACTTGTAAAATCCAATTTTTAAGTTCTTAAAACTTTCAAGATCTGTTTAGAAGCCGACTTTAAAGTGTCAAAAACCCCTACCCCTTTAACCGCTACAGCTTCAAATTCCTCAGCTCCAAACGTATTAAGCTGGTCATGAAGCACCCTGACAGGAATGGGGTTCTCTACATCTCGCTTGTTCCATTGGAAAACAAAAGGAATCTGGTGCATGTCATAGCCCTGTTCCCTCAAATTGCTATCCAAAGACTTTAAACTCTCAAGGTTGTCTTCCATTCGGTCAACGTTAGAATCGGCTACAAACACAATCCCATCGACCCCCTTTAAAACCAACTTTCGGCTAGCATCATAAAAATGCTGACCCGGAACCGTATAAAGATGAAATCGAGTCTTGAACCCTCGAATCTCACCTATATTTAGCGGTAAAAAGTCAAAAAATAATGTCCGCTCAGTTTCCCCCGTCAATGAAATCATCTTGCCTTTACTGTCGGGATTCGTCGTGTTGTAAATATACTGAAGATTGGTAGTCTTTCCTCCCAATCCAGGACCGTAATAAACGATCTTACAATTTAACTCTTTAGCAGCGTAGTTAATAAACGACATTATTCCTTACCGTACTATAACAAAACACGATTCTGAAGCGCTTTACCTAAAGTCGCCCCATCTAAATATTCAATTTCAGCCCCAACCGGGATCCCGTGAGCTATTCGACTCACCTTGATGTCATTGTATTTGATGAGTCTTGCAATATACAAGGCCGTTGTGTCCCCCTCCACTGTCGGGTTGGTAGCGAGAACCACCTCTTTCACCTGCCCTTGCTTGATCCGATTCTGAAGCTCTCGAATTTTAAGTTTTCCTTCGTCAATCCCATCCAAAGGGGACAAAGAGCCATGAAGAACATGGTACTTCCCTTGAAACTGTCGACTTTTCTCAAAGGCCATCATATCCGACGGCTCTTCTACTACGCATAAAATTTCATCAGATCGTTCAGGGTTGTTACAAATTTCGCAAATCACCTCTTCCGTAAATGTACAACACTGACTGCAAGAATGAAGTCTTTCTCGGGCGTTCTTAATAGAGTCAGACAGAGTCAAAGCAAAGCTTTCAGGCTGTCTTAAAATAAAGTAAGCCAACCGCGTTGCGGTCTTCTCACCAACTCCAGGCAGTTTTTTTAACTCACAGATCATCTCATCAAGTGCTTTTAGCCCGCGAGCTGTGTTCCCATTTTTGAATTCCATTAGATCTCCACCCGAACATCGACAATCTCAGCACCAAAGATTTCCTTAGCTTGAGAAACTGCCGGATGCTCCAAAGCATCTTTTCGTAAAGCTGCCTCTTCTTGTTGTCGTCCTTTTTCTAAACTTTGCCTGACATTAACCCCTAAGTTAGAAAAACTTAACGACGATTCGGACCCAAAGAAAGTTTTAAGAAAATTTGTAGTGTCTTGAACGTTTTTGTTTTCACTCGCTTGCTTCTCATAAAAACTGCCTTCGCCAAATCCCAAAGTGACCGCTTTTCCGTTGTTTAGATTGTCCAACTTAAAACTAGCGTGATTAAGTAATGCTCCCAATAAAGGCCGTTTCTTCATAACAAACTCGACAAAGGCTCTCCAATGGCCTTCGGGCGTTGCTTCTCCGCTCGCCTCAAATGATCTGTCCTTAGCAAGCACGGGCATCGGCTCCTCTATAGCAGGGGCCGGCGTTTCCATCATTCTTTGAGGCATCTTTTCAGGTTTAGAAACCACTTCAAGTTTAGGAGCCAACTTGAGTTCTCTTTTTTCTGGGACAACCTCTTCGGGTTCTGCCGCACTTCCATCCTCAGTCATTTGGATTTTATTTTTATCCCCGGAAGAAGCGTCTGGAATCGACTGCTGCCATTGATCTAATTCTTCTAATTTTGTCATGCGAACCGAAGCCACTTCTAAAACAAACCTCGGCAAACTACTCCAAGAGATTTGGCTAATCGTTTTTGAAAGAATCTGTGCCATTCTCTCAAGCTGCACTAAAGAACAAATTTCCGCCAAAGAAGACAGCTCTTTAAATCTTCCTGCGGAAACATCTAAAGACTCGGCAGTTAAAGTTTCTTTGGAATCCTTAGCCGCCTGTATCAAATAGAGAAAACGAAGCTCTTCCAAACAACGTTCAGCAAAATGCTTTAAGTCGACACCCGAAAGATAGGCTTCAGAAATTAAAGCCAGCAGTCTTTTGATATCTTTATGGATAATAAACTTCCAATAATCGGAAACAACATTGGTTTGGCTAATTCCTAGCGCCTCAACCACCTGTTTCTCATCAAAAGAAACCTTTTGTTGATGGGTTCCAAAGTAGGAGAGCACTTGATCCAAAAGTGACAAAGCATCTCGAAGACTTCCATCGCTATGGCTTGCAATTAATCGTAACCCCTCTTCAGAAATCACAATCCCTTCGGTCTCAAGAATTTGCTCGATTCGATTAATAATCTGCTGACCAGTAAGCCTTCTAAATTCAAACCGCTGACAACGCCCCAAAACAGTTAACGGAATTTTTTGAGCCTCAGTCGTAGCAAGCAAAAAGATCACATGGGCCGGTGGTTCTTCTAAGGTTTTAAGAAGCGCATTAAAGGCGCTCAACGAAAGCATGTGAACTTCGTCAATAATATAAATTTTGTACGTTCCTGTGGCAGCTCCATAAGCTACATTGTCTCGGATACCTCGAACGGCCTCGACACCATTGTTTGAGGCCCCGTCAATTTCAACTACATCAACCGAACGACTCTCTGAAATCGCAGTACACTCACTACAAATATTACATGGGATAGCATCCTTAACGTTTGGACAACGAAGAGCCTTAGCAAAAATCCTAGCTACCGATGTTTTTCCAATCCCCCTGGCACCACTAAAAAGATAGGCGTGAGAAACTCGGTTTAAACGAATAGCGTTGGTCAGAGTTTGTACTACGTGACTTTGTCCCACCAGATCTTCAAAACATTGGGGACGCCACTTTCTTGCTATTGCTAAATAGGCCATATAGAGAGAAAAGAAGGCTCGGGTGACCTGCGTCGCACAAATCTTTCTGCTACCGCTGCTTCCTTCCGGACCTGACGGGGTTTGCAAAAGTCCGTCGCACAGGGCCGAGCCACAATATACCTATGAATAAATAGTTGAGTTTTTAAACCCCGACAATCGGTTTCTTGCCTTATAATTAAAATAATTTAAGGAGCCCCCATGAAAAACAAACTTTTTATAAAAACCGCTTTGTTGGTCCTTTTTTGTGCTTGCTGCGCCGCGCCCAAAAGTCAGGCCTCCCCCCTAAGTTTAGCCAATTTCAAGCTGGGTTACGCTAAAACTTCGCCTAAGACGATCGACTCAAGCTCCTCAATTGATTTGGGTTGGACACCCAAACTCGACCTATTGTTATTTGTTCTTCGCGGCGAAATCGGCGCCTTCGCTGCCAAACGATCGGCAAATAGCAGTTTTTTAATCTCCAACTATGAAGTTCTTGGCGGCATACGACTTCTCCCCGGGTTAATCTTTGAAGCCGGTGGAGGGCTTCAAAATTGGCATGGTGCGGGTGGGGTTTTTCCAGTAGCGACCGGCGGCGTAGTGCTAAACTTGGGTACAGCCCTCGATCGACTCTATTTTGATTATTGTTATGCCTTTAACAAAAACAATGAGACAAAAATTCTAAAGTTGGGTATTGGTCTAAATCTTTAGAATGAACTCTTTTAGAAAAGAATGGTCACAGTGGTGGCAAAATCTGCCTCTCAATAAAAAAATTGCCCCTCTCCTACTTTTAGCCACTTATTGGGCCGTTCTACACAAACTTAATGGATTAAGAAACGATCTCGTTATTAGCAGTTTGTTACCGACCCTTCTTTACTATTTGGGGCCAAGACTTTACCCCGTCTTTCAATTCACTCTTCCCCTTTTTCTCACTAGCATTATTTACGATAGCCAACGTTATTACGCCGACTATATTCGCGGCCCGATCCATGTCAGAGAACCTTACGAGTTTGACAAATATTTTTTTGGAATCCCCACCGCGTCGGGCAAGATGACTCCCAATGAATGGTTTCAAATTCACACTCACCCTATTCTCGATTTTTTCTGTGGCTTGGCTTACATCATTTTTATTCCAATCTATGTTTTCACAGCCGCCTACTTTCGCTTCTGGGCGAGTCGAACGGGCACTTACTTAAGACACCCTCGGAGCATTCTCTTAAGATCCCCTCAAATGATGTGGGGATTTTTCTGGCTGAACATGATTGGATATTCCACTTATTACTGGTATGCGGCCTCTCCACCTTGGTATGTGGCTCTCTATGGTCTAGGGCCTGCTCGAACCGATGTTTTAGCCAACGTCGCAGGGTGCGCCCGATTCGATACTCTAGTGGGGCTTCCTATCTTTGTGAACTGGTATGGAAAATCGGCCGATGTGCATGGAGCGATTCCTTCGCTTCACATCGCCTACCCCTTGATGGCCGTTTATTACGCTTTCAGGTTTGGAGCTTTAAAAAAGTTTACTATCGGATTTTATCTTTTGATGTGTTTTTCAGCCGTCTACTTAAATCACCACTACATTTTAGATATTTTATGGGGCTCTACTTACGCTGTAGTTGTGGCTTTTAGCATTGATATGCTCTGCAACCACAATTTAAAGAAAGCCGGCATCATTGTCCCAGGAGTCGATCCGGAAGATGACAACCCTGCCCCTTCACTTCGCCCAGGGTTATAATATCAATACCGTTTTCTGAATCCCTGTTATTAAAACACCCCCTTTCATCTATAATTACAGAATGAATCCCTCACAACTCAAATTGGCTGCACCTAAGGCACGCAGGAGTTATATCCTTTTAGTTATAGTCTTTTTATTCTCTCACTCCCTAAATGCGGGGGATACTCGTCCCAGACTTCCGGATGCTTCGATTTCAAACCAATGCCTAGCTCTCTTTCCTCTGCTGGCCAGGCAAAAGTCGAATTACGGCGGTTTTGCCGTGGGAATGACTCCCAAAGAAATGGCAGACATAGCAAGGAGCCTTTCAACCGACCAACACATCATCGCCCCGATTCCAGGCAAATCCTTCGAACAGGTAATGATTAATGCCTCTTATCGAAAACCATTCTGGGAAAAAATTGGAGTCGTCATTCGAGACATCGCTGGGAGCCATCTTCTCAACGATGCTAATCACCGAATGGCCTTTATAGTTACTAAGCGACTCATCGAACGCAACGGCATTATTAGAAACCCTTCAAATTCTGACGAACGTATTGCTGACATTATTTCTAAAGCGGCAAGAAAAGTCAGCGGATTTACCACACCGGAAGATATCGCCAAAGAACTCCGAGGGTATTAACCCCTTTCGGATATCAGCCTTTAACTTTGTGCCCAAAGCCTCTCTTTTTCGACGAGATCAAAAACTTCTTTCATGATCCCAACCACATTATCGACAGTTCTCTCATCGATAGTCATCGAAGGCTGAATCCTAAAGCTTGGAGCATATGACATAGTCAAAAGCCCTCGCTTTAAGTGTTCTTGAAAAATACGATTACACACCGATTTAGCTATTGGCTCTTTAGTCTTTTTGTCTTTAACCATTTCAATGCCCATAAAAAGACCGGCACCACGCACTTGGCCCACAAAAGAATATTTTTCCTCAAAAGGCTTAAGTAAATTTAAAAAGTAAGCGCCTATTTTTCGAGAGTTTTCAACCAACCCCTCTTCATCAATAATTCTTAAGGCAGTTGCAGCGGCTTTGGCTCCAAGCGGATTACCACCGTAACTTGAAGAAGATCCCGAAGCATTGGACCACGGTTTGGTGTTCACAATTTCATCTCGAGAAAGAAGGGCCGACATAGGATATCCGCCCCCAAACTGCTTTCCTAAAGTCACGATATCGGGAACCACACCCGAATGTTGAGAGCCCCAATAATTACCTGTCCTACCAAATCCTGTGATCATTTCATCGACGATTAAAAGTGCGCCATGTTCTTTAGCGACCTCTTTAATTGCCGGCATAAATTCTTTCGGAGGAATAATATTTCCCGCCGTTCCTTGCATCGGCTCGGCGATAAAAGCGGCCACTTCTCCTGCTGTCGTCACTTTGAGTTGCTTTCTTATGAACTCGACACAAGCCATTCCGCAAGAAGGGTACTCCATTTTGAAAGGACAGCGGTAACAATTGGCATAAGGAACTTGATGGCTTCCCGAAACCATGGGGCCAAGTTTATCTTTAAAATCAGAACCCATCAAAGAAAGAGTTCCCATAGTTTTGCCGTGGAATCCCCCCCAAAAACTGACAAACTCATATTTTCCGGTGTAACACTTAGCGAGCCGCAGGGCCGATTCCACGGCCTCTGAACCCCCTGAGTAAAGTTGGGCGCGATTCACTCCGGGAGCCGGAGCCTTTTCATGTAACCTTTCAAATAGCTCAACTCGAGATTCAGAAGTAAAACTTCCCACCGAAATCTTTTCAACCTGTTCTTTAATCGCATTAACAAACTTAGGGTGGCTGTGGCCAAGCCCATTAACCCCAATCCCGCCGATGATATCTAGGAAAGTATTTCCATCAACGTCAGTCACCGTATTGCCCTGAGCTGAATCGGCCACAATACCAGCCATCAAGGCAAACCCCTGCAAACCCGGAGCTAAACCTCGATCTTCTCTGGCTCTTAAAGACTGACTTTTCGGGCCGGGTACAGAGGTTTGAATATTAGGTTTCTGGTTTTGAGGTTGAGAAATGGCACTTTGGTTCATAGGCGAACCTTATACATCAACTTTTCAGGGGATCAAATAAAAGCTTAGAACAGTTTAAGGCTCTTGAGAATTTAGAGTTAACTCCTCTTCGGGAGAAGAGAACATCACAACTTCGCCGTGCTCCGAGGCAACTTCATCTAGCTCTTGAAGCTGTGCTGCTGCTTCCCTCTCTCTCACTGCGCGACCGATGGTCCATAACCTTTCAATAGCAGCGATGTTAGCAAGAACTGCCACTGCAAAAGTCGCTAGTAAAAGCGGATATCCCACCGGTTTCGAAAAATTAAAATAAGCCTCCAATTGGGGAATGGAGAAAGTAGAAAGTGCTGCTCCTAGAGTTAAATAGAAAGCTCGCTCGGGACGTCTCATAATTCCCGGAGGAGGTGGGATGTGAAGAGCTTCGGCTTTTGCTGTTGAGTAACTCACCATAAAAGATCCTGCGAGTGCTGCTAAGGCAATGAGTTGAAATACAGCAAAGTCTCGATAATAAATAACAAGCCCTGCCAAAAAGAAGAATTCCACATAGCGGTCGACAGCAGCATCTAAAACCTCTCCTGCATCCGAGGCCACTTCTGTCATCCTAGCTACCATGCCATCCAAGCAATCCATAAAGGCTGAATAACAGGAAAAAAGGGCCGCAAAACCAAAATAACCATAAACGAGAGCGGTACCGGCCAGCCCCCCAAAAACTAAAGAGGCCCAGGAAATTTGATTAGGAGTCACGTGAAGAAAAACGAGGAGTTTTGCAATGGGTTGTAACGCCCAATACCCGATCTCCATCATCCCTCGCCCCATCAGAACACTTCCACCTTGACGATTCACTCGGTCATATTGGGTTCGGCCTTTAAGAATCAGCTTCACGCTATAAGCCACACCCACCAAGGCTAGTATTCCTAAGAGTACGATAGTATTAACAAAATCATAGGCTGACATGGGCTCTCCACATAAAAATAGGCTCTACTATTAGCAAAGTCCTAATTAAGATTCCACCTCTTCCAAAAACTGACTTCACTTTATCATAACACAGGGGCTGCCAAGGGGAGCTCTCGACACCCTTCAGAAGCAGATTTGTAAGCCGTTTGAATCAGTTGAACGCAAAGATAGGCCTCTTTAGCCTCTTTCCCAACATAATCTGCGGCCTCAATCGCCTTTTTAAATTGGTCAAAGAGCGAATTAAACCAACTTACGTGGCTGGCATCCATCCAATCGGAAGAGATATTTTTTCTCTCAACTTGCCATTGGACAGCCCCTTGGGCCACATCAGGCCCTTGGGTTCTTTGTTGAGTCGCAATTTGGATTTCATCGTCATCTACCGTGATAGCCCCTTTTTCGCCTTGAACGGTATAGATCACTTTTCTCACCCCAGCAGTCCATGAGAGGTGAACGTGGGCTAACCCCGTAGGGAAAGTAAGAACCGCAGAGAAATTATCCTCGGTGTCGTACCGATCCGGTTCCAAAATACTCATCTTTGCAGTGACTTGGGTCGGATAACTATTCATCCAATCAAAGGTAAGGTAAAAAGTATGGCTTCCATGATCCATCGCAATCCCACCACCACTAAAACGCTTTTCACGTCTCCAATGGGTTCGCCATTCATTAACCCCTTTAGCATGGGTATTTCTAAAAGTGTTTAAAGTACAGGACCTAACTTTTCCAATTTTACCGCTATCAATAATTTCTCTTATCGTTTTAACCACCGGAGCATGTTTGTAGTTGTGGCAGGGGAAAAGAACTCTTTTCGACTCTTGGGCAGCTTTCATTAACACTTGAGCCTCTTCAATCGAAACTGTTAGAGGCTTTTCACACAAAACATGCAACCCATACTTAAATCCGGCTAGAGCAATCTGAGCGTGAAACACGGGAGGGGTAGAAATATCAATGAAGTCTAAGTTTTCAGCCTCCTGTTCGAGCAAAATTTCGTAGTCGGTATAAACCCTAACATCGGGTAGCTTTTCACAAGCGAGTTGGCGTCTAGCTTCACAGGTGTCTGCTATGGCTACAATCTCAACATCACCTTTCTCTTGAGCTCTGTGTAAATAAGCTGGGATATGGCCATGGCCTGAAATAAATCCATAACCAATGACAGCTCCGCGTAAAACTTTATTGCTTTTAACTTCCATCGATCTTTTTACCTCTCTAATACTCCTCTAGTGCTTTAATCCTCTCAAGCTGCAGAGACAAGTGTTCTAATTGTTGCTGCCAATATTTTTCCGTACCGAACTGGGGAAAAGCCTGCTTAAAAGCCCCATCCTCCCGCCTTTGAGCAATCCAAGAACTAAAACAGATGAGTCTTAGGGCCCTTAAAGGCTCAATGAGTTTAAAAGTTCGCTCATCAAACTCTCGTATCTCTAGATAGGCGTCGATGACTTTGTCCCGATTTTTCATTGCATATTCATCATCCCCGCCAATGAGCATCCAAATATCTTGAACCGGGGGACCGTAAAGCATGTCATCAAAATCGATAAAATAAGGGTCATTCCCCTTCCAAAGAATATTTCCCGCATGACAATCGCCGTGAATAATAATGCTTTCTACCCCTTCAAAAAAGAGCTCACTGCGATCACAAATTTCAGAAACTAGCTGCTGATAAATCGCCCCTAAATTTCCCGGGGGAAGTTGGTTGATTTCCTTAAGAATCCGAATGCAACCTCTCCCATAAAGTTCCGGAGTCAACTTTACTCTGGGTAAGTTTTTTAATTCGGCACCGACATTGTGAAGCCTAGCCAAATATCTTCCTAGCCTCTTTAACTGTTCCTCATTGAGTTCGGGCTCCAATCGACCGGGACGCTTGGGAAAAATCGCAAAAAAGATTCCATTGATTTCAAAAAGAGTGTTGCCCTCTTTCTCCAAAGGACAGACTACGGGAATTTCTGCTGCAAAGGCCCGCTTTAAAAACTGATGCTCAGCCTCGATATTCTCTCGACTCCAGCGGCCTGGCCTGTAAAACTTAACAATCCGATTTTCTTCTTCCTCCATGGAGATGTCATACACACGATTCTCCATGGCATTTAAAGGGATATACCTACCGGTACACCGGCCTCCCAAACTCTCTGTAGCTTGAAAAATAACTTCCGGAAAAAGATGTTCAAAATGGCTTAAAGGTTTGGACATCCCAGAGCCTACTTCTCAACCTGAACCGGAATTTTTAGCTCGTATCGAGTCGGGAAAAAACATATCGTACTGTTACAAGGTTGAAACTTAAATGTTCCCACCATATCAACTCTTCCGGGCTTTGCATTTTTAGCTTGGAACTTCACTTTAAACTTGGCCTCTCCGCCATACACCATCAGGTCTTTATCCGAGTTTTCCAAACGAAATGTCGTTCCCTCAGGATAAGTAACATTCTCTAAAACCACCCCGCTTTTTTCTGGAAAGCTGATGGTCGTTGGAATTAAATTCGGCTGACTCGCAGGGTTTGCTTGGATGTGGAAAATGGGATCAATGTTTACGGTGACCGTAGTCACAACGCTCGCTCCCAGTTTCACCGAGATCGATCTAGCGGGTTCGATGGTTAAAAATTTAGGCGCCTCTTTTTTTGCAGAAAAAGCCAAGGCCGAACTTAAAAGAAAAAAGAATAAAGTTTTCATCTATTAAGACTATCTAAGTCGGTCGAAAGCTTCAAGTTCGTTAGAGCAAAAACCTAAAAACTACTTTGCGGCTTCAACCATCTTCTTTAGCTCACCGCTCATAAAAAGGTCGGTCACGATGTCACAACCCCCGACAAACTCTCCATTAATGAAGATTTGAGGGATAGTCGGCCACTGGGTGAATTGCTTGACCCCTTCTCGAATTTCAGGATCTGAAAGAACATCTCGAGTCTCAAAATCAACTCCCAAATCGGTAAAAATATCCATAACTCTCTTCGAGAACCCACACATCGGCATTCCCTTGCTGCCTTTTACATACATGATAATTTTATGGTTTTTCACGTCTTCAGCAATTTTGTTTTGAATATCTGTACTCATAAGTCATTCTCCTTTTAAGATTTTTTTCCAGCTTCAGTTGGGGTCATCGTCTTAAGAGCTAATGCATGAATGGCACCGCCTACTTCGGAACCCAAAATAGCGTAGATCATTCGATGGCGTTCTACCATGCCTTTTCCTTCAAAGGAGTTGGAGATCACAAGCACCTGAAAATGATCATTGGTTCCCGTGGTGTCTTCGGCTTGAACCTGAGAACCGGGAAGCGCTTTTTCCACTAAACTTTGAATTTTTTGAGCTGAAATCATGGGAGCTGTTCTACTCTAATTCCAACAAAAATACCACTACCCAGGATTCCCTGTTATAACTTCCCGATGAGTTTGAGTTCACCCCACAGGCTAAAAATCGTCTCGCTGCTACCCAGCGCCACCGAGATTCTCTGCCGCTTGGGCCTACAAGAAAACTTAATCGCGGTTTCTCATGAGTGTGACTTCCCCGAAGGACTATCCCACCTACCTAGAATCACTCGCCCAAACATAGATCCCCATCAAAAAGGGCAAAAGATTCACAATGATCTCATTTCTCTCATTCAAAAAAGTCTAAGTATTTATACTGTTGATACTGAAAAGTTGAGGACTTTGGCTCCAGATCTCATCGTAACTCAAGACCAATGTCAGGTTTGTGCCGTTTCGCTAGAGGACGTTGAAAAAGCACTTTGCCAGATTTCTCAAGCCTCAACACAAATTTGCTCTTTAAGTCCCCACTGCCTAGATGACATCCATCGAGATTTTCTACGGGTTGGAACTGCCACCAACAAACTTATCGAGGCCAAAGATCTCATCACCGAATTTTGGATACGGTTAAATGCGGTTAATTCCAAAGTGGGTACTGATCTTCCCGGGCGACCTCGAGTTCTTTGTCTTGAATGGCTTGAACCCTTGATGGTGGG
>Ga0194132_10008772_pt1 | contig 14322 bp, 14 predicted proteins | sample TA2KigOf80mmetaG_FD_148612 | JGI IMG/M metagenome (GOLD analysis project Ga0194132, IMG submission 148612) | Freshwater microbial communities from Lake Tanganyika, Tanzania - TA2015054 Kigoma Offshore 80m | ecosystem: Environmental > Aquatic > Freshwater > Lake | place: Tanzania: Lake... | reverse complement strand
TGCCGAGCGGGGCGCGAGGAGTCCGAGACGGCGCCCGACGTGCGGGAGTCCCGTGCCCGACCGCGACGCCGCTCGGCGGGCTCGCGGGGCCGTTGAGGAAACCGCGCGCCCTCGGCTAACGTCGAGGGCGTGATGGCGCTCATCGGGCGCGCGCGCTCGGTTCCCGCCGCCGGCCTCCTGCCGGCGGCGCTGCTCGTCTCCGCCGCCCTCGCCGCCGCGGCCTGCGGCCCGGCGAGCACGGCGGCCCCGGTCGCGCCCGGCGGCTCCGGCGGAGCCGCGTCCCCGCCCGTCGCCGGCGCGGCGAGCGCCGCCGGCGAGGGCTCCGCCCCCGCCGCAGCCTCGGCATCCGCCGCCCCCGCGCCGGCACGGCCCCGCGAGCGCCCGGTCGTCGTACTCGACCCCGGCCACGGCGCAGAGGAGGTCGGCGCCGCCGCGTACGGCGTCGTCGAGCGCGACTCCAACCTGGACTTCGCGCTCCGCGCCGAGCGGCTGCTGCTCGCGCACGGCGTGGACGTCGTCGTGACGCGCCGCTCGGAGGGCCGGGCGGAGGGGGCGCAGGCGGCGGCGCCGGGCTTCTTCGCCACGCGCGCCGACCTGCTTGCCCGCGTTCGCACGGCGAACGCCGCGGAGGGCGACGTGTTCGTTTCGATCCACTCGAACGGATCCGCCGACCCGTCGCTCCGCGGCGTCGAGGTCTACTACGACAGCCACCGCCCCTTCGGCGCCGAGAACCTCGCGCTCGCGCAGCAGTTGATCGCGAGCACGCACGCCGCGCTCGCCGAGGCGGGTTTCTGGACCCCGAGCCGCGGGGTGTTCGACGCCGCCTGCTGGCGCTCGCGCAGCGGGCGCTGCGTGGGGCTGTACGTGCTCTCGCCCGAGGGGACGACGACCAGCGGCCAGCCCGACCCGCGCGTCGCGCCGGCGGCGGGGGCCACGCCGCCTCCGACGACGCAGGTCAAGGAGGCGACGATGATGCCCGGCGCGCTCGTCGAGCTGCTCTTCATCTCGAACCCCGAGGACGCCGCGCTGCTGCGCTCGGACGCCGCGCGCGAGGCGCTCGCCCGCGGGCTCGTCGCCGGCATCCTCGCGTTCCTCGGGCTCTGACGCCGCGCCGCGCGACGGGACGGCCGCGCGACCTCGGACGCGGTCGCGACCGCGCGAAGCGCGCGCGGGGCCCGCGCCGCGAGGCGGGGACGCGTCCGCCCCGCGCTCTCTCAGGCATGATTGTCGCGCCCGGCCCTGCGGCGTATACGTGAGCCTCACGAACGCGAGGGTCGCGCCGGGCGGCGCGCAGCTGTGGCGACAGCAGGATGGCAGGGCGCGATGGACTGGCGCGACTCCCCCGAGCAGGCGAGCTTCCGTGCCGAGGTGCGCAGGCTCATCACCGAGGAGCTCCCTGCGCGCTACCGTCGGGGCGATGGCGACTGGGATCACGACCGCGTCTCCGCAGATCCGGAGGCGCGCGCGGCGGCGAAGGCCTGGGGTGACGCGCTCGCGAAGCGAGGCTGGTTCGCGCCGCACTGGCCGAAGGAATACGGCGGCGGCGGGATGAGCCCGATGGAGCAGTTCGTCTTCCGCCAGGAGATGGCGATCGCCGACGCCCCGCACGTGGGCGGTCAGGGCACGCGCCAGCTCGGCGCCACCCTCATCGTGCACGGCAGCGACGAACAGAAGCGCGAGCACCTGCCGAAGATCCTGAGCGGCGAAGTGAACTGGCGGCAGGGCTACTCGGAGCCGGGCGCCGGCTCCGACCTCGCCTCGCTCCAGACCCGCGCGGTGCGCGACGGCGACGACTACGTGATTAACGGGCAGAAGATCTGGACCTCGGGCGCGCACTACGCCGACTGGCTCTACGTGCTCGTGCGCACCGACCCGACGGCGCCGAAGCACCGCGGGATCTCGTTCCTGCTGGTCGACAAGCAGACGCCGGGGATCACGATCCGCCCGCTCATCAACATGGGCTGGGAGCACGGCTTCAACGAGACGTTCTTCGAGGACGTGCGTGTGCCGGCGCGCAACCTGGTGGGCGAGGAGAACCGCGGCTGGTACGTCGGCGTGACGCTGCTCGACTTCGAGCGGTCGAACATCGACGGCGCCGTCACGGCGCGGCGCGAGATCTCCGAGCTGATCGACTACGCGCGCGGCAACGAGGGGAAGTCGAAGTCGCGGCTGTCGGAGATCGACGCGATCCGGCACGAGCTCGCGCAGGACTTCATCGAGACCGAGGTCCAGTACAACTTCAGCTTCCGGATCATCTCGATGCAGAACCGCGGGATGATCCCGAACTACGAGGCGTCGACGGCGAAGCTCTTCGCCTCGGAGTTGCGGCAGCGGCTGGCGCGGACGGGGACGAAGGTGTTCGGTCTCTACTCGAACATCTGGCGCGACCTCGACGGCGGGGCCGCGCACGCGCCGATGGGCGGACGCTTCACGCGTGCGTACGTGCTCTCGGTGCCGGCGACGATCGCGGGCGGGACGTCGGAGATCCAGCGCAACATCATCGCGACGCGCGGGCTCGGCCTCCCGCGCGGGTAGCGCGGCGGACGCGCACGCACGGAACGGACGGGCCCGCCTTCCGGCGGGCCCGTCCGTTCTCGGCTTCGCAGCGTGGCGCGGATCTGCGGCTAGGCCTTCGTGCGCCAGTACCAGCGCGGTCCGACGCCGTAGGTCGCGAGGCCGTAGGCCCACGTCCCCGAGACGAGGTCCATGCCGGCGAAATCCTTCTGGAACGCGTTGTTGTCGCGCGAGACGAAGAGCTGCAACAGCGGCGGCCCCTCCTTGATGTAGCGCTCCTCGAAGGGCCGGATCGCCGCGCGGCGCTCTTCGAGCGTGAGTGCCTGCAACATCTTGTCGAGCGCGTCGTCGGCCCAGGTCTTCTCGTAGGACTGGTAGTTGCGACCGCCCTTCGAGTGGTAGTAGGTGCGCGCGTCGAGCGCCCCGTCCGGCACCATCGTGTGGTGGTACGTGCGCGACTCGAACTCGCGCGAGTTCAGCAGGTTCGTGTACGAGGCGTAGTCGGTGACCGGCGTGATGTCCATCTGCATCTTTGGGAACACCTTCGACCAGTGTTCCTTCTGGCGGACGGCCATGTCGAAGGTGACCCCCGACGATTGTGTCGGCTGGTTCTTGAACTTGATGCCCTGGCCCTCGGGATAACCCGCCGCGGCCATGAGCTTCACGGCCTCCTGGATGTCCTTCTGCTTCGTATCGGGGTTGAAGCCGGGCGTCGCCTTCACCTGGTCCGAGGTGAGCGCCTCCGGGAACATCACGTGCAGCGGACCGCTGTACAGCCACCCCGGTCCGACCGCGTCGCCCAGCGCCTTGTAGTCGTTCGACAGTTGCAGCGCCTGACGCACGCGATCGTCCTTGAAGAATGACAGCTTCAAATTGACGGCGAAGTGGTACCAGCCGAAGTTCGGCTGCCCGAACCACTGCGCGTCCTTCACCGACGCGCGCAGCTGGGGTTCCTCGTGCGGCTGCACCCCGCCGATCGTGCTCACCTCGCCGGTGATGAACGCGGCGACCTCCGACGCACGGTCGGCGACGACGAGCTTCTCGAACGTCTCGATGCCCGGACGCCCGCCCTCGTCCCAGGCCCGGTAGTACTCGGGGTTCGCCTTGAAGACCTGGCGCGTTCCTTCGACGAACTGCGTCTGGATCCACGCGCCGGTGCCGACGAACTTCATCGGGTCGGAGTAACCGAGCTGGTCCTGCTCCTTCGGAATCATCTGCGCCCGCGGGTCGGCGAACGCCGCGAGCAGCGACCCGTTCGGTGTCTCGAGCGTGAGCTTCACCGTGCGCTCGTTGACGGCCTCCGCACGCTTCAGTCCGACGAACTGCCCGGCGCGCGCGTACTTCTTCGCCGCCTCGGGGTCGAGCAGGCCGGCCTTGCGGTTGATGCTGTACGCGACGTCCTCGGCGGTGAAGATGCGGCCGTTCGTGGGCGGCTTATTGTGCGTCTTGATGCCGGGGCGGAGCTTCAGGACGATCTCCATGCCCCGAGGGTCGCGTACTTCGTGCGACTCGAGCAGATCGGGCTGGAGTTTCATCGTCCAGCCGTTCGCGTAGAACAGCCGGTCGTTGACGTACTCGAGGTCCGAGCCGGCGATCGAGATGTCGGGGTCCTGCTGTCGGGTCGTGTCGCGGACGGCGCGGCGGAAGATCCCGCCCTTCACGAGCTCCTTCGAGTTCACCGGCACGACGCCCAGCTTCGAGTCGAAGCCGTCGGCCCGCTTCACCTTCGACGGAGCACCGCTGACGGCCGCGGGACTGCCGGCCTGCGCGGGTCCCTGCTGTGCAGCCTTCGGGGCGGCCTTCGTCTCATCACCGCCGCCGCAGCCGATGAGCGCGGCGCCGGCGAGCCCGGCGGCGGTGGCCGACGCCCCTCGCAGCACGGCGCGGCGTCCCCAGCGGCGGCGCACCCAGTCGTTGCCCTCGCGCATCGCGATTCCCTCACCTGGGAGGCGCCCCCCGACCGGCAGCCACCGCCCGCTTGGCGACGCATTCCCACCGGCTCCCATCCTTGTGCACGCCCGTGCGGCGTCGCAATCAGAACCATGATTCTCCGCCTCGCAGGTGGGTACCTAAGATTCCGCCCGACTCGCACGGGGCAGGAGGGCAGGATGGCGAAGTACGCGGCGCGACGGGTGGTCGGTCTCGTCCCCACCGTGCTGCTGCTGCTCTTCCTCGTCGTCGTGATGATCGAGCTCATCCCCGGCGACATCATCGACCTGATCCTCGAAGAGAAATTCGCGAAGGACGATGCAGGGCGCGTCACCCTCCAGCGCGAGCTCGGGCTCGATCGCCCGCTGCCGCTGCGCTATGCCGAGTACAGCCTCGGCGTGGTCCGGGGCGACTTCGGTGAATCGATGTGGACGAAGCAACCCGTCAGCCACCTCATCCTCGGGCGGGCCGGCGTCACGATCGAGATCGGGGTGTTGTCGATCGTGATCGGGTCGGTGATCGGGATCGGGATCGGGACGGTCTCGGCCGTGCGGCAGGACAGCCTGCTCGACTACGTCCTGCGCAGCGCCGCGATCCTCGGAATCAGCGTGCCGACGTTCGTGCTGGCGACGGCCGTCGTCGTCTTCCCCGCGATCTGGTGGGGTGTGGCGCCGAGCCTGCGCTACGTGTCGCCCGCCGAGGATCTCGTCCGGCATCTGCAGATCATCGCGCTGCCCTCGCTCGTGCTCGGCATCTCGCTCGCGGCGACGCTGATGCGCCTGACGCGTACCACGATGCTCGAGGTACTGCGACAGGACTACATCCGCACGGCGCACGCGAAGGGCATCCGCGCGTCGCGCGTGGTGATGGGACACGCACTGAAGAACGCGATGATCCCTGTGATCACGCTGCTCGGCTTGCAGATCGCGTTCCTGATCGGCGGCTCGGTCATCATCGAGGCCGTGTTTGCGATTCCGGGAGTCGGGCGCCTCCTGCTCGGCGCGATCGCGAGCCGCGACTACCCCGTTGTACAGGGCATCGTGGTGATCCTCGGGCTCTTCGTGATGGCGACGAACCTGCTGATCGACCTCTCCTACGCGTGGCTCGATCCGCGCATCCGATACGCGTGATGCGGGCGTAGGCAGGAAAGGGGAGCGCCATGGCCTCCGGGGGAATCGCGGTTCGAGCGCCCGCGGGGGCGGGCGAGCGCCGGCGCTTGCGGCTTGCGACACGCCGGACCATGGAGTTCACGCGACGCAAACCGCTCGGGGCGTTCGGCGGGGTCGTGATGGTCGTGCTCGTGCTCATGGCGATCTTCGCCGACGTGGTCGTCCCCTTCGACCCGATGGCGCACTCGCCCGACGTGCTGCGCGGACCGAGCGCGCAGCACGTCGCCGGCACCGACCAGTTCGGCCGCGACGTGATGAGCCGCATCATCCTCGGGGGCCGCACGTCGCTCTACGTCGGCCTGGCGGTGACGGTGCTCTCGCTCATCCCCGCGATTGCCCTCGGAATGGCGAGCGCCTTCTTCGGCGGATGGGTCGATTACGCGCTGCAGCGGCTCGTCGACACCGTGCAATCGATCCCGTACCTGATCATGCTGATCGCCACGATGGTCGTGCTCGGGCCGAGCCTGACGAACGTCGTCGTCGCGCTCGCCTTCCGGCGCGCGATCACGGAGAGCCGCGTGATGCGCGGCGCGACGATGTCGATCATGAACCAGACGTACGTCGAGGCGGCCCGCGCGATCGGCTCGACGGACACGCGGATCATGGTTCGGCACCTCGTCCCCAACATCATGCCGACGGTGATCGTGATCGCGTCGATCGGCTTCGGCGGAGTGATCCTCGCGGAGGCGTCGCTCAGCTTCCTCGGCTACGGCGTGCCGCCCCCGACGCCGTCGTGGGGCGGGATGCTCGCGGCGGACGGGCGCGCGTACATGTATGCCGCACCGTGGATGCTGATCGCGCCGGCGACCGCGCTCGCGCTCGTCGTCTTCGGCGTGAACATGTTCGGCGACGCGCTGCGCGACGTGCTCGACCCGCGCATGCGCGGTACGTCGTAGCGGGTCGCATCGCGTCGCAAGCGGGTCAGCCCGGCCCCGCGGCCGTGAGGTACGCGTGGACCGCCGCCGCGACGTTGCGGAAGAACGCGTTCGCGTACGTCCCGTCGGTGAGGATCGCGATCGAGTAGCGCGCCGCGCTCGCCTCCACGATCGCGACGTCGTGCGCCGCCCCCGTCCAGTCGCCCGTCTTGTTCGCGATCGCCGCGCTCTCATCGGCGATCCCGGCCGGGATGCGATCGCGGATCCACTGGTCCTGGAGCAGCTCCCGCACGTCCGCGCTCGCGCGCTGGCTCGGATAGCCGCGCGCGATCGCGGCGCCGAGCAGCGCCATGTCCCACGCGCTCGTGCTGAGCCGCTCGCGCGCGACCGAGGTGCGCCGGAGCGCGAGCCGCGCCAGGTGCTGATCGACGTGCCGGTCGCCCACGAGGTCGCGCACGAGATGGGCGAGCGCGTTGTCGCTGCCGACCGCCATCAGCCGGATCGCCTCGCCCACCGCGCAGGACGAGCCGCCGCGCGCCGGCTACGGGACACGTTCGATCCCACCGCGGCCGAGCGTGTACAGCGCCCGCGCGAAGGTGACGATCACGAGCTCGCCGGCCCCGTCGGTGGCGAACGAGGCGATCGGGAGCCCGCTGTCGAGGAGCAGCCACGCCTGCGCCGGCTCCCCGGGAGAGACCCGCCAGATCCGCCCGCTGCAGAAGTCGCCGTAGATGAAGGAGCCCTCGAGCTCCGGGAAGAGCGACCCGCGGTAGACGCGGCCGCCCGTGATCGCGCAGTCGCCGGCCGAGTGGCCGTACACCGCGTGTGCGCGATCGAACGCCTCCGGCCCGCAGCGCGGGCGGTAGCAGGCCCACCCCTCCATCTCGCCCCAGCCGTAGTTGCCGCCCGGCCGGACGCGGTTGACCTCCTCGTAGCGCTCCTGGCCGACGTCGCCGACCCACACCTCGCCGGTCACCTGGTCCACGCTGAGCTGCCAGGGGTTGCGGAAGCCGTACGCGAAGATCTCGGGGCGCGCCGTGGAATCGCCGACGAACGGGTTGTCGGCGGGGATCGCGTAGCCGTCGGGACCGGAGACGTCGAGCCGCAGGATCGATCCGTGCAGCGTCGCGGGGTTCTGCCCGAGCTCGCGCGGATCGCCGATGCCGCCGCCGTCGCCGACCCCGAGGTAGAGGTGCCCGTCCGGGCCGAACGCCAGCCCGCCGCCGTTGTGCCAGACGACCGGCTGCTCGATCTCGAGCAGCACCTCCTCGGTCGCCAGGTCGAACACCTCGCCGTCGAGCACGGTCACCCGCGAGAGGACCGACCGCAGCGGCCACTCCGCCGTGTAGTAGAGGTACGCGCGACGGTCGCGCTCGAAGGCCGGGGAGAGCGCGACGGCGAGCAGGCCCTCTTCGGCCGTGAGCTCCGCGGGGAGGCTCGCCGCGACGTTCGCCACGAGGCGCGGCTCACGTTCCGAGGCCGCGCTGCGCGCGACGTTCCAGACGAAGCCGGTCTTCGTGTAGACGAGCAGCTCCCCCGCGCGCCCGGGGATGGCGGCGACGCCGACCAGCTGCTCGAAGGTCGCGGCGGGCGCGAGCGGCGCCAGCCGGTAGCCGTCGAACGCCCGATCGACGGGCGTCTCGAGCGCGGTCAGGACGACCGGGCCGGGCCGCTGCGAGCGCGGGCGGATCACCAGGGCGGAGGTGACGAACAGGACCGCGACGAGGATGAGAAGAACCGGGAGCCGCCGCAACCCGCGACCTTTCGGCGTGCCGGCTGGTCGCGGCCGCGACCGTCGCCCTGCGGCGGTGGGAGCAGAGCGAGACGAGTCTAGGGTCGCGGCCGCGCAGGTTCGACGAGGCGAGCGCCGTCGCGCCGGCTCACGCGAGGTGCCGGCGGAACCAGTCGAGCGTCGACACCCACGCGTCGGACGCGGCGGCGGGCTGGTAGTTCGCGCCGGTGTCGTTGAAGAACGCGTGCCCGGCGCCCGGGTAGATCTTCACCTCGTACGGACGTCCGGAGGCCTTGAGCTGCTCCTCGACGCGCGGTGCCTGCGAGGTGACGCGCTGGTCCGTGGCGCCGTAGATCGCAAGGATCGCCGCGCGCGTGCGGCTGAGCTGCTCCATCAGCCGCACGGTGCCGTAGTAGGGGACCGCGGCGCGCACGTCGGCGCTCGCGATCGCCGCCTCCCACGTGTAACCGCCCCCAAGGCAGAAGCCGGTGACGCCGAGCGCGCCGGCCGCGACGTACGGCTGTGCCCGGAGATGGGCGAGCCCCGCGAGCGAGTCCGCGATGAGGTCGTCCGGGCTGGAGCGTCCGAGGAAACCGGTGTTCTCGTTGGCCTCGGGCCTGGTCCCGCCGGCGCGCGAGACCAGGTCGATCGCGAGCGCGGCGAAGCCCTCCTTCGCGTAGCGGCGGGCGACGTCCCGGATGTGGTCGTTGAGCCCGCGGTTCTCGTGGATGACGAGGACGCCGGGGACGCGCGCGGCGTCGCGCGGACGCGCGAGGTACGCCAGCAGCGCCGACGCGGGGCCGTCGAACCGGATGTCGCCGGCCTGGATCGCCGGGTCGGTGGGGGAGACGCCCGGCCCGGTCGCGGGGCGAGCGGCCGCCTGGGTCGGGGTCGCGGGGGCGGGGGTGGCCGCCGGCGGGAGCGTCGCCGTGGCGGGCGGTTCGCTCGCGGTCGCTCCGGGAGACGTGGTGGCGGCCGCCTGCTCGGAGCCGGGGCCGCATCCGAGCGTCGCCAGGATCGACGCGGTGAACGGCACGCTGCCGGTGATGAGCAGCACGCGCTTCAGGAGGTCGCGACGGCTGAGCCTGCGCTCGTGGTACTCGTCGGCGAACTCCTCGATCAGGTACCGCTGGTGGGCGTTCAGATCCATCGCATCGTCCCTCGCGCAAGGGTGGTGTGGCCGGCCCGCGCGGAAGGTAGGGGGAACTGTCAAGGAAGTGTTGGCCGCGGCGAGGTCGCGCCCGCGCGGGGCTCACGCGGTTCCACGCCGGGCTCACAAGCCTGCGCGCTCCCTCGCGCGGCGTCCGCCCTCCGCCAGCCACTGGGACGCGCGCACCGCCGCGCTCGCGCCGTCCCCGGCCGCGGCGATCAGCAGCCGCGCGGAGCCGCCACGGATGTCCCCCGCCGCCATCACCCCCGGCACGCTCGTGTCGAGGCGCGCGTCGGTGATCACGTGCCCGGCGGCGTCGAGCTCGACGGCGCCGCGCAGGAACGCGGTGCTCGGCTCGAGCCCCGCATAGAGAAACGCGCCGTCCGCGGCCAGCTCGCGCTCCCCGCCGCTCCCCTCGTGCCGCGCCACGACCGCGGTCACGCCGTCCGGGCCGCCGATGATCCGCATGACGCGGCTCTCGTGGACCCTCTCGACGTTGCGCGCCGCCTCGATGCGCGCGCGCGCGATCGCCATCGCGTGCATCGCGCGGCCGGGGTGCACGAGCACCACGCGCGCGGCGAGCGTCGCGAGGTGCGCTGCCTCGTCGGCTGCCGAGTCCCCGCCGCCCGCGACCACCACGGTCTTGCCCGCGAAGAAAGGCCCGTCGCAGACGCCGCAGTAAGAGACACCGCGGCCCTGGAACTCCTCCTCGCCCTCGATCCCCGCGCGACGCACGGTCGACCCCATCGCGAGGATCACGGTCGCCGCGGACAGCGTCCTTCCGCTGTCGAGCGCCAGCTCGATCCCGTCGGCGCCGCGCGCGAGCCGCGTGACCTGCGAGAGCTCGAATTCGACGCCCGCGTCCATCACGCGCGCCGCCAGCTCGGGACCGAGGTCGAACCCTCGCACCTCGCCGAGCCCCGGGTAGTTCTCGATGCGGCCGATGTTCACGAGCTGCCCGCCCCCGGCGAGCGGGTCGACGAGCAGCACGTCGTGGCCGATCTGCCGCGCGATCAGCGCGGCGCTCAGCCCCGCCATGCCGCCACCGACGACGACGATCTCGCGCCGCGCCATCGCCTCCCCCTCGCCTGCGGACGCCGACGAGGATACGGCAGCCGCATCGCGCCTCTGCATCTGCGATAGGCTCACCGCGTCCGCGACGGGCGGGGGCGGCGAGCGGCGAACCGCAGGCCCGCCGCGCCCCCGGCCGCGGCGTTCGGGAGGATCGATGCCGCAGACCCTGAGCCGCGAGTACGCCGCCGCGCTCGCCGCGGTCCCCGAGCGCGCCCGCGCTCTGCTCGAGGGCGCGATCGACGCGCACGTGCACGCCTCGCCGGACCCCTACGCCGCGCGCCGCACCGACTCGCGCCAGCTCGTGCGCATGGCGGTCGCCGCCGGGATGGCCGGGCTCGTGCTGAAGAGCCACGAGTATCCGACGCAGCCGCTCGCGTGGGCGCTGCAAGAGGAGACCCCCGGCTTCCGCGTGCACGGCGCGCTCTCGCTCGACCAGGCGAACGGCGGGATCAACCCCGAGGCCGTCGAGGTCTCGCTGCGCATGGGCGCGACCGTGATCTGGATGCCGACGTTCGACTCTGTGATGTCGCGCTCGCGGCCGATGCCCGGCCGCGAGTTCACCACGCCGCCGGTGCCGGTCGTCGACGACCGGGGCGCGCTGCTCCCCGCCGTCCACGAGGTGCTCGACTGCATCAGGCGCCACGACGCCGTGCTCGCGAGCGGCCACCTCTCCGGCGATGAGACGCTGACGCTGCTGCGCGAGTCGCGCAGGCGCGGCATCCGATCGGTGATCACCCACGCCTCGTTCTGGATCCCGGTCGAGGTGCAGCAGGAGGTCGCCCGGCTCGGCGGGCACATCGAGCACTGCGCGATCGCCTCGACCCGCCCGAACGGGGACGAGGTGACGGCGGATATCGTGCAGCAGGTGCGCGCGGTCGGGATCGAGCACGTGGTGCTGTCGACCGACCTCGGGCAGGCGGATCATCCCGATCCGCCCGTCGGGTTCGGGCAGTGGATCGAGCGGTTCCTGGCGGCCGGCTTCTCGGCGCAGGACGTCGGACGCATGGTGAGGCGGAATCCGGGGGAGCTGCTCGGCTGAGCCTCCGGGGCCGCCCGGGGCGGGCGGCGGAATCGAGGAGATGCAGATGGCGATCGAGCTACACAACCCGACCGCGCCGGAGCCCGCGGCCCAGGACGGGCTGCAGGAGATGCCGGAGCTGCGCGAGTCGGTCGTCGCCGTGCTCGAGAACGGCAAGCAGCACGCGAAGCTGATCCTTGAGGAGATCGCGAAGGAGCTGGGGACGCGTCACGGCGTGATCCACTCGATGACGCGTCACAAGCCCGTGTCGACCCCCGCCGATCCCGCGATCCTCGACGAGCTCGCGCAGTCGGCGGACTGGGTGCTGCTCGGGAGTGCCGACTGAGGGTCCTGCACGGCGTGGAGTATCCACGCCGCCGTCGAGCTCGAGAAGCGCGGCACCCCGACCGTCACGCTGGCGTCGACCGCGTTCCAGCAGCTCGCGAAGCTGCAGGCGCGGGCGATGGGGTTCCCGGACCTCCGCATGATCGTCATCCCGCACCCGCTCGGCGGCATCCCGCCCGAGGAGGTGCTCGCGAAGGTGCCCGCCGCCGCCGACGCGGTCGGTGAGCGCTTCGGCGTGAGCTAGCGCGCGCGTCGCGCCCGGAGAGGCCCCCGCATGCAGGTCAACCTCGACTTCCCGCCGATCGTCGAGCTCGAGGACGACTCGCTCGAGGCGATCCAGGACTTCTTCGAGACGCAGGGGTGGACGGACGGCCTGCCGTTCATCCCGCCGACGCGCCAGCGCGTGCGCGAGATGTACCAGCACGTCGACTGGGCGCCGAGCGACGTGATCGCGGTGCTCGGCCCGCGCAACGGCGAGGCGACGCTCGAGCGCATCGCGACGAATGCGGTGATGGCGGGCTGCCGGCCGGAGCACTTCCCGGTCGTCGTCACGGCGGTGCAGGCAGTAGCCCAGGAGCCGTTCAACCTCTCCGGCATCCAGGCGACGACGCACCCGTGCGCCGTGCTCGTGCTGATCAACGGGCCGGTCGCATCGGAGCTCGGCGTGAACAGCGGGCCGAACTGCTTCGGGCAGGGCGCGCGGGCGAACGCCGCGATCGGGCGGGCGGTGCGGCTCGCGCTGCAGAACATCGGCGGTGGCACGCCGGGCGACGGCGACCGCGCGACGCACGGCTCGCCGGCGAAGTACGCGTTCTGCGCGGCGGAGAACGAGGCGCAGAGCCCGTGGGAGCCGCTGCACGTCGAGCACGGCTTCGCCCCCGACGACAGCGTCGTCACCGTGCTCGCCTGCGAGGGTCCGCACAACATCAACGATCACGGGAGCATCGGCGGGCTCGGCATCCTGACGACGGTGTCGACCTCGCTCCGGCAGTCCGGGAGCAACAACATCGGCGCGGGTCGCGGCGAGCCGATGGTCGTGTTCGGCCCGGAGCACGCGGAGCAGGTCGCGCGCGACGGCTACTCGAAGGACGACGTGAAGCGCTTCCTCTGGGAGCACACGCGGCTGCCCGTGGCGGACTGGTCGCCCGACTGGCGCACGGAGGAGCGGCTCGCCGCGCTCGAGTCCGACACCGGGCAGCGCGAGTTCACGCGGCTCACCGCGACGTGGCAGGACCTCGACGTGATCGTGGCGGGCGGGCCGGGGAAGCACTCGTGCTGGCTGCCGACGTTCGGCGGGACGGGCACGGTGCTCCGGCGCATCGAGCGCGCCGACGGGACGCCGGTGCGCTCGATCTTCCGCCCGTAGCCGCGGGGCGATGAGCGAGCCGCTCGTCGACGCGCGGCCGCTGCGCGAGCGGATCGCGGACCTCGACCTCGATCGGCTCGCGGATCTCGACGCCGCGCAGGAGCGGCTGCACGCCGCCGGGCTCACGGACGGCCTCCCCGCGATCCCGCCCACGGCGGCGCGCGTCGCGGCGATGCTCCAGGGGTGCGACCCCTCGGGGCACCCGGCGCTCGGCCCGCTGCCTCCCGGCTTCATGACCCCGACGCCGTGGGACCTCGCGGCGTGCGCGGTGCTCGCGGGCTGCCGGCCGGGCGTGCTGCCGCTGATGGTGGCGGCGCTCTCGGCCGTCGTGGATCCCGCGTTCAACCTGCTCGGCATCCAGACCACCACGGGCGCGGCGGCGCCGCTCTTCGTCGTGAACGGGCCGGTGGTGGGCGCGCTCGGGATCAACGCCGGGCACAGCGCGCTCGGGCCGGGCGCGCGGGCGAACGCGGCGATCGGGCGTGCGCTGCGGCTGGTGCTCCAGAACGTGGGGCTCGCCGTGCCCGGGGCCGGCGACATGGCGACGCACGGGCACCCCGGGAAGTACACGTGGCTCGTCGCCGAGCACGAGGCGGAGAGCCCGTGGCCGCCGTTGCACGCCACGCGCGGGCTCCCCGCGAACGCGAGCGCCGTGACCGCGGTCGGCGGCGTGGGCAACGTGGAGGTCGTGCTCCCGCTCTCGAGCGCGCCGGCGCTCGTGCGCACGATGGGGCGCTCGATGCTCGTCGGCGGGAACCTCGGGCACGGGCACTTCGGGTCCGGGCAGCCGCTTGTGCTGCTGCCCCCCGAGTGCGCGCGCTTCCTCGCGAAGCACGGCTACGACCGTGCGCGCTTCCAGGCGGAGCTCGACCGCGAGGCGCGGGTGCCGCTCGCGTGGCTGGGCGAGGCGGCCGCGGAGCGCGTCGCGGCGGCGCGCGCGGAGCAGGGGCTCCCCGCCGCCGACGAGGTGCCTGCGGCGCGGTCGGCGGAGGAGATCCTCCTCGTCGTCACCGGCGGGGTGGGTGTGAAAGCGACGTTCGTGCCGACGTGGGGCGGGGGGACGAGCGCGGTCACGCGCGTCGTGGAGCCGCTGGAGCCGGCGCGGCGGCGCTGAGGCGCGCCGTCCCCAGCGGCGGCGTGCGGCGCGCGG
>Ga0194132_10008770_pt1 | contig 14325 bp, 10 predicted proteins | sample TA2KigOf80mmetaG_FD_148612 | JGI IMG/M metagenome (GOLD analysis project Ga0194132, IMG submission 148612) | Freshwater microbial communities from Lake Tanganyika, Tanzania - TA2015054 Kigoma Offshore 80m | ecosystem: Environmental > Aquatic > Freshwater > Lake | place: Tanzania: Lake... | reverse complement strand
CAACCGTCGAAGATACAGCAGGTGGGACAACCGGCGGCACGATCGGCTCGGGTGACGACGCTGGTTCCGGGGGGTTCGGCGGAGTTTCCACGACCGGTGCAGTGGTCTTGATCACTCGAACGACGTTCAGGTTGGTAGCCATGCCCTTACCTGCCAGCCCGGTATCAGTGCGGTTCGTCCGAATGACGTTCGACCGGCTCTGCGGAACGGGAGTTGGAATACCAGCCGTCACCTTTGCCAGCAAACCATTGGTGCCGGGAGAAGGAACCGGCTGCGGGCTCTTTTCCGCCGGTTGTACAGGTGCCTGAGAGGACGGTTGATCAACACTGCGCGTTGCTGGAGCCTGCCCTCCCTGACTCTCCGGCGGAGCTGGCCTCGCTGTGAGCGCCTCAGGATCCGTGGTCGATCCGTCCCGCGTCATGATAATGGGTGCCACTCGCCGAGGAGGTGTCGCCGCGATCGCGGTTTGGTTGACCTTCACGACAGGTTGTGAGGGTGGGATTCGCCGCGGCAGAGGTGGAAGAGTCAGTTGCTCTCCGGAAGGTACAACAGAATAGGCCGTGAACTCCCCCTTCTCGGCACGCAATCCCATAAGGATCGGGGCTTTGCTCCGGGCGGCTCCCTGGCTCAGATCCTTGAACATGTCGTTGATCTCACTATCAAAGGGAGTGCCTGCCATCCGATCCAACCCATCCAGCAGGAAAAAGACGGTGAGCTGATCCACGGACTTCGCGACGGTGTGAACGTCGGCCACCACCGCGTCGAGCCGCGAACGGCGCTTATAGCCTTGGTTGCGAAGGAAGATGTTGACCCGCGCGCTCAGGTTCAGGCGGTTGGCCGAGTCCCAGGTTTGCATGGGAAACCGGGTGTCCACCGTGCTGTTGAATGTCCATACCCCGAACGTGTCTCCCGACTCCATCTGCCCCCGGGCCCCGCTATGGACGAGATCAAATAATGCCTCCTGCACTGCCTCATCCCGCGCTTGCATCGAGGAAGAATTCTCGACGACGAACAGGTAACGGTTGCCAGGGGGGGGAGGTTTTCGCCCCCCGACTGCCTGGGCTGCGATCACCCCAGACGGCATCGAAATCAAAAGGCAAAGCCCAACCAGGAAGCCGCGCATAGTCATCATGCAATATCTTATTGTATAGATGCTTACGCCACGGACCACCCAACGACTGAATCTCTGGCCCGTTCAGGAGCCCGTGGAATTCAGCCCCGATCCAACGCTCTCGGGGGATCCGGTGCGCATGTCAATCCGGAGGGGGGTGAGCTAGTATTGTGCCGAGCTCGGAGGGAGGTGGAGCCCGTCAGTCAGTCAGACCGATTGTGAGATACCCTTGGAAGCGATGTCCCGGCGGCAGTGCTTGCCTTCAAAGCGAATAAGATCCGCGGCCTGATAGGCCAGGGACCGGGCCTTGGAGAGCGTGGGACCGGTGGCGGTGACTCCCAAAACCCGTCCTCCTTGCGTGACGATCTTGCCGTCCACCTCAGCCGTCCCCGCATGGAATACTTTCACGCCAGGAATCTGATGGGCATCTTCCAGGCCGAAAATGGTTTTTCCTTTTTCATAGGAACCCGGATATCCCCCTGACGCGAGAACGACGCAAACCGCAGGCTGGTCGGACCACTCCAGATGAACGTTCGAGAGTCGATCAGATGCACTGGCGTCCAATACTTCCAGCAGATCGTTCTTGAGTCGTGGAAGGTAAACCTGGGTTTCGGGATCACCAAATCGTGCATTGAACTCCAGGACCTTGGGGCCTTGCCGGGTTAACATGACGCCGGGATAGAGGATCCCACGAAATTGAATACCTTCTGCGATGCAGCCCTTCATCCAAGGGCCAAGGATGCTCTCGCAAACCCGGGCCAGCTCGGCATCAGTCAGGAAAGGTGCCGGGGAATAGGTTCCCATTCCACCCGTGTTCAGGCCTTGATCCCCATCCAAAGCCCGCTTGTGGTCTTGAGAAGTGGGGAAAGGCAACGCGGTCCGCGCATCACAGATGGCGTGCAGGGAGATCTCCATGCCTTCGAGCATCTCTTGAATCACGATCTTGCCGCCGGCCTTGCCGAAGGCCTGCTTCACCAGCACATCATCGATGGCCCGGAAGGCTTCACTCTCGTTTGAACAAAGCAGCACTCCCTTGCCCAAAGCCAATCCGTCTGCCTTGACCGCGCATCGTCCGCCCAGCGTTGAAGCAAAGGCACGTGCAGCCGGGATCTCAGAGAACGTCCCTGCCTGGGCGGTGGGAATACCATGTCGGGACATGAAGTCCTGGGAAAAGGCTTTCGACGATTCGAATCGGGCTGCCGACTGATTCGGCCCCCAAATCCTCAGGCCTCGGGCCAGAAACAAATCCACTATTCCCAAAGCAAGCGGGTTGTCAGGCCCCACCACCGTGAGGTCAACAGCCTCTTTGATCGCGAACTCTGCAAGCTTGGGAAGATCTTCCGCCGAGATGGGAACGCAGCGAACCGTTTCCCCATTGGATGCAAGCCGCTCCAGCCCGATCCCCGCATTGCCTGGCGCACACCACATCCGGGTCAAGCCCGGGGACTGAGCCAGCTTCCATACGAGCGCGTGCTCGCGGCCGCCCCCGCCGATAACGAGAACTTTCATCGCGTCATGCCTGCTCAATACTTGGCGACTGAATGATCGATCTCATCGGCCCATGCAAGAATTCCGCCCTTCACACTCTTGGCGTACTTGAATCCCTGCTCTTTCAGGAACTTGACGGCTTTCATGGAGCGGATGCCGCTCTTGCAATGAACATACAGAGCCTGGTTCGGATCAAGGTCGGTGAAGTTTTGCGGCAATGCACCCAGCGGCATGAGCTGCACGCCCTTCACATGACAGATGTCCCATTCGTCCTGGTCACGCACATCGATGACCTTGATGTTCAGCTTCGGGTCATCCAGGGCTTTCTTCATCTCCTGAACGGTCACCTCATCCGGGTTACTGGTGGAAACCGCCGGCTCTGCCGGGATTCCGCAGAACTGCTCGTAGTCGATCAACCCATGGATGGAGGGATTATCTCCACAGATCGGACACTTCGGGTCACGGCGGAGCTTCAACTCGCGGAACTTCATGTCGAGCGCGTTGAAGAGCATCAACCTCCCCACGAGCGAGCTGCCCTTGCCCAGCGCGAGTTTCAAAATCTCAGTGGCCTGGATGCACCCGACGATGCCCGGGAGCACTCCGAGCACTCCGCCCTCGGCGCAGGACGGAACCATTCCGGGAGGAGGAGGCTCAGGGTAGAGGCATCGATAGCAAGGCCCGCCAAGATGTGGGGCAAAGACGCTCGCCTGGCCGTCGAATCTGAAAATCGATCCGTAAACATTCGCCTTCTTGAGCAACACGCAGGCGTCGTTGGTCAAGTAGCGCGTGGGGAAATTGTCGGTTCCGTCCACGACGATGTCGTACTTGCTGATGATCTCGAGCGCGTTCTCGCTGCTCAAGCGGGTGTTGTGGATCACCACTTCCACGCCCGGGTTCAGCGCAAGGATGGTTTCCTTGGCTGATTCGGCCTTGGAGCGCCCCACATCGCTGGTGGTATGCAGCAGCTGGCGCTGCAGATTTGAGAAATCAACGGTGTCGAAATCCACTATCCCCAGCTTGCCGACCCCGGCAGCGGCCAGATACATGGCGATCGGGGACCCCAACCCCCCAGCTCCAACGCACAACACGCTGGTGGAACAAATCTTCTTTTGCCCCGCCATCCCCACTTCCGGAAGGATGAGGTGGCGTGAATACCTTCGAATCTCGTCGTTGCTCAGTTGCATAAAGCAGGCCGCAGAGCCTAGGGGCGGAGAGAGAGAAAGCAATTTATTTGAGGCCGACCATGGGTGGGTGGTGGGGTGATTGCCCCCCTGGGAGCGCTGGCGTCCTCGCCGGCCTCTGGGTTGCTCATGGCCTTGGTGCAGCGTCCTCTAAGTTCGAGACATGATCTCACGGACTTGGAGGCTACTAAACTGGTGCCGGCCGGACGCCAGCGCTCCCAGGAGGCAGGACGTCAGCTACCCCAGGTCTTGATCATCAACGTGAGCTGAGGGCTCATCTCGCTTTTTCGACTCCCATCCGTCCCCCTCCCCTGTCCTTCCCTCGTAATCGCAATCGAAGACTCCCCAACCGTCCTCTGAGTCGGAGCGATTCAGTAGGACAGTGGACAGTTGCGCAGCAGACTCTTGAGAAGTGCGAGGCGTGAGGAGCGCGCGTATTGAACTCAAATACGTAAGCGACGAACAACGAGGCACTTCACAAGAGGATCAAGCAAATGGCCGCTGGCCTACTGAATCGTTCCGGCTGAGTCCAAGCTATCCGATCGATAAGCCGTCGTCGCCCGCTCAGTCAGCGTTCCTTAACGGCTCTCACCCACGTTCTGATAAAGCCGGGCCAATCGATGAGCGTGCTCATCATAGGCAGACTCGAATAGCTCCACGGCCCTTGCCTTTCCGGCCACGGCACCTGCGGTGAGAACCTTGGGCGGATGACCGGCCTGGGTCATGCGCGCAGCCACCTCCGCCTTGATCGCATTCACCAACATGCACCCACCCACCGTGCTCCCGGGAGCAACGGGCGTATCCAATCCCTCCACGTTAACCATCGCATCTCCGACCGGAGCACCGGTGTCGAGCACCAGATCGGCAAAGTCCTGAAGCTTCTTGCCTCCGCCATGCTTGGTTTCGCTCGCCTCAGAATGCTGGCGGCTGATGATCGCCACGACCTTCACCCTCCTCCTTTGAAACTCCTCAGCCATCTCGATGGGGACAAGGTTGCATCCACTGGACGAAGCGACCAGGGCCGTGTCCTGTGGAGAGAGGTCGAAGTTTCGAAGGATGCGTCCGGCGAGACCGGAGACGTTCTCGAGGAACATCGCTTGCCGCTGGCCGCAGGCGCCGACGACCAGATTGTGAAAGCTCAGGCTCAGCTCGACGATCGGGTTGAACCCGGGGAATGATCCGTATCGTGGCCACATCTCCTCCACGAGAATCCGGCTGTGACCGGAGCCGAAGAGGTGCACCATCCGCCCGGCTAGGATGCTCTGTGCGAACCACTCAGAAGCCCTCTCGATCTCGGGCCACTGAGCCTGCACGACATCCACCAACTCGCGACAACGGGACAGGTACATCAAGCCAGGTTTCATAAGGGCCGGAAGCTAGCTTCAGCCCACCCCCCTTCGCAAGACTCCAGACAGACCGTCGCCAACCGAGACCAACCGAGGCCAACCATGATCACCATCTGCATCAACATCGCCATTGGATACGAGAAGCCGATCACGATTACGATTACGAGGGGCGGTCGTACCGGGCAATAGTGGAACAGGTCATTAGAAGCCAGGGGGCAACGCGCGAAAAATGTCGGAGAGATCGCATCGCCCCTGGGAGCGCTGGCGTCTCGCCGGCCTCCCACCGTTTCAGGGAGCATTACACCGCAGAGGCGAGAAATGAGCAGAGGAATTTTCGGATCGGAATTGAAATTCTTCTCTGCGCCCTTCCCATCTCTGCGGTGCAACCTCGGAGTCCCCGTCAACAACTTCGAGAAGCGCCGGTCTGAGACGGTCTGACGCCGGACTTCACAAAGCGCTTGAAGGAGCACCCGAGCGAGGCAATATGCGCGGGCGCTGCGCGATCTCAGTTGCTCCCATAGCTCAAATGGATAGAGCAGCGGTTTCCTAAACCGTTGATCCTGGTTCAATTCCGGGTGGGAGCACCAAGTTGATAAACAAGCAACAGGTGAGCACACTACAACGCTTTCTGGACGCTCAGGCGTCCTCCTACTCCCAGGCGCTCTCCGAGCTCGCATGCGGGGAGAAACGCTCCCACTGGATTTGGTACATTCTCCCTCGACTTCAGGGCCTTGGTCACAGCCGCATGTCGATGGACTTCGGGATCAACGGACGTCAGGAGGCGGCGGATTACATCGCACACCCCGTCCTGGGTGAACGCCTCATCCAATGCGTAAAGGCGGTTCTGAGACATCCCGGGAAGCAGGCTGTCGACATCTTTGGCGACATTGACGCGCAGAAATTCTGCTCCTGCCTCACATTGTTTCAAGCTGTGGCGCCACAGCACCCCTGCTTCGCAGAAGCACTGGAGGTGTTTTATGGAGGTCGAAAGGATGCTCGAACCTTGGAGTTGCTGAACCCGGCATCGGCTGACGAACGAAGGCTGTAGCTGACCTAAAGCTTCCTTCAACACGCGCGGTCGGCCTCGCAAGACCGATCCACGCTCACGTTAAACGAGCAGGGCTACAAGCGTGTGGATGGGATTCGCTGCCGCGCCCCCGGGCTCGTGCTTCCTCAACCCTGTCTGCATGGTTCATGCCCTGCATGAACCATCTGATCAGGGCGGCCTAGAACATCAGCTGAGCCCGACAGATAAGGCGGCCTTGGTTTCCATCGGTGGAATTCGCGTTGTTGCCAAGGTGATAGTTCAGCATGAGCTTCAGGTCGTTTCCTTTGATGAAGTAGTTCAAGCCAAACACCCACTCATCGGTCGTGTTGCCCGCAACACTGAGGTTGGGATCAAAGGAGGCGTACTGGATCGCAGCCTGCAGCTTCTTTGGAAGGACGTAAGCAGCCAAGGTGAGGTAATAGCCGTCCGCATTGAATTCCTGGGCCGGAATGCTGTCTGCGGTGCTGTAGTGCCCCCGAAAATATTCCGCCGCCACCTCGAAACGCCCGAACTCAAATGATGTATCGACCTCCCAAACCCGCCGGTCTCCTGCAAAGGTATTGCCTGTGAATCCAAAACCTCTCACGGAAACTGCGTCGTCCTTGCTCGAATAGGCGCTGGTGCCGACCGTCCACTGACTTTCCATTTCCCCAATCTTTCCTTTCCAGGGGATGCCGCTGATGCGTCCTGCATACATGAACTTCTCGTTGTCGTTAAAACCGTTGTTCTGTCCATTTCCGTTGAAGACGCCAACCGTGTAACTCAAACGTTCCGAGAGCACATCTCCCTTGACGGCCGCACCGATGTTGCGACTGGCCGAGAACATGTCGGTGGGAAGCGAACGTTCAGCAAACAAGAGCTTGGAAGCTGAAATCTGATACTCACGACTGAAGGGGGTCTTGAACTGGCCCACTCGGATATTTGCATAGTCGTAGCGTTGCCACTGCAGATAGGCATCAAGGGCGTAGGCGCGATAACTTGCGTTCTCGCGAAGATTACCGTTGCCGAACTCCCCCTCGAGCTTCCAGGCAAAGTGCTCTGCGAACTCGCCAGAGACGTTCAAACGTGCACGCCGCAGGAGGAACCGATCGTTGTCCGTCTCAAACCGGCTGTCAGGTTGATCCCCCGCCTCGAACTGAGTCTGGATGATGCCTCCGATCTTGATCTTGTTCTCTTTTCCACCCGCTCTGATCACGACTGAATCTTCCTTTCCTCCACCTCCGCCTTTGAGCTGCTGTTTGAGCAAGGCATTCTCCTGCTGAAGGGCCTTAACCTGACTTTCGATGGCCTTGAGGCGTTCCTCAAGACCTGGATCCGCGGCTGAAGCAGTGAGGGTACAGAGCAAACCCAGGGCGCATCCCCAGGACACTGCTCTCGGCAACGAAATGCTGCCGGTCGAACTCGAAGCTCCCAGAACGGGTGTATTTAGTTTCATACACCGTGCCAATCGACTGGAGGGAGAAAGGCTTGAGTCCGAAAACTGAAAGCGGGCATCAGACGCCTGATGCATGTCAGCAATTCGCCCGAACCGTCTGGCCGAAAGGCAGGCTCACTCCCGGTTGAGACGGAAAAAACGGACGTTGTCGGCAAGCGGAAGTCTGAGCATCCAGAATCCACCTGCCGCCAGGGGAGTCCCGGGCACCTGCCGCCAGCTCGAACTCTGCGGCTCCGTCGATGTCTCAAGTCGAAACCCTCCCGCTGTCCCAGGCCAGAGCAGTTCCACCCCGTCACCCGTCTGTCTGATCTGCAAAGGAGGACGCGAATGAGGATCACGGAACACATGCCAGACAACGAGCTCGCCGAGGGCACCCGCAGGGTCATTTCTCACCCGTGGGCTCTCAATTCGGACGGATGCCTTCAGAACGTTGGTCCCATCGCCCAAGGAGCTTCCGATCAACTCAACAGCCGTGACATCTGTTGTAGCCAGAGGTGATGCGTTCAGGGTCCACTCGACATGAACGGCATCGTCAGGGGCAGCGAAAGTCTCGAGAGAGAACCGTTGCGGAAGGAAAGCGGACACCGGGACAGCCGCGGATCTGAGGGGGGCTGTCGATCGGACAACACCCAGCCTGGTGAAGACGTTCAAGGTGAGTGACTCCGCACAGACCTCGCAAAATGGCCTGTTCAGTCTGCGCATCTTGCACTCATAACGCGGCCGGTACCATCCTTGAGCGTGGTAATGGGCACCCTCAAAAAGTCCCAGCAGATTGCGAAAGGGCAGCGAATCACTCGTGGGGATGGGAGTGCTGGCGAGCACCCATTTCCTCCACTTCAACAACTCACGTCGGATCTCACGCGTGGTGTTGGGCTCTTCGATGTCCGGGTAACCCGGAAACGGATCAGAGTACTCATCACCGAGCCGGGCAAACGAATGTCCCATCTCATGAGCCGCAAGCTCTGCAGCAGCGCTGTTCGCGGAGATGACCAGGATGGGACCACCCGACCCTCCATAGTCGGAGTCGTTTACGAGTACAGCAGCCACATCGTACTCGGGGATAAGCTGCATCAACAACCGATTCACCTTTCCCTCCCCGTCCTCCGGGCTGCGATTGACGTCGTTGGGAGGGATGGTGAGCAGACGATCGATGCCAAAGCTCCTGTAGGTGCTGTTGAAGTAGGTATCCCGCTGGATTCCAAGCTGAGGCTTGTCTGCGCCCGCCTCCCTCGACTCGACAAAAATCCCGAAGACGTTGAAGTAACGCTGATAGGACGAGAAAGGTGGCGCCCCGAGGATGCCGTTCGCAGCACGACGAGCATGCGTCTCGAACAATTCCTGGTCCAGTCGAGTATAGCCTTCAGCGAGCATCACCAGATTCAGCGACGTGGAGATTGGCCCATTGGTCACCAGAACCAGCAGCTGACCTTCGGAAGCCCCGGCCCGGAAAAGTCCAACCAGGAGCAGATGAAAATAGAGCACAATCTGCAGGCGCCTCGGATTCATGGCACAACAGCAGTGGATGGAACCGGATGGCGAAGAAGAATCGGGCGCCTATTCACGCCTCCGGCAAGGGTGGGACTCTCTGGACCGAGGATGAGTATCTCCCTAACGCCTTCGCTCAGGGGAACCCGGAGCATCAACTCCGCCTGAGGAAGCCGCTTTGTGGTGCCAGCCAGACCGGATCCTTCAGCATCGGATGGATACTCATAGCGTCGCAACCTGGGATCTTCGAGAGACGAGGTCCAAAGGGTTTTACCCACGCCATCAGTGAGCTGCACCTGATGGGTTCCGCGACGGTTTACCGCCGGTTTCATCGGCCCTTTTACACCCCGGGATTCCAGCACCTGAACGCCGGTGTCGGTCCAACGGAGGCGCAAGAGGACGTAATGTGACTCTGCACCCAGAAGGGAGCTTGAAATCGCAATCAGCATCCAACCGACGGCAAGCGAGAGGGCGAGAAATCCATGCGAGCCGAGTGCAGCGCGGGATGGAAACCCGCTGATCTGGGGAACGCGACACCGTTTGGCGACTGGGTATGACATAACAAGAGCGGGGCGTTGAATTGTCTCATCCAAGGCCCGGTTAGCGCTGTTCACTGTCACTCAAAACCAGATTCCATGCAAACGGACTAGCACCTCGGGAGTTGGGTGAGAACAAAGGAGGCACCTAACTGAGAATCAGCTCGGGGGTTACCTTGGAACTAGGGCTTGCATTCGCGATTGGAAGGCCGTTCCAATTCATCTCTCCTGACCCCAGACCGCGGTCCAATGAATGATTCTCAAGAGCAGCCAACGATGACCCAAACTGACGGGAACGCGGAGACGCGATGTGAACTGTGCGGTGGTCAGGACCACTCGGTGGTCGCCACGGTTGATCGGGACGGACATCCTTTGCGCACAGTGGCTTGCAGAGGCTGCGGACTCGTATTCTCAAGCCCCAAGCCTTCCTCCCAGGAGTTGAGGGACTATTACCAACGGCGCTACCGGGTAGAATACAAGGCGACCTTCGAGCCAAGACCCAAGCATGTTGTCCGCGCCGGCAGGGTGGCAATCCACCGCGTGACCCGGCTGGTCGATCTTCTCAAGGCATCGGATCGGGCGGTGGATCTGGGCGCTGGGGGAGGCGAAGTCGTGTTCATGCTGCGGGCTTGCGGGGTCGATGCGATTGGAGTCGAGCCCAATGAAGGCTATGCCCGCTTCGCCTCTGAGAAGCTTGGATTGCCTGTCTCTCACGGCTTCTACGAGGACGCTCAGATCCCACCCGGATCGGTGGATCTCGTCACCTGCTTCCATGTCATGGAGCACGTCGAAAGCCCGCTTGATGCGCTTGCGCGTGCCCGATCCTGGCTCAGGGTCGGCGGAAGAATGGTTGTGGAGGTCCCGAATGTGGAGTCCACGTGTGAGTGGCCGGGTCGGAAATTTCACAAGGCGCACCTCTGGAACTTCAACGTGGCGACCATGGAAGGCATGGGGAGAAAGGCTGGATTCAGCGTTGAGCGAAGCTATGTCTCGTCAGACGGGGGAAATCTGACGGTGATTTTCGTCAACTCCACAAACGAAAGGTGTTCGACTCATGCCATCCCTGGAAATTTTGACCGTGTGACCGCGAGCCTGCGAACACACACCAACGCGTCGCACATGCTCAGCCATCACCCCTATACGCGGGTGTTCCGGAAAATCCAAAAGAGCTTCAGTGAATCCAGTGCCGTCAAGGCGGCGACATCAGCCTTGGAATTGCTCAAGATTGAGTCGAGAGCTCTTCCTCAGCTTCCATCACGGCCGGCAACCGCCGCGACCCCCGGGCCTGCCAGCTGAACGTCCCGCCCGGCTTTCAAGCCTGAGCGGGACGGTTTCAAGACGGATCAAGGTTTGCGGACCCGATAGAACTTGGCGACGCCTTCCGCTGGAAGGAGCACAAAGCTGCTGCCTTCCGCCGATTGGACCGCTGCGCTAACCACCTCCCATGGGCCATTGGCGTTGCTTGAAGATTGCAGCACAGCGCCCTCGACACGCGATGGCCAGGCAAGTCTGACGTTTGCCCCTTGCAGACTGACCTCCACGCTGAAAGGCCGGGCGTCGAGTTCCACATCCACACGCACTTCGCTGCGATTGTTATTGGCGAGGATATCAACGGTTGTCGATGTGACCACAGCTTCAGCCGTCAACTGCACGTCTGCGACAAAAGGCCTGACGACAGCTTCAAACTGCCTCGTTTCTCCTACTGCGAGAGCACCTGCGGTGAAACGAAGAATTCCTTCCGAAGGGAACAGGCCTTCAGAAGCCGAAACGAACTCAACGTCTGAGGGGAGGGTGACGAGCACCTGGACGCCTGCTGCGGGTGCCGGACCGTTGTTCGATGCGACGATCGCGAACGTCAGAGGCTGATTAACCGATCCAACGCCGTCTCGAGCGACGATCTCAACTCCCACATCAGTGCCAGTGGGAAATCTTCCCAAGCCGGAAACCGTTATCTGCCAGCCATTGCTGAGTTCGCCAGCCAGCGTTGGTGTGTCGTCCTGCACATAAAGGGACCAGGGTCCGTTCGGATCAATGGCACCGAAGTTAAGACTGCCGCTTCTGTAAGGAGCGTCAGGTGCGGGGGATCGGAACACATCCGTCAGCTCGGCGTTGCGGGGGCGGAAGAGTCCGGTGAACAAGCGGTTCGTCAGATTCAATTCAGCCGGAGCAGCATCATCCAGGGTGATGTTGATATTGTTCACAGCCTGTTTCCCGCCGACGTCGGAGAACACCACAGACTTGTCGCCATTCGGCCCGACCAGGAGCATATCAAGGTGATCGGGGGCTGGGTGGGTCAAGCCTTGCAAAGTCATGACGACCTTGTTGGCGAGACCTGCAAACCCTCTCACATCGATGATGGACGGATAAGGATTGGCAACACCCAGCTCAGGGATCTGGATTCGGGTGGTGGCTGCGAAGGATCTAGATTGAGGACCGATCGGGATGGGCACCTGCACGACGCCCAGTTCCGTTCCTCCATCGCGTATCTGCAGGAGCAGGACGATGGAATTCCCCGACTGAGCGCTGTTGGAGAAAGTAAACGGCCGAGATGCCGCCGAGCCTCCACCTTTCAAGGTCCCATAGTTTTGAGTCGCCGATGGGCTGACAACACCGCTCTCCGCCAGCAATTCAGCCGTCACGTTGGTAGTGTCTGCGGTTCCACTGTTGTGCAACGCGATCATCACGGTGGCTTGCTCACCGGGCTCTATGACCAAGTTCCCATTCTGATCTGAAACAAGGGCGATCGCAGCAAACTCGATTCTCTCAAAGTCATCGTCGGTGATGGTCACCGTCGCCACAGCGCGACCGAGGCGCAGGTTACCCTCCAACTCTCCGAGCACAACGGTGAACTGCTCGGCGGATTCACGGAAAGGATCATTGATCAGCGGGATCGAGATCTCGATCGAGTTTTGGCCCGGGGCGAAGCTAACCCGTTGGCTGAAGTCGGCGAAGTCAGCACCAGACTCTGCCGACCCCGACACAGCCGACACTCGCAATGACCCCACGGAAGCAGGCAACCCCTGACGGGTTAGAGTGAAGGACACCGTACCATCGGCTTCCGCAACCACCCGAGTCGCCGGAGTGATCTCAACGGTCGCTTCATTGTCGAGAATCGAAAGTCTGGATCGGGTCAAGCCGCTCAGATCAACCCCCGGGGAGGCACCGGTGATGCGCAACTGAACGACCTCGTTACCCTCGTCCAGGCTATCTTCGATGATCCTCACAGAGTGTGTGACGGTGTTGATCCCTGGCGCGAAATTCAGGGTAACGGCCCCTCCCACATAATCCTGCCCCAGCGTGGCCGTACTGCCTGCGACACCGACATCAAGAGTCACTTCGAATGCAATCTCCGAGGCCCCTGCCCTGCGGAGGGTAATGATGGCATCCCCTGCACCTTCCCCGATCGAGTAATCGGAGGCGGAGAAGACCACGCCAACGCCGGCAGAACGTTCATCGCCCTGGATTCTCCCCAGCCTGCTGCGCGGGATCCCATTGAGCGTACTGAATTCGCCTCCCAGATCTATCTTGGAGCCACTGTGCACAAGAACGGCTCGAACGGAGGCATCCGCAGCCTCTCCGACATCGAAGCCCGCATCCAGATCCCCGCTTGGGAGCAACCTTGCATAACGATTGCGAGGAGCGGTTCCGAGAGAGGTAAATCGGCCGCCAAGAACGGTGCGATTAGCGCTGTCCACCTGGATGGAAAGGACAGCGTCATTCGGTGATGGCAGCGTTGCCTCACCCGCGATTAACGCCCCGTCCGGGTTCAGAAAAGCGAGGTTACGGGCTGGCTGTCCTTGGTACGAAGAGAAGAATCCCCCAACGACCAACGTGCCATCGCTGTGGATCCCCAGCGCCCTGACCACACCCTGAAAGCCCTGGCCAACCACAAATGACGTATCACGGGCACCGTTCGAGAGCAGTCTGACGAGGCCACGGGCCTGCGTCCCGCCTGCATCCTGGAAGTCACCGCCAACGACAATCCTGCCATCGGCCTGAACGGCAATGGCGTGGACGGGACCACTCAAGGCAACAGAGAAGCCGACATCGAGTGCTCCGTTGGGCAATAGCCTCGCAAGTCTCAAGCGAGGCAGAGTGCCGATGTTCAGGAAGTCTCCACCGATCAGGATCCTGCCATCGGGCTGCACGGCAATGGCACGAACTGCGCCATCCGCAAAGCTGGTAGCATCGAACTGCGCATCCAGATCTCCATCCTGCTCAAGCCTGGCCAAGCCAGAGCGGAAGACTCCGCGGACCTGGGTAAAGGTCCCACCGAGGATGACCTTGCCGTCCGCCTGGGAAGCCAGGGCGAGGATCGAACCCTCGGCGCCAAGTCCAGGATTGAAGCCGGTGTCGAGGCTTCCAGCGGGGGTGAGTCGTGCTACACGGCGAAGCGACAGCCCGTTGACCTCGAGGAATTCCCCACCAAAGACGACACGGCCGTCTGGCTGTGCAGTGAGGGCATTTACTGCACCATCAATCGTGAAGCCCGAGACAGATCCGAACACAACACTACCCGGTCTCTCGTCATCGAAAATGTTCACAGGCGCCTGGGTCTGTGCTCCGAGCCGGACCGATGCGTTGATAAATACAGCGCCCGGCACTCTTGGGTTTGAAAGAGTTACGGTGAACTGCTCGTTCCCTTCACCCAATGTGTCATCCAATATCGCCACTTCGATGACTGCATTGGTCTGG